>TARA_R100001594_G_scaffold100213_2_pt1 | contig 27986 bp, 38 predicted proteins | sample TARA_R100001594 | Tara Oceans TARA_R100001594 (sample SAMEA2622752) | marine metagenome | biome: marine biome (ENVO:00000447); feature: marine epipelagic mixed layer (ENVO:xxxxxxxxx); material: "saline water (ENVO:00002010), including plankton (ENVO:xxxxxxxx)" | depth 150 m | reverse complement strand
TTAATTGATGTTGGCAAAGCAGTTGTTAAGGCTAAATGGGGTATATTCTAATGCCTAAGTTTGGAAGAGTGTCAAGAAAAAGACTGAAGGGCATTAACGTAAAACTTGTTAACGTTCTTAATGAGCTTATAAAAATTATGGACGTTACTATTATTGAAGGCATACGTACAGAGGAAAGACAGAAAGAACTTCTTGAAAAGGGTGCTACTAAAGTTAAGTATTCAAAGCACATGGAAGGTAAAGCAGTTGACGTTGCTCCATATCCTATTGATTGGAATGACCGTGAAAGGTTTCATTATATGGGTGGTATGGTACGTGGTATAGGTCAGCAATTGGGTATTAAAATACGTTGGGGTGGCGATTGGGATAGTGACGGTGAGATCAAAGATAATAACTTTGATGACCTTGTCCATATAGAATTAAGAGACTAATGCCTAAGCAGTACTATACTATACGTGATTGGTCTGGTGGCATAAATATTAGAAGAGACCCAAGAGACTTAAAGGAAAATGAATCTACTTCCATACAGAATATGTCTATTGACGCCTTGGGTAAAATCAAAACTGCTGGCAAGCTCTATCCTCACGTAGAAGATCAGGACGGTAGTACAGATTTATCAGAATACATTGTAGAAAGAACAGCTAACCTTGTAGGTTCAGGCGGTTACGGTTTATTTTATTTCGAGTCCGATCATGGCAGGGACAATACACAGACCATCAATGAAACTAAAAGTGGTACTTCGCTTGCGATTGGGACAAGTAATGGTGAGATAAGTTTTGTTAAAACCGTTACTAATCCAGATGATCCCGCTATGGATACAGTAATGGAAGATACCCCAAGGTAGTTATGGCAGTCCCACAAGAAGGATATATGTTACTTGAAGGTGGAACTAATAATGCCAATAGTACTATATATACCTCTGATAATAGTAATACTCAAAATCTTATAAAGATTGGTGATACTATAAAAATAACTGGGACTGCAAGTAATAACGGTGTGTTTTTTGTATCTGATATTACCACTGATGGTACTTCATTAGGTTCAAACGGGGATGTTTATTATGTATTAAAAGGGAATCCTATTACATCAGAAAGTAGTGCTGGTTCAACTGACCCACAGATAGATGTAATAAGAGCCACTGGTGATAAACTTGTAGCATTGGGTGACGTAGATAGTGCTGGCAACATTGATGTATGGTCATCTAATGCAACCAGTGATTACAGTGCGAAAGATAACGGATGGACTGCTGCGGTAATTAAGCCTACTCTTGATGGTAATAATGCTAAGTATATATATCACTTTATTGATGAGGCATTACGTGTATGTAATATAAATGAAGAGAATACGAGTCTAATAAAGTGGTATGGATATATACAGAGAGATCAGTTTGGTCATGTAAATGCTCCAGTATTTTCAGAGTGGCAAGAACACCCTAACACTCTTAACCCGCCAAAGGCTACTGGTGTTTCATCCACTGAGAATGGAAGTCTTACTTTATGCTATGTCAATTCATCAAATGTTGGGGAGTCGAGCGGTACAAATGCTAATCTACCAGACGATGAGCATAGCAGTACTGCAACTGGGGCTACATCAGCTAACACTAATTTTTATAGTGAGTATCGTGGTGTAGCAAATCAAAAACGTTCAGCTGCATCAACAAATATTAGAGTTCAGGGGTTTATGAGTTCTATGCTTTCAAGTGCTCAGAAAACTTTTTTTGCTGATTTACTTGATCCAGATGATAATATATTTGATTTTGGTGGTAATAATGGTGATGCTGGTACAACTGCAATAGATAGTGATGGCTTTGTAGCTTCAAATGCTACATTCGTCCATTCTGGAGGTACTGGTATATTTACAAATAGTGCGAGTGCGGCAGGTAGTGCATACTTAGCTATAGCTACAGTAGCTGGAGTAGATTATCAGGTTGGTTTTGATATTATTTCTGGAGGAAATAGCAATGTTCAATTTAGCTTAAGTAATACAAATAGCTGGAATAGTTCTGCTGAATCTGTATCGGTTGGTACGTCTGCATCTGCTGGTAATAAATTAAAAAATGCTTTCACTGCTGTAGATACTACTTCTTTTTTACACATTAGAAATATTTCCACAACAAGCTCCCAGCATTCAGACCTCGATAATATAACTGTTTATAGAAATAATGCTTTTGTTTTTGAAGATACAAGTAGTGCTATAAAGATAGATGAGAGTCAGTGTCAAACAGGTGAAGTTATAAGCATAGGTGATGATTTAGGCACAGCTCCAAAAGAGTTTTTATTTTGTACTAAGGAAGCTGGTGAAGATGAGTTCGTTACATACAAAAGGATTTATGGAGGTAAGCTTGTAGGTACAGCTCCTGATGTAAACAACCATGAAGATACTCCTATTATTAATCGTGGATTAGGTTTTAATATAGGTGTTAGTGATGGCACAGCAGATGGAGATTGGGAAACCGCTACGTATGAGTTTTATCAGTCATTTATTTATGATGGTAATCAGGAATCGTTACCAATTAAGATGAGCGATGGTGATGATGGTACTAATATAGGAGTTGGTACGCATACTTGCGCTGGTGCAGTCGCGTTACGTGTTTCTATATATGCTGATTTTGCATATAATGGTAGGGTAACTGGCGGAAGAATCTATATTAGGAAGCAGAATACTACTGATGACCTTACGTTGCTTGCTGATATAGATATAGTTAAGGGCGTACGTATGACACTTAATGGTAATCATGTTCCTTGGATGTACCAATCTGGTGAAGGTTACTATGTCTTAGGTAATGCAACTGGTAATTCTATTGCTCCTAATATAGATACGTATGAGACTATTAATGGGTTCTCTCCAGACGTTAAGTTTCTTTCTATTGGTGGTAAGGGAGAAATGTATAAGTCTTCAGTCATTGCTAACCGCAGGACGTTTGTAGCTAATTTAAAAATATTTGGTGGAAGTGGTGAACTTGAAAAGCATGGCGATAGAATAATGTATAGTGAGATTAATAAATTTGATACGTTTCCTGAGCCTAATTTTATAGACGTATCCAAGGGTGATTACGGAGAGTATACTGCATTAGAAACGTATGCAGACAGGCTGATTGCTTTTAAACATAACTTAGTTCATATTATAAATATAGCCAATCCAAGTCCTGCTAACTGGTATTTGGAGGATACTATAAAATACTTCGGTGTTAATAAACCATTTAGCGTTACAAGAACACCATATGGAGTTTCTTGGGTTAATGAATCTGGATGTTTTATTTATGATGGCAGTAAGGTTTCAAATCTTATTGAAAAAATAATTGGAGTTAGCGAATCTACTGATGATAATGCTTCGACTCCTGCATGGTATTCATTTGCTCGCGGTTCAGCTAATGTTAAAGATGTTATGTTGGGGTATGACCCAATGAGTAACTCATTAATTATGTTTAAATCTCCTAATAATTCATCATCAACTACAAATCAAGGTTTTATTTATGATTTTGATAGCGGTGGATGGGTTTATAATACACAGATATTTACACATGGTCATACATATACTAACTTTGTTACGGATTGGAATAATAATTTAACTGTTGGTAAGTATGACGCATCAAGTGATGTTGAATTTTATAAATATTTACCTATACCAGTTTCTACTACTGGGTGTATTATAATTACCCGTGATATTGATTTTGGATTACCCGGAATTATTAAAAAGATATATTCTATATCTGTAACATATAAATCTGACAATGCTGAGACCACTCCTTTTTCCTATGCGATTGATGGTAAGAGTGATTATGTTTCTAATGGTGGTGGAAGTTTTACAGGCAATCTTGTTGACACTTCAGATCTATGGGATGTTGTAAAGCTTACACCGTCATCACCAATATCATGTCAAAGTATAATGATAAGATTTAAACCGAATGCTGGTTTGTACCAAATAAATGATATGACTATAGAGTACAGGGCAATAAAAAATAAGGTTGTAACTTAATGTCTAATAATAGAGACATAAGAAAACTAATCAATACCAAGCAGGACGTTACTGAATTTAATGGTACTCCGTCTGTCGGTGGTATGTTAGATGGTCAGACAGCTATAACAAAAAGCAACAATAAACAGTTAGCTCTATATAGAAAAAAGTATGGTAAGCTCTGGAAGTCTTATATGAGTTATGATGGTAATCAATACGTAGAAAAAAATCTTACTGTAAAAAATGATATAACTATACATGGTTTTCCATATTTTAGAAATATGCCTGCCTTCCATTACTGGCAAAGTGCGTCTTCAGATGAGCAGGAATTAACAACAGCTAAATACGAAAGAGTAACATTTGATACTTCTATATATGATATTGGAAGTAACTTTTCAAGTAATGTTTTTACTTCTCCTGTGTCTGGTATTTATAATTTTAACAGCCAAATAGTTATCGATAACGATAAAAATGCAGATGCTGGGGATTGGGCTGCTGAAGATTCACTATCTATATCTCTTTTTAAAAATGAGTCCAATGCAGAACATACAAGCCAAACTAATCAAGTTGCTGTCAGGGCTAAAAGAATAAATTATGCTATAACTGATGTATCTTTATGGATAAGTATATCGGTTGATTTAAAATTGGAAAAAACCGACACAATCGGAGTATATTTTTATCATGATAGTGGTCATAATCAATATACTTTCTCAACAAATTTGTCCCAATATACTCAATTTAACGGACATTTAATAACTGCGATATAGATATGGTTTACACCCTTGAGAATAAACAGTATTATTATGTATATTATAAGCGTATAAAACCTTATATATTTTAATGGCATTACGTACAAGATCAACAGGAGCAAGAGCGGCAATAGCTGCATCACGTATAAGTCAGTCAGAACGTGAGAGATTACAACTCGCTGTTGACAATATAGAAGCTTCTATTAAGAGATATAATAAAGAAAAAAAATCTCGTAGTGGAAAGGCTAAGAAGTGGGGTTCTTGGAAGAAGTTATTCAGTGGGCTAACTACTTTAGCATCCTACGCCGCTAAAGTTCCCGGTCTTCAGCCTTACGCAGCAGTGGCTGGTACATTAGGTCTTATAGGTACCACCTTAGCTGGTGCTCAAGAAGGCAAGGAGAAAGCTGAGTATATAAAGAGCGCAAAACGTATTGATACTGGTTATACAAAACCTCTTGAAAATTTGTTATTTGCTGGTGAAGAGGCACGTAGAGTTACTGAAGGTGCTGAAGATATAAGAGAACAGGCTATTGAAAGCGGTAGAATAGATAAAGAAAAAGCTATATTAGATTTTGCTATTAATGTAGGCAGTTCCATAGTTAGCGCAGGTCAGGCTGGAGGTCTTGGTAAGGGAACTAAAGAATTTTTAAATAAACCTCTTGGTGAACAATATTTAACTAAGCCAGTAGAAGGTGCCAGTGCCTTCGATAAGTTATCTTATGATTACATGAAATCATTACAGCCATCAGTTGGCAGTTTACTTGGTGGCGCATCACCATACGAGCAGGATTTAGCCGCAAGTGCTGTTGGTAATTTGAAAAATATATTTTCTGATCCTATACTTCCTGAAGTTTCTATGCGGGGTAGACCAACGTTAGGTTCTTTTACGCCAAATTTATACGATCATGAATACTGGCAGAATAAAGAAGTTATAGGACGTGCAAAGCCTCTTTATCTGCGTGGTCTCAGACAGGCTCAAATGGGAAACCTATTTGGTTCTAATAAGCCTGTTAGTGGTATGTATACAAAACCGTTCTTTCAGCAACCTATATTTAATTTTACAGGTTTAAAGTAAATGTCTAACGGTACAGTAAATCCATACGAATATTATAGATCATTTTCTGATCCTTACAGTACAGGGCAAGCCTATACCGATATAGGTATTGGTATGCCTACTGAAGATTTTTTAGGTAAGACTGATCCTAAAACAGGTCTTACATATGGCAGTATGATACCTGAGTACGATCCCTACTCAGAAGAATTATATCGTTCACAGTTTTCTGAAGGAGTGTCAGGTGCTTATCAATCATCAGTAGGTGAGCTTGGAGGTATTACTTCAAGTGCAAGACTTCAACGTGGTGCTACAGGATTTGCTGGCGGTGGTGCTATTGGTGCTCAGGTAGGTGGAGCACGTGAAGATATACAACGTGGCTACGGTCAGGCTTTTAAAGGTGCTCTTCTTGATCTTACATCCGGTATACGTGGTGAACGTGTTGGTTATCAGGATCAGTTAGCAGAGTTACTTACACGTTTTCAGAGTCAAACAGACTATGATATATTTAGTTATACTAAACCAGATGACGGCTTTATCCCTACTGGATATACTGGCACACCAAGAGATGGGGAAACATATAAAGACTCTATGGGTAGAAATTGGGAATTTCAACCTGGAACAGGTTGGGTATTAATTTGAGTAGGAGTTAATATATGGCACAGTTTAATCCATCACAGATACTATCACAGCTACCACAGCGTAGAAGAAATACGTTAGTGGACTATGATCCTGTATATTTAGAACCTGAACAGCCACCATCAACTGAGCAAGTGTTAGCATCTTTCCTTGGAAACCTTGGTATTCAAATAAAAAATGCCTATGTACAGAGTAATAAAGATGCTCTTGATGCACGTGTTAAGATGGAACAGATTTCAAGTCAGAATGCTTACAGGGATGCAACGTTAAATCAGGCAAAAGCTGATAGTAAATTTAGAGAAGATACTCAACTTAATACAGAATCTATTAGTTTTATTAAGGATATTGATAACTTTGGTAATGTAGGAGAAAAAGAGTTTAGTGAATTACTAAAAGGCGTAAGAGGTATTAATAATAAAAGGGCTTTTCGACATAGATTTGATGCAGAAAAAGTGAAATGGAATAGAAAAATAGCAATAGAACAAACCTTAAAAGATAAAAATATTTTTAGTGCTACTGATCAAAATCTACTTAAAGAGTATGCCAATATAAAACCAAGTAATAGTTTTAGTATGGAATTAGATGAGAGGCTAAAAACAGAATCAAATAATTTAACTAAGTATAAATCTTATTACAGTGCTCAAGCCCTTGGAAAAGATAAGTTTTATGAAACTTTTCCACATTTAAAAGAAGGTATGTTTTTTGATAAGCTTATGGTTGCTGGTCCAGAATCTTATAATGATTTACTTTTAACATCATCTAAAGAGGCTCTGCCACTAACAAACTTTGAAGACTTAAAAACTAAAATATCTAAGGCAGATATTTTAGTTAAGGGAATGGCTCAATGGGCGACAGTAGAGGCAAATTTGAATTTTTCTAATGATAGGAGGAAAGAAGCTGGTGAACGAGTGGTTGAACTTGGGAGAAAACTTGACAGTATGAATTTGTTTGGTGCTGAGATTACTAAAGGTGGTGCTAAGCATGGTGCTAAGGTTGGAAAAATAAAAACAGAACAACGTATAGAAAAAGAAACTAAAAAGATTCTACAGCAAGATACAAGTGAAGCGAAACCAACTACACTAAAGGACAAATTAGATGTAGCACTTGGTCGTGGGGTTGAGCCAAAAATAGTAGAGGCGGAACCAGAACAGCTATTTAGAACGAATAAATTAACAACACGAAGATTTCAGAGGGTGATGAATGCAACTTACGATATGGATTTAAAATCTAAAGTTGCTCAATACTTTAGTAAGTATAGAGATGAAGAAACTGGAACATTAAATATACCCAAGAGTGTTTGGAATAGTCAAAAAACTATTGACTTTCTTTCGAGTGTTGGTCTTTATGGACTTGCTGAGACAATGGCAAGAGAACAGGGTATTGGATAGCATAGTAGGTATTAATGTCAAATGGAGATCAACCATTTTCTGGTTCACCCTTACAGGAACATGATCCATCTATTGAGCCGGGGGATATTCTACTACCACCGTTAGATTTTTTTAATAATATAAATTTAGTAGACGATGAAGAAGAGTCTGCTTTCGTTGTCCCTGAAAACTTCTTTAGCAATATAAACTTAATAGACGAAGAAGATGTTGTATCTTCAGACTTCTTCAGTAGTATAAACTTAGTAGATGAAGAGCCTGAAGAAGAATTACCACAGAAAACTAAGCTAACTAATTACGTCCCTCTAAGTACTATTGATCAATACGATAGATTTGTAGAGGGTGATCACAAAAATATGCAAAGCGACCCCGGTGTAATAGAACGTTTTGCAAGAAACTTTTTAGAAGGGCTTAGTCCCTTACCAGCCGGAACACTTGGGGTTGACTTCACAGAAGATATAATGCCAAGCGAAGACCTGTCTGATCAGGTTGCTGGTGCGGTTGGTCAGATTGCTGGATTTGGTGTTGGTTTATTTGCTACTGGTGGTATACTTGGTGGTTTAAAAATAGTTGGCACAGGTGTGAAGACTACAAAGGCATTAGCTGACGCGTCTAAAATGTATACACGGATAGAAAAGTTGCGTAAGAATGCTAATGTTATAAAGAAAGCTAAGGGTAAGTCTGGTAAGTTTAAGGAGTTGATGACACGTGCTAATAATCTTGAGATTGAAACAGATCAGATACTATCAAAGGCTGGAGTTATAAAAGAGAATACATTATTAGGTAAGTCTCAAAACTATAGAAAATTTGTAACTAAATTAGGTTCTGGTGAGTATGAAGTTGGAAAATTTATGTCACGTATTAAGGGAATTAAACCTCATAAATTTAAATTTGATCCAGAAAAAGGAATAAAGGTAGCCAATGCTATTGATACTGGTATTAATAATATGGTTGCTTCAGGTATATTTATGCAAAAAACCATACCGCTTGGTGAAAATGATGAGTTCTTTGTAAAGGAACGACTTACCAAACCATTTTTAGATGGGTTATTCTTTACTGCGGCTGGACTACCACGTGCGTTTGGGTTAGCGAAGTTAAGTACATTGCAGGGTTCCACTAAGAAAGCATTGGCACTTGAATCATCATTAGCTTTTAGTGCGGGTTTTGGAGCAAGTCTTAGCGGTGCTGGTATAGAGCCTACTGAAAATGCTGGCATTACAGATCATCTTATGACGGGTGCTCTATTCACAGCAGGTCATTACATAGGGGTAGGTGCTGATAAAATAAGAATTAAACAGGCAATTAAAGAAGGCGTAGAAATATCTATAGGCGATAAGAACGTACAGAAAAAAGTTATTAAGTCTGCGAATGAATCAATAGATGTTATGAAGACTTATTTAAGTACAAAAAGACCTGAGTACGTTAGAAATAGATTTGTAAATAAATCAAATCCTAATGAAGTAGTTCAGCTGCTTGGAGTAAAGGAAGCAAAAAATAAGAAACACGTTCTTTCTTATCTTGTATTAAATGATAGAGATGGAGTAGCAAATAATACATTTACGATGCAGGGTGTGAATAGGCAAGGTGTTTTAAACAGTTTCTTTAAAAAATATAAGAACGTACTGCCAGATAAGACAGAACTCTCAGTTGATTACTTTAAAAAGAATCCTTTAAACTTTAAATCAGGATTAAAACTAAGAACAATTAATAAACTTGCCTATCAAGACCATCAAAAACTTGCCAATAAGATTTTAAAGTCTGAAGAATCTTTGGGGATGTCAAAAAAAGATGCGAGTATGCTTAAGAGGCGTGCCTTTACTAAATCATTTGGAACTACAGACCGCATGAATATGGAAGAGATGATGACGTATGATAAGATGCTTAGGTCTAAAAGAAATTATACATCCATAGAAAAAGCACAACTGAATACTGCAATACCATTAACAAAGCCGTTGGATGTTCTTGCTGGGAAGTCTTCAACTGTAGGAGCTATAAGAAATTTTGTTAAGCGTGCTGTTTTTTCACCTGAATCAAATCTGAATGAGCTTGGAGTTGAAGGAGCTACACTATCAAGAAAGCTTGTTGACCACTCAGATACAAAAGAGATCGTACGTGGTAGATTTACTGTATTTATTGATGATCTTATATCTGACTTTGGTTTTAGTAAGAGCACTGATTTTGATGCACTTACCTACGGTTTGAATGATTCAAAAATTAATAAGCTTATACCAGAGGGTAGCGTTGCAAAGCTTGGGGATAAGAAAAAACTTGCCAAACTGAGTAAGAAACAAAGAGATTTCATGGATAATACTTTTCTGCTTGGGGTAAGAAATAATGTTGAGGCAAGAGTTGATGCTCGTAGTGGTAAGAAGGGTAAGGATATATTTAAACCATTGCTTACTGTTTTTGATACAGCAGGTAACAAGGTTAAAGTTGCAGATGAATCTTTTGATAATGGAGATATGTTAAAGATATTAAAGAAGAGGAAATCATTTGTCACAAATACTGATGGTAAGAAAGTTAAAGTAGATATAAATAAAACATTATCAGAGTCTTTGTATGAAGAAAATTATGTTCCAAGATTTCTTACTGATGGAGGTAAAACATTTTTTAAGAAAAACAGAGATCAGTTCATTTCAATATTAGAGGCACAGAATCCCGGCGTTTCTAAAAAAGACCTTGCTGTATTAATAAATAATTACATTGAATTTGCAGAAAGCAACAAACCTCTTGGTATATTGAACACAAGAAAATTTGACATACCCCCTTACGCTCTTGTTGAAAAAGGTACTAATGCAATGATACAACTTGATGAAGTTCCTAACATATCTAAGGTTAAAATAGGTTCATCAATTACAGATATTGATGGTAGGGAACGTGTTATTGGTGAGGTTATAGAGTTTTATGAAAAAGATTTTTCAACAATAATGCAGAAGTATTCTAATCAGGTATCAAATTCAGTTGCACTATTCAGAAACTTTGATGCTGATGGAGTTTCCGGTAAGATAGCGTCACCATTGCTGGTAAAGTTACGTAATAATTATGATAGGGATACTTACAACTGGGCTAAGGAAGTTGTAAAACTTTCATTAGGCGGTGAGGATATAACCCCTTGGACTCAATCTGGTAAGTTTGTAAGCAAAGCTTTAGCTAATGTTTATTTATCAGGTCCGAGTGCTGTTATAAAAAACTTTATGACAGGTCAGACACAAAATATTACATCGTATGGTTTCGGGAAAGTTTTTAAATCTTATTATAATATTCTTACGGGAGATTACAGTAAATACAAAAGACTAACCAATGAAATTGGAGCACTTAGCGGTAATATTGATGAGCTTTCAATGGAATTTAAAACCCCTACTGGTAAAGCATTTGGTCTACTGTCACAGCCATTCAAAGTTATAGAGAAATTTAATCGTAGGGCATCTGTAGCAGTTACAGACTCAGCCATAAGGGATTCATTTGATTTGTTATTAAATAAAAAGAGTGCCTTCTTTAAAAGTAAGCGGTCAGCACGTGACGCTTTAAGAAATGCAATGAAGATACAAAATGAAGACATAGATTATATGATGTCTAAGCTAAGATCAAAAAACTTTGACAATCTTGTACTGACTGATGGTAAGTTTAGAGACTTATACAAACGTGCGCTGTATAAATCACAAGCTTCAACGCAGGGTGTTACTAAACTTCCATATATCCCATTATGGATGGCTAAAGGTGCATCAAAACCACTTACATTATTTTATAGAACTGCTTATCGTGTCACAGAAAACACATATAACCGTGCTATACTTCCCCTTGTTGTTGACGGTAACCCATTCCCGATGATGAAGTTTGCTGCCATGTCTGGTTTAACTGGTAAAACTGTGTATGATTACTATTATAATATGGCACTTGGTAAAGATTTAATAGGTAAAGATTTTAAAGATAAAGAGATGGAGTTTATTGATTATGCCGTAAAGGGAGAAATGCTTGGTGTATTCAGTAATCTATATGATAACTATGGTAACAATGTAATAGATGGATACATACCAGTACCAATAGAGTTTGGGTTTGAGTTTTTAAATTTTATTAAGAATGAAATTGGTGCGATGGGTGATGTTGAGGCTATGAAAAGAATTGGTGTTGATTATACAAGAAAGAATGTCTCTCTTTTAAATCAGGTAATGAGTATATATGAAGAAAGAAATGAAGATATTAATAAAAAGTTTGATGACCAAAGAAGATTACAGTATCAGTTTGTTGATAAGTACCCATACTTAGACGGAAAAAGAAAGAGTTCTTTTGCGGCTCTTATTAGCAAGGGTGAGATAAATGAAAATGCTTTTTGGGTTAAGATTCTAAAAGAATCACTACTGTCAAATGGGCGTATGGGTGGAGATATACAGCAACTTAAAAATGATTTTATAAAAACCCGATCATTTCTTGTACATGAGGAGTTTAAACGCAGGGGGGCTAAAGGTGATGAATTTGCAGTAAGTGACGTTATAAAGGAAATTAATAGTAGAATTAGATCATCTATTAAAGTTTCAATGCGACCCTATCCTGAAGATTGGGATGATCAAGCTGGCGGTCAATTATTTTATAAGGCTTTTACAGACCAATTATCTGAAGAACATAAGAAAGATACAAAAGAGTTGATGGAAATATTTTATAAACGTATGGATTTACTTGATGAAATGTTTACAATGGAAGAACTAAATAAGTTTAATCCATAGTATTAAATAGGCACATCAAGGAAATCTTTATACCACCTACGCTTTGAAGTCTGGTTATTCTTAGCGTCCTTAAATGCAATGGACAACGTTATCTCTCCGTTGTATGGTATATAAACTACAGTATCTATCCCCAATTCTTTCTTCTGCAATGGAACAGCAACTACGTTACACTTACATGAGATAATATTCTTCCTGCCTGTACGCTTTCTCATATCTATACTAATAGAACCTGATGAACCTGAGCTTGGTTTGGTATGAAACTTAACCTGTATTGTTTTAATTACGTTATCTTTCATCGCAATTAAATCACAGCCTGTGTTATCTACTATCGGAAAGAATACCGTCCATCCTTTCTTTAATAAATCTATAGCTACTACGAGTTCACCTATACCACCCTTAGTAGTGGTATCAATCATTTAAAATTCAATGGGAAGTTTCTCCTCTCTACATCATGGAGTACTTCTCTAAGTTTCTCTGCTCCAATACAATGATCGTACGTTGGGAAGAAGTATCGCCACTGACCACCGCCCATATTAATCCAGTAACAAAAGGCAACGCCATACTTACCTGAGGATTTCTTAAACTCTACACTCGCAGTTGTTTCACTTAGTGGTGTGATAGAGCTAACACTAAACGTTTCATTAGAAAAGTTGAAATCACGTTCTGATATGCTGAATTTCTTTGCTATGTCTTCAGCTTTTTCTTTTAGTTTTATTGCTAATTCTTTCTTCATAATATATTATCCCTTGTAACTTTACCTATGTTAAATACTGAAAGATATTTATATCCAAATTCAAGCCTTGAACCACCCTTTCCTTACTTTGTCATAATAGTAACCACGTTTAGGCATGACTTCATTGTTGATTTTTTTCATGTGCTTAGTCCTTTGACTATTACTCATATCCAGCCAGCAGAGGCTTAAATTATCTACCCTTATATCTACTGAACCAACCATTGCACCGCAAAACGTATATGTTTCCCATAGATAATCATCTACTTCAGGGTCATACGTAGACTCCGTAGCAAACACACATTTCTTATCTTTTATTTTACAGTAATCAAACAACTAAATTTCAGTATGTAACTTTTTCATAATATAATAAGCCACCTGAGGCACTATGGCGTTTCCGAGTCCTCGCAATTTATGGATTCTGTCTTTGATACCTGTTGTGACTCTGGGGATGTCTGGTTCTCGATCCCAACATCCAGCCAATTCGGTGGATACCCCATCAGCCAACAAACCCATTCGGGGTTCAACGTCCCACCAACCCCCGTTTCCGGTTCCACCCTGAAGTCCAGTCTGTTTGTCGGATCGTTGGCTCTTTTGTGATTGCGACTCCATCCTTTGTGATCGCTTCCTGTTGGAGTTGGAAATTTCTTCCATTGTTCTTGAATTTCCGGGTTTGACAGACAGTAATTCACCCCTCCCTTCGCCTTCCACGATTTGCTTGTCGGTTTTTCTTGATAATCCGATGCTTGTGGAGTCGGAAACATTCTCTCTGCGACCACCTCTTCCAGATTGGAACGATGCCCACCTTCTCTTATTTTCACCGGTCTTGTCATTTGAGCTCTTGGGGTAGGAAAAGTTTGCTTTAACTTTACTGCGGCTGGTAACATTATTTGATGTCCTTTTTTCTCTATCTTTCGAGCATACTCCCCGGAATCCATTACGTCCTGTTTGTATATCCCCGAGGTCGGGGTAGGCAACAATCCAGATTCTGGCTCTTTTATGCAATGCTCCCCGGTCTTGAGCCGATATAATATCCCACGATGCGTCATACCCGATTTCGGTAAGGTCAGCAATGACTCTGGTTCCTCCTCGAACAGTGAGCATTGGAACGTTTTCAATAAGTGCGTATCTGGGTCGTACTTCGCTAATGATTCTAAGCATTTCAACCCAAAGACCGGATCGTGTTTTTTCTCCAGTTTCTTCATTAAATAATCCTTTCCCTTTTCCCGCTACCGAAATATCCTGACATGGAAAACCACCGGTGATAAGGTCAATATTTTTAAACTGTGTTCCATCTAATTGTGTAATGTCTTTATATACTGGTACTCCGGGAAAATTCTTATTAAGTACTTTTTCGCAATACTTATCAATCTCACAAAATCCCGCAATCTCAAGATCATCTCCCCATACCCAACTTGCGGCTAATGAGAATCCGCCGATTCCGCTAAATAGATCAAGCATCAACATTTTTTAGATTTGAGTATTCATAATTGTTCCTATACTCTCTATATGTGTAAAATCGTGCCATCCCAATTCCCAAATTGAAATTGGGATAGTCCCAAAATAGGAAAAAGACAAATATGAAGTTTTCTTCTTTATATGTTTTATGTATTTTTTCCATTTATTTAATTCTTGGGTATTTTAAAGTGTACCCAGCACTCTCGTTAGACTCTCCCCGATAATCCATACCTGAATAACCGATCTAACAAATTTAACAAAGCAGTAAGAACCATGCTACGAGTTTAAGCCATCCACAGTTATATTCGGTTCTCATGTACTTCCTTCTTCAACTGGGGGCATATGTACTTTATTAAGCCATCTACTTTGTAAAGCTCAAGTGGTTACTGCCATTAATAACACATACGTTATTATTATTATCTATGTATAGCCAACACATATTTATTTGCCAATAACCACTATAAGCATTTATTACATATAACTTTCAACTTCCCAAACTTTGGGAAGTCGTCATAATATTCACATCTTTTCTTGTCTGCTTTTAGTCCTATGTATATAGCTTCCCATACACGTTCACATAATGGGCAGACTTTTAGCTTTTGATCTGTTCTACGTGCATCCCATCTATGTAATTGATTTAAAAACCTATCACGTACGGCAGGGTTTTCTTTTGCATTTTCAAAGTTTCGATACTTAGGTGGATGATATTGTTTCATTTGTTTTACCTAATAAAAACGGAGTCAGCATAGGTGTTAATTCACTGTCTTCCAATAACTAAAACAAGGGAGGGCGGAAGAGCAACTGACCCCGAATAATATTTTATAACCTGTTACATTTTATATCCTTTGTATTGTGGAAGGGTAAGGCAACAGGTTATAAAGGTTAGAATGGTACGTTTTCTTCTTCTTCTTTTTTACTCCATTCTCCCTTTTCTGTTATTTTAAGAGAGAGATACTTAGAACCTTTCTTAGACTCGTTAGACCAAGCGGCTACTCTATATTCTTTCCCTTCTACGTTAAGGACACCACTCATATCTGGTTGGGAATCCTTTTCTTTCTGGTTGTTTTTAAACAACGCACCTGAGTTTGTATTGTCATACTCTTCTGGCATCGTTTTTCTCCTTTATCTGTTTTACATTTGTTTCTGGTGCTATCCTGCGATTACCAAGATAATAGCTTTCATCCTCCTTATCACAACAACCGGTAACGTCCGTGAATCTACATAGAACGCTACCAATATTTTTAGATAACACAGTTCCTTTCATACCTGATGGCGTAATAAATTCTTTACCTATTGGTATAGATTTTAGAAATACAAAACCTTTATAGGGTTTAGGTTTAATAGCCCTTGGTATACTTTTATTTTTCACTAACTTATAACAGTTTGTAGTTTATTTCTTATGTATCTTCCATTTTCTTTTAATTTAATATCTCCTTCGTCAACTTCCTCAATAAATTCAAACACTACATCATTGCTATTGTATTTAGGTTTCATTACTGCTACGCAATTACCTGAAGATGGGTTTATACCGTTAGATTTTAGGAATGACATAGGTATGTTTAACCTACCTCTCGGGTCTACTTTTAGTATTGCTATATTTACCATTGTAATCCTCCTTTTTATGTTACATGGTTTTTGTTATTGCTATTTTAATAATATTAATTAGTACAGCTATTATAATTATAGATATAGCCCACATAAAAATACCAGCACCTAAAACAGTAAATGATAGTATCCAATGTGGTAAATCAAATATTAACATACATTACCCTCCTAATTATTCTTTTTCCTGTGAAGAAACTACATCCCAGTTTTTATTTTCATCACCTGGATCATGTGGAGATACCCACTTAACATCTTTATGTGCAAAACCAGCTCCTAAAGTACTATCTTTAACAAGTTCTCCAGATGGATTAGCCATTGAATATGGTGGTCCGTAGTTCTGTACTTCTTTATTAAATTTATCAGCCGTAGTAGGTTCCCCATCGAGGGCTGTTTGCGCTATTTCTCTTAGATATAAAGCGTTTGCCTGATCTCCACAATTTGCTATTTCACCTAATGCGTCTCTATATCTTTGCATATACATTTCAAGTTCTAATATTATTTCAGTATTACTTGTCATTATACTCATCCTTATCTTTTATTATTCTTAACATTAATAGATAACGTTCAAAATCTATAGCTATAATAGGCTTCATTCTATCTGCTCTAAATATCACACCAATCTCCTCCTTCTCAGGTATTATATATTTAGGTATGAACTTCTTTCTTTTACATCCATAGTAATCACCTTCTATCTCTACGTCACCTTTCTCATGGTTTGCTCCGCCCCTGTCACGATTAAATGATTCAAGACCAAGCTTATTACATATACGAACAGTTTGTCGTTGCAACTCTGCACCGCGTTGTCTATTTCGTCTTCCACGTTTTACATTAGTCGCAGACTTCACAATCATCCTCCACTATTGGTATTTTATTGTTCGCTTGACCTTCATTATATTTCTTCAGATCGTTTGTTGCATCTTCTATACTGTGTATAATTGGAGTTAGACCGTTGAACATTCTTAACTCATCAGGAGAGCGATATTCTTTGTTGCTCAGAATCTGATGATATGCTTTCAGTGATTCCACTATTATTTTTGTTTCTTTGTATGGTATCTTCATCCTTACTTAACTCCTGTATTTCATAATTATCTGCAAGTGCTACGGAATGATGGTCATATATCTTACACTTGTCACCAAGAACACCAAGCTCGACTATTCCTGTCTTACCGTATCTATTTTTACCAACTACTACATCTATTCCATATTCACCGTTCTTGGAACCTACACCTAAGTATCTCCACTCATAATACATAAACAGTATAGTCTCTGCATCATGTTCTATAGAGCCACTTTCACGTAAGTCAGATGGAATAGGACGTTTGTTAGGTCTATCTTCACACTTTCTGTTTAACTGGGACACAAGTATTGCACACATATTGTATGACTTACACAGCATCTTATACTCTTTCATTATAGAATCAGTACGTAGGCGTGGGTCTTCTATATGACGTAAAGTAGCAAGCCCTATATAATCATCAATAACTACGTCAGGTTTTATCTGACGTATCAATGCTACAGTAGACTCAAAGTCATTACTTGTATCTTTCATTATGAGATTATTTCCGTACTTCTTTGCAAGGGTAGTAGATGTTGCATCTATATCTGTCTTATCCTTTTCTGATAATACACCAGTTATTACACGTGAGTATGATACCTGAGTTGATTCAGACACGAGAAGTTTCTGCATCATAGATGTATTCTTCATCTCACGGTTAAATACAAGTACCTTATATCCACGTTTCAATAATGAATCTACTACATTAACAGCCATAGTACTTTTAAAATGACCGGGACGTCCTGCTATTACAGTAATCTCTCCTCTTCTCATACCGCCTACCATCTTGTCGAGATTGCCATAACCAAAACGTATTGTGTTGTCTTGGTTTTGCATATCGCTGATAGCGTTCTTGATAGTATCAAGTAAATCAAACTTATCATCCCCATGTATAGACAGTACATTACCTATCAGGTTGTGTATCTTTGATAAATTATCTGCTGTTTCAGTATTGTCACTGCCTATGCTTTCTTGTATCTTATTTACAAGTACTGACAATCGTCTAAGTTCTGACTTTTCATATACATTCTTTGCGTACTGTACAGCATGGCTTGGTGTGGTCATGTGATCAAAGAACTCTATGATGTCTGCACCTGGAGTATTGTTAGGGCTATTGTTGTTCTGTAGCTGTGACTTGATGGTAGTTATATCAACTTGTACACCATTCTTATATAGCATTATAATTTTATCCCATACTAAAGCATGGAAGTCATTATAGAACATATCCTTTTTTATTATCGGGAGTACGTCATCTATTTTGTCATTGTCAGATAGTACTGATGCTATTAGAGCCTTTTCAGACTCTATAGAACGTTGTTTATTTAGATTTTCGTTCTTATGAAACGGTACTGACATCTTTCCAAACACTATGTATCATGGCTACTTTACCACCAGATACTCTTCCATAATTAGATTGATAACTATCTACAACAACACTTATAATTACACGCTTTCCAGATATATCTTCGAGTGTTAGTTTTGGTAGGCGTTTTAATATCCTTCCTCCTACTTCAACAGACTCAAGCGGTATGTTAAAAATATCCAGTATGTTTTTGTAAGCTATGTTTCCACGATTACTTTTATTGTGCATAGATGAGGGGTTACTACGGAATCTCCATATACCTTTATCTATTATGTACTTACCCTTATAATTACCTTTAGCAATTTGGTACTTCGGCTTATATAAGTCAGCGTGTACACCTTTCTTTGTTATTATATGGTCTTGTATTGACATATCAATAACTACAGCAGGGTACGTTCCATCTTCTATAACAATATCGTCCTGCTCTTCGTAATAAGCATCAACAAACGGATCATCACCCATAACAGAATCAATAAACGCATCCTTTAGATTAGTTTGTGACATTTTTATTAATCTCCTTGTGTATTACATCATCTATACGTATTTCTGTTTGTTTTTTAGTCTTCCCGGCTGGCTGCGAACTTGCTGCAATCAAGGATTTATAATCTTTAATTTTCTGGATAGAAGATTCAAGATTACCATTACCTATCTTACCTTTATCGAGTGCATGAATAACCTTTACATAAAAGTCATCTGTTTCTTGTATACCCTTTAATTCTTTCTTGATAAGTTCTTTAGCTGTATCATCCATCTGCTTATTATACTTTTCAGTAAGTGTATTGACGTACTTGTTATCATCAAACTTACCCATAAATACATCAGCATTAAATCCAAGTTTGCTCAGTCCTTTGGTCAGTGCGTCAGTCGCTACTTTCTTGAAGAAGTCATCATCAATACGTCCGTTCTTATTGTACTGTATTGATGAATGGATTGGTACGTAGCACTCTTCAGTCTCGCCTTCAGGTATAAACCATAACGTTGCTTGATATACTACTAATCCACAATCTTCCCACTTGTCAATGTGTTCGGTTTTAACACCCCAACCGTATCCGAATGGTCCGAATACTTCTGTTGCTTTCATTAGTTGTGATTGCGCTCCAATAGCAGTGAAACCTCCACGTTGGTTAACGTGTTTCGTATTACCAGGATCGGTTTCACAGACACTATTCCATAGAGCCATGTTTTCTTTAGACATACGTTCCTCCTTTAGAAGTTGCCTTTAATACCGCCTCCGCATACTTTAAAGAACTGGCAATACTTCTCATTGCATTCCCATTCTTCAGCAGGTGTAACCCCGAGTTGTAGCATAGGTGGTTTATTATTCTCTATTGATTCCTTTATTGTTTTATGTGTATTAGTCCAGTATTCTTCAGCTTTGTCAACACAATCAAGATCAAGTACGTACTCACGCATTCTTGAATTGTCTTTGTTATAGAAGACAAGTACTAAACCATTCAGGTATCCATACTTTCTTTTAAACCAAAGACCATACGTTCCAAGTTGGAGTGCGTAGTTCTTACTTACTTCCTTAGGGTTGGCATTACGTCCAAACATTAACTTCCATCTCCATGCGTTGCACGTTTTTATATCATAGAGTATTCCATCTTCTAAGAATCCAAGATCAATAAAGCCACGTACGTTAAGATCATCTAAACGTAGTTCATTCTCTATGAATATAGGAAGCCCGTTTTGTTGTGCGTATGCAGTTACAGCATTCTGAACATCGGTGTGGACTATTTCACCTAAGCGGAAAAGCCTGTACGTGTCAGCATCTCTTGGAGTTTCTTCAGTTTTTAAAGCTGATCCAAAGTAATGCTTACGCAAACACATTCCGCTTGCAGAAGAGTGATACCAAGACTCGTTACCTAAGTAACGTCCTTTTATTTTCTTATCATTCTCTTCTTTGATGAAGGCGTCATAGATCTCCTTTACGGAGATAGTATTAGCCTTCTTTTGATTCACCATTGCTACGTGTTACTATACCTAAAGCATTGTTATAGTTATTATCAAGATAATCTACAATAACTTCATTAAGCTTATCTTGTATAGCCATTCCATCTATTGTAGCAAGAACTTTAAGTTTCTTCCAGTTCTCACTATGCGCCCTAAATGAAGTAACAATATAGCGTGGTTTTAATTGTGTATTTAATTCCATTACGTTCCTTTTTTTTTGGTATGTATAATCATAACGTACGTTATATTTATTAATGTTTACTTACAAAACAATTAAACCATAACATACGTTATTATTATATAATATAATCATATCAGGCTTTAATATACTAATAAAAATACTGAAACCCAAGATGTTTTTTATCTTTTTTAAATACAATAATACTATTTCAATAGTTTTGATGCTCTACTGATGCTAAGTTTATCGTTGTCTATTAACGTCTTGTTGTTATAGTCAATTATTATATTTCCATCTACGTTCTGAAATGGATATGTAATAACACCAGACTTTACATCATTAGACTTAAAGCTCCATTGGAACGTAATACATTCTTCCTTATCATCATATTCACTAACACGCTTACTACCTTTAAGTGATTCTTTAAGTCCATCTTCATCATCTTTATCTACTCTACGAAACCAAGCCTCAGTAACTAATATAAATGCTAACGTACCAGATTCATCTAAGAAGTTCTTTAAGATTTCATATATTAAATCTTTATTTCTTATTGAAAACAATTCTGATAGGTCAGATATATGTTCTATGCCATTCTTGTCATACGTAAATATAGTAGGTATATGATTACCATGACGTATAAGTATTGATTGTGCCATAGGAACTATTTTATTTTTTAAGTTGTATTCAAACGGTTCAAATTTCATAATGTACTCCTAAGCCATCGCTATTACATCATCAACCATGTTAGTGATTGAGTTTTCTGTTGCTTTTATTTGTTCCTTTAACGTATTGTGTATCTTACTACCTGTCTTTTTACAAGCTATACCAATAGATCTATCTTTGTCAATTCCATACTCAATGGAACGTTTTGTTTTAAGTATCATTTCCAAGTCATCTCTTACAGATTCAATAATATCAGGGTCTTTTTCCTTACCAGACAATACATTATGTACTGTTGTTGCCTTTAGGTGAGTATGAGCCATAAATAGTACAAACTTATCAAAGCTTATGTCAGGTTGTAACTCAGTATGTATGTTAGGTCTATCATTAAAGTATGTAAATAGTTCAGATATAAACTCTTCAGGATTTGATCCATCTTTCTTTATAGATTTTCTAAGTATTAATTCCATGTCATCATGTAGTGATGCCATGTCTGCTATATTATTAGTAGAAAACTTACATTTCTTACGTAGTCTCATTTCAAACCTCCCTTCTTTCTTGGTCTACCACGTTTCTTTCTTGGCTGACCAAGTATTAATATTGTTAAAAGTTCCATTGTTTTTATGAACTTATCCATTACGTTCCTCCTGTTGTTTTTTACTTTGTGTTATTAACTCCATGTCTTTACGTATTGCACTAAGTGCTTCACCTTGGTGTACGTCCATTCTTAATGGAGTAATAACTCTTTCTAATACACATCTTAGACCTTCACCTAAACTATCCCATGATGATTGTTTATACTTGAAGTTCTCTCTTATGATTTTCTTGTCACGTTTATCTAATTCACCGAATATTATTTCCAAATCTTTGATAATATTACGTAGAATTTTATCCATGACCTTCCTAAGGTTTGTTTTCTCACCGTTTGGAAAGTGATCTACGCCAAAGTAATTGTAAAAATTAGTATCACCTATGTCATTATATTCTTTAAGCATACAATCATCACACATACGTTTTTCGGTATCAAAGTATCTCTCGTCTACCTGCTTTTCACAGGCACAGCATGTACAACCCACGTTACCAACTCACTATGGTTTGTATTGCATCTCTTGTTCCGTATGATTTTTTACGGTACTCAAGTATGTTCTCTCTGAACGTTTGCTCAGTGTTAAAGTGTTCTGTTATCTCATTCTTGTACTCATAAGTTTCGTTGTAGTAACCATTCTTCTCACTGCAATCCCCACATACTGCGTAACTTCCTATTAGTACACCTCCGCTACTTTCTTCTCCTCCGTTACAAAAATCACAGGCTACTACCTCACCATAGTTTGTTGTATGTTGTTCCATTCCTACGTTATGCCAATATTCTGACATCTTTCTCATTTCTTCTGATTCTTTACCCATTACGTTCCTCTTGTTTTATTATTTGAAAAAATTCTTTTTTATGTTTTAGGATCAATATTTTCCCTTACACTTCATCTTTAACTTTAACTCCTACCACTGCTAAGACAACCCCGTTATTAGCTTTGTTAAGATTTAGACATTGAAGTACTTGTTTCCATACGTCCAAGTCCATCATAAAATCTTCAGGGTATAAGTCCAAGTGCCTTACGCATGGATCGTATCCATGTGATTGCAGTTCTTTTTTCTGCTTTTTATTTAATTCCATTACGTTTCTCCGTTTCTTTTATTTCTAAAATCTTTGCGCTTATATATACCATGCAATCAAGTACTTCTTCAAGTGCTTCAATTAACCAATCTCTTCCATCATGTACGTCTAACTGATCTGCATATTGACGTTTTCCTTTTTCTAAACGTTCTTCTATTAACTCTATTATTTTTTTATTCATTACGTTGATCCCTTAGTTTCTTACCAAACTTTTTTAAAGTATCACTGTACATATTAGTTAATCTTTCAGCCCCGATACGTAGTTTAGATATTCTTTTAAAATCATATTTATCTACTTCATTTTTCATAAGTTTTTTTATAACCCAGCTATCAATACTTTCATACGTTTTATCAAAATCTTCTAACGTATCCTGAAGCATAACTACTTTCTTTGATAGATTTAACAGTGATCTTATAGCTTCTATAATTGTTATTGAACTGTTATTAAGTGCAGGATTTGTTTCACACTCATAACGTATACGTTCTGCGTGTGCTTTACATTCTAAAATCTTTTTATCAAGTCTTTTAAGTTTACGTATTTCATACTTAAACTCATCACCGTATATCTTACTCATCTCATATCCCTCACCGCCTGCATTAACTGAGATATATTATTACACATATATACAGTAACTTTATCACTCCACTGCCTACGTATACGTTGAGTATCTAACTTCTGAGATTTTAATTCATGGTCTTCGTATGGTGATCTATAAAACCAGTGAATATCATTATAACTCCAAGATGATCTTATGCTACGTACAGCATCCGTGTCTCCAAAATATATAATAGTACGTCCATTAAATCCTCCCCAAAGTACGGTATATTCAATCTCTTCATCACTTAACCTTACAAATTTACCTTCTCTCGGGTTATATATACTGTGTGCGAAGCCATTTGGTGCGTCATATATTTCTAAGTCGTCAAAGTTTGCAGACTCCGTTGCTATCTGACTATAAACGTTAGCCATAGAGCTACATGATGGACTACTATCGAGCATAAGTACAAGACGTTGTTTTTCTCTTGCGTATTTACAATCAGTTATAACTTTTTTAGATATACGTCTAAACATTATCTTGTCTATATCCCATTTGTCTAAACCTTCGGTACTATCGCCCATACGTTCTTCTGCAATCTTACCAAATAACAATGACAAAGTGGATGATAGTTTTCTATTACGTAAATATTCGTAGTCAAAACTATTATCCACACTATGTAAGTTTTGCTTATACCTACCACTACCAAGATACCATGAATCAGCATAGTGTTTAGTATCACCAATAATATAGCTTATTGATTCTTTACTCATGTTTTTAATTGCATTATTAACATTTCTATTTGGTATACGTATTGTATTTCTTTGAATATCTGTATCAAAACCATCACTACTTACTAACGTTTTCAATAATAATTCAGGATCAGGGGCAGACATTACGTCTGCCCCTTCACCGTTCTGCGTATCAACACGGGAGGAACCCGTACTAACGTTTGTACCGCCTTTATTTTTCCAATTCATCCATGAAGGTTTAGTCTTTAACATACTACCTCCATAGTAACATCACGTATTGCCCGTAACTGGTCTGCAAATATAAACATATCCGATAGTTTATCAGGATTATTAGATTCCAGCATGAATACGGTTCTATCATACGCATTCAGTGCGTACGTATGATAACCTCTTTTACATCCTTCATCTATATTCATAAGTATACGTGAAGAACCAGTAGTTTGATACTTATCCCTATCACACTTGTCAAACTGATTTTTATCCATACTTACAAACAAAACAATAGATAAATTAGCAAGTTGTAGCTTATTACATAAGAACTTGTAGCCGTGTGATGGCGTACTTGGAACGTTCTTAACTACAATATGATATTTGTAGTTAGGTTTATCTTTCTTATGCCAGGAACGTATAGTACCCCAATTAAAAGTGTATGTTGTAGTACGTGAAGTTTCTTTTATCGTAGCTTCACCACTATTAACAACGTTCAAATGATCAGGATCATCATCATTATGTCTTTCAATACCCTGAATAGCAACGTCAAGATAGTTATTAGTACTTCCAAGTAAGCGTAACTCTATAATGTCATTACTACTTAATTTGCTATTAACTACAACGTTATGGCTTATCTTTCTTATGGAACTATACAGTTCCCTACTTCTGTACCAACCACTACGTCTTACTACATCAAACATATGTTCGATTGCTTTAGTAGGTACTATAAACTCACATCCCTTACCATTCTTCCATCGTACGTTAATCTCAATGTTCTTATCGTATATCCTGAATATAATCTCATCATCCATACCCTTACGTACACTACCGTCAGACACTTCTACCATATTAAGTACATCATCTGAATCTGCAAACGGTTCAATAAATACAATAACTCCGTCTGAGTTACGCATACGGTAAAACTTATTATATTCATGTATAAGTTCTGACAGATTGTATGGTTTTGAACGTTGTATTAAGTCAGGTTTGATAGTATTCCATCCTAAGAAGTAAGGTACTTCTATATTTACATCTTCATCACGTGCCTCTATGAATGCAGTAGTATATGCTTGATCGTCACGTTTTATTTCTACGAATATGTCATCACCTTCACTTGCTTTATAATCAGTAATATCAGTATCAAAGTTTCGCATCTCCACCATACGTGGCATAAAGCCTGTCTGTACGTCACCATTAACATCTAATGATACTGGTTCATTGAAGTAGTCTACATCAATAGATGTATCTACTTTTTTACTGTTATCATTCTTCTTTTCCACACTCTCAGTAATTGCATTCTGTAAAGACATATGATTACGTTCATTCTTAGTAACAGTTAGCTTTACAAGTTCATTCCAATCTGGTTTCTTACCTTCATTAGTGTACGTTACCCACATATCAATAAGATCACCTAACTCCTGTATAGTAGCAGGTTTATCCATCTTACTCTTAATTGAAACGTCATATAGTTTCAATGTAGGTTCTATCGTAGACATCGCAGTAGGATTGTCTTTGTACTTGTCTTTAAGTACGTTAGCAACAAGTGATACAGGTAGATGTTCTACTTCTACCACCATAACACGTCTTAATAACGGTTCTGATATGTCGCGCTCATTGTTTGACGTAAAGAAAATTATCAGGTTGTCTAAATTAGCCTGATACTTTTGACCGCTTACACTTATACGTCCAGTCTGCAAGAAATCAAGGAAGTAAGAATCGCTACTGATACGTGTTTTATCCCACTCATCAAGTAACAGTATTACTTTCTTCTCTTTTGATTCTTGAACCGCACGTAGAAGTTCAGCGTCTATTGATTTAATACCTGACTTTGTATTCTCATCAGGTACGTGCTTACGTACGAACTCATCCCAATCCATACCTTGATACGCTTGCTTTACGTACACGTTACATCCGAGTACTTCACCAAGCGTTTCAGGTAGGAATGATTTGCCCGTACCAGCTTGTCCTATCAGCATTGTAATAGACATAGGTTTCTTACGTAGTGCACAGTAAACATTCGCAGAAAACGTTTCTGTACATAAGTAACCTTGCTTATGTAATGCTGAATGGAACTTCTTCATTTCTGACATACGTTCCTCCATTGTTGGTTGTTATTCTTTCTTGTCATAAGAAATCTTTTATATGTACGTTACTATTGTTTAAATCTTTTGTGTGTTATAATGGTACGTGAAGCCAAAGCGGAGTATATGACTCCACGTACCGTAGGATGATGCACGTTATTGTTAGTGTGTGTAGAGACGTGCAGAAATCATCCTGTAAAACAGGTCCGTATTACGTTAAATAATAATACGAATAGAGCGAACATCATTACGCCACGAAAAAATCCTTCGCTACTGGTGTAATCTATAAGACGTTCTAATTGTTTTTCTAAATAATCAATCATTACATTACTCCCTTATTTACTTTCAAACTTATTAGTTACTGGGTCATAAAATATTATAGACGTACCCATAAGCTCACCGTTCCAATAACTTGGTGCGCTTGCTTTATATCTACCATCTTTACATTTCTCTACGTTAAAATCATTTAACTTCTGACCAAACCACTTTAATGTATCTGGTGAGAAGTAGTAAGGTACGTTAGATTTTAATGATTTTCTTTTCATATCTTGTATAGTCATACGTTTCTCCTACTTTAATGTTATTGTCCTGTTTTTAAAATGTTGTACGTTACCACCTGGGTTTACTACATACCATTCATAATTCTTTTGGTATACTTTATAATCTAATCCAAGTTGTTCAGCTACTTGATTCATACGTTTCTTTGTTGTAGCTGTCTTGTACTTTGATCTGTTAAGTGTTATCTTACCGTTCTTTACAATAACGATATCTGTTTTATAGATACGTGCGTATAACGTACCTCTTTCTTTTCTAATTTGTATTTGATTACTCATGATTGACGTAATTTAGTTATATACGTTAAGGTATCAATGAATCTTGGATTAAGTTCAATATTATGATAACTACTTATAGTCTCATACTCACTTCCATGGTCTCCATACCTTCTACATATAGATAAAATTCCAACGTCATTAATATATAAGTAGTAATCATCTTCGTTATCTGATCCTAAGTATGTATTATGATCGCATTCGTTTGCATATTTTGGTTTCATTTTAGTTACCTTCCTTTACGTTTTAAATCTTTGGCGGAGATTAACCGCTCCGCCTCGGTTTTTTGTTGCGTTATTATGCCATACGTTGTTACTCCTGTCTGTGTTGATTGCATTATTAAGTTGGCGTTACTCTTCTACTTATTTATAATATCTTTTATTATGTTGATTAATGTTATAGGCATACGTT
>TARA_R100001594_G_scaffold65705_1_pt1 | contig 28291 bp, 27 predicted proteins | sample TARA_R100001594 | Tara Oceans TARA_R100001594 (sample SAMEA2622752) | marine metagenome | biome: marine biome (ENVO:00000447); feature: marine epipelagic mixed layer (ENVO:xxxxxxxxx); material: "saline water (ENVO:00002010), including plankton (ENVO:xxxxxxxx)" | depth 150 m | reverse complement strand
ATTGGAAGGCTATATAAGATTGTCGAAATTGCAGCGTTAAACATTGGCAAGGCAAAAGAAGGATCTACAACTAATCCAATTAAGTTTGTTAAAAGGACGGATTGATGGCTGCTAAAAGAACCCAAGTTAAAGTTTCAGAGTCTCAACAGACCCTAGCCGAGTTAAAAACCCATCAAAGAGAGTGCGCTCTAAGATACGAACGGATAGAGGAACGGTTGAATGAAGGCTCTGAAAAGTTTAAAAAACTTGAGATGATGATTTGGGGAGTGTATCCATTTATGGTGGCGACTATAGTAGCCGCAAAGTACCTATGAATGAAGGGAACGATACTAGCTTTTATGCTGATTACGGTTATAGAGGGGAACGTAACGCAAGGTTCGGAGCAAATGTTATTTAGAGACATCCATAGATGTCAGCAATTTGCATACTGGATAGAGCATAACTGTAGAGACGTCCGTTGTAGAGGGGGCATCAAACAACACAATATAACAGCGTATTGTAAACCGGTCATGGCGGGGGCTAACCAAAAGTTTTGGGATTAAAAATGAGCATATATAGCGGTTTATTTTACATACATGAAGAAAAACGATTTGCTCGATGGGAACAGTACATTGAGTTTTATCGACAGCAACGGTTGAAAGAAAATGCCTAAAAAGTTACAAGAAAACTCAGTTTGGGCTAAATATGACATTGATCAAGACGGCACGGTTAGTGACGAGGAACTTGAACGCGCCACACAAATGTTAGAACTGGACTTGCGCGAAGAAAAACAAGATAGCCAGCGCAGAATAGCTTGGGTCGCTATGTCTTCTATGGTTTTGTATTCATTATTACCGCTATTACCTTTTGTCCCAGAAGCTCGTTTATCAACCTTGTCTTCACTGAGTGATATGCTCTTCCTTAGTCAAGCCAGCATAATAGGTCTTTACTTCGGCGCAACGGCCTATATGTCTCGTAAACCATAGAGGTTTACTATGATAATTGAAAGTGTGGCAGCGGCAGGAGCAATCCTGTCTACAATATCTACCGCTATCAACAAATTAAATGAGGTTGGTGACGGTGCGTCAAAAGCCGTTGAGTTGATGCAAGGCTTTAGTGATGCGTTAGATTCGTTTGAACGCGATAAGAAAGACTCGGTTATCAATAACCTCAGCTCACAGGAGCTTTTAAAATTGGAATCCATAAAACATCGTAGAGATCAATGGGAAAAGTCACTCCACGATATGTTGGTTATTCATGATCCAGCCCTGTTGCAAAGATGGGATGAAGCTAAAGCAAGGCAAAAAGCCAATCATAAAAGACAGATGGAAGCTATAAAAGCTAGGGCCGCTGCTAGGAAAAAGATGATTAGGCAGATTTGGCTTATAATGGGGGTGACCGCTATAGGGTTACTTTGTGCATTTATATTAATTGGAGGGGTCATACTGATCTTTAAATGATGGATATAGGAGCAACAACACCAGTAAATCAAATTGCGTGGCGGCAAGTGGCAGAGCAAAAGTATCAAAGACTTATGGACGATCTGCAAGTTGAAGAGCGTAGACAAAAAGTAGAGCAGTTAAACGCTACGCTGTATGTTGCAAAAAGTGGAAAAGTTCAAATGGAACGAGCTAGACAAGAGAGCTCTATTAACTATTTGGTATAATTATGGGATTTAAATTAAGCGCAGGATTAGGTGTAGCTTTACTTGTTTTAGCAGGGTCGTTTAAAATGTATTATGACAAAACTCAAGCTGAAATAAAATCATTTCATTTACAGCTTGAGAAGTCTATACAGAACCAAAAGACTCTTGAGGGCACAATCGAAGAACAAAACGACAACCTGAAACAAACTATTGAAAACCATGAACGTATGCTCTCTCAAGTAGAGAGGTTGCAGAAAGAAAACATGATGGCTCAAAATGAGGTAACCGATATCAGAAAAAAGTTCTCACGGCATTCCATGGATGTATTGTCCATCAGGAAGCCAAAGCTAATAGAGAACATTATCAACCGTGGCACCAAGTCAGTATTAAATGATCTTAAAACTATTACCGATGAAACACAATTTGATGAAAACATTAATATTCCTGTTCCTGCTACTGATTAGTGGTTGCTCCATACTCGGTTCAGGTCGGGACATACCTGAAGTAAAACCTGTAGAAGTAGTGACAGTGGTGAAGAAAGCACCCACCTATCACCCTCCGTTGCCTAATCAAATAGATCCTGTTCCAGTAGAATGGACGGTACTAAACCCAGAGTTGATGCAAGAGTATCTGGACGATTTGAATGAAGGCAACGCGCCTACGAATGTCTGGTATTCACTAACAACTAAAGGGTACGAGAACCTTTCTACTAACATGGCTGAAGTAAAAAGGTATTTGCGCCAAGTCTTGAGTATTTTAAAATACTATAGAGAACAAGACACTCAACAAGAGGCTGAAGATGGATAGAATTAAACTAGAAGAAGAACTTAAATTAGATGAAGGTTGTGTATATGAAGTATACGAAGACCATTTAGGTTACGCCACTTTCGGTATAGGTCATTTAGTCAAAAAATCAGACGAAGAGTACAAACAAGCCCTCGGCACACCAGTTTCTGAAGAACGAGTGACTAAATGTTTTAATGAAGATATTGACACAGTATGTGAGGAGCTTGATAAAAATCTTCCTTGGTGGAGAAATTTACCAGAAACTAGGCAGAGAGTGTTGGCTAATATGTGTTTTAATTTAGGTTACCCTAGACTCAGTGGTTTTAAAAATTTTCTGTCAGCTCTAGAATTTGAGGACTGGGAAACGGCAGCTGAGGAAATGATGGACAGTCGTTGGGCTGATCAAGTTGGGGAAAGAGCTGAAAGGTTAAGAGACAAAATGTTAGGATATTGATTATGCCTTTAAATAAATTTGTATTTAGACCCGGAATAAATAGAGAAGGAACCGATTATGATAATGAAGGCGGTTGGTTCGACGCTAATTTAATCCGTTTTAAAAATGGTAGACCACAGAAAATAGGTGGTTGGAGTAAAGACACAGCTAATACTTTTTTAGGAAAAGCACGATCGCTACATGGCTGGGTTTCTTTAGGCGGCACAAAATATCTTGGTGTAGGCACAACCTGGAAATTTTACATAAAAGCAGGAGATGATTTTGACGACATTACCCCAATACGCAGTACAACTAGTGCAGGAGACGTAACATTTTCTGCAACTAATGGTGACGCAACAATCACCGTAACAGATACAAGCCACGGAGCAGCCGCCAATGATTTTGTTACTTTTAGCGGAGCAGCGAGTCTAGGAGGTAATGTCACGGCAGCGGTTTTGAACCAAGAGTATCAAGTAGCCACAGTTCCCAGCACGAGTACATACACGATAGAAGCTAAAGATACCTCTGGTGCCACCGTAACTGCTAACGCGAGTGATAGCGGTAACGGAGGCGGTAGCACGGTAGGCGCGTATCAGATTACAGTCGGACTTGACGTATTTGTCGCAGGTACTGGTTGGGGAACTGGTACGTGGGGAGCTGGAACATGGGGCAGCTCTAGTGCGTTGTCTGCTAGTAACCAATTACGTTTATGGTCTCAAGACCATTTTGGTGAGGACTTGATGCTTTGTCCTCGTGGGGGGAGTATTTACAAATGGGTTGAGAACAGTGGAACTTCTGTACGAGCTGTAAAACTTGCAGGGATTTCAGGTGCTGTTGATGTACCCACCATAGGTCTACAAGTGTTAACTTCAGAAAAAGACAGACACCTAATAGTTTTAGGTGCTGATCCTATGGAAAACTCTTCTCGCAGCGGTGAAAGTGACCCAATGTTAGTTGCTTTTAGTGATCAAGAAAACGCATTAGATTTTGAGGCACGCAGTACTAACACAGCAGGGGAACTAAGATTATCCTCAGGTAGTCAAATTATCGGAGCTGTAAAAGCAAGACAAGAAATACTTGTCTGGACAGACACCGCTTTGTACAGCATGCAGTTTATTGGTCCACCGTACACATTCGGAATCAACTTGATAAATGAGAATACAGGGTTAATGGCACCGAAGGCTGCTGTTACTGCTCCGACTGGTGTTTTCTGGATGGGTTATGACAATTTTTATGTTTACACAGGATCGATCAAGAAAATACCTTGTTCTGTTTTGAGCTATGTGTTTGACGATTTTAATTCATCCCAAGCGTTTAAGGTTCATGCTTTCAGTAACACACAGTTTGATGAAGTCGGTTGGTTTTACTGTTCTGCTAGTTCAACCGAAATAGACAAGTATGTAGTGTATAACTACAGCGAACAGGTTTGGTCTTATGGTCTTTTAGAACGACATGCTTGGTTAGATGCTGGCGTAGAACCCTACCCACGAGCTACCTTGGATGGTTATCTTTATGAACAAGAAACAGGGTTTGATGACGACGGTAGCCCAATGACAAATGTTTACATTGAATCTTCAGATTTTGATATAGGTGATGGAGAACAATTCGCTTTCATAAATAAAATCATCCCTGATGTTAGGTTTTTAGGCAATAGCAGCGGTGGCCAAGTCAACATGGTTTTAAAAACCCGTAATTTTCCCGGAGAAGACTTGAGCACTAACAGCACGTCTGTGATTTCTAGTTCTACTAAACAAAACCACGTCAGGGCAAGAGCTAGACAAGCAGTGGTTAGGTTAGAATCAGACGATGATAACGTACCAGCTAATACAGAAACAGGTTGGCGACTCGGAGCTACTCGTTTAGATATTAGACCAGACGGCAGAAGATGAGTAAACTGCTCGTAACAAGACTTCCACTAGAACAAGAGCAGTCTGTCAGTAGTGACACGTACAATCGTTTAATTCGAGTATTAGAACTTAATCTAGGTGAGTTTGATCCAGACAACATACGCCAGATTGACGACACAGAAAAAGGAAAACTAGGGTTTAACGAAGGAAGTATAGTCTGGAATACCAATAATGAGTCTTTAGAGGTTTGGACAGGTAGTTACTGGTTAGCTATCAGCACTCCTCAAAACGATCGAGGTCTATATGCCACGGGGTCTGTAGGAAAAGTGACACTTAAACTTAACGGTGCAACCACAATTACTCTATGATTTGTAAAGAATATACAATGTTGTTTGAATTAGTTAAACTTAATGGCTACAGGAGTTGAACATAGCTATGCAGACTCAAGGTATAGAAAGTTTAGAAGATTTAGCTGATGCACGTCACGCTTTAGCGATTCACGGTCGCTATGGCGATACCACCATAGGACACCTAACTCCTGGAGAAATGGTACTTCCTCGCCCTATCGCTGATGACCCTGTATTAAAAAGACAGCTGTTTGATGCATTCGAAAGACACGAACTAAACCCATACCAATATCAAGTAGGCCATTTTGAAAACTCTATCAACCCATTGACCGGAGTCCCGGAGTTCGGGTTTTTTAAAAAGATTGGTAAATTTCTTAAAAAAGCTGCTCCTATCATTGGTCAAGTTGTAGGTTTTGCTATAGGTGGTCCTGCTGGAGCTGCTATTGGTGGAGGTATTGGCGGTGCGGTTAAAGAAGGAGACGTCAAAGGTGCAGTAAAAGGTGCTGCACAGGGGTATATCGGTGGAAATATAGCCCAAGGAATGGGGTTAACTGGCGGCCAAGGATTTTCAAAAGGAATAGCTTCTTTGAATCCTTTCAGTCAAAACTCAATGTACACTTTTGGTGCTAACCCAACACAAGCTAAAGGTATTGGCGCACTTTTCCAAAATGTCGGTGCTAATCTTGCTCACACGATAAATCCTGGACAAACAGCTTCTGGAACAACTATTCCAAAGATAGGTGACACGTTTGATAAGTTAAGCACATTTCAAAAAATGGGGACTGCTGGTTTAGGACTAGCCGCCCTCGGTGGTTTTGAACCTGGAGAAGACGAATCAAGAATGCCTGATCCATCTGGTCAATTAGGTGGGTATCTGCAAGCACCACTTAGACCAGCCACCATACCACAGCAATATCAATCTGCTGGCAGTTCTGTATCTGCAATGAATCCGTATGTAGCAACAACTAGCCCAAGTCTCGGAACTACCGGCTCAACCGCCCAACAACTAGAAGAGGCTATGAGAAGAAATAAAGATTATAGCGAATTACTTTTTCCACAATTTCAAAGAGTTAATGTCAAAAACGGAGGAAGGATACAAGATGGAAGTGAAATACCAGAACTAGATTTAAGGAAGACTGGAGGTGGTGTTTCTGATTCTAGTGGTTCTGGTGACGAAGATACGATACCAGCTATGTTAGCTGACGGAGAGTTTGTCATGACTAAACAAGCTGTCAAAGGAATGGGTAATGGGAATCATTCAGATGGTATTCGGACCTTGTATAATATGATGGCTATGAATGAAGATAAAGCTGCAATGATGGGTCTAGGGAGAGCATAATGTCAACAGAAAACACATACCAAAGAGTAGAGCAGCTCCCCCCTAATTACTTAGCACAATTTTTTGCTGGAGGTCAACAGGGCGTTCCTGGAATAATGCCCCTATTGAATCAAGAGCTTGTTAATAGATTAAGCACTTTTGGTGTAGAAGGAGCTAATCCGTACACATATTCCGGACAACGTATAGCTGGGTTCACACCAGCAGAACAAGAAGGTTTCCGCATGACAGCGGAAGGTATGGGTGGGTATCTACCGTATTATCAAAGGGGTGAACAACTAACCGAACAAGGATTGGATAAAGCCACCGGAGCCTATAACCAAACTCAAGACTACATTAACCGAGCTGTGTCTGCTGGACAAATGAGCACAGACGAGGCTCAGGCTTTATTGAGACAAACTCCTGGGATAGCTCGCTCAGCTTATGATGCTGGTGTGGGACAAGTTGGTCAGGCAGGTGGTCAGTTAAACCAAGCATTTAATCTAGCAACAGGAGCTGGCACAGATTTAAGTGAAGCTCAAGGAATGGTTAGAGGTTCTCCAGCAAATCTTTCAGAAGCGTATGGAGATATTCGGTCGGCTCAGTTTGATCCTCGTGAAGCTAGAAGCATGTTACAGGGAGCAAGTGGTCGTCTCGGCGAATCGGCTATGACTGGGTACGGGGCTACTGGCCGTTTTGACCCTGGAGGTATAGAAAGTTTTTACAACCCATTTGAAGAACAAGTCGTTCAACAAACCATGGAGGATGTTCGGAAAGGGTTGGCTCAAGGCGATATAGCTCGTAGAGCTAGTGAGGTTGGTGCAGGATCTTTTGGAGGTTCTCGCAGTCGGCTTCAAGCAGGGGAGTTAGCTGATGCTGCAGCCAGAGGTGCCGCTTCTCAAATAGGGGCTATACGTTCGGGCGGTTATCAAGACGCAGCAAGAAGATCTCAAGCCGCTTTTGAAAATCAACAAGCTCGCCAAGCAGGTCAAGCAAATCTATTAGCCGGCTTAGGCGCACAACAATCTAGCATAGGTTCTCAATTGGGCCGATTAGGACTATCGACCGAAGCTCAAAAAATGCAACGTGGTCAAGCGTTAGGTGGTCTGGGTTTAGCTTCTGGTCAACAGCAATTAGCGGCGGGTCAAGCATTAGGTGGTCTAGGTTTAGCAGGACAAAGAGGTCAGTTAGCTCAGGCTGGGGCTTTAGGTCGAATGGCAGGTCAACGGGCTGGAATGGGTACTCAGTTAGCTGGAATGGGCCAAAATTTAGCTGGGGTTTACGGTAGTACAGCTGGCGGTATAGGTAGTTTAGGCGGTAATTTAGCCAACATATACGGTGGTGCTGGTACTGATTTATTCAGGGCTGGATCTGGTTTAGGGCAGCTGTACGGTGGTGCTGGTCAACAGATGGCTGGGTTCGGTCAAGGTGTAAGTGCACTACAAGGCCAAGACATTAATAGAATGATGGGCATGGGCGGTATGCAAAGAGGAATGGATCAAAGAGGTCTAGACCTAGCTTACCAGAATTTTGTCGGTCAATACAACCAACCATTACAAACCTTCGGCCAGATCGGCGGGTTGGGTGCTGGTTTTGCTCCTGCTCTAGGAGGACAAACAGTAGGACAAGGCTCTACAGGTAACGACACTAACCCATTAATGCAAGGTCTAGGCACAGCTTTAACCGCATATGGTGCATTTAATAGATTTTCATAATGGCGACTAGAGAAGAATTACTAAGGGGACTCGGAATGAGTGACGATTTTATCAATCGTCCTAATCCTTTTGGTACTTCTTTAGATCTAACACCAACTAGAGAAAGAGAACAATCTATCGAACAAACAATTATTCGATTGAGTAGAGAGGGTGTACCCTTAGACGAGATTTCTCAAATGACTGGTGTTGCACCCGATACAATTGTTCAAATTCTCGGACCAAGAGCACCACAACCAGCACCAACTACTGAGTTCGGTTTTCCGGATAATGCCTCAGCCATGGCTAATCCACAAAGACAACAGTATTTACCCGAACAAACTCCTCCACCGATAGGCATTGAATCGTTGGTACAGGAGTCTCCTGAACTAGATAATTTTGTAGATCAGGGTAACACTATGACTGATCTTGTTTCTAACACAGTAAGTTTAGAAGACCCAGTCAACCCTCGTAGATATCTAGAAGAAGCAGCGATACATCGAGCCATGGAAAATAATGGTGTAGATTTAGAGGATCAAGATACAGACGGTTTAGACATAGAGAACGATTTGTCTAAAAGAGCTGCTTTAGCTTCTATGGTAGGAGCTTCTGCTAACGGTGTGGATGACGAAGACGCTGTAAAAACTATGAATACGATGACACGTATGAACAGTTTATTCGATCCAGGCAACCCTGAAGATTTAAAAAAGCAGCTGGAAATATATAAAGAAGCGGCTCAAATATTTTATGACGTAGACGATCTTAAAGAGTTGATACCTCAACCAGATAAATCATTGCCATTCATGCTTGCGGGTGCAGCTTTGATTCAGTCCGGTGAAAAAGGCGAGAGCTGGGGTAGTGCTTTATCTAAAGCGTTTTTGAACTATGGCATGGCCAGAAATAAAGAAGAGAGAAAATACAAAGAAAAAATATTAGGTCTAGATTTAGCAGAGAAAAAAGGTATCATGGATTTTGCTACTAACATGTATATAGCTGATCTAAGAGACCAAAGAGCCATGGCTAGAGCATTAGCAACTAGAAGCCCTAGTATAGACCTCTATAAAGTGTCGGGATACTCACGCCCTATTGCTCTTACAGGCAAACAGGTACAAGACGCCATTTTTAGTGGCATCCCGATTGATGGGAAATGGACTGAAACAGGTCAGGTTTTGAAAAATTTCACAGTTACTGATGGTGCTGGTAATAAACTTGTCAAAGCTATGACCGATGCAGAAGCTAAAACCATGATTGACTCTAATAAGTATGACGATATTGTGGTCGGCAATACGTTAGGAAATTTAAAACTATACAGCGTAGACGGTGTTAATCAAATGCTTGAGCCTAGAGAGGCTAAAGCTCTTCAACAGGAAGGTAAACAAATCAGTCTTGCTAAAGCTTCTACATTAAAAACAGCTCTTGATACCACGACTAATAAAAATGTTTTTATTGACTCTAGCGTGCTCAAAGCACAAGCTAAAGCGGGTACTTCCAGATACATCCCTATAGAAGATCAAATTTCTTTCGCTTTTGATAGTAACGGCATGCCTATAGTTGGTAACAGTAATTTTGTTTTTGGTTTGTCAACTCAAAAAGATGTTTCAAGAGTTGTCAGAGAATTTGAAACAAACTATAAAGCCGCAAACTTTAATAGAAACCGAATACTCTCCACAATAGACGAAATAAAATCTGTCTTAGACACGGGTGCTCAACAAGGTACACCTCTGTTTTTCGGTGCGGCTGGAACCTTGACAGCTGGTGGCCGTAGGGTTATAAACGAAGTTGATCAGCTCAGTAAAATTTTCTCAGGAAAAGACAAGGGCTGGCGATTCATACAGGACGGTGAGACTGTTAGCTATGATAAATTTAAAGACGGTCTTGGTCTCGGAGACTATGTAGAAGAAAGCGGCTTCGGTAAGTTTTTAGTTAACTCAGGTTTGAAGAAAAAAGAAGCAGAAACTCTAGTGTTTCAGTTAGCTCTTACGAGTGCAATGTTAGAGGGTCAAAAAGGTCGTGACATATCCAATGAAGATATTAAACGATTTATGACAAGAGCAGGTGCCTACGCCACATCAGAAAGAGAGTTTAGAACCCTTCTAAACAACCTTGAGTTTAATGCGATAGACTATGTTGATAAATATGTAGATTCTAATTTACGGTTAAGCTCTGCTAAAATGAAAAATCCAGATGGAGAAGGAACCGTTCCAATATTGGAATATCAGTTTAGGGATATCGTAACTAAAGATAATGATTACGCACCGACTGAGGGTTCAGAAACTATAGAACAAAGAAGAGAACGCCTACGAAGCAGGAGACAAGTGTCCACGGACGGTGGTGTTGATACAAATATTTCTGCTCCAGCAGGAACTGCTAGCAAACCGTTACCAGGAGGCGACGCACTTTCTGGTGATGGCCAGAGAACACTTCATCAAGTTTATGAACACTATATGACTTTACCAGACGACGACGCAAAGTATAAATACGTTGTGGGTCTAGCTAATCGACTAGGAAGGAATTCACCTGAGTTTAAAACGATATCTGATTACATTAAACGAGCGAGCTCAACACCCTAATGGCTCAAAACGATATAATAGATATTGATGCTCTTATAGACGACTATGAAGCTGGTTTATTGTCACAAGCTGCATCATCACAAGCCCAACAACAAGCACTAGCAGACTTAGACTTACAAAAGTTGACCCAGTTCGGTTACCAACCTCAGACTGAGCAAGGGTTTAACCCTAGCCAGTTTTCCCCAGTCGCGCCTTTTATGGAGGATAGACTTAGGAAGCAACAAGCCATAGAAGCCGGAATCAAAGCGGATGACCCATACATCATAGAAAAATACTTACCGACTGCTGAACCTCAAATTAGAGCGGAATACACAGGTGTGGATTTTACGGGCGGTGCTACGGGAGATATAATCCGTCAAATTTCTTTTTTACCTTCTGACGTAGGCAGCGACCCGAACTATGTACAAAGAGTGGTTCAAAGAAACTATGCGCAGGACCATGGTATTTCTCCCACTTACGATTATAACGTAAGAGTAGAACCCAACACGAATGAATTAATATTCAACGACCCATTGAATAATAACCAGCCCACCGTGGTTAATCCTCCAGGAATAGATAGAGGAGAACTGCTGGCGTTTGCTGAGCCGTTAGTTGCTGAAGTCGGGGCTGGTATAGCTGGTGGTTTAACGGCTGGAATCGTCACTGGCGGTAATCCCGTAGCTGCTGGTGGAGGAGCCATGGCAGCTGAAACTTTAGCGACTTATGTCTGGCGTTTACAGAATTTAAACTGGCTAGACAGCCAAGGTTATCTACCAGAAGACTATGATATAAATGGCCAAGCTATGAAAGAAGCTGGAATGACAGCTCTCTTCAGTATTGGTGGCGTTGGGTTATTTAAACTGGCTAAAATGGCTTTTGGTGTGGCGAGTCCAGGAAGAGCTTTCCCGCTTGATGAAGATGAGTTCATTGAGTCATACAATAAAATATCTGGTGATACTTCTCAAATGACTTCTCCCCAAGTTATGATAGCTGCAGCCGATGAAGGCGTACCCATAACATCTAGTCAAGTAGAAGGAGCAGAACAAGCTCTCAGAGCTGAGGCAGAAAAAGCCACAGATGTGGGAGAAGAACTTAGGTCTTTGTATGGTGCTCAAGAACGAGAAGCCATGGAGGGTGCTGTTGGGCCGTTTGAAACTCAAGGAATAACTAGGGAGTTAGTCGGAGAGGAAGGTGGTGCAGCAGCAAGATCTGTAAGAGGACAGGAGTTTAGAGAAGTTGCTCAAGAGGCTTTAGATACTAACCCTAGAATGGTTCAAGCAGAAAGGGATTTAGAAAACTTAAACCTTGAGTCAGATAGAATATTCGGGGAACTAGTTGAAGGGTCCATGGACCCTGCTACAGCTGGTTCTAGTATAAGAGCTACTTTTCAACAAGCGAAAGATACAGCACTTCAGCAAGTAGACGATGCATACGATGAAGCCGCTACAGCAGCAGGATTCAAAGGAAACATAAAACCATACGACTACAGTAAATTATTGAAGCCTGTTAAACGTATGGAAAACATCGTTAGACAACAAGCCTTCGCAGACCCTAGAGAAGCTAAACGATTACAGGCTATTTTAAAATCAGTCAATGATGGTAAAATGAAGCCTCACAGTGTTTTTGTGAATGACCTGAGTGAGCTTAGATCAATAATAAGACAACAAAGTGACCTAGGAAAAAACGTAGATGACTTAATCACCATACGAGACAGTATGTTGAGTATTCGTAGAGACGCTCTTAAACAAAAAGGAGGAGAAGGAGCGTTAGCTGCGTTTGAGGCAGCTGAAGCTTCGTACAGACAATTAAACGAAGACTTTAACAATAGACTTTTGAATAACATGTTGAAGATTCAAAATGTTAGCGCAGATAAATATGCTCAAGGTGATAAACAAGCCTACGAAGGTTTAGTAAATTTTTTCCGTTCTAACATTACTGAAAGAACTGACGGTACATTAGACTCTCCTGAGTACATAAACAAGATATTGCTAGACCCTGAAAACGCAGACGGGTTATTAGGTTTAAAAGCTGGTTTAAGAAACGAGTTCAAAGAAAAAGTGCTAACTGAGCAGGGCGGTGTATTAAAGCCTAAGTCAGCAACCGCCTTTGATAACTTTATGGCTAGAAACGGTGCGATTTTACGAAAGTTTTTTACCGAAGAAGAACTAGCTCAGTTTGATAGTGCGGAAGCCTTTGCTAGAACTTTCAAACAAAATGAAATAAGTCTAGCAAAAACAAGAGATCAAATAAACAGTTCAACTAACTTAGCCCCTATAGCTGCGAACCTGAATAAACCTGAATTAATATTCAGAGACACATGGAAACCTGGTGAAGTTACACCGACGAGAGAACTGTTCGACGCAGTCACAACACACGGTAACCAAGAATTACTTGATTCTTATAAGTCTTATATCTTTAAAGACTTTATGGAAAAAACACAAACTAGAGGATCACTTAATCAAGATATTTTTAACGCCTCTAGAATGGAACAATACTTAGACAACCATGGGGACGCTATGGAAGTCTGGTTCGGTAAAAAGTTTGTGTCTCAACTAGGAGACATTACTCAAAAATTAAAACCATACGATAATTTAGGAACAGCAAAATTATCTGAAGAAGATCATTTCTTACTCAACAGTATAAATTCTTTAGCTCGTGCTTATGTGGGTTTGTTTACAACTCCAGGTCGTGTTCTTACAGCAGTTAAAACTATTTACGGTGGTAACGCTGCTAGAAAACAACTTCAATTGCTGTCCGACCCCGACAAACTATACAACGTCATAATGAAAGATAAATGGCAGAAAAATCCAGCAGTGCGAGGGGCAGTGAGAGAGTTAGGTCGATTATTTTACAGAGAAGAAGTAGACCAACCTACACTAGAATCTGATATGACCCCGATGGAATCTATTATGTTTGGACCAGATGAACAACTCAGGCCGACACTTAATCGAGGCGGTCATGTGGTGAGAAACTTAGGCGTACCATTAAAATACGGATACGGAGAATAAAATGTCAACTGATCAATTAATTGATCCAAGAACAGGCATGCCTATGAGGGTGTATGAAGCTCCTCAACAAGGAGGATCCGCGTACAATAAACCTTTATTGCGTATGGATATGACTAATCCACAAGTACCAGCTATCAACCCATTGATAAGAATGTACAACCGTAGCCCTGCTAGTCAAGGTGGTTTAGACTCTCTTATAAATCCAGCAATGACTGATCCAGGTGGCGAAGATGATCGAGCAGCAATGATGGCGATGCAGCGGGATACATTTCTTCCATACTTAACTGGTAACCCAAATGCAGGTGATGGTTCAACGGACGGTGGTGGTTCTGTAGAGGATGAAAGTTTTACTGGTGGAGTTGCTACAGACCAAGCTAATCCTGTTGCTGTAACTAGCGGTCAAGCAGGCATAGTCCCAATGACAGAAAGTCAAATGGGAAATCTTGCGTACCAAGACATGGGACCAATGCCAATCAGTAACGCTGGGTTTATGGACAATCTAAACTATAACCCTTATTCTAATTTTCAAGCAAACGAAGGAATAGGTGCTTTTGAATATGATCCTAATATCGGGCCAGCAGCAAACGTAGCCGGAGATGCTTTAGCTCTTTACACAGGTCTAGGGTACATACCAAAATTCGGTGAAAAATTTGCTAATGTTTTTAGTAAAGGTTTTTCTAATTTAGGTGACTTAGTCAACAAAATACCAGGAGTAGGAGCGGTTACTAGTAGAATAGGTGATGCTCTCAACAGAGGAGCAGCACCTATAGAAAAATTTATGGACGATTCTGTTAATCCGTTAGGCATAACGGGCGCACTATTGAATCCTAAAGCTCCAAGACAAGAGATTGATCCAAGCATGATGAATACAAGACAAGATGTTGTCAATTTTATGGATAATTTGAGCGCACAACAAGTTGACCCAACAGTAATGGATACACAACAAAGCGTTCAGGCTTTTGTAGATTCTTTAGGTCCAGGAGATCCACCAACATACAGTGGACAATTATTGGGAAGTAGTCCTTTTGCTTCTAGTGTTACTCCATTCGGTGTAGGGGATGAAGCCATAGTAGGAAGGTGGGATAGTTCTCTTAGAAATTTGCCTAACCAACCCGGAACGGTTGAGTCTGGTATGGTTTATGATTATGACGCACCTACTCAAACTTTTATGGACAGAGCTATTGACGCAATGATAACCAGTGCGGGCACAGGTGGTGGTGGTTCAATAGGTGGTGGTGGTTCAATAGGTGGTGGTGGTTTTACTGGCGGCGTCGCTGGAGGACAAACTAAAAAAGAACATTTACAAGATGCTGGGGGCTAGGTTAACCAATCTTTCCATTTTTCTTCACCTAGTACAGTCTGCGCTATATTCTGTTTTTGTCTTAGAGACTTAACTATCTTCTCATCAACTGTCCGTTCACAAACTATATCTACATAGGTGACTTTATCTGTTTGACCTATCCTATGCGCACGATCCTCAGACTGCAGCCTCTTTTCTAAATCGTAATTATTTGAATAATAGATAACTGTATTAGCTTCAGTCAGTGTGATGCCGTATCCTCCTGTCTGTGTATTACCAACGAAAAACCGAAGTGAACTATCCGGGTCTTGAAACTGATTAATGACTTCTGCTCTGCGGTCTTGTGTAACATCTCCGTGATAAGTTCCTACTGATTCTTCTCCATACACACGAGTAAGTTCATCTTGAATCTTTTGTATATCATGTCTATAATTAGCCCAAATGATAACCTTACCGTCAGTCTCTTCTAGTATCTCCATTAGCTCAGTTAATCTATGGCTAGGTAGTTCATCCACACCACCACCATCAAGACCAACAAACCCACAAGAAACTTGATGAAGTCTTATGATTTGAGTTATCAAATGAGTAATTGTTACTGTGCCTTTGCTTAAAGAAGCCCTCGCTTGCTTTTGTAATTCTTTGTATACCCTCTTTTGTTCATCTGTCATTTGAATAGTTCTTCTAAGATAAACTTTATCAGGTAAGTCTAAACAGTCCTTTTTTAGTACTCTACAGCTAAATTTAAGGAGACTCTGGTTTAATTCTGTAAGGTTTTTGTACCCTAGTACCTGCTTGAACGTCCTACCGCTAGCAGAACGGTCAACTAAATTAGCGTATCTAGCTCTAAAAGCGAAATAACTGTTGTACCCGAGTAAAGCTGGATCTAGAAAGTATGCTTGACTGTACAAGTCTAGTGGACTTTTTGTCACAGGAGACCCTGTCAATATTCTTCTATAGTGAGCGTACTTACCCAGTCTTACAGCATTGACTGTTCTTTTAGCTTTATGATTTTTTATCGTTGTACTTTCATCTATTATAAACATACACTTTCTTTTGAATAAAAAGTCAGTGACAAACCTTGTGCCTTTTTTCGTGCTCAAAGCCTCTATGTTCATGATTAATATGTTGAGTCGGTCTGGCTCTTCAAATAAAGTTTGAAGGCATTTTATATTTTTCTGAGAAGTTGAGTTAGACCATTTGACTACGTGGTGGTCTACTTTGTCTGGTATGTGGTTAGGTATCTCTTTACTAAACCACGTATCATAGACTCCTTTAGGAGCTAGCACTAACACACCGTTTATGTTTCCTTCTCTGTGTAGGTGTACGAAGTTATCAATAGCTACCTTAGACTTACCGCAACCCATCTCCATGAAAAGTGCAAACACCTTCCTGTCGTGTGATTCTTCTAGTGCGTCTAACTGATGCTGATAGGGTACGGTTTTGAATATAAAGTCGTTCAAGTTTCTCGTTTCTTAATAAGGCTCTAGATAGTATCTAATAGTAAAGTAGTAAAATAAATACATGTTTTAGCATAATTAAGAACTAATAGCTAATACCCACCTAATACGATTACCAATAACTTCCCAACGCACTGTTTTACATATATTTTTGACCATGGCCTATTAGCCTATTAAGAGTTTTTAAAAATTTAAGCATAGTTCGTATTAGGAAAATTAAATTACCTTATAATAAATAGGGTAGTAGATAAGGTGTTGACGGTGACGCCTATTATGTGAAAGCCTCGGCAGTGGCACACCGTCCTATTGATGCCTAACTTTTTATATACGCCTATATATTAAGTAGGTAAAATCGAGAAGGTTAGTAAGAATTAAGAGACAAGAGATGGATTCAACAGTATATATTGTACAAAAACCCGACCCTAAGAAAAACATCATATCTGCACAAGAGTATGGCGACTTTTGCTTCATACTTCCTGAGGGTTCTAACCTTTCTTGGATCCCAGAAGAAAACATCCGCACGATAAGGAAAGTCTTAAAAACTTTTAATGACGAGGACTTTTTACTACCTATAGGGGATCCTGCAGCGATAGGCGTATGCACCGCTGTAGCTGCCGAATATAACCAAGGACGTGTAAAATTCCTAAAGTGGGATAACCGTCAATACAAATACTATCCGCTGGAGGTAACTATATGAGCATCTTAGATAAGATGGAAGAAGAGAGTCAGTCAGACATAAAAGTAGATGACCTGACTAACATTAGTCAGCTTAGTAGAAAGCTGACACAAATGGAAGATCAAATAGAACATCTAGAGTCAGAGCTCAAAATTAGGAAAGACGAACTTAGAAAATTAAGTGAGGACACGCTCCCTAACGCGCTCCTAGAGCAAGGACTCAGTGAAATAAAACTGACAGATGGTACAACCCTTTCTGTTACGAGTTATTACTCAGCTAGAATAACAGACGAGACTCGTGATGCAGCTTTCAAATGGCTACAGGAAAACGAGTTAGGAGATATTATAAAGAATACAGTATCGGCTAGTTTCGGTAGAGAAGAAAACGATGCTGCACAAGAACTCATGACACAGCTTCAAGAGGAAGGACACGACCTCGTACAGAAGAAGTGGGTAGAACCCATGACTCTCAAAGCTACTGTCAAGGAGCAGGTGGAAAAAGGTGTCGCCCTGCCTTTAGAAACCTTTAACGTCTACATAGGGCAAAAAATAAAGGTGACAAAATGACCAAAGAAAAAACTAACGAAGAAAAAACTAACGAAGTAGCAGAGAAATCCTCTACAGCCTTAACAGCCTTGTCCGTGTTCGAAGAGGACGCTGGTAGTGGCCTAGAGAATATCGGTGCAGAGGATGTGACTGTACCCAGACTTAAAATACTACAGGCACTCAGCCCTGAAGTCAACAGTCGTGATGGTAAATACATTAAAGACTCTGCAGCGGGAGATATAACTAACACGGTAACACGTGAACTTTTCCAAGGCGAAGAGGGCTGTGAAGTGATACCTGTTACTTATAAGAGGTACTACTTAGAGTGGCAACCTAGAGAAGATGGCGGTGGGTTGATAAAACAACACACTGATCAAGCCATACTTCAACAGACCACTAAGAATGATAAGAATCAGGATGTATTAGAGAACGGTAATTATATCCAGACGTCGGCTACACACTACGCCTTAGTTGTCGACGGAGAGTCTTTTCAGACAGTGATGATTCCTATGTCCGGTACACAACTCAAAAAGTCGAGAGCTTGGAACTCAGTGGCTTCTACGCTCAAGGTAAAAGCGGGAGACGGTAGGGTGTTTACACCACCGATTTATAGCCATAAGTACAAGCTGACTACAGTACCAGAGTCTAATGACCTCGGTAACTGGTTCGGCTGGAACATTGAGCTTCTGGGTCAGTTAGGTGACGAAGAGATGTTTCTCTACGAAGCCGCCAAACAGTTCAAAGAAAGCATAAACTTTGACGCTAGTTTTGGGAAAGCTGAGGAAGAATCTCCTTTTTAGTAGAGTGGTGTTATGGGTGGAGGGAAACCTCCACTCAAATCAAAATCGGAGCGTGATAATTGGATATAGCACAAAAACTGCATGAAATATTCCATGGCTCGAGTCGAGCTCACGGAAGTTTTAAAGTAGAAAGTGCTTCGCTAGGACAGAAAACACAAGGAAAAGCAAAAACAATTAAAACTGCTGGGGCCAGTTTAAAACATTGGCAAGACCATGTAGCAGGGGTAGAGGGTCTAGGGGTCATACCGATAGACGAAGAAAATTCAGTCAAGTGGGGAGCTATAGACATAGATGTCTACTCACTAGACCTAGAAAAGCTAGTAGCTAAGATAGAAGAATTTAAACTACCGCTGGTGGTTTGTCGTAGTAAAAGCGGTGGTGCACATGTTTTTTGTTTCCTTAGGGAAAAAGTTCCGGCTGCTGACATGCAGGATAAATTAAGAGAAATAGCAGCAGGACTGGGTTACGGGGGAGTAGAGATATTCCCTAAACAAAGAGAAGTTTTAGTCGAGCGAGGTGACATAGGTAGTTGGCTTAACATGCCATATTTCGAAGGAGATGAGTCTTTGAGATATGGTTTTGATACTAAAGGTAAAGCTCTTACACTGACTAAGTTCATAGAGTTTGTAGAAAAGCGGTGTATAAGCCATCAAGAATTAATAGGGCTAGAAGTCCCGATAGTAAACGACATGCTAGAGGGGCCACCGTGCCTTCAGGTTTTGTTAGAGCAGGGGTTTCCTGAAGGTACAAGAAACAACGGTTTATTTAATGTAGGAGTCTACCTTAAAAAGTCAGACCCTGAAAATTGGGAAACTGAGATAGAGGAGTACAATCGTAAGTACGTTCACCCTCCTCTACCTGCTCAAGAGGTGCTTACTTTGATAAGCACGTTAAAGAAGAAAGACTATAACTACAAGTGTAGTGACGAGCCTATCAAATCATTCTGTAATGTGTCTAAGTGTAGGATGTGTAAGTTCGGTGTGGGTGGTGGTAACACTATACCTACTTTTTCTAGTTTATCTAAATTAGACACAAAACCACCACTCTGGTTCTTATCTATTAACGATAAACGCCTTGAGTTAAATACAGAACAGCTCCAAAATCAGCTAAAATTTCAGCGTGCATGCATGGAATTACTCAATATGATGCCTCCACGCATGAACGATAGAGCTTGGCAAAATCTCATACAGACTTTGATGGATAGTGGTATGGAGGTTATTGAGGTTAGTGAGGACGTAACTATAGAAGGCCAGTTTATGGAACTTCTTGAATCTTTCTGTACTGACATGGCTCAAGCTAATACAAGAGATGAGATACTCCTAGGTAAACCGTACACAGAAGATGGTAAAACATATTTTAGAATCAAAGACCTTAAAGAGTATTTAGTCAAGCATAGATTCACAGACATGGAGACTAACCGAGTCGCCTCTAAATTGAGAGACCTCAAGGCCAATCATAAGTTTTTTAATATTAAAGGCCGAGGGACTAATGTCTGGTACATAGATGAGTTTGAGTACAGAGAAGACGAGGGTAGTCTAGAAGCTAAAGATTTTCAGGAGAAAACTCTGTGACGTGGAACGTGGTACTTGGTCCACCTGGGACTGGTAAAACCACGTATCTTTTAGACAAAGTTGAGCAATTCTTAGACTCGGGTGTGAGACCTGAAAAGCTAGGATATGTGGCGTTTACTAAAAAAGCAGCAAACGAGGCACTAACCAGAGCTATAGAAAAGTTTGACTACGATGTTGAAGAGTTAACCTATTTTAGAACACTACACTCTTTGTGTTACCACTGGCTGTCACTCTCTAGAAGTGACGTTATGGATAGAGGTAACTTGAGAGAGTTCAGTAAGAGTGTTGGTGAAAGAATTAGCTCAGCTTGGGATGGTGAAAATTTACTAGCCTTGACTAGTAAAGGCGACACCATGTTATTTTTAGAAAACATGTCAAGAAACCGTTGTGTTGGATTTAGAGAGCAGTGGAATAACTCTAACTCAAACATTTCATGGATGCATTTTGATTGGTTCATCAAAAACTACAAGAACTACAAAGAAGCTAATTTTTTAATAGACTACACAGACATGCTAGAAATGTTTCTACAGTCTAGAGGTTCACCTAATTTAGAGGTATTGATAGTTGACGAGGCACAGGATTTATCTGCTCTTCAATGGCGGTGTATACAGAAATTAGCTGAAAATGTCGAGCATGTATACATAGCTGGCGATGATGATCAAGCTATTTATCGTTGGGCTGGCGCAGACGTCGAACATTTTATCAACTTGAAGGGTGACAACACGTATTTGAAACAATCTTATCGTGTACCTAGGAAAGTGCACGACGTTGCGTTAGGAATCGTAAAGCGCATAGGTAACAGAAAAGAAAAAGTCTGGGAACCTAAGGAAGAGGAAGGAACAGTTAGTTACCACACCAACTTTGAGCATGTAGACATAAGTAAGGGGGACTGGTTATTTTTAGCTAGAAACAATTACCTGTTAAACGCTGTAGAAGAACACCTAAAGGTTAATGGCCGTGTTTATCTAAAAGGTAATAAACCCTCTGTGTCTGAGACATTGATAAACGCCATAAGGGATTGGGAAAATCTTCGTAAAGGAAAAACTATAGAGGCTGGCAGAATAAGAAAAATCTATAACTATATGAAGGTTGATAGAGGTGTAAAAAGAGGGTATAAAACTCTTAAAACCGTACAAGACGACATGCCCCTCAACCTATTTCAGTTGAAGCAAGACCATGGCCTACTGGTTGATAGCATATGGCATGAGTGTTTTGATTTGATCGGTAATACTCAAAGGGAGTATGTGATTTCATGTCTTAGACACGGTGAAAAACTTATGTCTTCCCAGATCAGGTTGAACACTATACATGCAGCTAAAGGCGGTGAGTGTGAGAACGTTGTGCTATTAACAGACCTAGCCACTAAAACATGGGACGAGCTGTATAAAAACCCTGATAATGAATGCAGGGCATTTTATGTAGGCGTCACAAGAACTAAAAACAACCTGCATTTAGTTAGAGGCAAGACACGCAAGGAGTTTTTATTTGTATGATTAAATTTACTAAAGGTCTTTTTACTGGTCACAACCCTAAAATATTCAGTTGGGATAACCCCACTCACAGGGTGTTTAACGGTGAGGTGGTCAAAGGTAGAAAAACAAAGGGTTATGGTACGTCTGCATTTGAATATGCAGGTAAAAAATACGAACCTGAACCATGGACCACTCAACTACTTCATGAAAAAAGTGTCGCAGAAGCATACGTTAATCAAACTTTGGGCAGAGACTTAAAATTTACTTTCTGCCTTTGCGGTCTGTATGAAACAGGAGAAGAGTGGATACCCCACCACTCTGACACAGTTCCTACACTTGATGATATTGTTTTGAGCGTTTCTTTCGGTGCTCCTCGACTGATTAACTTTAGAGAGTATCAGTACAATGTAAAGAAGCACACCAACACTAGTGATACCAAGACTCCCAGTAAATGGGTGAAAGAATATAACTACATCATGGAGGATGGTGACGCCATATTGTTTGATGGACATTCTCAGATGAAGACTACCCATTCAGTACCACCTATAGAGGGGTCAGGTAGAAGAATTAGTTTGACGTTTAGGACAGGTTTGTGACAAAAATTTTTAACAAAATTCCTATACTTTCCCTTTACAAGTAAAGTAAACTAAACGCAAATGAATATATTTAAACTAGACTCTACCCCTAAATTATGTGCCCAAGTACACTGCGATAAGCACGTATCAAAGATGATACTAGAGTCTGCTCAAATGCTTTGTACCGCCTTGTGGTCTAATAACCAGACTGCCCCGTATAAGCCAGTACACGCCAAACACCCGTGTACCCTATGGTCTGGAGCTAGTCTCGATAACTGGCTATGGCTCAAGGAGTTAGCCTTACGTTTAAATGAGGAGTTTTGCTGGCGGTACGGTAGGTCAGCTAACCATAAATCAGCTGACATAGTTAAGTCTCTACCTCCTCCTTTGATAAAAAGTAAAGGGCTACAACAACATCCACAATGTATGCCCGAACAGTATAAAGTTACTGACGACCCTGTTACAGCTTATCGTAATTACTATAACGGTGAGAAGCATTTTGCCCAATGGACTAAAAGGGAGATACCTTCATGGTACAGGAAAATTTAAAAAGGTTTTTTTACTACATAAATGAAAGACACCGAATATACCTTAAACGCGAGGAAGGCCACAGTTGGCCATGGACTGATGATGAGATACTTCAGACCTATAGCTTTTGTAACGTGTTCCGTGAACTAGATACAGTCACTCAATGGATAGAGGATAACTGGCGAGAGCCTTACGCGGATCATCCTAACCTACCGTTCTCTATGGCGGTAGCTCGTCAAATTAACTGGCCAGAAACACTAGAGGAGATAGGGTTCCCTGAAGAGTGGGAGCCTGAAAGAGTCAAGTCTATAATGCAGGCAAGAATGGATAGAGGAGATAAGGTCTACACAGGGGCGTATATGCTCACTGGTACATTGGGCGGTACTAAAGTGGAACAGACTGTGGATAAGATACTCACCCCACTCTATGAAAACCAACCCACACTACATAGAGACTCCTTAGAAAAGTCTTGGAGAGAATATCTGCCATACGCTGGGTTTAGTGGGTTTATGGCTTATGAGGTAGTTACTGATCTAAGATGGACCATACACCTACAAAACGCGGACGATATATACTCGTGGGCTAATGCAGGTCCAGGAGCTCAGAGAGGGTTGAACAGAATACACGGTAGGCCCGTCAATCAAACTATCAAAACCCATCAGCTAACAGAAGAGATGAAAGATTTATTAGACCTCTCAACAGAAATCGAGACCTATCCTACTGAGCAGAATATGCAAGACCACCTCAGGTATCTGGCATATTGGATAGACGGACTAGAGATGAGAGATATTGAACACTGCCTCTGTGAATACGATAAGTATGAAAGGGTAAGGCTAGGGGAAGGCCGACCCAGAGCAAAATATAAATACAAAGGAGACAAGTATGCCAGCAAATTTTAGAGACATTCAATCATTGGCAGATATAGATGTACAAAAATTGAAGAAAGCAGAAAAAAGCTATGGAGACAGCTGGCGTGACCGTGGTGGGGTAGGCGCATTTATGATGCTGGCTCGTAAATGGGATAGGATTGAGAATCAGGTTAAAAAAGATGGTTGGGATATATTCCACACAATCTCTCAAGATTCCAGCGACACAGGGATACTAGACGACATACGAGATCTAAGAAGGTATCTTCTTTTAGTTGAGTCTTATACAACTAAAAATCGGTTGGTAAAAGGGGAAGAAGAACCAACTGAACCTATGTTCCCAGACCAACCTGAGTTTCCATCAACAAGAAAAGAGAACTAAAATGCAAAGTAAAATAGAAGTCAAGCTAATTGACACAAGGTTACCAGATAAGTGTGACACCCCAATATTACCTGAGTATGCTACCGCAGGGTCTGCAGGATTAGACTTACGATCAGGCGAGGGGTTTATTCTCAAACCCGGAAGTTCACATAAATTCCATACAGGGATAGCTGTGTTTTTAAATGACCCAAGTATCTGTGGCCTGTTGGTTCCTCGCTCTAGTTTGGGCATAAAAAACATACACCTAACCAATACGCTTGGTATCATAGACTCAGACTATCAGGGTGAATTGATTGTGCCGCTAACAAACAATGGAGACAAACCTTTTCACGTGAAGGTTGGACAACGAATAGCTCAACTAGTGGTAATGCCCGTCGTACATGTGCACTGGTTACCTGTTCTTGATTTTAGCGGTGTCACTAAAAGAAACCAAGGCGGTTTCGGCAGCACAGGAGAAAAGTAATGAAGATATACATCCCCACAAGAGGTCGAGCATATAATCAGGAGACCTTAAACTGGTTCCCTAAAAGTATGCAAACTGACGGGTCTGTGGTTCTAGTCGTAGACCCAGATGAACTGGACCAGTACCATAAATACCCAGACACACCCAAGATGGTTATTCCTGAAGGGATGACAGGTATAGGTCCAAAGAGGAAGTACATAGTAGAGAACACAGAAGATCCACGCATCGTCATGTTAGATGATGACCTTCGTTTTTATATTCGTAAAAGCCCGACAGACTGGCATCTGAGGTATTTAGAGTCTAGTGAATATCCTGCGTTGTTCGGGTTACTAGACGAGTGGATGGATCAAGGATACGCTCATGTTGGGGTAAGTGCTAGAGAAGGTAATAATCGTGTAGAGACTCTATCGGTTGAAAACACCAGATATATGCGAGTGCTGGGGTATAACCTTGACGCCTTCCCCTCTGATGTAGAGTGGGGCCGAACACAGGTAATGGAGGATTTTGATATTTCTTTACAGCTTCTTAGAAGAGGCAAAGCGTGTAAGGTAAGTTACTACTACGCACAAGGCCAAAAATCTTCTAATGCAGACGGTGGCTGTAGTGAATGGAGAACGATAGATGTACATAACGCAGGAGCGGAAAGGTTGCATGAGCTTCACCCAACCTGTGTAAAGGTGGTAGAAAAACAAACTAAAACAGCTTGGAACGGCTTGCCTCGTAAGGACGTGGTTGTAGGTTGGAAAAAAGCATATAAAGAAGGGGTGGAAAATGCAAGTAATTGAGGTAAGAAACGTACACGATGCTCTACTCAGAGGGTTAGAACTTCTCGAGGTTCACGGTATAACCAGAGACAGTAGGAACGGTCAAGTGAGAGAGTCTGAGTGTCCCGTCACTACGGTATATCATAGACCACAAGAAAGAGTGCTGTTTTGGGAGCAGAGAGACGCTAACCCATTCTTTCATTTTATGGAGAGCTTGTGGATGCTTGGCGGCAGACATGACTTGGACTATGTCTACCAGTTCAACAAGGGTATGAAGCGGTACAGCGATGATGGTAAAACTCTGTGGGGAGCGTATGGCTGGAGATGGAGAGAGTACTGGACAGACCGGACAAATGATCAGTCTATAGACCAACTCAGTATAATCATAAAAAGACTAAAAGAAGACCCAACAGATAGACGCTGTGTTTTACAGATGTGGGACGTAGTGTCTGACTTGGATAGAGACGGCAAAGACGTACCGTGCAACACAACTATTTACTTCAAAATTGATGCAGAAAATCGTCTACAGATGACGGTCTGTAACAGGTCAAACGATATCATCTGGGGAGCTTACGGGGCTAACGCTGTGCACATGTCAATGTTGCAAGAGTACATGGCTGGAGCTTTGCGTGTGGATGTCGGTAAATATTATCAAGTGAGTGATAACTACCACGCCTACACAGATGTGTTTAATAAACTAGTGGACAAGTTTTCAGAAATCGATGCGTTTGATTTTTTCACAATGAAAGATCTCATTAACTCAAATCCGTACATCACTAACCATACTTACTACCCAATGGTGAATACTACGATAGAGGAATGGGACTTAGACTTATTAAAATTCTTGGGCAGGACTCCCTTTCAAGAGGTTGAATACAGTGAACCATTTTTCTCAGATGTAGCCGTACCTATACAGGACGCTTGGTGGCACTGGAAGTTGGACGAACAGAAAGAAGCTATACTAGAAATAGCCAAGTGTGAAGCCAGCGACTGGAGAAAAGTATGCTGGGATTGGTTTAGTAGACGAATGTGAATAAGGAGTAGTCATGATTGAACAATGGTCTTACAGCCGACTAAGCTGTTTTGAAAAGTGCCCTAAACAAGCAGAGTTTAAGTTTATCAAAAAGATAAAAGAACCTGGAAGTCCAGCAATGGATAGAGGAAAGGATATGCACAAACTCTGTGAAGAATATATCAGAGGTAATTACGAAGAGATGCCCTCTCAGCTCAAAGAGTTTGAAGAGGCGTTTGAAGTTCTAAGAGACTTGTATATTCACGGCCATGTGTTTTGTGAAAGTGACTGGGCTGTAGATAAAAACTGGCAGAAAACTGGTTGGTTTGAAGAGGATACATGGGGTAGAGCTAAGGTAGACGCCTTTGTGTACGAGGAAGGAATCTCCAAGGAGGCTCGTGTTATTGATTTTAAGACAGGTCGATACGACGGTAATCAAGAAACACACAGAGAGCAGTGTGAGCTTTACGGTGCTGTAGCACTAAGCCGTTACCCAGAGCTAGAAAGTATCCAGACAGAAATGTGGTACTTAGACCATGGTAAAATAGATAGGTATATCTACACACCACAAAGCATAAAAGCTAAACAAGAAAGACTTAATCAACGAGCACTCACTATGACTACAGCTGAAGAGTTTCCTGCCAACCCTTCTAAGTTCAAGTGTAAGTGGTGTTATTTCGGTAAACAAAATATGTGTAGGGAGGCTGCAGCGTAAATGACTCAAGAACTATTATTCCCACCCGAGGCTGACTGGAAACCACCGACCTCTTTCCCGGACCTGACTAACGTAAAAGAGTTAGCCATTGACTTAGAGACTTGTGACCCGTGGCTCATGTCTCATGGTCCAGGGTGGGCGTTCAAGGACAGAGGAGATATCATAGGTATAGCGGTAGCTACTGAAGGATACAAGGGCTACTTTCCTATTGCGCACACAGCTGGCGGCAATTTAGATGGGGAGGTGGTCCGTAGATGGTTTCAAAAACAGTTAGACGCTCCTAGCGAAAAAATATTCCACAACGCTCAGTACGATGTGGGGTGGTTAAAGCGTGCAGGTTACGAGATAAGTGGAACTATACACGATACCATGATGGCTGCGCCTCTACTGAATGAGAACCAGTACAGCTACTCTTTGAATACGCTGGGTAAGTTATACCTCAGTGAAGAAAAAGATGAGTCTATGCTGGACGAAGCTGCACAGGCTTTTGGTGTTAACCCCAAGGCTGAGATGTATAAATTAGAGGCTAAGTATGTAGGAGCTTACGCAGAGCAAGATGCTGACTTGACCTATAGACTATGGCAAATATTAAAAGAGGGTGTGTCAACAGAAGACGTTGCAGACATCTATAAACTAGAAACTTCTCTCATACCTATACTCATAAACATGCGTAGCATGGGGGTGAGGATAGACGTAGACAAAGCTGATCAGGTAAAGAAGCAGTTACAAAGAGAAGAGAATAAAATAACAAAAGAAATTAAACGGTGGTACGGGGTAGAACCTGACCTATGGGCAGCTCAATCGCTAGCTCAAGTTTTTGACAGAGCTGGTCTAGACTACCCTAAAACACCTAAGACTCAGGCACCTAGTTTTGTCGCTAGTTGGTTAGAGGAACACGACCATAAACTTCCCATGGCTATTGCCAAAGCTAGAAAACTTAACAAAGCCAGAACCACATTTATAGATAAGATGATACTAGAGCATCTTGTTGACGGTAGAATACACGGTGAGCTACACCCGCTAAGATCTGATAACGGAGGCACAGTTACAGGGAGGTTCAGTTGCTCTAACCCTAACCTTCAGCAAGTTCCTGCACGTGATCCTATGATTGGTAAATTGATACGCAGTCTTTTTATACCGGAACAAGATTCTCATTGGGGGTGTTTTGATTACTCTCAACAAGAACCTCGCCTTACGGTTCATTACTCTGTTCTTACTCAGCAGGAGGGTGCGGAAGAAGCCGCTATGGAGTATGCCTATGATGACGCAGATTTTCACCAGATTGTAGCGGACATGGCTAACATAAGTCGTAAGGAAGCTAAGATTATCAACCTAGGACTGAGCTACGGTATGGGTAAAGATAAGCTAACCACTCAGCTAGGAATCAGTCCAGAGGAGGCTGAAATATTATTTGACCAGTATCACGAGCGTGTACCGTTTATCCGTGGCCTACGCGACTCTGCGGCTCGTATGGGTTCTAACAGAGGTTTTGTTAAAACCTTATTGGGCCGTAAATGCCGATTTAACCTCTATGAACCGTTTGACCGCAGGGAGCTGCCGTTACC
>TARA_R100001594_G_scaffold83020_1_pt1 | contig 28298 bp, 28 predicted proteins | sample TARA_R100001594 | Tara Oceans TARA_R100001594 (sample SAMEA2622752) | marine metagenome | biome: marine biome (ENVO:00000447); feature: marine epipelagic mixed layer (ENVO:xxxxxxxxx); material: "saline water (ENVO:00002010), including plankton (ENVO:xxxxxxxx)" | depth 150 m | reverse complement strand
AGTGACATTGTAGATATTATTGTGTATGACACCTTCAGTCTCTTTGGTGGTACACTTGAGGGTAATGTCACAGTTAGCAATGGTACGTTAGATGTATCAGGAGATATAACAGGGTCTACATTAAATGCCGATGGTGATACAGCAGCAGGAGACAATGCAGCCATTGGGTATACAAGTGCAGAAGGTTTAATTCTTACAGGTCAGGGTAGCACTAATGATGTTACAATTAAGAATGACGCTGATGCAGATGTTATTTCAATTCCCACAGGAACAACAAGTGTTACTTTTGCAGGAAATATTGTTTTACCCCAAACAGGTGTTCTTGCTTTTAATTCAACGTCTGATGAATACATACAAGGTGCATCAGGAATATTATATTTAGGCACAGATAACGCTCAGAGATTAAGAATTGAAACGGCTCAATGTACTGTGACAAACTTATTAAAAGCCAATGCAGGTATCCAATTAGTTTCAGGTGACATTACTGCACCAGTTGGGGCAATATATCACGATAGTAGCAACAGACTAAGATTTACTGGTGGAACAGATGGGTATTTATTTTGCGATGATGCTAATGGTACAGGGCAAATTAAAATAGATGGTGCAGGTCGTATAGGTATTAGTACAACCCCCAATGCTTGGGAAACTGGAACAAGTGGCAGAACTCCTATTCAAATTGGTTATGGGTCTTTTTCTGGCAGACTCAATGACATGAATACGGAAATAAGTAATAATGCTTATGCTACTGGCACTGGTAATGACCCTCAATGGGCAGGTATGACACGTTATCAAAAAACAGGAATGGAGTTTGATAATGGTGGTAATATTATCTTTAGAAATGCACCAGTAGTAGACGAATCAACTTTTAGCAGTAGTCCTAATTTTTCTTGGACTGATCGTTTGGTAATAGGTCTTACAGGTAATGTATTTATCAGAACTGGCAACCTGCAGTTTGGTGCATCAGGTTCTGAAACAGGTCAGATTGAAATTAATAGCACAAGATTACTGTTACGAAGCACTGGAGATGCATCAGGAATACGTTTTGATGCTTCAGCGTATACGCCATTTAAGAATGGTTCTGCTGCTGATGGAACAGTTGATTTAGGATTTAGTTCAGGAAGATACAAAGATCTCTATTTAAGTGGTGGGTTGCTTGTTGGCGGCACAGGTTCAGCAAATAAACTTGAAGATTATGAAGAGGGTACGTGGACTATGACAGATCAGTCAGGGGCAAGTCTTTCATTAACTGTGTATGTTGCTGAATACACAAAAATTGGTAATAAAGTTTTCTTTGAAATAGGGATGGTTATGCCAACTACTAGCGATACTAATGATTTAAGTTTTTCACTCCCATTTACTGCGAAAAACACTAACGATAATACTGGTGGTGCAGCAATGACAACAACAAGCAGTGGAAGAACTGACACTATAGTTGTAATTAGAAACCAAGCTAGATTGGCTATGTCAACAACATCAAATGTAGGTGTTACAAATAACCTTTATTCTGCAAAACAAATACGTTGTGCAGGTTTTTACACAGTAGCTTAACCCACTGCATAGCTTTGGGTTGGACAGTCCATTAACCAAAAGGAGTTAAAAATGGCATTAACAGAAGAAACAATAGAAGATAAAATAGAGGTCGTTGGCGATCACAGAATGGTGCAAGTCAGAACTGCGACAGTCATCAAACGTGATGGCACAGAGATTAGCCGTAGCTTCCATCGTCATGTGGTAGCACCAGATGCAGACATCTCAGGAGAGTCAGATGAGGTCAAAGCAATCTGTGGGGTAGTTCACACAGATGCAGTCAAAACAGCTTATGCTAAACATTTAGAAGATAGTAAACCGGGATAATATAAATGAGTAGAGCCAGAGACATTGCTAACTTACAAAGTAGTAAGATTACTGCTGATTCAGGGATTGATATTGATAATATTACTTTAGAAGATAACGATATATCTACAACTAACAGCAATGGTAATCTGACCATAACACCAAACGGCACAGGTGATTTATATGTAAATTCTGACAGGCTAGCAGTTAAAGCAGCAAACGATGAATCAGCTACTGTACTGCTTGGGGCAGACAATCAAGATGATGCAGGAGATACTTGGAAGATTACTGCACAGGCTGACCACACTCTTGTTTTTCAAAATGACAAAAGTGGTTCATCAGATGTAACACACTTTTCTATTACTCCTGCTGATCCAGTGGCTAATTCAATAGCTACTTTTGCTGGCAAGGCTACTTTTGCTAATAATGTTGGTATTGGAACGACAAGCCCAGAAACAACTGTTCATATTGATGGCAACGTTGCAATAAAAAATGGAAGTAATTACAGTGGGTATTTTGATGTCGATGGTGCAGTAACTTTATACCATAATGGTAGCCAGAGAATAGCAACACAATCTACTGGTGTGATTGTTACTGGCGTAACGACATCAACAGGCTTTAGTGGAAAAATACATCCTGTCAGTGGAACAACTACCAATTACCTCTCTTTAAAAGATACCAACGAGCTTAACCTTTTTAACGCTAGTGATGTCAGCCAACAACTTTACATTAACTACGATGGTGGGGCTGTTAATCTTGCAGGGAGTAATTTTAATGTTGCACACAGTTCTTCAACTGGAGTCAAAATCGATGGTTCAGGGAATGTTCAAATAGGTTCTGACGTTGGTAGTTACACTGTAGGTGACTTTAATCTATTTATTAGTAATGGTGCTAATCCTACAACAATAGCACTTTACGATGATAGTGGTGCTTACAATTCAGGTTTAGTAAAATATGATACTAATATTTTGAGTCTTGGATTAAATGATGCAAATGGGGCAAATACGCTAAGAACAGCTTCAGCTATAAATATTATGTCCTCTGGGGTGGGTATTGGAACTACCGCTCCAGCCGAAATGCTTGAAATTTATAATGCATCAGCCCCAGCAATTCAACTTAATCAAAATAGCGATTATCAGGGCATTTTTAGACTTAATGGAAATGACTTAGAAATTCGTGGTTCTAGTGGGGATATGGAGTTTTACAATGGAAGTGCTGATGGAGATAGTTCTGGGCTACGCTTTGAGATACTTAGCACTGGAGCTTTAAAAGCGTATTTTAGCAGTGGGAATACTTATATTTTAAACGATGGAAGTAATGATAAATTCTATGTGAACGCAAACGGTGGTATCTACAATTATCAAAGCAATGACAGCAATCTTTCTGATGAACGTGAAAAGAAAAACATTAGTTCTCTAGGTTCTAAATGGGATGCTGTTAAAAAGTGGTCGCTCAAAGAGTTTCATTACAATTCAGACGCAGACAGTGACAGTAAAAAGTGTGGTGTGATTGCCCAAGATATTGAAGATGACCACCCTAATTTGATTACTGAGTTTGAACTAACAGAAGATACTACAAGAAAAGCAGTTAAAGAACAGCAAATGATGTGGATGGCAATAAAAGCTCTCCAAGAAGCAATGGCAAAAATAGAGACATTAGAAGCCGAAGTTACAAAATTAAAAGGAGAATAACGTGGCAGAAGAAGCAAAGAACGTAATAAGTATTGATGGTAAGGATTACAGTCAAACTGATATGAGTGATGAGCAAAGGTACTTTATTGCTCAAATAAGGGATTTACAAAACAAGGCCAATCAAGCCAAGTTTCAATTAGATCAGTTTCAGGTAGGGTTAAACTTTTTTACTGAAAAACTTATTACATCTATTAATAGTAAAGAAGATAGCAAGAAAGAATAGAATAATTGTTTGGGTTTTTTGCAGTAGGGGAAACAGTAATTGGGTCAGCTTCGGTTGACCTATTCTTTACTCCTACTGGAGTAACCGGAACTGGATCTCCTGGTTCTTTAACAGTTAACTCAAATGCCAATGTTACTATTAGTACGGGTCTTGCAGGAGAGATTACATTACTTGCCAATGGAAATAGTTCTTTTTTTACTACCCTCATGGGCGTTTCAGCTACTTCTGAAATTGGGTTTCCTTTAGTATGGGGCTTAACACAGGTCGATCAAACTGCAAATCACTTGGCAACAACACCAAGTCAATCGCCAAGTTGGAGTGCACTTGAACCAAATCAAAGTACGAGTTATACTACAATTACACCAAGTCAATCGCCGAGTTACTCCAACGTAACTCCTAGCCATAGCCCTTCCTGGGCAGAGAAAGAAGCATAGGATAAAAAATGAGTACATACGTTAATGATCTTAGGTTAGAGGAAATAGGTTCAGGTGAACGTTCGGGAACCTGGGGCACAGCAACAAATACTAATTTATCAATAGTAGCAGAAGCTTTTAGTTATGGGTCAGAAGCAGTAGCTAATGCTTCTACGCATACGATAACTATGGCAGATGGTGCGAGTGACGAGGTTCGTTCTTTCTATCTAAAGTTAACGGGAGGTGGTCAAGCTTGTACCGTGACCCTCGCACCTAATACGGTTTCAAAAGTTTGGATGATAGAAAATACAACAAGTTATACGTTGACTATAAAACAAGGATCAGGTGCCACTGTTGCTATACCAGCCGGCTCTGTAAAAATGGTGGCTACTGATGGAGCCGGAACAGGTGGGGCTGTTTATGATTTAATGACTGACTTGGATGTTGAAGGTACTTTTAATGTAGCTGGAGCAATTACTGGTCAGAGTACCATTACAGGTACCACTATTACGGCAAGTACGGCTTTTGCTCCGGATGCTTCAGGTGGGGCTGACATTGGAACTTCGTCCTTGGAATTTGGTGACGTTTACATTGCTGACGATAAATACATACAGTTTGGGTCTGATCAAGATATTTTGGTAGGGTATGATGAGGACGGAGATAATTCTCTTGAAGTTAGACAGAATGTAGAAGGAGCAGCACTAGCTATCACCTTCAAAGCAGATCAAGGGGATGATAATGCTGACATATGGAAGTTAAATTTTGCTGATGCGGGTACGATTTCTTGGCAAAGTAAAACTTCTGGATCTTTTGCTACCAAACTATCCCTTACTCCTGCGGGTTTGTTAACTACGTCAGGAAACATTGTTATTCCCGATGCTGGTAATATAGGATCTTCTACTGATCCAGACGCTATAGCTATATCTAGTGGTGGCGTAGTAACCATGAACCAGATACCTGTGTTTAGTGCAGGCATCAACGTATCGGGTGGTACAATTGCAGGAACGTTGGCAACGGCTGCACAAACCAATATAACTTCAGTTGGTGCGCTTGGAGGCGGAAGTATTTCTTCTGGTTTTGGAAACATTGATAATGGTTCGTCCTCTATAACTACAACAGGTACGATTACTGGTGGAACTATAACAACAAGTGGTACAGTTAATTTTGGATCATTAGCAGATGGAACAATTACAGTTACGGCTTTTGTTGATGAAGATGATATGACTTCTAATAGTGCAACTCTTGTACCCACACAACAATCTGTAAAAGCTTATGTTGATAGTCAAACGGGTGGTGGTGGTTCTAGTGGTATTGTTTCAACAGGAACAGGTAATACTGCAATTGGTTCTACTGCCTTAGATTCAGTGCAATCTGGTGGAAATTATAATGCAGCTTTTGGATTTAATGCAGGAACGGCTGTTACAACTGGTGATGACAACGTTCTAATTGGTTATAAAGCAGGTGAGTCTCTTACAACGGCTTCAAGATGCATAGCTATTGGTACTGAAGCACTATCCTCTCTTGCTGCCCATAGCGGGTCTGGTGTTACTCAAGCCAATAACATTGCTATAGGTCACGAATCAATGAAGGCTTTAGCCGCAACGGATAATGGTTTTGTGGCTACTGACAACGTATGTATAGGTACTAGAACAGGGATAGCTATAACTACAGCTTATAGTTGTGTTCTAATTGGTGCTAATGTGGGATCTTCACTAACTACAGGTATTTTTAATACCCTAGTTGGAAGAGCAACCATGCAAAGTTTAGACACAGGTGAAAGAAACGTTGCGGTTGGATATTTCTGTGGAGGTGATGCTAACAAAAGTTATACTACAACCGTTGGGGAGTCATCTTTGTATGTTAATTCAGGAAATGGTAACACAGCGTTAGGTCATCAAGCAGGTCAGCAAAACACTTCTGGAACAAATAATTTATACTTAGGAAAAGATTCAGGTATTACAGGAAGTCCGGGAGGCTCACAATCAACTGGATCAAATGAAATATTTTTAGGTGATGAGAATATTACTGCTGCAAATATTCAAGTTGATTGGACAGTAGCTTCTGATCAAAGAGATAAAACAGATTTTTCAGCATTAGATATTGGATTAGATTTTGTAAATGCTTTAAAACCTTACACGTTTAAATGGGATAAACGTACAAAATACATAGACAAAAGTGTGGTTACAGAACTTAATCAAGATGGGAAAAGTTTTAAAACAAAAGGTTGGGATTATACAACAGATCTAGATACCATAACATCTGATGGTACTCATAAAGAAGATTGGCTTGATATAGGTTTTAAGGCGCAAGATGTAGAAGCGTTGGAAAAAGCTGCAGGTTATAAGATAGCAGACAAAACAAACCTTACAACTACCCTAACTAATGATGGAAAACAGTATGGTATTAAGTATAATAAGTTTGTACCTATTCTAGTCAAAGCCCTACAAGAACTCTCAGCTAAGAATGACGCATTGGAAGCTAGAATTAAAACATTAGAAGGATAATATGCCTTTAACAAAGCTACAATTTAAACCCGGTATTAATAGAGAGACAACTTCATCCTCTAATGAAGGTGGTTGGTTTGATTCTGATAAAATACGATTTAGGTTTGGTTTCCCAGAAAAGATAGGTGGGTGGACTAAATACACTACAGAATCTTTCTTAGGTAAATGTAGAGCTTTGAAAGCATGGATGGCACTTGATAATACAAAATACTTGGGTATTGGAACAAGCAAAAAATATTATATAGAAGATGGCCTTACTTTAACTGACATTACTCCAATAAGAGAAACGACTTCAGCGGGGGGAATCTCTGCAATTAATGCTCCAAGCACTACGATCAATGCTAATATTAATGCTTCAGCTACAACAATATCTTTAACAAGTGTTACAAATTTTGCTCCTTTTGGTTTTATAAAAATTGGTTCTGAAGTTATAGAGTATGGTTCTGTGGATAGTACTAACAATGATTTATTAGGTTGCACCCGAGGAGCTAAAAGCACTACCGCCGCATCTCATAGTTCTGGAGCAGCCGTAGGAACATCTACATTAAAAATTACTGATGCAAGTCACGGAGCTACAGCTAATAGTTTTGTTACGATAAGTGGGGCGTTAGCTTTGGATGATCATGGAAGTGGAACGGATTCTTCTGGAAATATGTCTGTTGCTGTTCTTAATCAAGAATATCAGGTGTATACAGTAGACACAGCTAATGCAAATACCTATTACATTAACGCCAGAACTGCGGAAACAGCGATAAAGAACATAACTTCTGATGGTGCTATTGCTGATACTCTTGTTTTTTCTAATTCCAATGATGACCAAACTGGAGGATCTAGTATAGTCGGAACTTATCAAGCAAACGTAGGGCTTGATGATTCTATTGTTTCTAAGGGATGGGGTGCCGGTCCATGGAACGCAGGAACATGGAACACTACTGTTCCTTCTATTGATACCATGAGAATATGGAGTCACGATAATTTTGGTGAAGATCTTTTACTTAACGTAAGAGATGGGGAAATAGCATATTGGGATAAGAGTGGTGGCACAAGCACTCGAGCCGTTCTTCTTTCTTCCCTAAGTGGTGCAAATAAAACTCCTACTATTGCTAAACAAATCATGGTGTCTGATCAAAACAGGCACGTTATAGTTTTTGGGTGTGATTCTGAAGCTGTTTCCGGAACTCAAGATCCATTGTTAATTAGGTTTGGTAGCCAAGAAAGTCTTACTGAATGGGAAACAACGGCAACAACAACGGCCGGAGAACTTAGAGTTGGATCAGGATCTCAAATTATTATGGCAATAGAAACTAGGCAACAGATCCTAGTGTTTACAGATGTTTCAGTTCATTCCATGCAACATGTTGGCGATCCTTTTGTTTTTGGTATAACTCAAGTTGCGGAAGGAATTACAGTAGCTGGACCATTGGCAGGAATAGCCGCAGAGAACAGTGTGTTTTGGATGGGGCAAAATGAGTTCTACGTTTATGCAGGTTCTGTTCAAAGAATTCCTTGCACCGTTAAGGATTATGTATTCAGTGATTTTAACAAGGATCAAATAGAAAAAGTTGTGGCTTCTTTAAATTCTGCCTTTGCTGAGATTTGGTGGTTTTATCCTTCTTCTAATTCAACTGAGAACAATAGATATGTGGTGTTTAATTACGAACAAAAAATTTGGTACTATGGAAACATAGCTAGAACGGCTTGGATAGATCGAGGAGTTAAGAACTTACCCATTGCAGCGGGTTCTGACAATTATATTTATAGCCATGAAACAGGTTTTGATGATGGAAGTACTAGCCCTTCCAGTGCTATATCAGCCCATATTCAATCAAGCCAAATTGATTTAGGAGAAGGAGACAGCTTTGTTCTTCTATCTAAAATAATTCCAGACATTACGTTTAGAGATTCTTCAAGCTCAACACCGAGTGCTAACCTTACTCTTTACACAAAGAATTTTCCCGGTAAGAACTATGCTCAGAACCAAGCCGGAACTATTACTCAATCTGTTGCGGGCACAACTTCTGTTGTTGAACAATTTACAGACCAAATTAATTTAAGAGTACGAGGACGTTCCTTTTCAGTAAAGGTAGAATCTACAGGCAAAGAAACTGGTTGGAGACTTGGAACACCTAAACTAGAAGTTAGACCAGATGGAAGAAGATAATGGCTAGAAATCAAACCTTACCATACTTCCCAACTCCACCACAGGAATATACTACAGACTATATGAACCAATTAGTTCTTTCTTTTAGTTTGTATATGAATCAAATTCAAACTCCTGGGGAAGGACGATCATCAAAGATGACATTAACAACTTTACAAAACCATGATCAAAGTCTTGAAGTTGGCGGTTTGTTTAACCATGGAGGATATGTAAAAATTACGGAGTCTAATAAACCTCATCCTGCAACAAATGTAGGTACGGGATCAGTAGGGTCAGTTACAGTAACGACTTAATAATTACCCTATAGAAATTTATAAAAACATCTGTTAAGATGTGTTAATTTTAAGGAGAAAGAGGATGTCAAATACTGGCAACGTTAATGATCTAAGCACTTCCTTAGGTGCCCTAGTTGGAATGGTTATGGGAGGCCCAGGTGGTGCGTTAGCAGGGGGGTTGTTTGGTAATTTGATGAGTGGGGGCACTCTCCAAAGTGCCATGGAGTCTGGAATTGGTAGCTTACTAACTTCTGGAATTGGAGGTAAAGCTGGGTTGGCTATGAATCTTCTTGGTAATCTAGGAGGAGGTTCTGCACAACAACGAGGTTCAAATTTTCTTAACATGTTTTCTCAAGCCCAAGGCCCAAGTCTTCCTACAAGAGGTGGGCCACGACCTAATCAAATGATGACTAATCTTGTTGGAATGGGTGGAACAAGTAGTCGACCTGGAGGCCCAAGTCTCGATGGACTACAAGAAGGAATAGGAGGATTGTTTGGTCATTTGTTTCCTGGAGTAACGGGGCAATCCCTTATGCAAGCTTTAGCGTGGCAACTTGCTGCTCCAAAAGATAATCCTATGACTAGCTTACAAAAAGAACAGTTTAGAACAGGGGAACGTAACCCTTCATATAGAGGTACACCCGTCATCTTTAATCAAGGGGGCTTGATCCGTGGTCCGGGAACCGGAACCAGTGATTCTATTCCTGCAACCATCTATCAAAATGGTGGTCCAGTTCGTAAGGCAAGACTTTCTGATGGCGAATTTGTTATGACGGCAGATGCTGTTCGTGGAGCAGGGCAAGGCAACCGAGCGGCGGGTGCAGCGAATATGTATAAGATGATGAATAGATTTGAAAGGATGGCATAATGTCTATTGTTGACCAAAGTATGACGCAGATTCCTGCGTATATGGAAGATTACATTAAGGATATGTTTGCTAACATATACAACGTTCAAAAGGATGCCGAAGGTAATCCTATACTGGACGCTGATGGTAATCCTATTGTTACAGGTCTAGCTTCTAAATCACCTCTAGAAGGAACGCCTATTTTTGAGACGGACGCTGAAGGTAACGAAATACTTGATGCCGAAGGTAATCCTATTCCTGTCTATGAATTAGATGAAGAAGGTAATCAAGTACTAGATCAGTATGGTCAACCAGTTCAAAAGTTTGAAGGTGGTGTACCCAAGGCTGATATAATTCGTTTTACTGACCCTCAGATAAAAGCATTAGAAATGTTTGCAGGGCAGTATGATGACGAAGGTAATTACATTGAGGGAACTGGAGGAATAGGTGCGTACCAAGACTATTATGACAAGGCAACTAAGTATCTAGAACAGGCAGCTGGTGCCTTAGATCCTACTGCTATGACAGCTATGTATGATGAACAAGGTAATCCTATTTATGAAACAGATGAACAAGGTAATCCAATCATAGGGGCAGATGGTAAACCTGTCCAAAAAATGCAAAGCTATATGGAGAAATGGAGGGATCCATATCTCGAGGATGTTGTTGATACAACACTTGCAGAAATCCAACGTGAAGGTGACATTGAGGGGATAGGAGCAAGAAACATGGCCCTCGCATCTGGTGCCTATGGTGGTTCCCGACAAGCTGTAACCGAGCAAGAGTTACAAAGAAATATTAGTGCCTTAAAAGCTTCCAAAGGGGCTGAATTAAGATCAGGTGCTTTTGATAAGGCCATGGGTTATGGGCAAAAGGCTGCTCAGTTGTTTGGTAACTTGGCAACTCAGACAGCAGGGTTAGGGGATTCTTCTCAGGCTGCTTTACTGAAAGATGTTAATTCTTTATTTAATGTTGGTGCTCTTGAGCAAGCACAACTACAATCGGAGTATGATGTAGAAAGAGCAAGTGCCTTAGAGGAAGCTTACGAACCATTTGGAAGAATTGGATTTATGAGGGATATGTTGTCAGGCGTACCTTCTGGTCAAACGTCTTATTCAACTCAATATGCTCCTAACGTTAATCCTGTTGGTAATATGCTTACTATGGCACAGGCTGGTGGTAACGCTGCAGGCACTGGTATTTACAGTTTAGGAGCTAAAAAATGACAGGTGGAGTATATAATCTCTTTCTTTTTCAGAACAATAACAATCGCCCTGCAAGAAATAGACTTTCAAAAATGGGTGGGATTATGTCTTCTTCAGAAGAATTGATGAACGCTGCACAACCTATTGTTAAGACTGCTATGGCACCACCTACTCCTCCTATGGCACCACCTATGACTCCTCCTATGGCACCACCTATGACTCCTCCTATGGCACCACCTACTCCTCCAACTCCAACTCCAACTCCACCCACACCTATGGTTCCGCCTCCAACTCCACCCACACCTATGGATGCAAATGAGGGACAAGGATATTGGATAGGAGGGGCTATTAATGCTGCTAGAGCCGCTGCTCCTGTAGTAGGACAAGTAGCTAGAACTGCCAAAGATAAGATTGTTAACATAACCAGTAGTCCTAAAGAATTTTTAAAAGGTTTATTTGCTAGGAACAACGAGACTTTAAACAATGCAGTATTAAATAAGTATGGAACTTTACCTGCTGCTTTAACTGCTGGTGTAACTAAACTAGAGGAAGCGCAACGTTCCATAGAAAATTCTAAAAATCCAGAAGAAACAAAGGAAGCTATAACAAAAGCCGTTGACGCTCCTAATACCAAGGAAGGATTACAAGAAACCTTACAATACGTTTCGGGTGAACCTGCTCCAAAGAATTTATCTATTGATGAATTAAATAAAAGAATCATGCGAGTAGCCATGAGTACATCTATGGCTGATCCCGGAACTAGGGCAGAACGTTTTGGTAAAGCTGTCTTACTTGGGCTTGGAGAAATGAAAAGAACGGCAGAGTTAAGAGCCGGATTGGGGTCATCTAAAGGTGGTAAGACTGTAGACCCATTTCAAAATGCCGTTATTAGGATAGCAGAGAAATTAATTCAAGAGAGAGGAATGGATGCGGATGAAGCTTTTAGATTAGCAACAATAGAAGTACGAAAGTTATATGGATCGACAGGAGTACCTACCCCAGGAGGGCCTACTCCAGGAGCAGGGCCACAAAAAGGTGATATAGCAGAAAATGAAGCAGGCGATCGACTAGTGTTTGATGGATCTAGTTGGGTACCAGCATAATGGCAGAATTACCCCCTGGTTTTAAGATAGTTAAAAAAGCTGAAACCTTACCCCCTGGTTTTAAGATAGTTAAACCAGACCAAGAAGATAGTAACAAACAGTTCTATGATGATACTGCTATTGGGGAGTTTGGGGAAGGATTAGTTTCTGGTATCATAGGAATAGGAGAAGGTGTAGCACAAGTTGCTTCTTTACCTAGCGATATTATTTATGGCACAAACTTTGGTGACAAAGTTACGGAAGGAGCCGAGAATTTAAGGAATGCTTTAGGTTTAGATCCTGAAGGTCTTGTTGGTAAAGGCACAGAAATAATAACACAGTTTGTCGTACCTGGTGTTGGCGGAGCAAAAGTAGCTTCTTGGGGTATGAAATTTGCTAGAGGTGGAAAGAAAGCTACTACCATAGCAGAAAGATTTACAGATGCTGCTGCACAAATTGGTGCTGCTGGAGCTGTAGATGCCCTTGTTGCTACGGATAGTCTCACTACAATAGGTGATTGGGTTAACATGGGGCCAACTCAAACCGAAGATTTGGTAGGATTAGAAGGAAGAGAAAAAGCATTAGCTAGATTTAGAAACAAACTTAGAGTAGGGGCAGAAGCAGTAGGCGTTGGTGCTGCTGTTAGTGGTGTAGTTGAAGGTGTTACTCGATCACCTATTGGAGAAGCTATTGGAAGAGGGGTTCAACCTCTTGCCAAGGCAGCAAGTGATAAGTTAAATCAAGCGGGAGAAAGTATCGACAATCTTTTATACAGAAGAATGACGGCTAAACCGACTGATGGAATAAGCACTTTTGGAGAAAAAATAGCAGATGGTATATCTTATTTTAGATATCGTGGGTATCTACCCAAAGACGCAGCAGAACAAAGATTAAGAATAGATGGGAAGATTCAAAAAGATGTAAAAGAAGCTAACTTTATCTTAAAAGATTTTGAGAAAAAACTTGACGGGGTTATGGAGAAGTTACCCCAAGATTCTAATTTAGATAAAGTAGAAGTTATGAATCGACTTGAAAACTATCTAACAGAAAACATACAAGGTTTAACTGATCCAAAATTAAAACCTTCGTTAAAAGATTTACCTACAGAACTCCAAGGTGATGCTATAAAAATGCGTCATCTTATGGACAAGCTAAGTACTAGAATTTTAAACAGTAAATATTTAACGGAAAATGATTTTCGATTTAAAGATGGAAGTAAACTATTAGATGTAATGCGTGACGGCGTTAATTCTTATATAAGAAAAAGATACAGAGTTTTTGAAGATGCCAAGTACGCTCCTACTGAAGAAGTAAGAAAAGGTGCAAGAGAATTTTTTAAAAGAAACAAAAAAACGGCGTTGTCTGAATTAAATCATTTAGCACGAAAAGATAATCCTCTTGATCCTATTTTAACAGATGATTTTTTAGCAAGAAATAATTTAAAAAAAGAACAAGTAGCTGTATCTTTAAGGGAAATGAAAGATCAAATAAATTTTACTTCTCCATCTTCAAAAGTATCAGAAGAAGTTGCAGATGTTTTACAAGCTAGTTTTTTAGACAAGTATAAAGTTAGAGGTGGAGGTAAAGTTGCTGGTGGTAGAGTAGCCGAAAATAGATTAGACACAGGACTTTTTGCGGCTAGAAAAGAAAACATTCCTAAAGAACTTAAAAGATTATTAGGAGAGATAGAAGATCCTAGAGAAGCGTTTCTAGGTACGGTAGCTGATTTATCTCAATACGCAGCCGTCGATGAGTATTTTAATACTCTTGCTTCAATGGCAAATCAAAGAACAGGACTTGGTAAGTTGTTTATAAAACCTGGTCAGTTAACTCCAGATCAAGAAAAAAATTTGTTAGATAATGGAAAGTTTGTTCGTTTAGGAAAAGATGTAAAGGCTTATACTGAAGGACAACAACAAGAACTAGCTAATGTTACCTTGGGTAAAGTTGATAAAAGAGTTGTTACCTCGGGTAAAGTTGAAAAGAGAGTTGAAGACCTTTTAGGAGACGGAGGGTGGGGTCAACTAGATGGTTATATTGTACCAGAAAGAATTTATAATAATTTAACACAACAAATTTACGCAGAAACAGATGCAGGGCCTAAAGTTGCTAGAGCTTTGCTTGGTACTTTTTTAAAAGCAAAGGGTATTTCTCAATATTCAAAAACTATTTTATCTCCTATTACACAAGTAAGAAACGCTGTAACAGCTACTGCTTTTGCTTTAGCCAATGGCAATGTTCCTGTTGTTGGAAGAGGAGGTAGTATTAGGGATTCCATGAAAATAGTTTTTGCCAATATAAGAAACCAAGGTGATGAAGCCATACGTGCTGATATTCAGGACGCTTATAATCGTGGTATTTTTGGAACTAATGCAGAACTAAAAGAAATTCAAGACATATTAAATAAAGGTCTTACTTTTGGACAAACAGGTAAAAGACCTCAAAATTTTGCAGAGTCTATTTTAACTAAAACCGGGGGAAGAGGTGAAAAATTAGTTAAGAAAGTTGGTAAACCAATGTCTGTTCTTGAGGATATATACCAAGGCAGTGATGATGGATGGAAGTATTTTGCTTACCATGCGGAACAAGCTAAACTAAGAGATATGATGAGTGGTTTGACTAACGCTCAAAAAATTAATCACCTAACAAAAAATGGCACAGATCTTCCTGAAGAAGTTTTAACAAAATTAAGAGAAGGAACTTACAAAGTTGATGATTTAATAAAAGACAGAGCTGCTCAAATTGTTAGAGACACCGTTCCTAATTATAATAAAGCAGCTTCCGAAGCAGTTAAATTTGGAAGAAAATTACCTGTAGGTAACTTTATTACTTTCCCTGCAGAGATACTTAGGACAGGTTTTAATATTATTAGGCAATCTTTAGACGAGATGGCTTCTGACATTCCTAGTGTGCAAATGAGGGGCAGACAAAGAATGGCAGGTTTTGTAGGCACTACTGTTATGTTACCCAAAAGTCTTTCCATATTTGCCACTGGAGCTACAGGTGTAAGTCAAGAAGAAATGCAGGCTATACGAAGATCTTCTGGTGCCCCATGGGAGAAAGGAGCGATACTAATTCCAGTATCAAGAGATAAAGATGGTACTATTCATTACATAAATTTTAGCACTTCTAACCCTTACGATACGTTGTACCGAGCAGCTGTTCGAGCCATGGCAGAAATGGATGAAGCAAAACGAGAAGGTAAAACCATGGATCAACTAGTGGGAGATGTAGCCCTAAATTCTATGAAAGAATTTTTTGCTCCTTTTATGGATGAAGCTATGTTATCATCGGCTCTTATTGATATAGGTTTTAGAGGAGGAAGAACAGAAACGGGAGCAGAGGTTTTTAACCCCGAAGATCCTTTGTTGCCTAAAACATTTAAAAAAGTGATGCATGTAGCCGAGACGTTAATGCCTAACCTTGTACCTTTAAACGTATCAGGAGGAGAACTAGAACCAAGTAGATTTTTAAGAGGTACTCTTGGTAACTTAGCACCTAGTATTGTTAATCCAAAAGATAAACTAGGAAGAGAAAGATCTTTTGCTGCGGAAATCTCTAGACAAATGACTGGGTTCTCGACACAGGAGTTTAATCCTACTAGAAATCTAGGTTTTGCCGCAAGAGCTTTGCAAAGAAGAAGAACAGATGCTAAACGAATGTTTAACAAAAAAACAGATGATGCAAATATAACGGCTCAAGGATTAATTGATGGCTTTAAAGAAGCTAACAACGCTAAATTAATATCTGACAGAGCATTTTACCAATTGTATGAAGATTTTAAAACTTTAAATTTAAGTGATGGTGATATAAGGAGAGCATTAAAGAAAGCACAGATTGGTGGATTTAAAGACATAGCCAGAGGGGAGTTTATGCCTTTTGACGTTTCTAAAGACAACATGAAGAAGATGAGAGATGCTGGTGTTATGGATCAATTCAATGCTGCTCGTGAAAGTATAAGAGAAATACAAAAACAAATGAGAGGTACGTCTTTAATTCCTGATGATGAAGATCAAAGTGAAGTTCCTGCGTCTACATTACCTCCTGGGTTTAAAATTTTAGATAACCAAACATCCTCACTACCTCCTGGGTTTAAAACTTTAGGCAACCAAACACCCACAACTCAACCACCCATTAATATGAATTTCGCAGGGAATACCCAGGCTCCAATGGATCCGTCTCTCTTGGGTAACAATCCTTTAAACGTGCAGATTGCACAAAGATTAAATAGAGTCTAGTGTTTAGTCTCTATCCTTATACCTTCTCCACCTAGAAGTCTTACCAAATCATCAGCACATTCTCTTACATCTTCTAACATTTTGGGGTTCTTACTCATAGTAGCTGCAGTAAGACTTAACCCTATAAATTCCATAAGAACTCTAACTTGCATAGGGTTCATGTCGTCTAAGCCAAGACAATCCAAATCTTCCCGCATAAATTCCATTAATCTACTTCGCCCCAATTATCAACGAGAACATCGTCTACCTTTGAAGGAACCTTTAATATGTCGTTCAAACCATTTTCCATAATTTCTTTTATCTTCTTTGCCTGCCCCTCGTTTTCTACCGAAAAGCATAACTCATCGTGAACCGTAAGCATAGGTAAAAGTCCTTCTCTATAGCAATCTGCCATGGCTTTCTTCGTCTGATCTGCCGCTGAACCTTGAATCAATTTATTCAAAGCCTTGTAGGTAAAGGCTCTCCTTAATGGTTGTCCATACTCCTTCATTGCATCTTCATATGGTAATGGTCTTTTATAACCAAAAGACTTAGGTTCCCATAAATGAAAATGGCATCGTCTTCCAAGCAACGTTCGGATCACACCATATTCAGAAGCCTGGTTTGACGCTATGTCTGCCAGATCTTTTACAAAAGGAACCTTAGACTTGTGCGTTACCAGTATCTCAGATGCTTCTTCCATAGATACACCCAACTGATTTGCAAGTTTGCCCTTTCCCATTCCATACATAATACCAAGATTCACCGTTTTTGCTTCCTTACGGCTAATCCCTGCAAAATCTGCTACCATCTGGTGCAAATCTACATCACCATTATGATACTCCTCAACAATATTATCAACCATAGCATGTTTTAATTTTCCAAGACTCGCTGCGAAATGAACCAAGAGCCTCGGTTCTTGACTCGAGTAATCAAAAGATCCCCATCTAGTTTCTTCATCTGGAAGAAATAGGCCACGTATCATCTTCTTGATTTCGGGATCTCGAGCCGGAATCTGTTGAAGGTTTGGATTAGAAGAAGAAAATCTCCCGGTTACTGTACCCCCGTCATCACTTCTTAACTGATGAAACTCTGCATGAATACGTCCTTTATACGCATGTTTCTTTATTGTCTTAATAAAAGTTGACCCTGCCTTATCAAATTCCCTTAGTTTAACTATACTCTGGCATACTTCATGGGGATGGTTAGATAAAAACTGTTTAGTAAAAGAAGGAGAACCAGCTTCTGTCTTTGGGTATTTCAAGTCTATCTTTTCAAAAACTTGACGAACCGAATCACTCGCCCAAGGTTGAATCTCTATACCCGACTTGCTTTTTATAAACTTCTTTAATTCTTCTACTTTCTTTTTTAAAGCAATGTCTATCTGGTCAGCCTTGTCTAAATCTACACAAACTCCATTCGTCTTCATGTCTAGCATGGTAGGAATGAGACTTGTCTCTAACTTCCATACATTCCACAGATCCTGTTTCTCAAGTTCTTGCTTTAACCTTTCCCAAAGTTTCAAGGTCATCACGGCATCTTGTTCTGCATACGCTCCTACCTCTACGGGGGGAAGAACATACATCTCTGCCTTTGGATCCACACCCCAATCTTTAGCCGTGGCACGTAAGACCTTTTCGTCCTTACGCATGTTAATCCAATCTCTCCCTAGATTATCTAAGCTATAAGAAAACCGATTCTCATCTACAACGGCACCCGTTATCATCGTGTCGATTATTCTACCTTGCACCTCGATCCCTTCGGCTCGTAGCCAACCCAAATCATACGTAGCATTGTGCATAATCTTATCTATATGTGGAGTTTCCATTTGTTTCTTGAACCAACGAAGCGTAATCTTTGGATCTAGATTGTGTCCATTCTGGTGACGAATAGGAAAGTACCCATAATAATCTCCGGCTGCAACGGCTATACCTACGATAAATCCATCTCGCCTCGCCCACCCCGGACCTTGAGTCTTAATATTTGGATCACATGTTTCCAGATCCACTGCTATTTGTTTATGAGCACTAAGGTCTGGATATTCACAAGGAATATTCCAAGGCTTATCTATTACATCAATGTCATATCTATGATAGAAATCAATGGTGCTTCTATCTTTTCTATCCTTTGCCATTTATTTCACCACCAAGTCCTGCGTACCCACAGATATCAATCCAAGAGTCTTCTTTGCTATCATGGACTAGGCGAGCAACCTTCATAGAAATCATGCAAAGAATTACTTCCTTAACTGTAACTTCTCTACCCATAACCACAGACCACATATCTGCAATTCTTTTATGGTTTGTGTAAGCATCACCATAATCTTTGGCACGATCACCATTAATAAGGTTCTCTGCTTCTTTTAAGATCTCATCTCTTTTCATATCATATACCTGTATTTTTTATCTGACTCTATTAAATATAAATTTTGTTTGGCTCGAGTAACTGCTACATAAAACACTCGATGCTCATCTTCTGGATGATTACCTTCCATACAAGCCTGGGTTGACCCCATGTATACGGCTACGTTGTCATCTTCACCACCTTTCATAGCATGAATTGTTGATAGTTTAATTCTAGGAATTCCTTCAATTTTCTCTCCCCTTCGTTCAATCGAGGACATGTATAACTTCTCATCTTCACTTAGATTAACAATATCCTTTGCATCCCGGTCTAAAGGAGCAAGCATACCAAAGTCTTTAACCAAGTCGTTATAATCTACATCTGCATCTGGTGGTAGCATATCAAGCAAAGAAGTAGAACCCCTTGAAACAACTGCTTTATCTTTTATTTTAGGAACGGCCTTGTAAAACCTCTTTATCATATCCACATGTATAGAGTAGCCCAATTGTAAATCTTTCCAGATAGACATAGCCTCAATGTATTCGGAATTAATTGAAGTCTTTCCCTTGATAGAATAAAAATATCCAGAGAGTCTTAACTCTTCTGCTATATCGTGCACGAAACTATTTGTTCTTGCCATAATGGTCCACGAACCTTGGTCCAGGGGCAAGTCAGATACTCTCCAAACCCAAGTCACCTTACCCTCTTCATCTCTTGGATAAAACTCTTTCTCGATCCTACCCGGTATGCGTGTAGAAATGCGTCTGGATAGCTCCCAAACGGCTCGTGGTAGGCGAAAAGACTTCTTGAGTACCTTTACCTTACTAGAAGAAGAATTGAATCTCTGGACGTTTACACCCGTCCACCGATGAATGGCCTGATCGTCATCACCTGCAATAATAACTTGGTCTGCATTCTCCGCCATCTTCTCAACCATTGTCCATTGCAATGGAGTTAAATCCTGTGCCTCATCCACAATTAAAAGATCTAAATGAGGTGGATCAATCTGTTCAATGTATTTTAAAATCATATCTGAAAAGTCTAGCTTCATAGACGCTGCCTTGTACTGGTCTAACTGTTTCTTTATCTGAACTAACTTCTCATAAAACAGAGAATAATCTTTTGCGTAGCTATATTCTTGCTGAAGGGAAACCTCCCTATAAATTGAGCGCATAATCATCTGAAGATACTTGGCTCCTGACCCACCAATAGTAGGAATAAGAATCCCATCATCTAAAGACGTAGAATCTGCGCCTTGAAAATCTACCCCTAACATTTCTCCAAGCTTTTTATAATCCTCTCTCGATACAACATCTGAAGATTGTAATCCTAATCCATGAAAACCAGTAGCATGAAGAGTTTTAAAATGAGGGAAGTCATCTTTTGTCAGCGAAGGAAACACAGCACATGCTCTATCTATAAACTCTCGAATAGCTTTTGTTGTAAAAGAAACCACCCCAATTCGGGAAGAATCTACACCATCACCAATGGCTGCTTTCACTTCCTCAACCAGGGCATGGGTTTTCCCACACCCTGGAGGACCCAATATCAATCTACTATTGGTTATCATAAGATAGTTTCTTTCCAAAATACTTTATAATGACAGCAGCTATTGCCGTAACCATAATCTTACCTATGATCTGACCTTCAATGTGTGCCAAAGAACCAAAGGCAATCCATAAAAAGATAACACTATCTATTACAGAACCTACAGAACCAGAGGCAAAAATTGCTAGTGGCTTACTTCGATCTCTAAGTTTAGAGTAAACAAAAAAGTCTGAAAGTTCTGAAACTAGAAATGCTGTCACACTTGCTATCGCTACAAATGGATCTGCTATTATGTAAGAAATAATAGAACCTACAAGGATTGCTCCTAGCGTCCACTTATATCCAAACTTTTCATAGATCACATCTCTCAAAAATAAAGCTAATCCTATCATCAGTACTCCAGAAGGAGCCATGATACCAAACCCCAAAGGTATTAAGCATGGACCATCCGGGACACAGAACGTTCCCACATTGCTAATCATAAAATTAGCAAGTGGGATAGTAGACATATAGGCTAATAAAAAAATATACTTAATCATTAAACAACTCCTTTTGTTCATATCTAGGTGTCCATTTAACAGGGCATTGCACGGCATCAATCCTTCTTGCCATTCGCTCTGGACACATTTTCATTTCATTGTGATGCCTTGCAACATTTGCGCTATCGGCACTAGCAAATGGGTACTTGTCCCCTGACATAGCTAGTCCTCTTAACATGTGTATCCAAGGAGAATACCCACGTTTAGTCATCTCATTAAAAGCACTATCAGATCTTCTCTCCCAAGATTCAGATCCAACTTGCCAATACTTTCCAGAAGAACCAAAACAAATCTTTCCAAAACCCAACTCGATTAAATGTAACAAGTGTTCTATTGGCTCATCTAAATGCCAAACCAAAGCACTACAATCTTTTCGGTGAGGCCACTCCTTAATCAAATTTAGATTGTCTTCAACTTTCCCATCAATAACATCTGGAACAACGGCCCAATGTGGATGAGACAATCTTGGTTCTAGCCACTCGTAATAACCTTTCCAATCCGTAACCTTCCCCTTAGTAAAAGAAGAAAAAGCACCATTATCCCACATCACAGATTGTGCGTTTAGCAAACACCAATCGCCATCTCTCTTATCAGCAAAGCTAACACAGAAATGTTTGCCTGCCATTGCAAGCAACTTAGAACGTGGAGTTATAGGGGTGCCATGATAATGAATCATTTCATTCCCTTTTGTCGCTCTAACCAATCCTCTATGTCTTCTCGAGTCCACCTAGCTGACATTCTCTTAGTACCTTTAGTACCTTCAAGACCAAACTTAATAGGCTTTGGAAAACGTTCTTCTTTCACCCACTTGTATATGGCTGACTCTGATACGTTTAACCATTCTGTTATGTCGCTAATCCTCATTAGCTTAGAAGGGTATTTCGTCATGATCTATTTCCTCTGTTTTTAATTCCACTTCTTCCTCCTTAAACTCCGGTACCCACCAAACTCTAACAGTAGTTCTATCACCACCTTCCTTACTCACCCCCTTATGACCACTACACTCCCGGTTCTTGTTTAATTTCTTCAACTGTTCTTGAACCTGGGCACGGCTGAAATGTGTAAACCTACGATTGTGAAGAAACTCCATTAGTCCTGCCATAGTAAACATCGTCATACCCTCATCCGTCCATGGCTTACCATGTAACAATTCTTCAGGATGCATGGCACGGATACGGCTTGTGCAATACTGACGTAATAACTCTAAGAACTGACCAGAGATTTTTAATTCTTCCGGCACCTCTAACTTAGTAGCATCTTTCAATAACTGTGAGACGGTTTGGTGCCACTTATTAGGTCGCATAGGTGGGGGCATTTCTAAAATCTGTTCCATACAAGCCCGTTGAAACAAAGTCTGATTCTGTAATTGTTCTGTAGATAACTGAACTCTGTGCCCCGCAACGTCTAAGAAATATAATCGTGGTTCTGACAACATGATAGTAAGACTACCTATAGGGGGCATCTCCGGTCCTTGATCCCCCACTCCATACTTTCTCGTAACACATAACTGCTTATCACAATAACTCTTGAATGGTTCCTGCTCACACGTATAGAAATATTCTTTTCTATCTAAAGACTTTTGCAAAGTCATTACTTCTTTAGAATCTAAAGGGGAAGTAAAGAGTTGACGGTTCATAGTTTCAAATTGTGCAACCCAATCATCAGGAGTTTTCATCCGACAATAAACCCCACACATAAATAACTTCTTGTTTCTTTCTTCCCCGGTTGGGCCATTCGCAAATAAATGTTCCAAGCATGGGGGGCCATCTGCAAAGTACTTTCTCTTTCCAGATACAGAAGACTTCTCCAACTTGTCTATAGATACCCTACTGCTTTGTAAGAAAGATACAAACTCCTCTAACTCCATTGCTTCTCCCTTTTTATTGAAACAATACCGCTGAGTTAGTTCTGCGTTAAAATAAGGTAGATTAATAAAGTTTCCTACATCTCCCCTATCTGAAAGAATCTTGTCTTGCTTTGGAAATATTTCACAACCACTGTGACCCAAAGCAACTGCCATCTCTAGTAAATATTCTCTCACTACCGAGGCTTGTTCATAGTGAGAAAGAAATAAAAATAAATGTGCTCCCCCGGATTTAGAACGACAATGCACCAAAGGTAATTTTAGTTGTTGAACCTTCTTCTGAAGAGTCTGATGATCCAGATCATAAACATCTAAGTCCAACGCACCCCATCTGCATTCGTTCTTATCATTAATAGGGATAGCCCCCACACCCTGCTTCCCATCAAGGTGTTCTTGTATCTTATCATTAGTCAATGGCTCACGCACAATGCGACTATCAGAATCAGCTTTACCATTTCTGCCAATCCTACCTACATTAGTGGTGCCATGAGCCGCCCTCGATCCCTCGAAGGCGGCAAGTATTTGTTGTGCTAAAGACATATCCTAAAAAGGAATTTCGTTTTCAGCAATTTCTTTAGGTGATTGTTCAGGTGCGTCTGTCTTAACTTCACCCTTGGTAGAAGACACATACAATGCCCTAGCTTGAGCAAACAAATTAGCATCGTCTATCAACCCTACTTTAGAAACAGTATAATTAAAGTAAGTTTGATTCTGCTTGTTAGTCTCTTCAACTGTTTGAAGTTTCCAGATGTTAGCAAAGATAGGAGACTTTAAAACCTTACCAGACTTAGGATGCGTAATAGTCTGTAGACTAATCTGTGTTTTCCATCTACGACTTACCTTGAGTGCCGTGCTTTTCATATCCAAAACAGCTGGAGACCAGGTACCATCATTGCACTTCACCAATACAACATAGTTATCAGCTTTAACTACCTCGTTTCCATTTGGTAAAGTTTCAGTAGATCCTTCTCTCTTCGTCTGCGTTAGAACTGGATCTTTAGGATCTATCTCACCTATAAATCCACCACCATCATCAAGTGATACCCACTCGGTGTACTTAGTTTGTACATAGCATGGGACAATAGACACACCATCAGCCCAATACTCCTGAGTAAGATTATTAAAGATATCTCCTTGACCACAGTCTTTGATGTACTTGGCATCAGACTTCTTAATCTCTGGTGACATAGCTTGAGCGATACGGATGAAAGGCATTTGCATCTCATCACTATTAAAATCGGCTCCGGCCCCTTCCATCTCAAAGATGCCTTCCATAACATCCGTAGAGATGCCTGTTTCTTTCTTTTCTGCTACTGCGTTAGCCATTATGCGGTCCTCCCTATTTTGGCAACGTTTAAAGTATAAGCACCTAATAGGTCTAGATCGATAGTTCTTCCAACTTCAAGACTATCTTTCACAAACTTCTTTAATGTGCTTGGATGAACGTGGGTCTTAGTCTGTGGATCAAAACCCTTCTCACGCAACATGCCAACAACATCCCCCGCAAGATTATCTTCCCCCCTAGAAAAAGATAAGCTAACATCATTCTTAATGATATCATCATGGCCCTCTTGTCGTAGCCATGCAAAAGCTTGATCTCTCTTGTCCGGGGGAATAGAAGCATGTATCACTACACCCTTCGTCACTTTAACACCATCAACTTTTATCTCTTCCATGCCCATCTCATCCATGAGTTGAGGAAGCTGTTCAGTTGACAACTTGTGCTTGATTGATTTAAGACGGCTGAGTTCATTCTCAACATCTTCGATCTGCTGTTCCACGTTCCTTAAATCTCGGACCAGGGAACTTAGATCTTTACTAGCCTCAGTGTTTACATTCTTCAACGCACTAGCTTCGTCAAATATGTCTTCGAATATTTCATTACCCATTATAAGTTTCTCCTCTTCAGGTTTTGAAATGGTGGGGAACACGTAGTTTTGGTGAAACGAATCCGGTTAAAATCCTACATGCTCCCCATATAAAGGATTGACAAGTCATTTTGTCATCCGTATTGTGGAGTATAGTGGAGGTATGTAATGACTGTCAAGTATAAATTTAAAACAAATCCATATGATCATCAAAAAAAGGCTCTTGATGTCAGTCAAGGGAAAAAAGAATTTGGTTATTTTATGGAGATGGGTACAGGAAAATCAAAAGTTTTAATCGATGAGCTTGGTATGATGTTCCTAAGAGCAGAGGTAAACTTTGCTTTAATCATAGCACCAAAAGGTGTCTATAGGAACTGGATAGCCAAAGAAATACCAGAGCATATGTCTCCAGATATTCCTCATCGAGTAATTCGATGGGTTTCAAGTGCAAATAAAACACAGCAACGTGAAATGAGATCTGTTAAAGAGAGTTTCTCTGGGCTTACAATTTTTGTCATGAATGTAGAAGCTTTCTCAACAGTTAAAGGTCGAGCCGCTGGGAATTATTTATCTGGTGCGCTTGGCAGCTTTGGTCTTATAGCGATTGACGAATCAACGACAATCAAAAACCACAAGGCCAAACGCACTAAGAATTTAATAAAAGTAGCAGAAGGTTTCAAGTACAAAAGAATATTAACCGGATCACCTGTTACCAAATCGCCTCTTGACATTTATTCACAATGCGAGTTCCTCAGACCCGGATTACTAGGCTTTGAATCTTACTATAGTTTTCAAGCAAGATACGCCGTTATTCAGAGAAGAAATACTAGCTCTCATGCTTTTCAACAGGTTGTTGGATACCGTAACTTAGAAGAATTAAGTATGAGGATAGATACGTACTCTTATCGTGTCCTCAAGAAAGATTGTCTTGACTTACCAAATAAACTTTATACTGCCCGATACGTTACTTTAACGCCAGAGCAAATGAAAATGTACGTTGACATTCAGAAGAAAGCCATGATTCTTTTGGAAGATGGAGAGATGGTTACTGCACCTGCCGTCATCACACAAATGTTAAGGATGCAACAGGTTATGTCTGGTCATTTAAAAACAGACGAAGGGGATATGGTTTATTTTCCATCTAGAAGAATGGATGCTCTCGAGGAAATATTAGAAGAACACGAAGGTAAAGCAATCATTTGGTCTAGGTTTAGATATGATATCCAACAGATTACAGAGAGGTTGCAGAAGAAATTTGGAAATGACTCTGCCAGATCTTTTTATGGAGGTACTTCTGATGATGAACGAGCAAGAATTATCAGTGACTTTCAAAAACCTAGTCATCCTTTGAGATTCTTTGTAGGAAATCCGGCGACGGCAGGATATGGTTTAACTTTAACGGAAGCTAACCTTGTCGTATATTACGCAAACGATTTTAATTTAGATACCAGAATTCAAAGTGAAGATAGGTGCCATCGGATAGGCCAGAAAAATTCAGTGACTTACATAGATTTAATATCCGAAGGTACGCTTGATGAGAAGATAGTAGAGTCTTTAAGAAATAAAATTAATATTAGTGCTATTGTACTAGGAGAGGAGGCAAAAGAATGGTTAAACCTAAAACCGAAGACGCTTTAATCGAAGCAGTTTGTGACTACAAAAAAGGTTGGACTAACTTAAAAAGTGCATCGAACCAGGTCGCAGATCTTGTGGGGTTAACCCCCGAAATAGCAGGTGCGTTTCTAAAAAACATGAAACGTAACAACGTGACTCAGATTCGAGGGTACTCGAAAGAACCAGAAAGATTATTAAAAGGGAAAAAGGGAAAACCAAACGAGCTAAAAAGAAAATAATGGGTACGATTATGACAATCTACTATGCGATTTGCATCATTGGGTTTGCGATTTTATTGGTAGTCTTGCTTCGTATTTAAAAAAAGGGGGAAGCCCTGTGAGTTACTCCCCCCTAGTTGTTAATCCCGGGCAGGGATTAATTCTTCTTTCGTCAATGGTTTTTCCTGGACTCTTTCGCCCTGGCAACAATCATCCGAAATTTGTTTACAAAGCTGACATTGATAGTGCCCATGTACGTAGATTGGATCACCTTCATATCCACATTTGCTACATAACATCGACTACTACCCACACATTTTCTCTTCCACACTTTTCTTTCGCCCTTACAAATCCATTTTTCTTTAATCGATGAATGACTGTACGAACTGTGGATAGTTTAATCGAGGTTCGGTCTGCGAGCTGTCTGCATGTTCCCGCCCCTCGTTCAAGTTGACTAAATAATATCTCTGATTTTGTCATTGTGGTTCTCCTGTACCATACAAACTTAAATATAAGTTGTCCGGTCTTGGCAGAGGGGAGCTAAGAGTGTACTCAAAACTTTTCCAACACGATCCTTCAACGTATTCTGTACCATGAAGGTGTTTCGAGGCTTCCTCGCATTGAATTTCTGTATCAAAAGACAAGACTACCAACGTGCTGAACAATATAACTTGCTTCAATTCATCCTCGCCGCTGCTTGTGACTTATCAAAGTTCTCTAATTTTTCATGCTCCCTCCGAATTATAACCGATAACTGACGAGTCATCGTTCTCTGATCCCGGTCTGCGATCTTTTTTAACATCGCATGGTCGTCCGGTAACAAAGCTACGTTACGAAAGGGTAATACTTTAGAATCTTTTTTCATATAAATCTCCTAGTTGTAATTAACCTATACAATAGTTGTTTGCAAAGGTCAAGCATCTTGAAATACTTCCGGTATTCTTGTCGGATCTTCAACTCGTATGGCTCGCCACTTAGTTATTTCTCTCTTGTCTGGATAATTAAGAATAAGATTAGCGTCAAAAATATCTCCTTGTCTTACATCCATCCTAGACACAAGCCTAGCGTTAAGGAAAACTTGATCTCCTTCCGGGGTAATTGCAAACGCACTACCACTATCCGTCATGTATTCGACAAGTATCTGCATCTTTTCCCAAGAAAACTTATCTTTAATGTCGTGTATTCTACCCATTATATATCTACTCCTTTGCTTCTTAGTTTAAAGACATACATTTGCACATCCTCTTTTGCTCTACGAAAACTAGCCTCTGTTGATAGGCTTGGATCTTTAAAATAATCTTCCATAGCATCATCTAATAATTTTTTTAGAAATCTTAGCTCCTCGGATTGAGCCGGACTCACCTCTTTTTTCTCAACCATATAGATTCTCCCAAATTTTTTTTCGTCTCTCCAATAGTTCTTCTTTTCTTTTCTTCTCTCTTTCTATTTTTTCTTCTGCTTTTCTAGCTTGCTTTTCTTTTTTAGTAGGTTTGCTCTTTCTTAAAGTTTCAAGAAAAGCTTTTCTTGGTCTTCCATAGTTTGCTTTTGGTATAGGTTTCAATTTGAACTCTTCCTCAATGCTCATTCTGCCCTCCCTTAGGATACTTTTTTTCTCTTATTGAATTCTCTTTCTTTTTTTTATCCGGAATGACCCTCGATTTAAAACGAGGGTCACTCCTAAGAACTTTAGCAACTGGATTAACTCTTTTTATTTTCATTAATCTCTGCCTTAATAGCTAATCCAATTTGCATAGCAATTTGTGGAACAATGGCATTGCCTAGTCCTTTAAGTCTGTCCACCCTTTTGGATATCCCATGAGCCACTCGACCCACGTTGGGTTCAGTGAACCAGA
>TARA_R100001594_G_scaffold13996_4_pt1 | contig 28372 bp, 32 predicted proteins | sample TARA_R100001594 | Tara Oceans TARA_R100001594 (sample SAMEA2622752) | marine metagenome | biome: marine biome (ENVO:00000447); feature: marine epipelagic mixed layer (ENVO:xxxxxxxxx); material: "saline water (ENVO:00002010), including plankton (ENVO:xxxxxxxx)" | depth 150 m | reverse complement strand
GTTTATTTGTCTCTTATTTCTTTGAGCGTTTTATGAATTTCAAAGATAACCAATAACAGCTCTGTATAAATACGACAAGCTATTGGCCCCAAAACTATTAAACTAATTCCAACGGTCGCCGCGTCAGAGGCTCCCGAGAAAAGCGCGAAGATACCCATAACGACAGTAACTACTGCCCCAATATAACAAAGAATCTTTAAGATTCCCGGAGTAATCATATACTCGAAGTTAATAAATGATTTCATAATTTTATTTTTCAGAGTCTTCGTATTTTTTGTTAGGCTTGGTTTCGCCAACTACGCCGACTTTGAAATCTGGATTAAGCTTGCCTGAGTCAGCATTTTTTTGGTAGGTAGCTTTTAAGAAGGCGTTATACTTAATACTGCCTAAAGCAGGATGTTTACCGCCTATGGTTATTTCTAAATCATCATTGCCGTTTTGCGCCATTAAATTCCTAAAATCACTAGCAGCTTTGAAGGTGACTTTAGAGCCAAACAAATGAAGTGCGCGAAGGTTCTTCAAATTAGAAAGATACTCAAGTCCTTTGTCAGTAACAGCAGTTTGATACAAGTTAAGCCTTTCTAGTTTAGGTAAGTATTCTCCTATTTTTCGGCAAGTTTCATCGCCTATGTTTTTATTTTTAGATAAGTTGAGATACCTTAGCTCTTTTTGATCTTTTATAACATCTATAGAAGCATGAGTAATATTAGATCCAGTAGCTATTAGCTCGTAAATAGTTTTAACCTCTACCTCTTTAATAGTAGCAGCAAAGTCTTTATCAGAAAGGATTACTGTGTCCTCCTTCTTCTCAGCAAAAGTAGTACCATAAAGCTGTAGCATGTACAAGTTACTTTCTTGTTTTGAAATTCGCATAAAGATGCCATTGTATTTTTTAACAGCAGGATATTCTTTAGGTAATTCTATAGGATACTGCGCGAAGGCAGTAGTAACAAGCAGTAGGGATAGGAGTATATATTTCATTTACTTACTAAAGGCTTTTTAGATTGGTGCTGTGTTTTGATGTTGACTTTTCTTGTCTTGATATTCTCAGGCTTGAAGTTATGAAGCTTATTAAGATTGTAAAACTCTTCATACTCTACAAAAGTATCAAACTTAAATACTTGATTTTGTGCATCGTCAAAAGAAAGTATGACTTCCCAGTCGTGCTTCTTATCGCTTTCTTCTGCTCTATTTGCAGCTTCCCTTAATTTAGTAGCCTTAAAGGTTTTAACAGCATGCTGGTACGAAATACCGTCCCTTCCCACCTTGCCATACTCACCATGTTGGTAATGATCCTGTACAAGTTCTCCTTTTGGGTTGATACCTAGTATAGTCCACTGCCCTTCTGTATACTCAGAAGCTTTATATACATTATTTCTTCCTTTGAAAGCATGAGCGGGCGTGCCTTCGCCAGCAACTATATTGACATAGAAAGTTTTATTATCTTCTCTTGCTTTTTTCGCCGCTTGCTTTAACGCCATAAAAAGATTTCTATTGTAATAGTTTAATGACTGATAGAAAGCTTTGTTCGCGCCTGTCGTGGGCACAAACAGAGTCTTTTTAGTGATAATGTCATTTACGGGATAATATTCTTTTGGCTCTTTTTCCTCCCAAATTTCTTCGCGAGTTAGGACTCTCTCGTCTAGCTCTGGAATATAGCTGTTAGTAAAAGCTACAAATGATTTATTTTCTTCTGTCTGCGCGAAAGCAGCGACGGAAGCCACCATGAATAATATAAACGTTTTCATTTCTTTAACAGCCAACTGCTGCTTTGAATTTTTTTTCCTAGTTTGTAAACTGGTTTAATACCTATCTGTTCGCATGTTTTATGCTCAGGTGTATTTTCTCCGCTGGTTCGATCACCTCCATTGCAAAACATCATGTGCTTATACTTATTTTTATAAAGCGCCCTAACCCATTCGAGGGTATTGCAGACGGTATCATCTTGATCAGCAGATTCTACTACCATGTCTACAGGTTTTAAAGACTCTATAATTTTTAATCTCTCGCTTAAAGGCATAAAAGCTTTCCCTTTCTTTCGTTCAAGGAAAGTATCATCGTTAACGATAACGCATAAATCATCCGCCATGTCCTTAGCCTTCTCAAAAAGCTCAATATGACCTACATGAACGGGATCAAACCCCCCGCTAACTATCGCTAACTTCATTTTTATATATATTAAAATCGTTTTTTATTTTTTTCTGCGAAAGTAGGTTACTAAGTTTTATGGCTTTGGGATCTCCTTCTTCCACCGCTATACGAAGTCCTATTTCCGCACATTTTATTTCAGAAAACCAAGGCCGATTAATTTTAGTCCGGCGGATAATATCCTCTGCATAAGAGAACCAATATTCTCTTGATCCATATTTAACTTCTCTTTGTTGGATAGTAACCATCTTTACCTCCAGACTCTGTAGCTATCACTATCTTCGTGAAAGGTGCTTATTTCGATAAACTTTACTGGCCCTTCAAAAGCTTCAAGTTTATGTGGAACAAGCCTCCCCATTTCAAATGATTGCCCTTCCTTGATGTAACGAGGGGTAGTTTTGGTTGTCTCTGTATCTACAATGTGTATACAAAGTGTTCCTTCTAGGATATAAAAAGACTCATGCTTTTTAGCGTGAAAATGCATTGAGGTAGATTTCCCCTCTTTAACGTAAAGAATTTTACCGCAATAGTTTTCTTGCTCATTATTAGCAAGCCATATTTCATAACCCCAATCTTTTTCTACTTGTTTAACCATTATCGTTCTAATTCACTAACTTTAATATTATAACAATCAGCAGTAAATTTAAAAGGGTACCTAGGAGACGATTCGGGATCAAGGTCGCCCTGTTTATAAAAAACAGCTTTCTCATAAAAATCTTTTTTCGAGATGCTTCCTAAGTACCACGCTGTTCTATAATCATCCAACACACTCACAAAAGAATATCTATCACACTTTTGTTTGGTATTAAAATCGGCCACAGTGCAATTATAATTACCACGAGGAGCTACTTTACGCTCTTTAGTTTTAACGTCAATCTTGACCCCCTCGGAGCTAATTAAATCGTAGTCGTAGGTATCCTTTATTTCCCCTCCTTCAAGGTGAAGGACAAGGGCTTCGCCGATGTATCCGACTAAGCCCCCCTCTCGACTCCTAATTGAATTTTTAATTAGAGGAAAATTATCGAATCTCCGTTTAGCTTCTTTTAATGTAGCTTCGCTAACTGTAAATTTTTGAAGTTTTAGCCTCACTTCTTTTTCTGCATTCTCTCTATTAATTCGAACATTTTTAATCGAGGGATGTCTTTAACTGTTTTCCATTCGTCTGCTCCCTCAACTGCTTCTTTAACCATTTTGGCTCTTATGGTTCCGAAATCAATCTTTTTATCCTTCATTAAGTTTTGTAGAAAGATATGCGGAGAAGCAGAGTTTTTATTCGGTACTGGTGATGAAGTCTTCACGTTTTTAATTTCTTCTTTAGCTACGATATTAATGCGTAAAAAATTACGAACAGCACGACAAAAAGCTCGATTTTCTGCTATCGCCGCAAGATACATTTGGCCAAAACTCTCAGTATTTTTAATTCCAGCATCAGCTACTCCCTCAAACAAGACCGATTCTCCATTTTCTGTTTCGTAATTTCCTATCCAAACTATTGAACACGAAGCGCAAACATACTCTGGAGATGCCTCGTGAATTTTGTAAGTCACTGAGTGAAAGCCTCTTACAGACGCCAAGTCTTTCAGTCCCCCAAGTAATATAATTAATTCATTATCCTCGAGCTTTGAGATGTCGGTTTCGTCAGTACGATCTCTATTGGCGACCAGAAACTCTGGCTTTATCATTTTTCTCCAGTTGACTGTCCCGTCAACGTTAAATTGATACGCAACAGTTTTATCTTCGAGTAAACCGTACTGGTTACGCTTAAATACGGTAGGAGGTTTATTTATCACAGTAGTTCCCATATCGCCAGACATCTTACCCTAAACGGGGCCAAGAGTCAATTACTTTTTTTCTAAAAGATGAAAGTGTTCCTCTTCTTCCCAAAAGATAGGATCATCAATAATTTCACAAGGCTCCTCTTGTTTTATCGAGCCTCTTCCCTGTATCCCTCTAACTAAAGAAGCGGTGGAAGGATAAAATTTATTATTATGAATGATAAAATGATTAGAGTTGTAGTAAACTTTATTTTTATCTTTAAGCTCTGAAAAGTCCTCTTTACTTTTCTCAGGAACTTTGTGAATTAAGCCGTAATCTACATAATCCAACTTTAAGTCTTGTATCTCCTCTTCGCTTTTCCGGCTTCTTAATAAAGTATTGATAGACTTAGATCTCAACTTTTTAACAAAAAGTGGATCGTTATCGTCTTCTAAGTAATAAACGAACTCAATAATCTTAGAAGAATATTTATCTATAAGATGATCACTTATACTTCTATTAGAAATAATAGAGCAAGGGCAAGTTTCAAGCTGCGTTGCTAAAACCTCTTCGTTGAAATTTAAATCCATCCTTAATATTAAAGAGGCTACCCCCAATCTTTGAGCGTCCAATAGATGAGTGAGGCTCGATTCTATCCTCGGTTGGTGGAAAGCGGTTCCTATTTTTATCGTTTTATAATAGCTCAAAAAACTATCGTGATATTTTAAGTTAAGTTTATCTAAGATCTCGCAAGCAACTTCCTCGGGCTTAATGCTATTAATAGACTTTGGGGACTCGTTCGGATTGTAAGAAGGTCGAGGATTATTTTGAGGCCCTTGAATTAATTTAGCCTCATCACCCTTTGACCAGTATGGCCTAAATTGGTCGATATAACAATTATAAGGATAAAGAATAACCGAAGGCTTATTATAGGATGATGCAATATGAGAAGTCTCGTTATTAGAGCTTATATGTAAAAGAGATTTACTAATAACGTAAGATTTATGATTGAAATCGCACTGACCAATAGCTATATAGCATCCCTCTATAGGTTGACATTTTTTTTCTCCTAGTTGGATTATAGTTATTCCTTCTTTTCGCAGTATAGGAGAAATAAGATTGACTACCAACTTCCAATGATCGTACGACATTGCGGAAGTGCCTAGACTAGAAGTGTCCAAAGTTATATATTTATCTACAGCTAATGGAAAAAATTTTTCGTATAGATGAGGACGATCTATCTTGAGGTCATTTTGTAAAGCGTAAGACTCTAGAATGTGCATAATTTTTCTTTATCGATTTTATCTTTAGAATTATGGATATAATTATTCGCGCGTTGGCTAATTAAATAAGGGTTAAAAGCTATCTCAAAAAAACCTTTATCTGGACCCGCTCCTTCTAGGAAGAGGGGGTTATCGAATTGTTGATTATAAGGAATAATTTTGTGGATATATTCGCAGCCATTCAAGATACCAAAATAATCTGATTTCGTTGCTACGTAGAGATTATAGTCAGGATATTTAGTTTTAATAGATTTAAAAAGCGCAGTGGAAAGAAATACATCAACGGCCGACTCAGGGATAACGTAAATCATCCTCTTTCCATCATCGTCTTTGTCGAGATAATCTTCTGTTTTGACGGGAAAATGTTTTTGGTTGTGGTCTTTTGCAACTTTTCTGAAGTATTCTTCTATTTGAGCGCGGGGAACCTTATTGGATAAGGCTGTCATCCAATTCTTGTAACCATCATCATTAATATGGTTATCAGTATTTAATATTAATTTATATAAACTTAATATCCATTCTGAATCATTTTCATTTTCAGGAACAGAAGCGTCAGGAAAATTTCTTTTTTGATTTTCGGATTTAGTATCAGAAAAATCGTATCCAGTAGAAGGAGTATTATCAATAAACTCTTCAAACTTCTTACCAATAACATCTACCGAAAAGTTGTCATAAGCCCATTTACGAGATAGTTTTCCTCGTGCCCTTCTTTCTTCTGAAGGCATTTCGTAAACCCTATTAATATTCGAACAAATAGATACAGGGCAGGTAGAGGCTTTTTTAAACTCCGTTTGATGCTCTCTATACTCTGACCAATCTAAAGGGATAGAGCCTGAGCCTTCTTCGCAACTTTCTTCTCCGCAACTATAATTAGTAACTAATGTGATTAACTCAGTCAGCTTAGCTTCTTGAATAGGAATTTCTTGACCACCGCTGGTAAAAGGGTGGCAGTAAACATCCATTAAATTATAAATTTCATTTAACTGCTCTTCTCTAACACCGCATCCTACGCCAGTGGTGATTTGAGTCTTTTCAGAAAGACAATAAGGGCAATTCTGGTCTTCTCCCTTATACGGCTTTATTTGATACTCACCACATTTTTTGCAAATGTAAGTTGTGAGAATTTCGTCAAGGTTAATTCCGTACTCTTTGGCTAACGAGTGAATGTTCCATCCTTCTTTCCAGTGAGTATGGAGTAAAAGATAAGTTTTCTTCTTGGGTTTATATTCTTTCTTCCATTTAGCGTAACCCTCCAGCAGATTAGGTACTGATTTACGTAGTTGATTTCTGAATACGAAACCTATAATAAACGAATCTTCTTCAATGTTGTGATTTTTTCTAAGTTGGATCCTTTCTTCTTCTTCCAACCTATAAAATTGCTCGGTGTTGATGCATCCATGCATGGTCTGTACATGCTTGTGACCCATCTCGTTAAGGGCTTTCGTAGCGAAAGAGCTCCAAATCCAATAATTTTTTATTTTTGGAGCATTTTTAATTGCAGAAGGAAGGATGGGGAGAGAGTCTAAAGTTGTCCAAATAGTAGAATTAATTTTGTTGAACCATGGCTTTTCTATAGCAAACTCGGTTCCCCAAATATCTTGAACCCCAAAATAGAAATCAGGCTTCTCTTCTTTTATGACCTTATCAATTAAATAACCTCCATAACTCGCTAATCGAGCTTGCCCTGCGTCCTGACTTACCCGCGCCCTTTCCGCAGGGTCATCGGGCAACGTCCCTATAGACTTCCAAGGAGTGGCCTTCAATAGCGGGTTAGAGTATTCGGTCCCGCAACAATACTGAATTATTTCATATTTTTTTGTTTTATATAGATAAGATAAAAGGGCTTTAGCATTTCTGCCAAAGCCCGTCTTAGCTAAACTAGAATCAGTTTGAAATAAAAGCTTTTTCATTACCAAGGCATATCACTAATATCATCTTTAGGTGATGCATTAGGAGTATTATCTTGGCTTGGAGCGTTATTTTCTACTTTTTTCTTCTGTTCTTTGTGATTCCAATCGTTAATATTATCTTCGAAATAACTCCTTAAAGAGGCTAGGATATATTCCTTAAGCATCCGTCCCTCTGCGAAATTAAACCCAATAATAAAAGATTTTTTAACGTTATTAGGGTTATCTCTCTGGTTTAGGGCAAAGCTATAGCCTACCTGACTTCCGTCCTTGCTATAAGGAGCAAGTTTGAAAGTGGTATTCTTATCTGTATTGCCATGAAAAGCATTATACTCAGTATTAGCTTCAAGGGAATGGACCAGCCCCGCAAGCTCAGTTGAGCTGACCTTAGAGGAGGCTTTCTTATCTAAACCGGAGCCTTTGAAGCTACCTGTCTTTGTCTGACTATTCCAAGATGCTTGGCGGACAAAACTGACATAAAGTGCCTTATCTTGCTTGTTGTAGGAAAAAGAACACGCAGATCCAGTGTTCTTCGAATTAGGTTTATAGAACTGCAACATAATTAGTGTTTATTTATTACGTATTTGTTATGGGCGTGATTGCCATGTAGAATATCCTATTGGATTTGGTTTGTTAAGTCAAGCCTTTTTTATCTCGCTTAATTTCATGTAAATTTTTTGGTCTTGAACTTTGATTAAGTCAGCAAAAATAGAGTCTCCATCTTTACGCTGCCCTTTAACGATAACGATGTTTCCTTTACTGGGTAAAGTTCCTCCATTCATTTCTCTGCATTGCTCAATATTATCCTTATGTTTAAGCGTAAACATTAAAACAGTACATAAACTAGATTCATCTTTTACCTGAATCTTGAAATAAGGGGTTCCCTTTTTACTCTTCGTTGGATTAAAGCTATCTTCAACAGTGCCGATAAAATTAACAGACGCTCCTTGGTTTTTTTCTAAACCTGCCTCCACGCTCTCTAGGTGAGCATAATCGGAATGAACTTCTTTTAGTTTTTTCCCATGGGTGTATCCAAGTAAAGCGTTTTCATAATACCAATTAGCAAAATCTTCATTAGCCCTATTTTTGTTATATATTTCTCTATAAGGCAAAAAATGTTTTTTAATTGTTTCTAATCGTGAATCCTTAATAATCGGACGCCCTTTTTCATCCTTTAGCTCTTTGTGTAGAAAAGATACTATTTCTCTCAGGTCAAAACGTTTATCATTCCCAACTTGGTGAGCGTAAGTCTTTTCTTTCACTGTTAAGAGATTCCACAGTTGAGCTTCTGCTACCATATAACTCCTTGCTTTATCGAAAGTCCCATCCAAAGCGCCCGCTTGTATTAATGCGGATAAAATACCAACCCCTATTCCAGCTTCGTTGGCTCCTTGGAAAACTTCAAACTTATTTGAATATTGGTCTTTAAAGGACGTAAGCTTCTCAATAGACTTCTCCGCTATACCTTTTATAGACGTTAAACCAAATCTTATATCATCACCCTCGATAGAAAAATCCATTTCAGACTTCATTAAGTGAGGCCCGAGCAGCTTTATATTAAATTTAGGTAGCTCCCGTGCTATTTTAGAAATTTCTGTCATGGGATCTGGCTCAAAGCGAGTCATCTGTAATAACGCCAAGAAAAACTCTTGAGGGTACTTAAACTTAAGATATGCTGTTATAGCAGCTAAAGACGCATAGGAAATAGAATGAGATTTGTTAAAGGAATAATTTGCTGAATCTTCTAATACTTGCCAAAGGATATCGCCTATTTCTTTCTCTAATTTATTTTCCTTTATCTTATCTTTAATTTTTTTCTTCCATTTCTTAACTTCATTGACTTTCTTTTTGCCAACTATTCGACGTAATATTTCCGCTTCGTCCAGCGTAAAGCCAATTTTATGAGCCATCTTCATCATTTGCTCTTGATAGAGGCAGACTCCCCCCGTGCTTTTTAAAATATCATCAAAGAACGGATGAATAGCTTCGTAAACATCATTGTTGGTATAACTTGCAAATTGATCTACAAATTGCATAGCGCCGGGTCGAGCTAAAGCTAATACCGCGCTAAGCTCTTCTAAATTTTTTGGTTTAACTTTCCTACAGACTTCGTAGTTTGCATCCGCTTCAATTTGGAATAAGCCGTGTCGATATTTTAAATCAAAAAGATGCTGGTATATGAACGGGTCACCTAAGTCTATTTCGCCCGGCTTTATATCTAAATTTTTTGTCTTTTTTAAAATTTTGCAACATGCATCTACGACAGAAGCGGTCCTTAGCCCTAAAACATCGAGCTTAACGTTAAACATGGAAGACCAATCCATATCGTAAGAAGATACCGGCTCTTTACTTGAGTCTAGCTCGCAAGGACAACTTTCAACTAACTTGCTATGAGACAAAAGCATAGCGGATGGATGAACTCCTTTATTTTTTACAAGCCCTCTAATTTTTAAGGCTATCTTATAAACTTTAGGATTTTTATCACACCATTCTTTGAATTTAGGAACCTCCTCGTAAGTTTCCGTTATATCTTTAACCTGACCAAACACTTTAGGTATTAACGCGGTAACTCCGTTCATTTCAGATTCCTCTTTACCTCCTGCCACCTTACCACACTCTTTCATTACGAGCTTGCCGCTTAAAGTGTTTAAAGTTAAAATTTTAGAAGTATTTCCGCTAAACTCTTCTTTTAAATAAGTAAGAACATCCTGCCGTCTATAATAACAAACATCAACGTCCACATCGCACATGAGGGAGCCGTCTAAGTAAGTAATCCCATCAACGACTTTCTTTTTTGCCCTAGCTTTGGACACAAATCTCTCAAAGAACAAATCGTACTTAACTGGATCAATTTCTGTTATTTGAAGTAGGTATAATACCATACTCCCAGCGGCAGAGCCTCTCCCCAAACCTAGAGGGATATCGTTTTCTCTACAATATGTTACAACCTTCCAAACTAATAATATGTATTCTGTGAAATCTAAATCTTGTAAGATTCCTAGTTCGTATTTTATACGTTCTATATAAACCTTTTTTTTGGAGGATTTATCTAACCCTAGCTTAGAAAATCTTTTTAAGCATATCTCTCTCAAAAAGTCATAAGTATTTATGTCTTCTTTTAACCCAAACTGTTTAATATATTTCGGCTCGATATGAAACTTTGGCAATCTGACTCCGTGAAGATCTAGCTCAAAGTTCTTAAATCGTGAAGAAAAGCTACTCTTCTTTTTTTCTTCTTTTTGTTTTGGGTTTTTTACTAACACCTTTTTTGTTTTTCCTTTTTTTTAGTATATCTTCTATTTCACTTAAAGACGTGAAGAAAGTATCTTCTATTTCTGGATTAATATTGAAGAATACGTCAACCTTGTTTTCTTTACTTCCTTCTCGTATCGCCAACACAAGGTAATTAAGCTCTTCGTCATCAAATTTTTCCACTAAATCATATACAAAATCTAAACTAGGCATTTGTATATTATATCCACGCCAAGTTTAAAAATCTATCTGATATTTTAATTTATCCCATACTTTTACATTCAACTCTAAATCCACTAACGCATCATGGAGTTTTGCGTAATTATGTTCGATGCCGTTAGATTTCCCTAAAGCTCCTAACCCGGTCTTCAAACCTCTTCTTCTTACGCTCAGCATCTTCATCTGAAAATCTAGTATAGTAGACTCTTGAGGCTTGTAAGGATAATCTATAGCTACAGAACGAGCTATCGCTAGAGTATCAATAACTTTGTAAGGTAAATGGCTATGAGGTTTATTATGTTTTTTATACCAATTTCTCAATAGGTAGATATCAAACCCTAAAACGTTGTGTCCCACTAAATAGTCACATTCTTCTACTTGATTGTAGATTATCTCGAACCCTTCTTCTTCTGGGATACATTTTTGTTTAAATTTAGTTTCAGAGTACCCAGTAATCCTTTTCGCTTCTTTCCCTATCTTTAAGTCAGTATCCCATTTAAGGTACAAATCATGGCGAGAAGTTTCTTCGTTTATAATTTTGCCATTATTGTTATCCTTCGTTTCCATAAGGATCGTAGCTACCTGCCAAGGGAGATTCAACGAATCGTGAAGAGCTAAATTGAAAGTTTCAAAATCTAAAAAAAGAAATTTTTTCTTTTGAAATCTGATTAAGTGACTATCCATTTAGCACCTCCTTGTAGCTCTCATAACAAAATTCATTCGAGCACATGCCATCAAAATTAGGTTTTTCGAGAGAAGTCCTCTTGTTAATGCATCTAAACGTAAGATAAGCGGGGAAATCTTTTTTATTTTTGTAATAAATACTTTTTGCACGGACGACTTCGTACTTGTCTTTGCAAAATTCCTCTACCCTCTTTTTCATATCGATATCCAATAATGTATCATTGCTTTCGGTGAAAAATATAGGATCAGTAAAAGAAAAATCCGGTATGCATTGAGAATCAGTATATTTATTGTTGTATAAAAACGAATCGTAGAAAGGGATTCCTAGTATTAGCTTGTCAGACCACATTTCCTTTAAAGTTTTAAAATCTAAACGTGGCTCATAATAAAAACCTTCCTGAGCTGCGAAAGTATAAATTTTAATTAAGTGCTTATACCCCTCCTCGTCTTTAATAAAAATAATATTTTTGTAAGAACTTTTCCTTCCCTCTTCGCTTTTTTCAAAAAGGTCAGGGCAAAAAGTCATTCTTATTCCAAAAATCAATTTTATGCCAAGCTCATTTGCGTTGGTATACGCTTCAAGGAAGCCCGCCATCGTGTCCTCTACTAAGAAAACCTCTTTCATTTCACCTTCTTGAGCAATGTCAAAAATAGAGTCCGAGCTTTCTTCGTTACGTTCTTCTTCAGGCATGCCTAAAGTAAGGATGGATCGACCTAAGCTGTAATGGCTTTTAAAAAGCGGAACTACTTCTTCCATGTGGGTGATACTATGGCTTTTAGGCGAACATGTCAAGGATATTGTCTGAAGCTGACTGCTTGTGCCTCGGGCATCCTTCGTAAGTTCTTTTTTCAATCTTCTCCCCTTTTGATAAAAACCTTTGAAGCTCTTCTTTCTTAAAAGATTTTTTTATCTCCTCTTTATCTTTGTTTACTGTAACGAAGTAATCATAAGGATCGATATAGGGGCATCTCCATTTTCCTATTTTACACATCCATGCACTTTTCTTAGTGTCGTAAGCGTAGTTAGTAATCGCAGTTTCTTCGGTGAAATTATTGATTATTTGAAATGTATGAGCTAAATAGTATTCCAGTCCACGAAGTTGGTCTTTGTTGAATTGTAATTGCTGTAAAGGGCTCCTTGGGTATCTTAAAAACTGAAATTCAACAGTAGGAGTATATTCAGGCCATTCTTGTTGAGCTGCTAAAGTATAAACCATCGCCTGAACGTTTGAGTGAAGTTCTTCTCCTCTAAACTTATATTTGCTACTTTTATAATCTACAATTTTAATTTTTTTACCTTTTTTATAAAGGACAGGTTTGTCAATAAACCCTCTTATTTTATATACAGGATCTTTACTTTCTAACAGAAACTCATGCTCTGGTTTATCCACTTTCCCTCCCCACCCAAAAAAGTCACAATTTAATCCGACGACGATCATATCGTCAACTAACTCAGTGTTTTCTTCATTGGTCATTGGTAAGTCAAAACTTTTTTCCATTTGGATTAAGTGCTTCATTACCATGCGATGAACTGCGGGACTCTTTTTTATCGTCCCGCCTTTAAAGATTTTATTAAAATGTTTTTTATGCTTTTTCTTTACGAGCATCTCAAACACTAGGTGGCACACAGTACCCCTTAGCGCCCCTTCATTCTGTTTCTGAGGCAGTTTTAAATGATAGTTGCACCAGTAAGACCAAGAACATGTTTCTAAAGTCTTGATACGAGAAGCGGAAAGTATCTTTTCCTTTACGTCTTTATTCGTTTTTTCCATGTTCTTATTTCTTGGGGAGTCATACAACCAAAGTCGTTTTTAGAAGGGAGTTGTATTTCTAGTTGATGATCGTCAAAATGGTTTCGAAGCTGGTGATACGTTTTATAAGCCGCTTTATTGCCTGCTCCATCGGCGTTAGAATCATTATTAAGAGAAATGAATATTTTATCTAATTTCAATGCAATTAACATCTGTTTAATTTTCGGGGAAGGAGTTAGCCCAAAAATTACAAAAACGTTTTTTATTCCGGCTTCTGATAAGGATAAAAGGTCTCCGATACTTTCCACTAAGAATACAGATCGAGCTTCCTTAATGTAAGAATGATTGTATTTAAAAGGGTAAACCCATTGACTTTTTTCTCCGATAAGCTTCCATTTGGGACCTTGTGAATCAAACAAACTTCTTCCCGCCGCTCCGATTAAATTATTCATTTTGTCAAAAATAGGAAACACATAGCGATCTTTTAATCTTCCCTCCTTCATGACCCCTCCTTCAAAAACCGAAACAGTATCTTTAGAAATCTTTCGATTAACCCAATAAGAATGATCTGGAATAATTCGACTCAAGTTGGAGTCTTTATCAAAAATAACTTTACTTTTTAATTTTTCTTTCTCTCTTACTCTTCCCTCGGCTGGAGCTTTGTTTTGAACATAGTCCTTCGCCTCTTCTAGGTCTTTTAAATTTAAAGTGAGTTTAACTAACTCTTCAAGGTTGCCGCATTTATTAGTCTTAAAGTCTATCCAAACTCCATTAGTTTTTTTTATGCATAAAACGTTAGGGTTGTCGGAATCACGGTAGAGAGGCTTTGTGCGGTACTCTCTTCCACAATCTCTTAAAGTATACCCTATCTCCGTAAGGACTTCTTTAACGTGATCGCTCATCCTAAATCAAATAGATCATCTGCGTTAGGGGTTCTTTGAATATCGAAAGACTGCTCTTCGTGGTTTATTATATCTACTAAGGATCCCTCTTCCCGAACTTTAAAATTTTCTACTCTGAAATTGATAAAATTATTAACAAACCTTTCGCTCCTAACTTCGTTACCATTTATGTTTTCTACAACTCTTCTTCTTACCAAGTCTTGATGGCCCGCTGCTTCACGTCCTTGGAAACGAGTTTTTAAGGGTATTAGTTTATGGGTGCCAAACCTTTCTCCATCCATTGCTATTTCATCCAAAGTCTTTCTCCTAAAGATAGCCACAAATGTAGCAAACCATTGTAGCCTATCTGAAAGTGATATAGCCGAACTGTCATCAGTTAAATTAGCAGAATTTCTGTTATGGCTTTCTCCAGAACGGTTCATCTGCATTGCTGTAACTAAAGGAGCTTTTATTTCTTCTGCAACTCTTTTAAGCTTGTCTATCTTCTCTCCTATCGCTTGGTGCTCTGCCCAGTTTCTATCAACTTTTTCACCGGTTAACTTGACATAATCGTAGGCTATGATACATTTATTATCACGCCCTACGTGCTTCATGTGCCATCTCCTTATTAGGGCGCATATCTCATCTACATTTTTATTCCTTACATGGTAATGAAAATATTTATGAGCATTTAAATTGTTAAAGTATTCTCGTACTTTACTAGTCATCTCTTCATTGTTTCTCCATTTACCTGTCTCTAAATACCATAAAGGTACTTCGGTATTAGCTGCTGCCATACGGAACTGAATTTCTTGAGTATTCATCTCTGTATCGAGAACTAAAACTGGAACATTATTTCTTATCGCGGTGCCCAAGCATACATCATTTATAAAAGTCGTTTTGCCTTGAGCGGGACGAGAAACTATAGCGTAAACATTTCCGTCTCTTAATCCTCCATAGAGGCGATTAAATTCCTCATAAGGAGTTGAAAGGCCAGTATCGTCAACAGGGTTGTTTCCCCTTTCTTCTACTTGAAATTCTAAATCATCAAAAACATTTTGAGGAGCGTCATCAAAACTGTAGCTGGAGATCTTTTCGCCATATAGCGAATCGCATTCCGAAATTATTTCTTCAATGCTATCATTGGCATTAGTCTTGGTGTGGTTGCGGATTTTATCCGCGGTCTCATATAGTTCTCGACGAATCCTTACCTTAACAAGTTCTTTGCAGCTCTCAACCGTAGCTTCGGAAGTTATAGGCGTATAAGATAGCGTTTTTAAATATTCGTGGATTTGTAAATCATCTTTATGGCTTAATCCAAGATTTAATATTTTATTAGCTATTAAAACAGAGTCTATCTTTTCGTCAGCGAGTACCGTTTCCCGTAAAACGCAAAAAATAGTTTGATGGACATCGTGGTAAAAATCCCCTGCGCTCAGAAAAGAATCGATTTCTGGAAATATATGAGGATGTCTCAGGAGTCCCGAAAGAACGTGGCTTTCGACCTGATTAGAATATATGGGCATTTATTTTATTTGTATAATCGATCCACCTTAAAGAAATAGTCGAAAAGGTTATCGGGGGCTTGGAGGCCTCCTATTGCCGTATATACAGCCAATCCTTTTTTAGCTCCTGCGTAAATGCCTCGATGGACAGTCGATCCGGCACCCATCATCCTACTTAACTGTTCAAAACCATGTTCTAAATTAGATTGGGGTATATTATCTAACGAATCCTTATCCCCTATAATAACGCAAGCCGCAACGTTTCCAGTAGCGGCATCCACTCCAGCTAAAATATTCTTGCGTAAATTATCCCTTACTGCGTAAGAAATGCCCGTATCAGTAGTATCTTTGATTGGGGTAGCTCCGAACATGATAATACCAGAAGAAAATATAGTATCCAAGTCAGCTTTATCGAAAGTAGTATAGGCAGATTCCTTCGCAGAAATCTTATTAAACAGATGAAAAACAGAACAAATACTATTATTTGCAGTACTCCAAAATTGATTAACGCTTAGTTTTGGATATAACTGTTTAATTTTTTCGTTATCGAGGATGATGAGCGGAGATATAACTCCAGCTTTTTGTAGATCAACTACTTTGGAAACCGTCTTCTTTGAGTTTTCTTGAACTTTGATACCTTCCCCTCTTGTGGGAAGAGCAAGTATGCATCCGACCTTGGCATCTGTATCTTTAGTTTCTTTTCCTAAGGATTGATTAAGATCATGACATATCTCCAGAACGCGAGCTACTCCTCCTGCTCCAGTTCCTCCTCCCGCGCCAGCGCAAACAAGCACTCTTTCATATCCTGTGCCGAATACCTTTTTAAGAAAATCTAAAATATCTTCATAACGCGTACGAAAAACTTCATCAGCGGCATCAGGATTTTTCCCTGCTCCACCATCACCTATCAAAAGCTTATTAGCGTCAGGGATTTTTATAAGCGAAAGATCTTGTTGGGCAGTATTTATTACCCCTACTCGACGATAACCTAAATTCCAAAACGATTCAGCTAAACGAGAACCCCCCTGTCCTACTCCTACGACGGCGAAATTAAAGGCAGCGTCATCAAATTCATCCTTAACTGCGTCTTCAATAGGTTCGTCGTCAGGCAGTGGGATATCTGGTAAATCAATGCCTAAATCTTCTATCGTCTCTTCTGCTACTGGCTGTATAGGAGCCTCCTCTTGTAATGGAGTAGTAGGTGATGCTTCTGGCGCCTCTCCCGCTGTCAAGCTTACAGGGGGAGCTTCCTCTTGGGGGTAATAATCGTTAATACTTGTATCACTCATTTTCGTCTAATCCTTCTTCTTCTTCGTGTTCTTCGGTAAATGCTTCGTTAATATTTTTTGTGAAACTGTTAGAATTCATGTCTTCCATTGCGTCCGACCAATGACTCACTAAATATTGCAAAGACATAGCGTTTCTTTCATCTTCTGCCTTTGAATAAACTTGAGGATTACCTTCCTCATCGAAATTGAAAAGCATAAAACCTCCACAAGACCATTCGCTTATCTGATCCAGTAATATATCGGGAATTCTGTTCGTGCTCTTAATTTTCATATTTATTATTACACTATTTTAAATGGATATTTCAAATTTCTGAGAAATGTACTCTTTTGACAAAGAGGCTAAATCTTCGTCGAAGATCTCTAAAACCTTAAAATTATTATTTTCTAGCCATGTCATTTTACTATAATCTCTTTCTATTGATCTTAAATAATTTGCTCGAGAGTTATTATGAAAAAATTTATTGAATTCATTGTGTTGCGCTCCTTGAGTTTCTACGGCTATTCTTTTTGTCATATTTATTAAATCTACTTTCATTCTGGTTCCGTAAACTGGAAATTCTTCGTAACATACTTGTCCGTACCAATAAGTTTTAAAAAATTGTTTAACTTCAAACTGAAATTTAGAGCGACATTCTGCATCCCAATTTACCCTATATTTACTTACGTTTTTGTTAACTAATCTTCCTTTAATGTTGTAAAGCCTCACTGCTATTTGATCGTTAACGCATTTCGGAACTTATTAAAAAGAAAACTAGTAACATCAGGGTTCTTCTCTAAATACTTTACGAAATTATCCTTTCCTTGATGCTTCTGCTCTACGTCAATATTTTGAGACTTTAATTCCTCCACTACGGAATTATCTATAATAATCCATGCCCCCTTAGCTTCCAACATTTCCCATTGAGCCATAAAGCCATATACTTCATACTCAACCCAAACGCTTTTTCCTCCTGTTCTTCCGTATTTAATGGGATATTTAACTGTTTCTCCAGTTCTTTCATTGGCGCTTTTTCGGAAAGTAACTTTACATAAATGACCCTCAGGCTTATCCGCCTTAGCTGGGATTAAGTCTCCTCCATATCTTGGCTGAAACTCTAAAATCCAATCAGAATAATGAAGTAAAGCGTTGCCTCCGGAAGCATTAGTTAATTTAGGGTCAGTTTTTTCGTATTGATTGACGCTTACTTTGCTTCTGACTTGAGAAATCATAAAGCAAATATGCCCCTTGGTTGAAAGGCCTAGGGCCATTTTCTTTAAAAAGGTAGAGCTTAAGACAGAGCCTCCCGCTACCTTGTCTGGATCGTCGAATCCTTTTTCGAGGTCTTTCTTTGGAACCATGGCATCCATAGAATCAATAATAAAAAAATACCTACAATCAGTAGGATTGTTCATGATTAACTCTCTCATTAACTGAAGGACGCTCTCAAAAATATTACTTTTATAAACAAACCATTTTTCTGAAGAAGTATCCACTCCTGATCGGTCTATCATTTCAGGAGAAAGTCTTCCTTCAGACTTAATGTAAACTACCATACCGTTTTTAACGGTTTGTTGGAAATTACGAGCAAAAGAAAGAGCGCATGAAGTTTTGCCTCCTTCTGACACTCCGGATGCCCGTATTATACCGGGGCGAATCCCGCCTGACATCTCATTATCTAAGAGTAAACTTCCGCTAGAAACAATGTAATGAGGTTCTTTTTCAAAATTAAAATGCTCGTCTTTATGATCGTTAAGATAGCTATGTATCTGATCAACAGGGGTGAATCCTTCAGTTATCTTCTTTTTTGCCGCCATTATTTAAAAAATCTTTTAAAGTTTTTGCTTTTTTGGTTAGGGTCTTATTTTCACCGTATCTGGTGTCAGACATATCATACTTCTTTAGGGGTTTTAAATCAAGACAAAATTTTGCATGCTCTACTTTTAAATACTCTAACCCTTTGGGGGAGAGATACCAAGCTAACGTATCGGATGGAAAAGCTATAGGGATGGCTTTCCAAAATACTTCCATTTCATAAATTTTTATTAATCTTTTGGTAAAGGCTAACTCCCGCGAACGTGCGAATTTATCCGCCCAAATCGACTTAGGATTTTTTAAAAATTTATTAATGATAAATTGATTAAGGGTCTCGTGATCAGCTTTAAGTTTTTGTTTTTTGCAGGCGGGAGAGCAATATTTTCTTTTCCCAGTGCTTTCAAAAGGTTTTTTGCACCAAGAACAAAAATTTTTCTTTTTTGCCGCCATCAAGACTTACCTTATGACGTATGGGGATGAATGTCAAGAAAGATCGTTCTCTACCATGCGCTGAACAAGATCACTGAAAGAATATTTTGGCTTCCATCCTAACTCTTCCCTTATGGGAGTGGAATCTCCATGAAGAATGGCTACTTCTGCAGGGCGGTAATATTTTTCATTAATTTCCACTAAAGTTTTAATGTCAGCTCCTCCCATGTCTATCTCTTGATAAACAAATTTTTCTTCCACCCCTTCTCCAAACCAAGTTCCATTAAGCCCCGCATGACGAAAAGCCAACTCAACAAATTCTCTTACGGTATGAGTTTCATTACTGGATAAAATATATTCCTTGGGGGTGTCTTGAGTTAACATTTTCCATACCCCATCCATAAAATCTTCGGAGTCCGACCAATCCCGCTTGGCATCCACGTTGCCAAGCTGAAGTGGCCGGAACTCCTTACCTTGGTTGATTGCTGACTTGATAGCAGCAACTCCCTTAGTAATTTTCCGAGTCACAAATTCTTCTCCGCGTCTTTTACCCTCATGGTTAAAGAGGATTCCATGAACCGCAAAGATGTCGTAAGATTCCCGATAAACTTTTGTTAAAAAACGTGACGCCACTTTAGAAACGCCATACGGGCTCCGTGGCTTAGGTGGATGCGCTTTGTCTTGGGGGCTGTAGTCAACATCTCCCATCTCTTCTGAGCTTCCCGCGCTATAAAATCGACACTTGGGTTGAAATCTCCTAATGGATTCTAGGCATCTTAATGTTCCTAGAGCGTTAGTATCCATCACATGTTCAGGCATATCCCAACTGCATCCTACAAAAGAGTTAGCAGCAAAGTTTATAAAATAGTCAGGTTGAATTTCTTGAACTAAACGGTCTAAAGACCCTCCATCTGTGAGATCAGCGTACACAAGTTGAAATCTTTCATTACTTAAAAAAGATTCACAATTAGCGAGATTAATATTAGCCGATCTTCGCGTCATTCCGTATATAAGATGATCGGTATTCTCTAATAAATAATCGACCATGTTTGGGCCGTCTTGACCCGTTACTCCCGTGACTAATACTCTTTTAGACATTTTTCTTATACCAATTATAAGTCAGATTTAAACCTTCCTCTAATGAATATTTATGTTTCCACCCGAGCTTGTTCATCCGTGAATTATCCCCTACTCGTCTTAGAACACCGTCTGGTTTATCTGTCTGAAAGGTTATATCTCCTTGATAGTCAACAACTTGGGCGATTTTCTTAGCTAGGTCTTCTATTGACCATTCTTCACCCGTACCAACGTTCAAGTGGGTGGCCCCACTTCCGTAAACGTCATCCGCCGTAATATTCTCAATAGCGAAAACAGAAGCTTCAGCTAAATCATCAACATATTGAAATTCTCTTTTTGCTTTACCTGTGCCCCAAACTTCTACCGATGGAGCATTGTCTTGTTTGGCTTCATGGAATCTACGAAGTAGCGCCGGTAAAACATGAGAATTTTCAGGATGAAAATTGTCGTTTGGGCCATATTGGTTCGTCGGCATTAAAGAAAAGAAATCGCATCCGTATTGTCGATAATAACTTTGGCACATCTTTATGCCAGCTATTTTCGCCACCGCGTAAGGTTCGTTAGTAGGCTCCAAGGGAGAGGTTAAAAGATATTCTTCTTTAATCGGTTGCTCTGCAAACTTAGGATAAATACATATACTACCCAGAAAAATTAATTTTTTAACTTTATGCTTAAAGCAATTATGAACTATATTATTCTGTATTTGTAAATTTTGATATATAAAATCAGCTGGGTAGACGTTGTTAGCGTGAATGCCTCCGACTTTCGCCGCTGCGTCAATAACTACGTCAGGTTTATTCGCTTCAAAAAACAAATCAGTAGCCATTTGATCCATAAGGTCTAAACGATCCCTGTCTACGCAAAGAAGGGAAACATTCTCTTTTTCTAATCTTCTCTTGATGGCGGAGCCAACAAGACCTTTATGTCCCGCTATGAATATTTTCATTCTGTTTTAAAATTTCTGAATATGTAAATAAAGTTGGAAATGTCGTTTTTAAATAAGTTTCTAGCCAATCTATTACGTTTCCTTTAGGTTTCCATCCTAACATTTCTCTAGCTTTTGAATTGTCAGCTAAAGTTTCTTTAGGCTCAATACGTGGAGGAAGATAGTCGCAAGGCAACCCGAAGACATTAGCTATGTCTTGAACTGACCGATTATCTCCATTACCAATATTAAAAACGTCTCCTTTAAAGCCATAGGCAGATTGGGAAGCTAATATATTTGCGTCTACCACATCCCCTACGTATGTAAAATCTCTACGCTGTTGCCCGTCACCAAAAATTTCTAAATTCTTCCCGGCTAAAGCATTCTGGATAAATTTACCGATCACTAAACAATACGCTCCTGTGGTAGGAGCATTAGGGCCGTAAACGTTAAAATACCTTAAGCAAACAGTATCAAGGTTATGGATACGGGAATACAGTTGGCAATACTGTTCCCCTATTAGTTTTTGTAATCCATAAGGGCTTAAAGGATTGGGCTCAAGCGTTTCAGGAGTGGGTAAAAAATCTGTATTTCCATAAAGAGAAGAGGAAGAGGTGAAGACGAATCTTCTCACGTTAGCTTCCTTAGCGTATTCCAACATATTAAGCGTTCCTTCGACGTTGGCTTCATTAAAATCTACAGGGTTTTCTATAGAAGGTTGGACTCGAGCCCTAGCCGCAAGATGAAAAACGGTATCAGCTTCAAAAAAACCTTCCTGTATTTTTGAATGAGCCACGCTTTTTCTGTCTATGTCACAAATACTTGTTTTTATTATTTGTAAATTATCGAACCCTAGATAATCTTCAAGAGAATCTAATGAGCTAGATTCAAAATTATCTATCACTGTTACATGGTCTCCTTTCTCTAGGAGTTTTTTTGTTAAGTGGGAGCCTATAAATCCTGTTCCGCCTGTTACTACATGTTTCATAATTTTTTTAATAATATTTCACGATTAAAAGTAGAAAACTCGCTATAAAAAATTCTTGTATTTCTAATTACCTCTTTTTCTGGGAAAAAATCTAAAAAATCTTTATTTAAATCGTTTACATCATTAACTCCGTACTCGTCGTTTGGGACATTAACTTGTAGATGAAATAATCCATACCCACCTTTTTTAAGAACCCTAAAAGCTTCCGAGGAAAATTTTTCAGGATAAAGAGCGTGATCAAAAACATTAGTGAAAACAAAATCAAATGTTTCATTTTCGTCTGCCAAGTCGTGAAAATCACCCTCTTTCACTAATGGCTCGTGAGCGACTAGATCGATGCCGATAGCATCTTTACCCATATCAATTAAAGCTTGAACCTCTTGACCTGTCCTTGCTCCTATACATAAACATCGCTGACCAACGAACTCAATATGGTTATTAAAGATTTTTTTAAAACCGTTAAGTTTGAGATCCCATTCTTCAGTAAGCCATTTTTTTCTACGCTCAGGGTCGCAAGTTTTATGTTTTTGTAAATCTATATATTGAGAATATTCCACAATGTTAACTCCATTGAAACCACCCGGGGTAATTGGTTTGCCCTAGATTTTTGTTTCCTGTTTTTTTCATAGCCCTCCAAGGACCAAAGACCCCTACTTTAGAAGCGTTGCTTAAAGCGGCTGCCCACCAAGCAAAAGTGCTATAACCAAAAAGAATTTTATCGTGCGTCATTATTCTATTAAAGTCTCGGTCTAACCCTTGATTCCAAAAGTTTATTTTATACTTATTTAAAAATTTTTCTATTAATTCATTAACGTAGTCAGCAGCTTTTTCAGCCATTTCTACGCTCTCGTTTTCTAAGTTTGTATGATATTTGCAGTCTAACAGGTCTTGAGGTGTGATTTTACCTGATGAATTAATTATATTTACAGGGAGGTCTGAAACAATATGCAGTTTATCGAAATCTATCTGAGATAGACCATTCTGATACCTTTCGAAAGTTAATAAAGCTTCAGGCATATAAGTAGCATCGATAAATAATCGGTCTCCAAGCCTTAAATGAAGAACCACGTCATTTTTATTTTTTTTAGGAGGCCTTATAAACCATGATCTTATTTTCTCTAAATCGTCTTTGTATAAAGTATAGTCTTCGAAATAACCCGAAAGAATATAATTTGTGTTCCTTGGAGCTTCTAGGGTATTTTTTGCTTCGAATTCTGTTGTGATCCGGTTAACGGGAAGGCCGTTTTTTAAAACATTGTCAGCGTTGTATAAGCTAACGTTATCGTAAGATTCTTCATTTACTAACAAATCTAAAGACTGTATTCCAAAGTAATCACTATAAGGAGAGAGAATGTAAATTTTGGCTCCAATTTTTTCAGCTAATAATTTAGCGTAAATGAATTGAAACAAATTGTTCCCAAACCCTACCGTAAAATCTACTCTAATAACAGGTTGCTGCATTTCTATACTACTTGATCTACCCAGTTTCCATGATGATCTACAAGTTTTTCATTGCTGTTGCGATAAGGAAATTCAGAAATTTTTGTAGATTTATCAAATTGCGTGAAAGGCCTACAAATATCTTCGATATATTGCACGTTAACCCCGTTTTTGATTAGGTATTCTTCCCAAGCATGTTCCGTACATAAAAAATTACTATCTCTTCTGTTGGGGTCTTCTCCTTCTAAATACTTATAAGCACAATACTTTTCAAAGGTTTGTGTGTTAGACATGGCAAAGAAACATAAATCACGATGCCCTGAAGGAGTAAATATAGTACTGTAAATCTTATCGTCTGGGAAATCGTAAGAGCTAACAATCACAGGTTTTAAATACATTGAATTATCTGGACGGCATCTTACTATAACGTCATAAGAATTATAAGCTTTAGCCATGCTAAATCCTTTACCAATATTATCTATCTGATTTTGCATCCTTGTCCTAAAATAACCCAAAGTGCCAAAATCGTCCTCTGTTAATTTTTCGTTATCATCAACTTCTACTTTTTTTAAATATTTTCCATAAATTTGATTAACGCTCGTAACTATTTCATCTTTAGAATACTCTGCGGTTCTGTAATATTTTTGCTCTAAGCTTTGACCGCAGCTATGTATAGTATTTGTGGTGCATGCGTAGACGAAAACGTCAGCCTGATTAGGTTCGATTAAGTGTTTAACATGGTTAAGGCAATTTATTTTATAGTCCCTTAACTGTCCTGTTATTAATACGGCTACTTTCATGATACTTGTTGGTTTTTTAACCATTCTGGTTGGGTTTGAATTTTTTCCATAATAGGACCCGGAGGAGGAGTAGATAAAGGAAAAGACTCCAAGAGAAAGCTTAGAGGTGGACAAGGTTTGTCTTCTGTTCTTCGTAGTAAAAATTCATGCAGGTGCGTTTGAAGCCATTGAGGTTGAGAAATAATAGGCTTCCAGTATTCATCGAAAGGATAATTTCTTATTTTGTTTTTATCTTTTGATTTTGTAAAAACATATCTGTTAACCGTATAAAGAAATCCATCTTTAGAAATGTTTTTTTCAATCCAATTGAGATAATTAGTCAAAATTTCCAGAGGCATCTCCCCAAAAGACCTGTTGTTTATAACCATGTCAAACTGAAATTTAAGCTTACTATACAAGGAAAATGGGATTAGTATTATATCGGCATTTATGTTATCAATATCATGGGTATCTGGAGAAGAAAGCAAATTGAAAATTTTATAGTCTGGGTTATTTTGGCTTAAATAATAGTGTTGAATTAATAAAACTTCAGGCAAGTCTATAATAATATATCTGCAATCTTTATAAATCGATTTCAATTTATGTGCTAAATTTCCATACCCAGCCCCTATCTCTAATATATTTTTAATTTTTTTAGAGTCTTTAAAAAAATCCATAACTCTATGAATTTGCCAAGCTCCATAAACGTGATAAAGATCATCAAAATTTAAAAAATATTTTTTGTTCTCTGATTGGTGCTCTAACCTTCTGGGGTTACCAACTAGACTGTTGAACTCTATGTCCCCTAACTGGTCGCCCGCTATTTCTTTTAGCTCTTTAAATCTTTTTAATATTTCCTCGATCTCATTTTCGTCATAGTTGATGTCATAACTACTATTACTTTCTATAAGAGAAAATCTTTCTTGAGAAGGGAGGCCTGTTTCCAGCATGTTACTAATGCCATTACTACGGAAAGAAGACATCTCGTTAAAGTCACTTGTTTTAGCATAATATTCATCGTTAAAAATATCCCAATGGTCCTGAGGTGGATAATCACTAGACTTTAAAATTTTAAAATAATGGTTATATAAATCTGCGTCCATTTACAAAATTAAATTAGAAGAGACACCGTCTTCGCGAAATTGACGAACAGTTTCTAGGCTTGCTATATTAGGAAGTTGCCCGAGTCTGGAAGTTCTATTTAAAACATTTTCCGGAACAGTAACTATATGCGCTCCTTGACGATCCGCTTCAACAATATTATAGACTGTGCGGCAAGCCGCCCAAAGAATTTTGACATTTGAAAGATCTTTAAAAGCCTCTACTGAATCCTTTACTAAGTCAGAGCAATCTAATCCGCAGTCATTTACTCTTCCTCCAAAGACAGAAACAATTACGTCAGTTTTAGATCCAAAAGCTGTAGATATGGAAGCGATTTGCTCTTTTGTAAAAATAGCGGTTACGTTAATTTTAAGTCCTTCTTCATGAAGTTCCTTAATTACGGGTGCGTTAGAAGATCCATTGCTTTTTATAATAGGTATTTTTACAAAAATTGACGAATCATACGAAGTGATTTTACGGGCCGTCGCTTTAATGTCGGCATCCTCTTCGTCAAAGAGTTGGAAAGAAATAGGTCTCCCTTTGCTATAGCAAAGGGATTTTTTAATGAACTCTTCGTAGTTGGAAACGCCTGCTGCCTTCAAGAAAGAAATGTTTGTCGTGAAGCCTCTTATTTCTTCTCCGGAGTTATTTTCTATCTCTGTGCCGTCGTAGTATATTTCAATTTTCATGTCGCTGATTAGCATCTATTTCTGTCGAAAAGTCAGTAGCTAAAATCTGTTTCTGAAGCCATTCATTTTCCATTGTATAAACATCTTCTTCTTTTAAGGAAGCATCATTACCATGAAAAGCAGTCCCGCCTTCGTGAGATAAATGATCAAAAGTAATCCCATCGTTACCAATAAATCCCCTTTTCATTAAAATTGACATACCGTGGCCATCCACGCCAAAAGGAAGGGTGATTATGTCAAATGTACCGTCATTATAAGAAGTTCGAAGTTCAATTAAAAATTTACGCGCTCCAATATGGCTATTAGTATCATGAAAGGCTATCGAGCCATATGGGCTAAGAAAAGGATAAATGTTAAAAAAATCTTTTTTTACTCCTTCGTAAGAATGATCTCCGTCAATAAAAGCGAAATCTATATCTCCTCCGGTATAATTTAAAAGTTCTTCCTCAAGTATTTTAGGGAAAAACTCAGACTGAGAATCTGCTTTAATAAGCTTAACTAACCCTTTATATTGGTGAAGAACCCTTTCACATAAAGGGAGATTGCCGCAAGAATCTTCTTCGTACATTCCTACAGGGGTAAAAGTATCAAATCCCAACACACGACCTCCTGTATGAAGCGCGGCTTGACATAAAAAACCAGTGGTTTTTGCGTGTTGAACCCCTATTTCAACAATATTTTTATAATTACAATACATGCACCAATATTGAAAAAGGGCACCTTCTGTACGAAATTTGTTAAAATAACTCATCTCTTTATCGCACCTTCTTAGAGCATTTTGCATAAGTTGAGGTTCATTTCTATTCATTTTTTAAAAAATTTAACCAGTTAACTGCCATTACTAAAGCGAAAACTGCATGATCATCACTGACCTGTTTTCTAAAAGGCACAAACCTAATAAAATACATAGCCATATAAAATATACCCTTCCGAAAAACATTTTTCCAGTTATTCTCGTTCATAAGGTCTCCATATTTTTCACAAATAGATTGATATTTGAATTCGTCACAAGTAAAAAAATCATCTATACAATTAATCCCTTTGTCTCCACATTCTTTATTAAAAATCACAGTTTCTAAATTATTCCATTGTTTATAATTGGCTAAAATAGACTGAAATATTTTACCTAAGTCACAATAACAAGAGTCTACGTACCTGCTCCCCTCCATGTCGATAAGTTTAAAATCTTGAGTATCATTATCGTATAAAATATTTTCTAAAGTCAAGTCTCCATGAATAGGGTTTAAGTAAGGAGTGTTAAAGTTGAAAATATTTAAATGGTTTAAAATTTTTCGAAGCCCTAGTTTCTCAACACCGTTAATTTTAATTTTTTCATGATTTATTAAATATTCCATTACCTGAGACTCTTTTGCAAAAGTCGTAAGCTTTGGATAAATTTTTGTATCAAAAAAGTTATTTATAAATTCTTCTCCTTCGTTAGGTTTTTTATAACAATAAACGAATTCTCCAAGGCTATCTATTACATTTCCTAGTACGTTCCTTTGGATAGACTCTGGAAAAGTGTCGAGTTGTTGATGATTTTTTAAATACTCAATATCAAAATAATAGTCATCCCTGCTATCTTTTTCGTTCAACACTTTAGGACATAAAGAGGGCTCGTAAAAAGAAAACCTCTTTAAGTCTTCGTGCTGTCTTCTCAATTTATTGTAATGATCTTCAAGCCGTGGGACCTTGGAGATAGATTTACGAACAAAAAGATTATCTCCGTTTTTTAACAAAAGCGTTTTACTAAAAGAATTTCCTTTAAACTCTTTAACTATGCTAGTGTCATAACTTTTATTTTCATTTAATTCAAGTTTGTCTATTCCATGATCCCGAGGTAAGTTTATAGCAACGGCTTGCTTAACAAATGGGTTCGAAGGCTTAACGTCGTTGATAACATAACGAGGCCCCGGATTCAGCCCCATAACTAATTCATCGTATTCAATACCCAACTCTTTAAGATGTCTTTCAAAAAATTTACGACTACGAGGATGTCGTGCTGTAGATAGGATTATTTTCTTATTTTCATTCCTCCATGTTTTGAGGTTATTTATACAGTTTTTGGTTAATATATTATCTTCGTTCGTGGAATGATTTTTGTGCTCTAGTAAAACTCCATCAACGTCACAAAAGACAGTTTCCCATCTTCTCCTTTTCTCTATGGAGATATTTGCCATTTCAGGAGAGCCAAAGAAGAAAGCTTTTTCTATGAAGGCTATGTCTATTTTAAGGGACCTAAAATAATCTTTAAAGAATTCGGAGAAATGAACATATTTGCGATCTTGGGGTAAGTACAAAGTGGAGTTAAAATAATAGCATCCTAAGATTCCATATATAGTTTTACCCTGTTCTTTTTCAAGAACCTCCTTTTCGCAAAAATTTGTAATACTATTTAATCGGTTATCATAAACAAGCTTTCCCCAATTTTTTTGTTCTTCATGTTTGATGTTCCAAACAGGTATAACTAGCTCCAAG
>TARA_R100001594_G_scaffold132499_1_pt1 | contig 28376 bp, 45 predicted proteins | sample TARA_R100001594 | Tara Oceans TARA_R100001594 (sample SAMEA2622752) | marine metagenome | biome: marine biome (ENVO:00000447); feature: marine epipelagic mixed layer (ENVO:xxxxxxxxx); material: "saline water (ENVO:00002010), including plankton (ENVO:xxxxxxxx)" | depth 150 m | reverse complement strand
TGAACTAATAAAAGGTTTTTATGATTAACACCCCCTACCCCCTGTGTACAAAAAAATAAAGTATTAACCCCCATTTACTCTGTTTTTTAATTGTTTTACCCTATTATTAACCTCTTTAGCGGTCTTTTGACGGTGACAGGTATTGCATAATGTTTGTAGGTTTGTCCATAAATAAAAGTCACCACCTTCGCTAACAGGTTGTATGTGGTCTACTAGTCTACCCTCTACTATTTTATTATTTCTTTTACATTCTTTACATAGTGGGTAACGACTTATAAATAGTGCCCGTAAATTTCTCCACCTTCTACTATAGTATAGTTTAGCATGCTCTGGCTTTGAGTATGATTTACTACTTTTCTTTTTAAATACTCTGGTATGTTTATAATCTGTTTTATATGGTATACTAGGCATTACTTAAAACTTTCTAAATTACTGTTATATAGTTCTACTACCATAAACTCAAATAATCTAGCATTATTAACCTTTATGCCTAACTCATTATTTAGTTTATCTTTTAAATCTTTAAATAGCCTATGAGTAGATGCTTTACATGATATAGATAATTTTACACTATACTCTGTGTCATATACATTACTACCTGCTATCTTTATTAGGTTTGTTGGGTTTATTTCTTTACTCATATTATATATAAAAAAAGAGGGCACATAGTAAACTACATACCCTCATGAAACACAATACAAAAAACTTTGTAAAAAGAGATGCTAATATACAATTTATTCTATTATTTAACATTATCTAATTCCTTAATTAATTTTAAAAATATCTTTTTTAGCATCTTTTTTTCTTGGTTAGATAGTTCATTAAATAAATCTAATTCCTTATCTATTCTATTGTTATATATAACTGCTCGCTCACCTACTGTAGTTATATACTTATAATATTTATTATTCTCTAAATCTTTTAAACTCATTATATATTATCTTTAATAGGCATACCGTCATCTTCTAGTACCTTAATCATATTTTTTAAATGTATTATCTGAACTCTTTTATTAAAATCTTTATTATCACATTGTATGTGACATGCTCTGCACAAGGCTACGAGGTTAGGGACTTCGTTAAGGTTGTCACATTTACTATGAGCCCTAGACTTTATATGGTGAATGTCTACAGCAATTTTTTTACATACCTCACATAATATTTTAGCATATCCATAATCATACCCAAAAAATGTGCAGTATACTTTTTTATAATTCGTCATCGTTTAATATATTACATAGTTCACCACATTTTTTACACCTACCTATATCTGAGTTGCTAGGTGCACTACAACAGTCACTAATACCATCGTTAATATAGGTGTCTATAGTAATATCAGACCATCTATCAGGTATTGTTAATTTCACCTCTTTCATTATTTATAAATATAAAAGTTTATAATTCGTTTTTTATTCTTTCTTCTGCTATTTCACAATACTCTTTACTAATCTCACTACCGATAAAATCTCTATTGTTTTTTAAAGACATTTTAGCGGTTGTACCACTACCCATAAAGCAATCATAAACTAAATCACTTTCATTTGTCCAACTTATAATATGGTCTTTTACAAGTTTTTCTGGAAATATTGCGGGGTGCTTACTTCTATCTGTGTTTGCAAGTTTCCAAATATTAAACCTTTGCCCATATTTATTTCTTTTCCCATATTTGCCAACTTCTCCCATAGTCCCATCAGCAAGTCTTTTGTTTTTTAGGAAAGTACCTGTTTGTTTTTTATTTAACCTATCTTTTAAAGGGTTAAATGTTTTTAGTTTTCCCTTCACAAATACAAACATATAGTCAAAAACTTGTGCGTATCTTGTTTTTAAAGCACCAACAGCCGTAAAAACACCTTTGTTCCAAATCATAGTATCGTGAAGATTAAAACCTATATCTTTAAAATATAATGCTTGTTTAAAACTTGTTCCTGTTTCACTTCCTTTTATAGTAGCATCAGCAACAACCCACACAACAACGCCACCCTGTTTAGTTACTCTAAATAATTCTTTTGCTATACTTTCAAAATCAAAACTATATCCGTTGTATGTTCTTAAATTATCGTATGGTGGTGATGTTACAGTTAAGTCAATATAATTGTCTGGCATTTTTGCCATTGTGTCTAAACAATTTTCGTTGTGTATTTTGTTTATCATAATATATAGTATTTGCCGCTGTGATTAACTGCTAATTTATTCAAGCATAAATATCTTGTTGCATCAGTTAAATACAAATCTGTCATTTTGTTTTCTTCCATTGAAATTTCCCCTCGTATGTTCTAGTTTTTTCATATCCTAGACTTATTAGATGATCATGGTATTTTTTAGTCATGTCTACATCCAACTCTATCCTTTTAGCGAAATGTATATCATAATAGTTAGGCATTTTTATATTATTATAATAATCAACACCACCCTTATTATTATTTTCTTTTTCTTCTTCTTCTTTATATTTCTTATTCTTATTATTACCAACACACTCTGTAGACACTTTGTTAGCACCGTGTACACAACATATCAAATCCTTGTTTTTAACGGACTCTAAGTCCTTTTGTATACATTTCCTAATGCTAGGTGATTCAGAGCCGTTATACTTAATAAAATTAACTATAGCGACCTCGTTAGTGTCTTTACTATATACTATTTTTTTCATATTTTGAAATAACTCTAATAGATTGTTTATAGTATCGTTGTTATAGCCCGTCTGGTATGATATTTGCTTTATACTTATTTCGTATATACCGCATTGTTTTACATTCGGATTGGTTAATAAATATATATAAAAATACTTTTGCTCTGGTGTTAAATCTAATATTAGTGTATCGTCCCAGAAAGTAGTGTGCAGTTGTCTGTATTTAGCCATAGTTTAAAGTTTTTAGTGTTTGTGTTTTTTTAAAATGGTAGGTTTGTTTTTTCTTTAAATTTTTTATCCTCTTTATTTAATCCGTCCCAATTCTCAGGAACAATACTCTTTACCATTAATGTATTATAATATTTACCGTTGTATTCTCTGGATTTTATGTAGAAATGAACAGTTATATAATTATCGTTTTTAATATCTTTTTTATGCAGTTCTATGCTTTCTGTTCCAAATATCTCAAACTGATATTTATGATTAAACCCCGTGTCTGATTCTTCTATAGTAAATGTCATTTTTTCCCAATCACCTTTACTAGTTTTAATATTCTCTGTTTGCTGGTCAATTACCATACCCCTTAATTTATACATAATATTTTCTTTTTTTAATTCTTAATTTATTTAACTCGCTTTTTAGTTTATAATTTTCATTTAGTATTATTTCGTATTTTTCTGCTAAATCTGCATCGTGTTTAGTTTTTATTAAACTATACTGTAAATCTAAGTCTGTGTTATTCCAATTATCTAACTGTGTCTCTACATTCTCACACATACTAGTATAATGATTAATTACATTATATTCTGATTTATGGTGCTCTAGTATATCAAATATATATAAATCATTTTTATTAAATGCTTTTGCTACCTCTTGGATAGTGTAATTATATTTTTTAGTTAATAGATGATATACTATGGCTCTGGTGTCTTTTATTCTTTTATTAGCATAGTCTCTGTGAAATTCCAAAGGCTTTATACTATTAAAATAACATGCAATTTTAATTAGCCTGTCTATAGTTTTCATCTTTAGTAATATCATAATTTACACCATATTTAAACATATAAAATTCGCTGCTCTTATACTCAAATACCCCTCGGACTTTAAATTCATCGTCACCAAAAGACAGTAAAAACTCGTCTAACTCGCTTTGTGTTCCTGTGAATAACATATAACCGCTACCCCTAATAATATCAGAATAACTAGCACCCGTGTTACTATCTATCTCTGTACAAGTTGTATAGCCCGTACCATCTATATACCATGTTTTTTTAATAAAATCTCTAGTCATTTCCTTTAAAATCTTCGCTTTCATCCTCAGACTTGATTCCGTGCATATATAGCCCAGAAATCTGTAGCACCACTCTTGCTTTAGCCCGTTTTTCTGCGATTGAAATTGGATAATTGGATTTGTTATTCTCTGGGCTACATTCTCCAAAACTAGCCAGCATGTGCTTTGGCTTTGGTGGTTGCCCTTGTTGTGCTATACCATCACCAAACACTATACCCGTTGCTAAAACAATACAACTCTTATGGTCATCGCTAACCTTCTCTAATTTGTATTGTATCTGTATTTTTAATTGGTTTTGGATTTTTTCTATACCTTCTCTACGGATTATAGGAATTTCTTTTGCTCCAAATTTTAGTATAAAAATGTCCTCTTTTGCTAGATTATATTTATTATATATATCTTTTAATTTATCTCTATTCATAATCTTTAATTAATTGTTTTAATTCTACTTTTAACTTACCAGATAAAAAACGATTTACAGTTTTAAAATTCTCGTCTATGTTATTATCTATATTTTTTAATTTTTTTCTATATACTAAATCAAACTCATCGCTATAATCATCTTTATCTAATGAGTTTATCTCTGTTTTATCTATTCCTAATAGATATAATATTACCTTTTGAGCATCTGTGCTCATATTTAAAAATTTATCACTTAAATACTCTATTATTTTATCTATTTGCTCGTCTGTCATTTTTTATTTTATTAACTATTAAACCCTCAATTATTCGCCACTCATTTTTATAGTGGTAAAACAATATATTATATACAAACTCGGTACTATATAAATAATAACCATGTCTATTAAACATATTTTTAATACCACTAATTCCTAGCAGCAGGTATCTATTTAGTATATCCTCGTCCTCTACTATTATGCCCTTATTTTTTTTAGCCTTCCGTTTTTTGAGTTCTAAAATAATCTTAATAGCAATATCTCTATTATTATTATCACCCTCATAGGATATATTATGCTCGTCTAATATATTATATAATTCTGTATAATCCATTGTTATACAAAATTACTAGATATATATTTTTTTTTACTATCTCCTAGTTAGTATAATGTCTCCGAGTTCTGGTGTTGTTAATGTATATAAATACATTTTAAAATCTCCTTTAAACTCTTTTTTAACTATAGTAGGAATGTCTTTGCTAGTAGTAGTGTCTAGTATGTGTCGTACTAACACCTTTTTAAAATTATACATAGTTTTTTATTTTGGTTTCCCCAAATATCTAAAAACCAACAATATATACAAAAAATTTCCCTCTAAAGATATTAACAGGGCATTGTTAATTGACTATGCCGTCCCACCGTCCCCCTCGTCTTAAAACCATAGGTATTAGTTTGGGTTGTCCGTTAATAATTATACCGCACCCAAGTATAACCCTAGCACTATTAATCTTATTATATGAAAATGCTAGGCTATGGTCATCTATAAGACAGCCGCACATCAAAGACCAATGTAGAGACATAGGGTTACTAGTATACGAGATATTAAATTCCGTATGATAGTGCCCCTGTATAACACTCATACCCATTTCTTTTGCTAGTGTTAGCCCGTTTTTTTTCATTCCATGAGTCATAAATACATATTGTCCGTTAATCATTTTATGCTTATAATCTGCATACCACTTCCACCCTTTACCCACACCTATTACCTCGTTATAATCTCTCAGCATGTAATTAGGTATACCATGCTTTTTACCTCTACGGTATAACATAGAGCCATGATTTGAATGCACTAGAGTCATTTTTGGGAATAAAGTTTCTAAATCCTTAAACACTTCCCTAGCCTTTAATGTCTCGTCATACTGAGACGGTAAAGAAGGCTCACTATCATGCATGCTTATTCCGTGGAAGTCGCATTCATCACCCACATTGAAAATGTGATGGTTGGGGTTGTCATTTTTTATATTGTATTTTTTCTTTATTGCATGTAAAAAATTTAGACTGTCCCTGTGATTATAGGGTATATGTAAATCACTTATAACTAAAATTATTTCGTCTTTCATTATTTTTTAATTTTCTCTATACCTCTAGAGCCAAAATAAAACGATATTATAGTAACTAATGTGGTAGATAATAAAGTGATAAATTCTGGTTTGACATTAAAATCTATTACCCCCGCATCAATAAAAACAAGTAGCATAGTACATACAATTACAAATACTAAGGTCATGGGTCTAACATTTTTACTTAACCAACTGTCGCTCTTCATATCGTTTTTATGCCGCTCTGTTATATTTTTTTCTAGTTCTATCCTGTAATCAAATATCAATTTTTTTAATCGCTCTTTGGCGGTTGCTCGTTCTTCGTCTGTTGTTATAACTTCGTCTAATATTTCACCTGCATTACCTATTAAACTGTTTAATATTCCTTTTATCATAGTGAGGTATATTTAGTTGGGTATTCCTTATATTTTGTTTTGTTATTCTCATCTTTGTAGGCTTCTAAAACTTGTCGCCTGTTACCATTTTCGTTATAAGATATGTGTATCCATTGTCCCCCAAACTCCCAAATCATTTGGTCAAAATCTATATCTAAATCTATTACGGCATCAAAAATTATTTTATTGTCCATTTTACCATCTCTAACTATAATACAGTCTGCTGCTTGTCCTTTTGTATGTTGTGAGATTGGTTTTTTTTGCCCACCGATAGCCCTATTAAGTGCGGGGCTACGATACCCAGAGGTAATACGGATAGCACCCACCTTGTCTCTAATTTTTTGGAGTACATTTAATACGAGCAGTTGTAGTTGTCTAATGGTTTCGGGGTTTGCGGAATTATCAATATTTTTTCTCGTTGCCGTGTTTGATTTACACATTTCAAACAAAGTAAAATTTTTAGATAACCTCATAAATTAATTAAATTTAGTTAGTAATATACTATCTACATCTAATTGTAATTGTTTATAGTCAATATCAAAAGTAAATAGTATGCTATTTTCATATCTTTTTATTTCGTTACCGTTATTATATATAATTATAGTGGGTAGTTTTATATTAAATTTATCCATGTATTTAGGATTGTCACATAAACTAATATTATATATATTGCAATTTTTTAAGTTATCTAATCCTTTTAAATGGTTTTTTTTATTCCAATCACTATTAAACTCTACTATAGCAATCTCATTTTTTAAAAACGATTGACCATGTGCAGAGCCAAATATTAAACACATTAATAAGATTAAAATGTATATATAATTGCTTATATCTATCTTATTTGTTAATCTCATGAAATATTAATTTATCTAATTTGTCTGAATTTTCTTGCACTTGCTTTTGAATCATATATATAGTCTCACGGACATTAGAGTCTTTTAAATCGTATTCTACTCTACTTATCTCTGGCTCTGGTTTCTCCATCGCCACTTGTATATCTGCCTGCAATTTTGCATACATACTAACCATACTAACCACAAAACCTATAATTAAAATCAGGGTTTTTAAATCTAGATTAATATTAGTTTTTTCATTTAATGAAATCATTTTATTATATAATTTATACCTGTGTTAATATTATAATTTTCTCTGCCTAAATAACTTAAATAGACACCCTCTAAATAAAAGGAAATATTTCTTTTAAATTCTTTTTGTATTAGTGCTCCGACTTCATAATCTACACCCCCTGTATACCCATACTCAGTAATAGGCTTATGCTGAGGTAATACATTAGCCCATATTAAAGTATGGTATTTATCATTGTATTTATACCAACTAGCCCCCGCTATAATAGATATTGTTTGTTGTATTCCTAGTGAGTCTATTTGCTCCCTATTGTATTGGTTTACTATACCGCTATAATGATATTTTAAAAATTCATTTGTAGTGCTGGCTATTTCATTGTCTTTAAAATACCATCTATAAAAAGACTGCTCTAACCTATCTAAATGGTTATTATTATTTAAGTCTATAAAATAAAACTCACTATAATAACCTAATTGCTCTGCTATATCTATAAATGAATCGCTAGTATTAAAATCTCTACTAAAAGGATCAATACCTACCGCATTATGAAATCTATAGCACCCCCCTAATGTTAATTGTAGTGCCTTTATATCTTTTTTTAATCTTAAATCTAGTTGCTTATATTTTAAATCTACACCCTCTAAATTTGTAGACTCTATTTTAAATTGGTAAAAACCCCCTAAATATCTAGCCCATAATCTAATATTATTAAACTCTAACCCCCTGTCTCTTATTATTTCATGTGCTAAATTATACTCTAAGCCAGACAATAAACTAGAGCGAAACAACCCCCAAGTAGTCTCGCCCCCATTTATATATGATTTGCCCTTAGATTCAAAATTTAACCTCGCTAATCGTCTAAAACCGTATGCTATCCTATAATTAAATTTATTATCTATACTCGTCTCTGATAGTATGCCGTTTTGTATGCTATATGTGTTACTTTCATTTAATGAATTTTGCAAACTTATACCACTATAAAATGTAGAGTATTTAAATAGCCCTAGTTGTGCACTACACTTACTAGATAATACAAATAAAAATACAAAAAATAAAAATAATATAAATGCTCTCATGTTAACTAGTATATATTGTCTGATACCATAAATGCAAAACTATAATATTTGATGCACTAGTAAAGTCTGAGGTGCTATACAAGTATAATGAGTCACCTCTAGCATCGTCATCTTTAGACTTAGTGGGTATACTTTGATAACCTGTGCTAGAGCCCGCCCCGTATGTGCTAGCCCCTAACTGTATTAATACATTATTTCTCTCTCTATAAAATGCTCTATCTAAACTAGCCCAATAATTTTTAACAGTAGTAGAGCCAGAGGTATGCCCGATATATAAGTCTGCCGTAGTCATCTCATCTGCTCCATGTATTAGTTGAATATAGCAACTAACGGGCATGTGTATATAATTAGTGAGCCCCGTTAGCAAAGTATAGGGGGTTGTATTTAGAGCGGTATACTCTGCATTAGTTAAAGTGAATTTTTTATAAACTAAACCCTCAGAAACCTTTTTAATTTGTTTTTTATTATCTGCTATAATATAACTACCGCTTGGGTAATAATCGGCTTTTGTAAATACCGTAGATGAAAATCTAACTAGAGTGGCGGTGCTGGTTAAATCATCGTCTGCTGTTAATTGGGTAGACCTAAAAGTATTAGTATTAAATATATAAAATGTATCTCCTTTTTTTAACAGATTGTCTACCCCCGTAGGTATTATATTTAAACTCGCTAATGTACCATCATATATAGGTGTTTTAGTTCTAGCGATGCAGTTCTCTATTAAATAGTTATAAAATGGGCTAGATTTTTGATTATCAAAATAATCTCGTTTAGTTAAAAAAGCACCATCACCAATGGTACTACCTTCAAACCAATTACCACCCCTAGGCATTGTGGCTGTTCCTTTCCGCACACCTTTACCCTTTAGAGTAACCGCTTTGCTTAAATTACTAAGCCCACTAAGAGACTGCAAAGGCACACCGCTAACCTGTGTAGATGGTTGCGGGGTTTGTTTTTTTAAAAAGTTAATATTTTTACCGTATTTTTTAGCCATTACTAGAGTATGAGTTGTCTGTTAAATTACTTTTATTATATGTAACACAATCCTGCATCGTTATTGTAATCCGCCCCGTTCCCGCTACAAATTGCCCACCAGAAGGCATGTATGCTATGTCTGCACCCGCTTGGTTTTGTTCCCAACTACCACTATTAAACCTATATACCCCCCCAAATAAAGCCATCTCTATCTGCCTATTTACTGTGGTGTCTATTAATTTTAAATCTAATTTTCTTTTTATTTGGAATCTATGAGACACGGCTAGACGAGCCCTTTTTTTATGTAATTTCATAAATTCCGATGCAGTACCAGATGGTAATTGGTGTATAGTACCCCAACTATTTATATACTGCCCCGTATTACTAGACCCCGTATCATCTGCGGTGTTATAGAGTTTTAATTGTCCGAGATAGTCACCACCAAAGCCCGCTAAATCGTCATCGTTAGCATAGGGGTTAAACTCTGGCTCATCTCCTATTATTATCTCTGGGCTTTGTACTTCTTCTTCTGATGGGCTACCGTTTGTATTTTCATAAATACCATACGATGCATCGTAACTATCTAAACCTGCTACCACCCCTAGCACATATACCTTAATATTATTAAAGGTGTAGCCCCATTGTACACCCCTATCTTTACCGAGTAGATTTTTATTTATTGTCCAATTTTTACAACATACATAATGTCTCACACCAGACGAGTCTATAACTTGGTCTCGCCTAAATCCATAATATAACTGTATTTGTGATATTTCAGACCAGCCATAATTATCATCTACAGTACTTATATATTTCCTATTCCACGGGATTTGAGGGCTCACAAAAGAAAAGGGCTGTATTACAAACTCTTGGTCTAAAAAATTACTAACCCAACCATTATTATTAAAGGTAGTGCCAGCATTTTGAACTTCTAAACTATCGTTATAAAAAAACGGACTAAAATAAGCCCAATGATTGTCCTCTACATCTTCTATAAAATCGCCTTGGTCTCCTCTCCACCAGCCAGAGCCACTACCCCACCACTCGCACCACATTTGTACCCCATCGTCATTAGAAAATATTGTAGAGTTTACACTAGGGTCTGAGCCCAAAGACATATCAAAGGCTACACCATCTGTAGAGGTGTCCCACCCTTTATAATTGTCTGGGTATTGGTCGGTATTATATGCGATGCCGTTTTTATTAGCCCACGGCACACTACCTGCTAAACTTAAAAACTGAGTATTATAGAGCCAATAGTAGGCTATTTCATGAAAAGACTCGGGCTCACCATCAGCATCAATCCGCTCTGAGACTGTATATAGTTTAAGCCCAAATCTAGGAAACACCCAAAAATCATTCTCTATAATTTCGTATATATTGTATGAGGTATAGGTGGCATTTATTTCACTGTACCACTCATCATAATACTCACCTAGAGATACATAGCCCAGATTGCCCCCCGTTTGGTCATAGGCTAAATCTATAGGGTACATTATAATCTCGCCTGTGATTAATAGCCGTTGTTTAGCCATTCTCTGTGCTGCTCCCGTATAGCCCTCTGGTGGTATGTTCTCTTGTCCCGTTAGTTCTATACCTAACCCGCCATACACATCACCACCCTTGCTAAATGATAGAGTAGTGCCGTTTTGATGGTCTAGACTATTAAAATTATCTAATACAGTTACTAGAGATGAGAAATTATTGTGCTGGTAGATACTTCTATATGATAATAATGGTGGTATAAAGGTCTCTAGCCCCCCCGTTTCTCTAGCGGCATTAACTAAATTAGTGTCGTTACTATAGGTGGTGTAACTTAGGGCTACATCTGTATCTAAATCCTTATTATGTAGCATCATTAACTGTGAGCCATCATAGTCCGCATTATCTGTGTCATTATGAAACACCATGGGAGACTGTAATAGCCATACGGCATCACCTTGCAAACCAAAACCAGAGACAATAGAGTCATTTTTAATGGGTGTCATCATTATTCTAAGTTGAAAGCATGCGAGCACCTGCTCTAGTATTTTGTAATAAGTCCACGGCTTACCTTCCCTATCTTGGAATATATTCATATTAACCTTACATAGTGCTAGAGGGTCATGGTTTACATTTTGTCGCCATGTAGTATCTAAATTAGGTGTCCCCCCTGTGTCCATGCCTTTATTATAATAAAATGGGGTGTGTGCTATAAAGGTCTCTGTATCTGCACTACCTGTGTTAAACAGTCCGAAATCATCGTCTGTAGTAGGTATCTGTGATAAACATAATTTAATAATATTAAGCATAGACCGCTCACCCCCCTCTGTGGTGCTGGTATTAAATTGCTTATATTTTAATTTAGTTAGCCCATCTACTGCCTTTATTTTTACTATTCTATTGGGGCTAGTATCTTGTATCTCTGCTAGGTCTGATAATAAAACCCCAAACCAATACCGTCTCCACCCACCATCAAAATACCGATATATAGTTACTATGTATTCGTTTTCATTTTCACTAGCAGCAGTATTAAGATCATCAAAAATAGACTCTAGGGCACTTCCCTCTGGTACTACCATATTAAATGTTACTGACGAGGTCTTAATAGGTGCTAGTAAATCATCGTCTTTACCGTCCATGCTTAATACAAACCCCTCGCTAGTACATGCGAATATTTCAGCACTACCAGAGCCCGTCCTTTTGTCTATATTAATAGACCATTTAGTACTGTTTTGCTCACTAAAAAAATCACATTTATATTTAGTATACATATCTTAAAAATCTGTAGAACTACCACCAACTCTATTTTGTGTGTTAGTAGACCGTGTGTTACTTAATAATATATTAGAGCCCATTATCTCACCGTGTAATCTATTACTACCACCGCCTATATATTTCTTTAAATCTGATAAAGGGGCTATGATTTCTGGATTGTTTGCATTTATGTTTCTACCTTCACCCACAAGCCCCATAACAGGTGAGGTCACTATACCACCACTACTAAAACCAGCCACATTACCTATTACAGACGATACTGCCGTACCCGCCCCTGCGGGCATACCTAGTGCCGTCATTATAGCCTTTAGTACCGCCATTTTGATTATAGCAGCACCAATGTCTTTTATCATTTGTTGTAAAAACCTTCCGAAATTCTCCGCCATGTTACCCCCTTCTGTGATTGTAGTAGCCACCATATCTGCAAAACTATCTGCAAAATTTAGAGTAAAATCTTTTACAGTTTGAGCCATTTGATTATAGGTGTCTTGAAATTTTTTTAGAGTATTTTCGCTCCATAGGTTAAAGGTCTCTGTAGCCTTTTCTGTTAGAGGTGGTGGTATTTCTAGTTGGTAATCTGTTGTCTCTAGACCTCTAGGCTCTATTTTTATTATTTGTATTTTTTCTCGCTCTGGAGAGTCTCCACCATCGCCACCATCGCCCTCACCGAAAATAAAACCACTAACTAAATCTTTAGCACCTTGAAATGTGTCTTTCATGCCTTGTATTACATTCCCTGCTATCTCCTTCCCTTTATCGGCATACTCTTGTATATCTTCTGGTGTAATTAATGCAAGTTCTCTGGTTTTTACATTATCTAGGGCTGTCTCAAAATCATCTGCAATATTACCAAAGACTTTTTTCATATTACTAGTGGTTAGGCTTTCCCAAAGCATTAGACCCGAACTAAGACTATTTATGTCCCCCCTTGTTACAGACCATAGAGTCTCCTTTACTGCAAACCAATTTATCCCCACCTGCCTAATACCACCGAGCATCAATTCCCACAAGGAACTAAAAACAAAACCTAAACTTTCTACAGCCACCTTAAATAATAAAATCTCATTATAAGCGGTAATTATAGCATTTGCAAACTCGGCTATTTTTATTTTTGCATTGTCCCAATCCTTATATATGTGATAAGCAGCATAACCAGCGGCAGTCAATAGAGCGGCAAAGAGTCCTACTGCAATCAAAACAGGTGCACTAAGGGCAGCCAATCTAAGTATTAAACCCGACAGGGCTTTAGTTAGTTTACCTACTACTTTTACCACACCCCCTAAAACAGTCAAAAGTGGACCAGCACCCATAGCCAGAGCACCCACCATTATAACATTCTTTTTGCCTTCGCTATCTAAGTCATTAAACTTTTTTGCTAATTTGCTAATAGCATCTGCTATTTTAGTTGCAATAGGCATTATCTGATTACCCAACTCTATTGCTGCTACCTTTAAGTCTGCTAGTGCTTTTTTAAATTTGAATGCCGAATCCTGTGACACTACCGCAAAACCCTCATCTACATTACCTGTGCTTTTATACATGCCGTCTAGCACCTGTCTAAATGTTTCACCCTGCAAGCCTACCGTAGCAAAGGCTGCTTTAACTGCTCTAGCAGAGCCAAACACTTTTACTAGAGCCTCATCGTTACCCTCTAACCCTGTAAAAATCTTCTCCAGAGTACCCATAAAATTATCTTGCAATTCTCTATTTAGGTTATCATAACTGCCGAAAATTTTATCTAATATTTCCTTTTGTTGCTCAGACGGTTTTTTTAATTGCATCATTAATTGATTAACCGCAGTTAATGAGCCAGCGGCATCACCAGAGACTTTAGACATAGTAGCAACGGCTGCCCCTAATTGTTCAAACGATATACCAAAGGCAGCAGCAGTAGGTAGCACTTGACCTATTTTATTCATAAACTCAGCAGCATCAAATTTACCTTGCTTTAATGTTTCGTGTAATAAGTCACCCGCTTGGGCTGCCGTCATATTTTGGTCTTTGTATGCGGTCATTATAGAGGTTGTAGCATTGGCTATGTCTTTGAGTTCACCCATACCAATAGCCGCTCCTTTTGCAGACACCTCTAAGGCATCTAATCCCTCTTGTCCTTTAAAACCTGCTGACTGTATAAAAAACAAACCCTCTGCTAAGTCCTTAGGTGCTTGTGCCGTTTCACCTGCTAAGTCTAATACTTTCTGTTTTAACTTCTCTACCTCATCACCACTAGTACCTACTAAGGTCTGTATTTTTGTCATGCTTTCGTTAAAGTCTGATGCTAGTTTAATAGCACCCGCACCCGCAGCCGTTAAAGGCATTGTTATATTACGGGTCATGCTTTTACCCATAGACTGTAATTGGTTTCCTAGTCTCTGCAATCTCCGTCCTAATCTCGTTAAACCCTTAGTAAATTCTTTGGAATTTAGATTTACATATACCGATAAAGTCTTAACACTTTTAGCCATTTTTTTATGTTATTTTTTTGATGATTTTTAGATGATTTTTGTAGTTTTTTCCCATGTTTTTATGATTTTACTAAAATCTAATTTAAGCCCCTAAATTTGCCCTCTAAGGACTTAATAGGTTTTTGTGGTATATATATATCACCTTTGGTGAGTTCGTTAATTCACCTCTGTTACGATTCATGCTGTTTAACCCTTGCTACGGTTAGACTTTGCTATTAAATACATCGCCTTTTTATACTCACTTTTAGACGATTTTTTAGCGAGTTTTTTCTCCCAATCAAAGTGCAATAAATCCCTTAATTTTAGTTGGTCTTTTCGCTTTCTATCTTTGTTAATTAGGCACACAGTTTGGTATCTCATTCGCTCCCACTCTGCCTTTTGCAACTCAAAATCTGCTCTACTTTTGCCCTCTAATTTCAGCTGAAATAGACGAGGGGTATAGTCCCAAAACTCGTCTACTTGCATATTTAGATAGCCCAAAGCAATCTCTAAAAGGTAATCAAAAGTTACCTCTATTTCTTCTATTTCTATTTGGCTTTCTTTTTTTTTTCTTTTGGGTTAAGTTTCGCCATGTGTTCCGTAAACACTTCCATACACTCGTTAAAAACTTCCATACCCTCGTCATCAATCCAATCACCAATGTCGTCAATTTTAAAATTAAAATCCTCATTATTTTTTCTAGCCCCATGTTTTAAACCTACATAAATTAATGCTATAGCATTTGACAAACTTAAATTATCACCTAATTTGCCTAAGTCATTTAGCCCTAGCCCTGAAATATCACACCATTGAGAGAGAGCCGAGAATCCAAAATGTATTGGTCTCATCTCTCCCCCTATAGCAATCGTTTTTAGTTTACTCATAATATATATTTTTTATCAAATTTAAAAAACATATATATATAATTCACTATACACCTGCCTTGGTTAGTTGCCCCGTGCCTTGTATACTCACCGATGCAGTAGCCCACTCACCAACACCAGCCGTCTCAGACCATGAGGTGATGTAACCTTTTCCCGTATACTTTTGAGAGTCCGATTGTCCCGACCCATCGCTGAACTCTACATCTATCTCTGTACCATCGTCTAGAGCCGTGTAAAAGTCATGAGATACATTAGCCGTACCATCTGAAAGTATATACACCTCACAGTCCATAGTCCAACTAGAGACACCATCTATAAATTTTTTTCTCCCGCTTGAATCTTTATTTGTCACATCTATTGTCTCATTACTGACAGATAATGTGCCCGATGTACTAGCAGCCACCGCACTCGCAGAGCCACCGCCAGACAGGTCTACACTAAGTACAATAGAACTGCCCGAAATTGTTTTAACCGCCATTTTCTTATTATTTTATATTATTAAACATTCTTTTATGATGCAGCATAAGTCAGCACACCATCACCTATAATACTCACAGATGCAGTAGCACCGTCCTCAGTTCCACCCGTCATAGAGATTGATTGTATATAACCATAGCCCGTATATTTATTACCGCCTGTATTACCTAAAAACTCTACATAAACTCTACGAGGGTAATTAGCCTGCACAGGTGATTCACCTGCTGCCGTACTCACACCGTATGCAGGTGCAAACATACTCGCAAAATCTACTGTTTCGTCCTCATTGTAAAACATCTCAGCATCTACCGTCCATGATGTAGACAGACCAACATTAGCCTTGTGGTCGCCCTCACCCTTTACTGTACATTCTGGGGTATCAACAGTTACAGATAATGTACAAGATGTAGCAGCCCCTATCGCAGTCGCACTAGGTGAAGATGCCGTACCCGCAGTAGCAGTATCGTCTAACTTTAGTACCATATTAGTACCATTAACAAAAGTCGCCATATTATTATCTTTTTAATTAATTAATTATTTATTTCTTTATCTTTTTTTTTGCTTTTTTTTGCTTTTAATATTTTGTGTTCATCGTCTATATAACCATCGTTATATAATTTAGTGTAACTATCTATACTTACACCTACTAATACCTGCCCCTCTTTATAGGGCGGTCTATCTTTTATTAATTTAACATTGTATACCATATCAATTATTTTAATGATTTGTATTTATTTAAAATATAATCTTTTGTTTTTTTATATATTATATCTGTAGGCTGAAATGGAGCAGCATCTGCATCTATACCGTGAGTAGTTATAGACTCTGGTACAAATAATAAAAACTCATATAAACTAAAACCCGCAGAGCCCAGACCATTAAACAAACTGCCTATTGTTGCAAAGTTACAACTATTAGAATAAGTTTCACTATTACCTGTAAAACTATTATTTTCTAATATTTGTCCCGTTGTTAATTTAGTAGTATTATCTGAGTTGAAATATTCATACCACCCACTTTGATTATATGAGCCACCCGTTTGTGCTTTGTTACCACCTATAGAAAGTGCTAAAAAATGGACATCGCCATTCCATAGCACACCTGTAGTACCAGATGCTAGAGTAATTGTTTCGCTTGAAAAAGTAGAAAATTCTCCCCTAGGATTAAATTCTATATCCGCATTAACACCATCTAGCCTGTGAGATAAACACATAGACGGGTTATAACTCTCAAAAGATGAGTCTCCGCTAAGATAATTATAATTACCAGAGGTAGAAGGGTTATATACATATATTAATAGACCACCCCTAGATAGGTCTATAGGTTTAGTATTATCATTGACACTTATAATGTCTGCCCCTTGAAATTGAATACGGGGTCTTATTACATCATTTATAGGTGTGCTATAATATTTGGGCGAGCCTTGTCCTTTTAAATAATTATTATATAGTGTAGCAGTAGCAGTAGGTGTATCTTTTGCATAAAAAGCACCTATTCTATTATACCACTTAGTAACAGTCGTACCGCTATTACATCTAGCCCCGTCAATTTCTTGTATTAAAGCACTTTTAAAATTCCCGTTGCCGTCTTTTTCTATACTAGCATCTGCCTTTAATGATAATACTAGAGGGCTTGTGGTATCTTTATAGTTAAAACAAAATTTATTAACATTATCATAATAGTACACATGATAAACCAAAGACCTAGAATATAAAAACAGTTCATCTATATAGTCATCTTCTTGATCTTGGTAAAATATCTCTGCTATATCTACATTTGATATTAGATTGTGTTTGCTACCTTTGTAGTCTACATACCCTCTAATGCCGTCCATTCCCTCGTATGTTTGGTCTCTATAGTGGTCTAATAAATAGCGAAGGCTTTTGCTTACATCGTCTGTCTCTTTATATGTTTTAGATACTACTCTAATCTCTACTATAGCCTTTGCTATATCTGGCTCTGCATTTTTAGATGTTTCATAGTTACTGATAATATTATATATTACTGCGGGTTTAGCACTTAAATTAGTAGACCTTTGGGGCATAACAACAGGGTATATACCACCTGTGGCTAAGTCTGAAATATGAGTCTTTAATATATTATATATTGCTTTACCTATCATAGTAACATATTAGAATGTTTTGCTAGCATGTATCTTTTTATCTGCATGTAATTTGGTGTACCAGAGTCTATAAGTTTATCAAAAAAGGCAAAATTATACAGAGTAATAGCATCATTGAATCCTGCCCTTTTACTGTGTAAACTTTCAAAATTAAATAAATTACTAGAAAAACCTGTGCCCGTTTCAGACCAATTAGTAGCATAATAATCCGTAGTATCAGTCACATAAGATGCCCCGCTGTCTGCTAGGCTACTCAGTATAATATCAGTATAGCCCGTAATAGAGGTAGAGGACACATATTGTAAATTAACATATATGTAGTTTGGTTGTGACAAATCTAAATCCTCATTTACACCACCAGCAATCCATTGTATAGTCTGAAATAGTGTAACATCTTGAGTGCCCGAATCTGTTAGCACTTTTAACTTTACATAATACCAAGTGAAAGGGTCGTCCCACACACTTTCTAACCATAGACAGCCAGAGTCGTATGTCTCTAGTTGGTTGTGAATAATAGCACCACTTTTACTAACCCCTATAGATTGTGGTAAAGTAGCCACACAAAATATACTACATTTATCAAAATAAGTATCTCGTAAATTAGAAGGCTCTGACTGCAATATTTCTCCGCTCTCAAATCTTATGTAGTTTAGTGAATTTACCGCCAAAATATCTGGTCTTTCACCTGCTACAGATGCAAAGTTTTGATAGTTATTGTTGCTAAATATAGACCTGCTAAATAGGGTTGCTATGTCACCATTTATGGCTATAGGCTGTGTATAGGTTGGATCTTCACCAGACCCCGCATAACTTTGCATGAGGTTTAAATCTTGTGCATCTATATCTATTATTGCTCCACTAGTATTAGCACCCTCTAAATAAGTCAATTTAAAATTTATGGTGTTTCTATATAGTTCTAGTTTTTCGTCAAAATCTTCTATAGAATTAATTAAATTAATACCTATAATACTCATGCCTGCTATGTATTGTGTATCACCTGTACAGGCAGGAGCATATCTACCATAGGTAGTGTTTGTATTATTTGGTATTCCTGTGCCCCGTGTTTCGCTTTCTTTATTTGAGTTATAGTTATTTTTATATCTATGCAAATTAGCAATTATAAGAGCAGCAATTTTAGTTACAACAGAGTAACTCTCACCTAGCACATCTATATCTAAATCCAGAGTAGTAGCAGGTGCTCTAGATGTTTTAATATTGTGGGTATCTGTATCTGTAATTGTATATACTATTGCTGGTGTCCCGTAGTTTTGAGGTACTACATTTGGGAATACATTAGCACCCACTAAATTATACACCTCATACTGTGCATTATAGGGGTCTGTGGTTTGCCCTGTTATTAATGTCTTTATAACTTGCCCTATCATATTACCAATTTTTCTCTAACATTTTTTCGGCTTGTACTTTTATCTCTCTTAATACTGTTACTCTTTTACTTAGTCTAGCCCTTTCCACAAAAGGCTTTTTTATTTTTATATTAGGTGTACCACCTATAACAAAATGAGCATACCACCCGTCTAGCCTTTGGTTTCCGAGCACCTTTTCGTGTAGCCTGCCTATTCTTGGTGCTACAAAAATACCCCTCTTGCCCGCAAATGTAGCCACAGACCGTCTAACTGTGCCTTTCTTATATGGGACACCTCTTTTAGTTTTTTCGCCCTTAGGTCTATAATAATACCACTTTTTTTTAGGCTCTTTATTATTTGGGTATACAGGTGCTAGCCGTTTCATCTCGTCCTTTAACGGTTTTGATGCCTTACGGGCTACCTCTTTTGTCTTTGTATCTCCAAAATCTCTCCGTATTCGCTCTAACGAGTTTATGATAGAATTATACTCGGATTTATCAAGATAAAAATATCGGTCTCTAAATGTTGTTGCACCCATCTTATTTATCGTCTGTATAATAGCATTTAATTATAATACCCTTGCCCCTGCCTTGATAATCCATGCTGCTTATATTCCAATATTTATTAAGGTATAAGATGCTAAAATGTTCTTGCGGTGAGATAGTCGCACTATTTACCTCTAAATCATTGTCCCACCTCACTAAAAAATCAACTTTGCTAGTAGATACTATAATATCATCTGTAGTACCCTCTTTACCGCCTTTGGGTAATAATTTAGCCCACACAGTTTTAAGTAGTGCCCTAGCCTGTGTTATTTCGCCATACTCATTTTGGGTGTTGGTATATGAGTATATTTTTATAGGGGTGTCTAATTGTCCCGCTTTTATAAATTGTATATCCGCCATTTTAGTAGGTTTTTATTCTATAGGGCTCTAATAGATACTCGCTAGCCTTTGGTAATCTACTGACTGTATCTTCTCGTTTTTCGTATAAGTGACCTACTATTAATAATATAGCCTGTTTAATAGCATCTGGGACATCGCTACCTGTTGTACCAAAACCAGCCGTAAAATTAATCTCTATAGCATCTGCTCTATCATATACATCTGGTAGGTCTATGTCTTTGGTAATCTCTGCGAAACCCTTTTGATTGGTAAAGGTAAACACATTATAATCTGATGCAGACAATGTCTGCTGTACATTACTAGTGTCGTAATATTGTATGGTAGTTATCCTGCTTAGTGGTGGGTAGGGCATTACAAACTGTGCTAGTCCCGTGTATGGGCTATAGTACCCCCCTTGTGTAGTATTTAAACTAGTAGCCACATCTCTATATAAATAACCATCGTAGGTATTAGAGACATAAACATCTGTCCATGATTCTAAGTACATCACATATACGGCACTTAAAAATCTCATATTAGTAAAATTCTGTGCAGACTCTACACCAGCAGCAATAAGGCTACCGATTAAAGTATCGTCCTCAGAATGTGTAACCCTTAAAAATTCCTTTGCAGTAGCCACACTAATTAAATCTGTCGCACTCGTTGTACTTTGCTCTAATAATCGTACCATGTTATTTATTGTATTTTAAAAATTGAATTTTAATAAAAAGGGGCGGGCAAAACCCACCCCCTTTTAAAAACATAAACTAAATATATATAATTACTAAGACTCAATTAGACTAGCAAAAGCAGTTCCATTTTGTACTGCATCACCGTCTACTAAACTCGTAGCAATCAATGAGCCAAACCCACTTCTACTATTAGTGTAAGGGTCAAATAATATATCTAAACCGCCAAACTGAGCAATATGCACTCTAGAGAAATCTCCGAATAGAGCATGGGCTTTATCAGCAGTACCACCATTACCTACATTAGTAGAGAATAATGAAAAATAACCATTTAACATCTTGTCTACATTACTGTAAATAGGTGACACTTGAGCAACTTGAGCAAGGGTTTTAACAGTAGTATAAGCATCTTTATCTAATAAGTATGCAAATCTCCCACCCTCTAAAGGTACATTATTACCTAATACTGTAGACTCACAGGCTAAAATACCAGCAGCATCAATAGCAGTAGCACCAGCCGCAGCATCTGTAAATATAGATGTAGGTGCATTTGTATCGTCAGCACCAGCCGTTAATAATGCCGTCTCTAAAGTAGATGCTATACTAGCAGCCATATTTCTACGGATTGCATTTTCTAGCCCTGCATTTTGAGTCATTGACTCAGCAGACATATCTACAACACTAATTAACTTTTTAGGTGTTAATGTCAAACTAGTCATATCACCTGCTGCCCCTACAGTAGTAGCATACTCAGTCGCCCAACTAGAAGAAATAGCACTAATAATAGGGAATTTCATATCGTTTACACCAGAGTAAAAGTTAGCACCTGCACTCGCTAGCACTAAATTAGACTCTAATTGGTCTGTAAAACTCATAGCATCTGTACTATTAACATCTGCATGACCTATCGCTCTATACTCTAATACAGACGATGGTATAGCAATACCTCTAAATGATTGGTGAGGGTGTGCAGTACGAGCCTCTGTGTCCATCTCTTTTACTAGTCCTTCTAGTTTACCAGAAACAGATTGTTTCATAGCATTCTGGAATGAATAGTCTCTTAATTCTTTAACTTGTTTTGTTGGCTTTGCTGCCGACATATTAGCCGCTATAGACTTGTTTAATTCTTCCTGTCTTACAGCAATACCAATTTTTTTGTCTAGGTTTTCAATTTCAGTATTAAACCCGTCCCATTGGCTTTGCTCATCTTCTGTCAAATCTCGCTCCTCTGTTTTGGCTACATCTATGAGGGTCTCCATATTTTGAATAAATACGGCTCTTTCCTCTTTTAATTTAAATGAATCCATTTTATTTACTTTTTTTGATTTTTAATAATTCTAATTTTTTCTCTAATAATCCTCTTTTTATTAAGTCCTTGTCTTGTTTTTCATTTTCTTTTTTTTCTAACTCTGTGCGGTATTCCATGAAATTTCTTTTAGCCACCGTTGAATCGGGGTAAGCAGGGAAACTCACGGGGCTCACATCTAAAAGTCTACCAACTTTTTTAATAGTTCTAATTGTGTTGCCTTCTTCGTCTTGTGTCCAATCGTCTTGCTCTACGATAAAACCGAATGAACTTTGAGAAACATCGCCCCGCTCTAATGAGACTAAAAGGTCATCACCGTATGTAGTTGGTGGAGCAGTAAAACGATACTCTAGTCCTCGCTCATCTACTGCTAGTGATAGTGTGCCCTTGCCGTTTTGTGACCGTGCTAATATTAAATTACTATCATGATTAAAAAGGGCTCTAACATCGTCTGTCAAAACATCGTTAAATGCACCCTCGTCTATTCGTTCTCTAAACCCCCCCAAATTTTCTGATAGGGAATTAAATACACTAGCATAACCTACCACCTCTCTAGACTCGGCATTTTCTAGTCGTATCTCGTTGTTAAATGTTCGTCTTTCAATACCCTCTGGGGTTGTGTTATTCTTTTTTGTCGCCATTGTCTTTATTTTTAATGTTGTCAATATCTGCTAAATTTAGTGGGACGAAATGGTCGTCACCGTTTTTTATTTTATTTAGATGCTCCATTGTCCTAATCTCGTTAGGGCTTAATGCTCCTATCTCAAATAATTTTCTATAATAGTCTGCTCTGCTATTAGCATCTGACCGTAATAGTTCGTTAGTCTGGAATTTAAAAAAATGTGTAGACTGTTCCCTGTCTGCTAATAATTTCCTGTTTAGTTCTTGTTCCCAATTTGCTAAATATGGTGTTAAACTATATTTTGCAAACTCTAAACTCTGCTGCTCAATATTTGAGTATGTAGAGCGGGTTAAATCCTGCAATAAATGCAAAGGCACTCTATATATACGAGCCACTTCCTCTGTACTAAATCTGCGAGTCTCTATATATTGCAAGTCAGCAAGTGGTAAACCTATGGGCTTAAACTTTACACCTTCCTCTAATACTGCCGTCTGGTGCGAATTGTGTACACCTGCGAATCTTTGTGCAAACGATTCTCTAAGCCTATTAGCAGCATCGTCTGAAAGTCTAGCGGGGTGCTCTAATACACCTGCTAAGTTTGCCCCCCTACCAAAGAAATTAGAGCCGAACTGTTGCGAACTCATACCAATAGATAGGGCTTGTTTGCATGCCTGTATAGGAGACTTACCTTTTATACCATCAAAAGAAAAACCTACTATATGTAGTATCTCTTTATCTGAGTATACAAGGTCTTTATTTTTATAATATATTAAACCATCATCACCAGCAAAAGGCTCTATATTTTCTGGATCACAGATTTTTAATTCTATTGGTCTAGCACCACCGTTTCTATTTATTATCGCATAGGCATTACCATACAATAATAAATGAGTCATCATAGTTTCCACAAAATTATAACTAGTGTAGTTGGGGCTTGGTGATGTAGAGATTAATTTATTTAAGGGGTTAGGGTAGTCTATGAATTTAGAGCCGTCCCTATCCATTTTATACACATTAAGGGGTAACGATGCAATAGTCTCTGAGAGTAGCCTAATAGCCGACCATACCGCAGTTAAGGCTATAGAGGTCTTTTCACTAACCCCAACACCACTAGTGTTACCTAACAAATTAGCATTTGCTAAAAAATTTGAACTTCTTTTGTTAAACTTAAAAAAGTCTAATAAACCCATTTTATATAATTAATGATGTTGGTATAGTTTAATATACAAAGATAGGGAATAAAAAAAAGATATTACTATGGTATAGTTTTTTAAAATAAAGTCTTTTGCATGGTGTTTGGTTTCCACTCGTAATAGTATAAAACATAGTGTCTATTAGGTCTATATTTGTCCCTAAACATTTCTTGATGCAATAATCTAGAGTTTTTATTTACTAGCATTCTTATACCCCCATAATTTACCATTATTTCATGCTTTCTACAATGAAAGGGGACACCCACTAATGTTAATCCTTTTAAACTAGGCTTTAACTTATAGCCTTTTATTAGTTTTAATATTGTATAATGTTTCATAATATATGTACTTTTTTTTGTTTATAATACTGTTTTACTTTGTTGTTATTGAAATCACCTTTTGGACTTTGCAAAATAAATCCACCGTTACAAAATCCGCAGGCTTTGTCTTTTATTAGTGCTATCCTTTGACATCGTAGACAGAAACTAAATACTTGTTTTTGTTTATTCATTTTAAATTATTTATTGCAGTTAGTATTCCTTTTTTACTAATTGGTATATCATGGATCTGTAGTTCTATACACCCATCATAATATCTATTTGCTTTTTTAATACCTCTAGTTAATTTACTTTTAAAACTGATAGCCTTTTTTTTATTTGCAAAGGCTTGTATAAATGTCTCGTTATGCTGGTGCAACGAGGTATCTTTTATAATGTATATTTTCATAATGATTATATTAAAAAGGGCGGTGTTCAAGTCCCGCCCTGTTATTATTTATTTTATTATTTTTTCTATTTGATTGAGTTTTTCTAATTCTCTGTCTATCCTCATTTTTAATCTAACAAAATGCTGACTTTTTTTATAGTCAAATTTCCAGTCTCTAGTCCCATTTCTACTCATATGCTTTTCTAGTTCTTCTATTAATGTGTTTGTTGCTTTCATATTGTTTTGTTTTTTAGTGTTTTAGTTTGTGACTTGGTTAATTTCTCAATCTTTTTTACTAACCTTGTCGTTTTTTCCTAGATTAATTTCTGTTATACACAAATTATTTTTTTTGCAAAAATTAATCGCTTTCATTACTACATCCATAGGAGCATTAAATTTTTTTTCTAAATAATTCATTTTTTCTAGTAGTGTAAATTTTTTCATAATTTCTATTTTTTAATTAATACTATTAAGGTAAATATACTACGGACAATCCATTCTCGCAAGTTTTTTGCCCTAAAATATACCTTAAAAGGCAAAATAAATACCTCTACCTCTGTTAAATTTTTTGAAAGTTTTTTGATTTTTTTTTTCTTTTGGGGTTGTTTTTAGGGAATTTTTATATAAATATTAGCCCTCTATCATTATAAATAGAGTTACCCTCATCGTCTAGTGTGTTCATATATTCGGCTAGAGCCATTACAGTAGCAGCAATAGGATCTATTTTACCCTTTGCTTTTTTCTTAGATAGTTTAATATTACCAGCAGCATCGGACTCTAGTACCACATTTGAAATGCACCACCGCAGTACAGGGTGTCCACCGTGATTAATTTTTTTATCTAGTACCAGAGACTCAAACATCTTGGTAGGTGCATTTTGGCTAATATAGCCCATACCTATTGGGTTGAGAGTTAGTCCCTCGTTCATTAAGTTGATTACGAGTTGGCTAGAGTTCCACCTATCAAAACTCATAGAGATAATATTAAACCGCTCTGCTAGTTCTAAGATTTTAGCCTGTATAAAATTATAGTCTGTTACATTCCCCTCTGTCACTATTAAATGTCCACTATCTGCCCATGTATTATAGTCTACACCATCACCACCCTTAACCTGCTCTAACTTTGCAGAGGGCACAAATATAAAGGGCACTATAGTATAGTACTCACCATCTGAGTCTGGGAATACCAAAGTAAAACAACTGAGGTCTCTAGTGCTCGCTAAATCCAAACCGCCAAAACAATCGGCTTTATCAAATTTTGAAAGGTCTATTTTTTCTAGGTTACAGTCCGTCCACTCTTTATCTGTAAACATACCCGACTCTGCATTAGTCCAAATATTTAAATGTAACCTCTTAAATGTGTTTTGAAACGATGGTGTATTAATAGCCTTTTGGTATTGTTGTCTAAAATATTCCTCTTTAATAATAGTACCATAGCCTGCATTTGCTTTTTTCCAAACCTTAGGGTCTGTCCAATCGTCCTCTGGCTCGGCTCTAAAAATTACAGGTAAAAAACTATCGTCTTTAATAATACCGTCTCTAACTTTAAGAGCATATTGGTTTAGTTCATAGCATATACTTTGACGATCAAAGCCTGCGGTAGTTATGCAAATTAATAGCGGTTGCTTTCTACTACCCATAGAGGTACTGATAACATCGTACAATTCTCTATCCTTCTGAGCATGCAACTCATCAAATATTGCACACGATAAATTCATACCGTGAGCCGTAGTAGACTCGCTAGATATACTCTTATAATAACTGCCCGTGCTTTCAACACTAATTGAATTACGAAACACCCGTCCCCTAGCCGACAACTCTTTAGAATTTAGTACCATTTGCCGTGCTATTCCAAATACAATATTTGCCTGGTTGCGGTCAGCGGCAGCACTAATAACCTCGCCACCTATCTCCCCATCTGCATAGAGCATGTAAAGTGCGATGGCTGCTGACAGGTTGCTCTTGCCGTTTTTTCTAGGTATCTCTATATAGCAAGTGCGATATTTTCTGAGCCCATTTTTATCTACCCAGCCAAATAAAGGTTTTATTATTTGCTCCTTTTGAAAGTCCTCTAATATAAATTTTTGCCCCCCTAGTTCCCCCTTGACATGGGTTATAAAACTTTCAATAAATTTTACTGCTCGCTCTGCTCTTTTTTTATCGTATATATATTTTGTTTTTTTCATTTACCTTGCCCTCTATATACCTTAAAATAATTATCAGAGTTTTTGTTTTTACTCTGTTTGGTTTTAGCATGTATACCCCGTCTCTTTTTTTTCTTTTTTATTCTGTGTATGTATTTATGTTGTTTAGCCATAACTAATCATTAAAAAAATTAAACTCATTGTCTTTAACTTCTATGCGAGCAGGTGCACTAATTTTACTGCGGGCACTAGGGGTGAGTCCAAATTGGCTCGCTAGTTTTAAACACATCTCTAGAGCCTGCTTGCTCACCGCTTGTAGTGGTACTATTTGTGAGTGCTTAATGTCGCCCTCATCATTACGGTAAACCATTACCCGCCCATTTTTTCTCAGGGTTTGCTCGCACTCAATATGTAGAGCCATGTTATTTGCATAGGCTACTATTAACTGCAAATCTACCTCGCATAACATGTCTAAACTGTGCAACTGTTTTACGACAATATTAAACTGTTCTTTGCCTATTTTAGATAGCCATTTAGGAGCAGCAGGTACATCTATTTTTTTTACTTGCATTGGGTTGTCTAGTTCCCTATGCTTTCGCAGAGTACCTCTGGCTTTTTTAATTTCTGTTGGAATTTTTGGTCTGCCTGTCATAGTGTTTGTTTAAATAGTCCCATTTGAAGGGGTGTTGGTTTTATAGAAAATAAAAAACAATTAAATATGTGTAGCCCTAAGTCGGGGTCTACCATATTCCTTAATACCTTCCGCTTATTTTTAATTTTACTATTAGATATATTAAAACCATATAGAGACCCGCTACCTTTTAAATCATTGTGCACTCGTTTTGTTTTTACTTCAAAATTACTAATTTTAAAATTAGACCAATAGGAATGTCTATGCAGTTTGTAGTTTGGTTGTATTAAATAATCATAATAGGGTATTACATTCTCTATAATCCATTTTGTATTAGGCTTTGCAAAATGCTTTAATAATATTATCTGTTGGTATAAATCCATCTGAGGGTACAGGGCTTTATAGTTGCCCGCATGTACACCGCACCGCCTTATATCGCTATGTGTTGGACATGGTGGCGATGACCAGATGAAATCAAAATGCTCAAAATTTTCTAATAAATACTTATGAGCATCACCTACAATAACCTCGTCTTTTGGAAATTTTTTTTTATATTCTTTGGCTATCTCTTTGTCAATTTCTATAGCCGTTACATTTACATCTCGCCACAGTTTACGATTACCACCGATACCACAATATAAGTTTAATACTTTCATAATATAACTATAGTTAGAGGGGGGGGGCTAGAGTTTTGGTTATAACTAAATCTTG
>TARA_R100001594_G_scaffold40726_2_pt1 | contig 28448 bp, 35 predicted proteins | sample TARA_R100001594 | Tara Oceans TARA_R100001594 (sample SAMEA2622752) | marine metagenome | biome: marine biome (ENVO:00000447); feature: marine epipelagic mixed layer (ENVO:xxxxxxxxx); material: "saline water (ENVO:00002010), including plankton (ENVO:xxxxxxxx)" | depth 150 m | reverse complement strand
TAATTTTTCATCAAAATGTTCGTGATAATACTCTTCAAAAGCATTTAACAAAGCGTTAGCTAATCTATAACCAGAACTTTTACCATTATTAAAATCCTCTAAATACTTTAATATTTCAGCGGAATCTATATTATCTATTATTTCATAAAACTCACCCCTATTTTGAGCGTGTTTTAAATACATTTTCATTCGAATTTTTTTAGGAACTTGTAACCAATAAGAATAATCATTTGTTAATCTTAAAAATTCTAATTCATCTGTTATGTCAATAACTTCTCCCATAATCATCTCCTTAACTAATATTGTTTTTTACCCAGTCATTAATATAAGAATCATCTTCTTTTTTATGTGAGTCAAGATGTGCTTGGTTAAGAACATCTAAAGCATCCTCTAATAGTTGAATATTATCTATGGGAGGATCCTCAGACAAGCTATCAACAATAGCTCTCTTAACTAACATAAATTTTTCATAACTTAAAGTAATTGAATTATTCATTTTACTTTTTCTGAAACAGGTTTTTTTGACTGCTTCGCCATTTCCTCATCTACAAAAAAAGATATTTGTTTAGATGGGCTACGGTGGTTTTTATTTGATATTTCCCATAACTTTTCCCATACATTTACAGGTACAGCTACAGATTTGTATTTTTGAACATTAGGCATAATTACTCCTTTAATTTATTGAAGCCAGTCTTTTAATTCTTCACCCATGACAATGCTGGCAATATTCATTTTATTGCGAAGAGCTTTTACGATGCGTTCATCAATCGTACCCTCACAAATAAAATCAATATAAGTCACAGGATTTTTTTGACCTATGCGATGCGCTCTGTCTTCAGATTGAGTTCGAATCGCTAAATCAAAACTATTAGCAAAGTAAATGACGTTCTGTGCAGCAGTTAAGGTAATACCCATACCACCTGTTTGTGGGTTGCCTACAAAAAACTTAGCTTCACCATTTTGAAACTGGTCAATGGCCGTGGTCCGTTCTTCATCTTTGGTATCTCCAAAATAACTAACCACAGACTTACTTCCATATTCTTTTATCAAGGCATTTTGTATTCGCACCACGTCATATCTAAATCTTGACCAGATAATTGTTTTACCTTCTATTTCCTCTATGCACGATAACATTTCATTTAATCTATTATCTTTAATATCTATTAATTCATCGCTATCATCTGCTTTTGTGTGCCCGGACAATACTTGTTGCATTCGTAATAATTGAGTCATAACATTATTTGCTGTCATAAACTCCTCATCGTTAATATGTGCAACGGCATATTCTTTTAAGTCTTGATAAATTCTTTGTTGCTCTTCGGTCATTGACACGTTTCTTTGTGTATAAATTTTATCAGGTAGATCCATACAATCTTTTTTAAGAACTCTCGAAGAAAACCCTCTTAAAATACTTGTTAGTTCATCCAGGTATCTATACCCAACAATCATGTTAAAAGAATGCGAACCCACGCTACGTTTTTTAGTTACGGCATAACGATGTTGAAAATGATGAAAGTTTTTACCACAGTCACCTAGCAAACGCTCATCTAAAAATCTACATTGCGCCCATAAATCCATAGGCGATTGTGTAACAGGAAAACCAGTTAGTATTCTTCGATATATGGCGTACTGGCTAAGTTTAATTAGAGCTTTGGTTCGTGATGCTTTGTGATTTTTTATAGTTGTAGATTCATCTATCGCTAACAGTGCTTTTGAGTGTAATAATAATTTTTCAAGATACTTAACACCTTTAGCCGTGGACAGTGCTTCAACATTCATAATAAATATTCGTAACCCCTCAAAACTATCCATCATTCCCATTAAATTTTCTTTTTCTTTTTTACCTGGCGATGGTTTCCACACCATCATTTTTGTTTTTATGGTGTCAGGAAGATGCGTAGGTATTTCAAGATTATGCCAGTTACGATAAACACCTTTAGGTGCTATGACTATGAAGGTATCTATCTTGCCTTTTTCAAATAAAATACCTGCATTATCTATACAAACTTTAGACTTTCCGGTACCCATTTCCATAAAAAAAGCATAGTTCACACGGTTCCAACAATCTTCAAGAACTTTCTTTTGATGGTCAAAAGGCGTGGTTTTAAACTTATATTTTTTATTATCCATGACAGATATAATACCATGGGATTATTTATTGTTGCAAATATTAATAGTAAAAGGTATATTCGATGGTAAGAAAGTTAAAGGAGAAAGGAATGACTGTTTACGTAACACAAGAAAACCCCCGTGTAGATATGGTATCTGCCACGAAGTGGGGTGAACTTATCCCTTTATCTTCTGCTAATGATCAAGTGCATCTCAACCCCATGAGAATGATTACACAAATCACCTCTAAATTAAAGGGGTTTAGTGATGACGACTATTTATTAGCTGTGGGAGATCCAGCAATTATTGGTATTGCTTTTACCATTGCATCTAATCAAAACAATGGACACGTTAATTTATTAAAGTGGGACAAATTTGAAAAAATGTATTACCTGGTAAAGATTAATTTTAATTGTGGGATTGAAGACTAACCAACCTGAAGAGGAATTACTTATGAATGAAATATTTGAAGCGATAGAAGCGGAAAGTGAAAAATTTAAAGAGGTAAATGCTGAGAGTGGTAAAGAGCTTTCAGTTCTCATTGAAGAAGCTAATAAGATGAGGAAAAAAATTGAGGCTTTGGAAGAGGAGATAAAGAAAGAGAAAAAGCAGTATGCAGCTTATCTTTATGACTTGATACCTGAACAAATGAATACTATGGGACTGGATAAAGTAGAAGCTGATGGATCAGTAGTATCTTTAAAAAGTTTTGTTTCAGCACGAATGCCAACCGACCCAATAGAGAAACAACAAGCGTTGGAATATCTACGTTCAATCGGTAAAGGTGACTTCATTAAAAATGATTTATCAATATCTTTTGGGGTATCAGAAGATGATAGATGTATGAAGTTACAAAAAGAGTTGGAGGGTCATGGCTATCACTGTTCAAGTAAGGTCTGGATAGAACCACCTACTTTAAAGAAACTTATAAAGGATTGTGTAGAAAACGGAGAGAATATAGATCTCGAAAGGTTCAACACATATTTAGGTACAACTGCTGTAATTAAGGGAGTGAAAATATGAAAAACCAAATCAGCAAAGAACTAGAAACAGCGTTTCTTGAAAACGCAAACTCGGGCATGGAAGAGGTATCTAACGATGACTTACAAATGCCTTTTATAAGAGCATTACAACCACTTAATCCACAACTGCAAAGTGATGAAGCAGATTATATTCCTGATGCAAAGGCAGGGGACATTTTTAATACGGTCACTAAAAAGTTTTGGAAGGCTGATGATGGTCTATTGGTCATTCCAGTGTATTACCAAATGAAATACCTGGAATTTATTCCAAGAGGTCAAGATGGTGGAGGATTTGTGGGTGAGATTAATCCTACAGACCCTTTAATCAAACAAGCAAAACGAGATGAAAGCAACATTGAAATGTTACCTAATGGCAATGAGTTAATAAGAACAGCTCAACATTATGTAAAGATTTTACACGAAGACGGTTCGTTAGAATCCGCAGTAATTGATTTAAAGAAAACTGGCTTGAAAAAATCCAGAATATGGAATTCATTGATGGCCATGCAAAAAATTAAATCAACAGGTAAAACCATGCCAACTTTTGCTAATGTATACCGTGCTACTACAGTCAAAGAGAAGAATGACAAGGGTACATGGTATTCGCTTAGTTTCACAATGGAGAAAACGGTGCCAGACATACAAACGTTTAATGAAGCAAAAGACTTCAGTGACGCTTTGAAGTCTGGTTCAATCTCTCTGGCTCCCCCAGCCTATGAGCCTGAGAAGATTGGAACTGAACAAGAAGTGCCATTCTAACCATTGTGGGGCTTGTCCCCCCTTTATTTTCCTTTGACAAGGGGGGACATTTCTAATGAGTTTAGCACAAAAATTTCTTTTGTTATTTTCAGGGTGCACCACAGCACATGGGCAAACCACTGTGCTTGATAGTGCTCGAAACGGAAAAATGAACGCAAAAAGTTTCATTGTCCGTGAAGCATTAACGGTTGACCTGGTGGAACAACATTTAAAAGGTGAGCGTGGTATAGGTTCAATACCCATAGACGAATACAATAAATGTGTGTTCGGCGCGTTAGACATTGACGACTACAACTTAGACCTGATTGCATTAAAAAATAAAATAGACAGATTAAAACTACCGCTGGTCGTGTGTCGATCAAAAAGTGGTGGCGCACATTGTTTTTTGTTTGTTAAAGAAAAGATATCGGCAGCCGAGATGCGTGACAAGTTAGCGGAGTTTGCTAGTGCATTAGGTTTCGGGGGGTGTGAGATTTTTCCTAAACAGGAAGAAGTAAAAGTAGAACGAGGGGACGTAGGTAATTTTATTAATCTACCTTATTTTAACGCTAAATATTCTACTCGATACGCCATTAAAAAAGATGGTGATGCTTACACATTAGAGGAATTTTTTAAACAAGTAAGCAATCTTGCACTAACACCAAAACAATTATTAGATTTTAAAATACATAATGACGACAATTTATTACCACATGGACCACCATGTTTACAGCAATTAACAGAGTTTGGAATTCCTGAAGGTGGTCGTAACACAACTCTTATGAACATAGGGATATACTATAAAATGTCCAACCCTAGCGACTGGAAAGAGAAGCTAGAAGAACATAATCAAAATTATTCAAGCCCACCATTACCCGCAAAAGAAATAGTCGATATACAAACTAGGTTGGATAAGAAAGACTATTATTACATGTGTAAACAAGAGCCGTTATGTAGTCATTGTAATCGTGGCTTATGCCGTAACCGCAAGTTTGGTATTGGAAACAATCAAGCATTTCCAATATTAGGAGGGTTGACTGTTGTTCAGTCGGAACCTCCAGTATGGTTTGTAGATGTTGATGGAGCAAGGTTAGAGCTAACTACTAGACAATTACAAATGCAGGTAGAGTTCCAACGTGCTTGCATGGAACAAACTTATCGTATGCCGGTACGCATGAAAGAGAACGACTGGAGAGATTTAGTAGATAATTTATTAGATAGTGCTACTAGAATCTCAGTGCCTGAAGAGTTAACACAAAAGGGTTTATTTAACGAGTTACTTGAAATTTTTTGCACTAGCCGTATTAGAGCCACCAGCCCTGAAGAGTTACTGACAGGTAAGCCTTGGACAGATGGTGGACTAACTTTTTTTAAATTAAGCTCTTTACAAGATTTTTTAAGACGGCATGGGTTTACAGATTACACTCGTGGTCAAATCACAGAGCGATTAAAAGAGCTAAACAACGGAGCAAACTCGGATAAAGAATATCGATTTAAAGACTCTCGCGACAAATGGCGTAAGGTTAGAGTGTGGTTTATTCCTGAAATGAAACGAGGTGAAGTTGAATTACCAGACGTTGAAATAAATGAGGATACTCCTTTTTAAGATGATTAAAACTATTTTAGGCCCGCCTGGCTGTGGCAAAACACATACTAATACTTTGTTAATTAGACAGTGTATCGAAGATGGTATTTATCCTGAAAGAATAGCTTGTGTTTCGTTTACTAAAAAAGCGGCACAAGAAAGTAAGGACAGAGTGTTCAGAGATCTAGGGGTAGAAAAAAATCGTTTACATTATTTTCAGACATTACATTCTATGGCTTTTCGAGCAGGTCAATATAAAAAAGAAGATGTGATACGTGGCACAGACTTAAAAGCCGTTGGAGATGCTGTGGGCATTAGTTTCAACGCTATAACTAATACTAATGGTCAAGAATCTGATTTCAGTATGTTAGGTATTTCTCCAGGCGACCAATATTTAGGTATCTATCACCTAGGCAGAAACATGCGGATATCAACTGAAAAGTCTTTTAATTTAATATCAAACTATAAGTTACACTGGGAAGAGTTGAAAAGATTAATATCTGTTTATGAAAAATATAAAAAAATTAACGGTAAAGTTGATTTTACAGACATGATAGAAACTTTTATTAATAGAAATGAGCCAGTGGACATTGATGCGTTATTCGTAGACGAAGCTCAAGATTTATCTACTTTACAGTGGGATATGGTAGATATTTTAAGAGTAAAACCAAAAATACAAATTTTCACAGGTGACGATGATCAGGCCATTATGGGTTTTCAAGGTGCAGATGTAAAAAGATTTCTTAATGCAACAAAAGATAAAGAAGTATTGAGCAAGTCTTATAGGTTACCTCAGGAACCATGGTTTGAGGCTCAACGAATTGTGTCAAGAATTAGTGGTCGTGCGCCTAAAGAATGGTCGCCAAGAGATGATAAAGGCTCTGTGCAGTTTCATCAAAATCTATGGGACTTACCTTTGGATCAAGGTGAATGGTGCATTATGACAAGAACAAATAGGTTAGGGGATGTGTACGCTAGAATGTTACGTGATGAGGGATGGGTATATAGTCGTCATGGTCATCCTAGTGTGCCAATAAAAACATTCCAAGCTATTCTTGACTGGGAAAAATTGTGCAAAGACAAGGTAATCGATACTCCAGGAATAAAAAGTATTTATAATTTTATGAGTGTAGGTGTAGGTTTTAAGAGGGGGTTCGGGCCTAGATCAAGTGCCATCATGCAACTTAATCCTGACAACGTATTCACGCTTGACGAAATGAAACAGGGGTTAGGATTACTTGCAGATGAAAATATGCGTTGGCACCAAGTTCTTGACAAAGTTGATGTAGAATCTCAAAATTACATTCTAAATGCTTTAAAACGCGGAGATAATGTGAAAAATCCAAGAATAAAAATAAGCACAATACACTCTATGAAAGGTGGTGAATGCGATAATATTTTGGTTGTTCCTGACCTATCTCCAGCAGCATACAAAAATTATTACGAAGATCCAGACACTGAACACAGAGTTTTTTATGTTGCGGTTACAAGGGCTAAAAAATCTCTGCATTTTTTAGAACCACAATCTAATATGTTTTATCAAATATAATTATGCAAGAAGAACTAATATTTGACGAAAAAGTATGGACACCACCAGAGTCTTTTCCAGACTTATCTCAAGAAAAATTATTAGCCATAGACGTAGAAACTAAAGATCCTAACCTCACCACTAAGGGTGCAGGGTGGTTCAGGAACGATGGACACCTCATAGGCATCGCTGTAGCGTCTAAAGACCAACAATGGTACTTCCCCATGCGTCATGAGGGTAGAGGCAATCTCAGCCCAAATTTGGTGGCTTCTTGGCTATGTGACCAGTTATCGCACGGCATGGACGTAGTGATGCACAACGCTCAGTACGATTTAGGGTGGTTACATCATGAAGGGATTACGGTTCATGGTTCAGTGTTCGACACGATGGTAGCGGCAGCATTGCTTGACGAGAATAGATTTAGCTACTCGTTAGATGCGTTAGGTAGCACTTACATAGGTAAAAGGAAGGCTAATTTAGAGTTAAATACCACCGCTAGTCAGCATGGGGTCGATGCGAAGAAAGAAATGTGGCGATTACCTGCTGCTCGAGTTGCTAATTATGCCGAGACGGATGCCAGAATAACTTATGATTTATGGTCGGTGTTGCATCAAAAATTAATACAAGACGACTGTAAGAATATATTAACTTTAGAACTGGCACTAATACCCATTATTTTTGAGATGAGAAAAAAAGGTATACGCATAGATTTAGAACAAGCAGAAAAAACTAAAAAGATTTTAGAAACAAAGGAGAAAAAACTTCTGCAAGAAGTGAAAAAAGAGGTAGGCTTTTTTATAGAGCCTTGGAACGCAACAAGTCTGGCAAAGGCTTTTGATACATTGGGGTTAAAGTATGAAAGAACGCAAAAATCGGGTGCACCGAGTTTCACGAAACATTTTCTTAGCAACCACGAACATCCTATCGCACAGAAAATTCTTGAGATTAGAGAATTTAACAAAGCAAACACTACGTTTATCGACACTATTTTATCTCATCAGCATAATGGCCGCATTCATTGTGAGTTTAACCAACTTCGTAGCGAAGTAGGAGGCACAGTTACCGGCAGGTTTTCATCAAGCCACCCTAACTTGCAGCAAGTTCCTGCTAGGCACCCTGAGATAAAAAAGATGATACGAGGTTTGTTTTTACCTGAGGAAGATAAACTGTGGGGTAGTTTTGATTACTCCGCACAAGAACCACGGTGGTTGATGCACTATGTAAGTTTAACACCTACAACCAAAGATGATCATCGGGTGCAAGAAATAATTAAACAATATCACCAGGAGGACTTTGACTTTCATCAGATGGTAGCAGATTTAGCAGGAGTAGAAAGAACGATAGCTAAAACAATTAATTTAGGCATTATGTATGGCATGGGATTAGGTAAATTATCTAATGTGTTAGGCGATATATCTATGGGAGAGACTAAAGAGATACGAAATGATTATGATGACAAAGTGCCATTTATTCGTGAAATAGCTAACGCTGTGTCTAAAGCAGCGGAGTCTCGTAAAGAGATTAGAACATTATTAGGTCGTAAATGTAGGTTTCCGATGCGAGAGAAGGGTGTGTATGGCAGTAAAAGCTCGGAGTTTTTGCATGTGGATAGGTTAGAAAGGGAGTGGCAAGCAATACTTGATATGCCAATAGAAGAGAGAGAAAAAGACTGGGAGTATCGAAACCCTAAGTTTTTTAGGGTAGCTAATACTTACAAAGCCCTGAATCGTTTGATACAAGCGTCTAGTGCAGATCAAACCAAACAAGCATTATTAAACTGCTATAACAATGGTTTTACCCCAATGTTGACTGTGCATGATGAATTATGCTTTTCTATAGATGAGGAAGATATAGATAAAATTAAAGATTTGATGGAAAACTGCGTCAAAATGCAAGTGCCATCAAAAATAGATGTAGGACTAGGAAAAAACTGGGGAGAGACAAAATGATAAAAAATTTAATATATTATTTATTTATGACAATATATTTATTTTGTGCTGCAATAACGGTAATATTTTGTGGAATTGCAGGTATTATAATTACTACTTTATTAAATTTAAAAAGGCATTACGATGGCAGTCAGAAGCACATCTCAAAAACCTAAAAGGCAAAAAAATGTAGCTAGAACAACTACCGGTAAAAATCCTAATTTCCGGCCCACTAAAAAAGGTGCGGGAATGACAGCTAAAGGTGTAAAAGAGTTTCGTAAAAAAAATCCTGGTTCTAAATTAAAAACTGCAGTAACGGGTAAAGTAAAACCTGGCAGTAAAGCAGCTAAAAGGCGTAAATCATTTTGCGCTAGGTCATTAGGTCAATTAAAAAAATCATCAGCAAAGACAAGGAACAATCCTAATTCTCGTATTCGACAAGCGAGAAGACGCTGGAAATGTTAGTATGGATGACGATATTTTTGAGACTAATATCCGCAATGAGATACGGGATTGGTCAAAAACATTTCTAGAAAAACCAAATAAAAATTATAATAATTTTCCTGCATGTCCCTTTGCCGCTAAAGCGTGGGCCGATAATAGAGTGGACATTCAATTTAGTTATGACAACAGCCCTTTAGAATTTTATCAAATATTATCTAATTATGATGATAGATTTGAGTTAGTCATTTTAATAGATTTAGGATACGATTCTAATTCTGATAGATTTCATGAATATTTATCTGGAATAAATGAAACTATTGCACAAAATTGTTTTGGAGATCGAGATTTATTTGTAATGGGTTTTCATCCTGAAGATGAAAGTAATGAATTACTTAATAATGAAGAAACTATTGAAACACAAACTTTTGAAACAGAATCTGAAGAAATGTATTCTATGATTTTTATACAAAGATTAAGTTTATTATGTGAGGCTTCAAATAAATTGCAAAAGAAACGGTATTATGATAGAAAATTTGGTAATTATGAAGTATCTAATATATTGGAAAACAGAAATAATTTATTTAAGAGGATGATAAAATGTCAAAATTAAAAAAAGGTGCGAGTAAAAGAGGTAAAAAAACAGTTAAAAAAACTGGGGCTAGGGGTAGAAAAACAGTTAAAAAAACCGGCACTAAAGTTAAAAAAACAGTTAAAAAAACTGGCACTAAAAAAACTAGAACTAAACGTAATGTAGGTGGCACAGTTAAGAAGACAGGCATGAATCGCGGTGGTGTTAAGAAGACAGGTATGAATCGCGGTGGTGTTAAGAAGACAGGCATGAATCGCGGAGGAGCAGGCATAGTTAAAAAAACAGGTATGAGAGGTGGAGGAATGAAGCCTACTCAAATGAGAGGTGGAGGAATGAAGCCTACTCGAATGAGAGGTGGAGGAATGAAACCAGTTAGGGGAAGATAAGAGTATGTCTCAAAAAAGTAAAGCTAAACCAACTAATCCAGCTTTATACGCAAGGGTTAAGGCAGAAGCTAAACGTAAATTTGACGTTTATCCTTCAGCTTATGCTAATGCTTGGTTAGTGCGTACCTATAAAAAACGTGGTGGTGGTTATAGGACTACTACCGCCACGACCACTAAAAGAAAGACCACAGCAAGAAAATCTACTACAAGAAGAGTAGCAGGTAAGAAAATTAAGGTGAAACGTGGCTAAACCCAAAGGTGGTTTAACAGAGTGGTTCGGTAAAGGCTCTAAAGGTGATTGGGTTGATATTGGCGCACCTAAAAAAGATGGGAAGTTTCAATCTTGCGGTAGAAAATCTACAAAAACCAGTAAAAGAAAATATCCTAAATGTGTGCCTAGAGCTAAAGCCAGGAGCATGAGCAAAGAACAAATTGCTAGTGCTGTTCGTAGGAAAAGGGCTAAGGCTCAAGGCGTAGATGGAAAACCTACAAACGTAAAAACTTTTAAAGCGAAAGAAGGCGGTTTAGCAAGTAAGATTGCAATAGGGTGCGGAGCAATAATGAACAATAGGCGTAAAAAAACTAAATACGCTTAGCCTTGTCTACGAGGTCCAAAGAACGGGTTGCGTAAACCAATACCCCTCATTTCTCTAAAATTTCTCATAGGACTTTCACCAAAACCTGGTGAAAAAGGTCTGCGAGCAGGTCTAAACCCAACAGGTAAACCAAATCTAGGTGGTGGTGTTGGTCTAAAACGGTCAAATCCTCTTAAAATACCCTCCAACCCAAATCTAGATGGTGGTGTAGGCATTGATACTGGTCTTGTAGGAATACCAAACTCTGGTAAAGGCATTGGCCGCATCATAGAATCGTCAGGTTGTGGAGTTGATGCTATTGGTTGTTCTGGAAAATTTACTCCACTGTCTCTTAATCTACCAAAAAAACTTCTAGCAAAATCATTGTCTGATTGATCCATAACAGGGGGTGCCATTGGTGGTGGTGCCATTGGTGGCTGTTCCATAACAGGGGGTGCCATTGGCGGTGGTTCTTGCATCGGAGGCATAGAGGGTTGCATATTAAGTTGTTCAGAAGGAAGAGCGGGTGGTGGCTCAGGTATCATAGGTGGTGGCGTTAGTGCCACTGGTTGTGGTGTTGGTGCCACTGGTTGCGCCATTGGTGGCGGTGGCGGTGGCGGTGCCACTGGTTGAGGCGTTGGTGCCATTGGCACAAATCTATTGCCCACTATGCTTCCTCGACCTCGTAAAAATTGTCGGGGGTCCATGCCTATAGAAAAAGAACCTAAGCCATTAGCCATTTATTTACCCTTTTATTTTTTTATTAATATATAAAACTAATGCGTAAACCACAAGCCTATCATTCCCAGACCTTTGTTTTTGATGAATTAACATAAGTAGGTAAACAAGTAGCTGCTACCTCTGGACTGTTATATTTTTTATTAGGTGGAAAGTAATTTTGTCTCCGGATAGTTTTAGCAAAGTACATACATCGGTTTAAATCTTTCCAGTAAGTTTTGTCACCATAAGGTTGACCATCTAAATATACCGTTAGCATAAATACAAGTAGCATTATCCACCTAACGACAGTATATAAATAAAACCTATAAGTAGACCAATAATAACAATACCTCCTATACAAATAAATATAAAATCAGCTACTTTTTGCCTAAATTCTGCCCGGGCATGCACTTGTCTTTTACGTTCAGCACGAATATCTTTTTCCATTTGAACCAACTCACCCCAAGCCTCTTTGCCCCATGAATAAACAATTAATTCATAAAGTTGTTTTCGCATCTCGGCCATCTTACGTTTGGCTATAAGCGCATCAAATGCTTCTTTTTCAACAGATTTTGCTTGAGTAAGTTTTTTGAATAAGCTAGGTTTTTTAGCTCTACGTTCGGCAGCATTAACATCAGATACACACTCAAACCAACGAGAAATGTGTCCCATAGCAGATTCTAGCTCACGACCTGCATTAACAGCTTTTGTAACGCCATTCAAACATTTGCTAGCTATAGTAATAGCAGCGGTAACGGTCAATGGATCAGGCATTTACATCCACCAAATAAGCGTTGCTACAATAAATCCACAAACACAAGTTAAAATTAACCACAATATTAAAAAAGGATACATCTCTTTACAGAATTGATATATTGCTTGTTTTTTAATTTGCTGATGATCTGTCATACTTTTACCTTTTTTATTTATTTAAGTTATTTTTTACTCATCCATGCTGAAACGCCAAAGTAACCACACACCACACCTGCCATAGCAAGGTAGTACATGGATATAAGCTCTTCGAGAACGTCTAGCTTTTCAGTAGATACTAAGTCGGTAAGTAGTATGATTGTAAGAATAATCATGCTAGATAAAGCAATCCATGACATCTTTTTTTGAGTTTGTAGCTTCTCAAGCTGTATTAACTCTTTACTACTCTGTATCTCATCATCACTAACGATGCCATCGTGATCTAAGTCAAAACCTTCGAAACGACTATCCTTCTCTAGCGAATGAGAGCCTTTCGTAGTTTTTACCGTTGTATTTGAGTGCTTTTTTTCTATTTTTTCCTTTGACATAACTACAATGTACCCAGCCTGAGTTTGGTTCTTCCTCACGGTAGAACTCTAAAATTAATTGATCGTAGTCTAAATTAAGCATAATCCAATGTGCCAAATCTTCATTGCTTATATGCGGTACTTCAAAATCAACCGCTTCTCCTTTTACGTGTTGAGAACTATCACTAGATCCTATCGCACGATTCAGTTCTAAACAACGAAAACCGCTAGATGGGCGCAAAGGCACCCCATAATTGATTCTAACGGGTTCTAGTATGTTTAGGCATACATTCTTCAAAGATTCTAGTTGCGTGTCGTCAGGAGCGTTTTTGATGCCTTTACGCTCTGCTGTAGAAGACTTGGTTAGCTCCTGTAAGGTAAAATGGTCAGATAAACGCATGTTATACCAACCCTAACGCTTTTCGCCTCTCAATGTCTGCTAATAGTTGTTCGCCTGTACCCATGCCAGGAGCCACGGGCCGTGGTTGTTGGTTCGCTAGTGGTGTAAAATTGCTTGTGTCGGGTAAGTTCAATGTCGATGCCTGTGGTCTTAAATTTTGCACTTCTTCTGTTACTTGTTCTGTGATAGGAGCAGTTACCTGTCTAGTTTGTTCTCTAATTGGTCGTGTTTCTTGTTCTAATCTTTCAAGCCCAGAGCTTTGTGCTTCTTGTTGTACTTGAATAGCTACTTGACGTATTGCTGTTAATGCTTGATCAATAACTTTTTCATCAGCTAAGTCTTGTGCTCCTTTAGCTCTAATAGGTGCAAGGCCATCTGCTATTCTTTGTGCTTTTTCTGCTGCTTTACCACGCAATCTTTTGCTTGTTAATACTTTCATTACAGACTTCGTGCGTAAAAGTTTAGAAAATCCAAACATACCTGCTGCTCCGATAATCGTGGTCACAGGAGCAGTAAGTACAGAAACAGCGAAACCTGCCGAAAAAGCGGCTGCGGCAAGACCTGTTTGGCCTTTTAAAACTTCATCAGATACTATGCCTGATTGTTTTGCTATTTTAGAAAGATTGTCTACCTCTTCTTTTCCTAAAATTTCAACAAGTTTATTTTTGTCTTTTTGTATTTTTTTTGTTAGTTCTCTAGCAAACTCACCACTTTTTATGGCCTCAGCAATAGTATTTTTATCTGCCGTTATTTTAACAGGCAATAATCTTTGAACGACTGCTGTTTTAAAATTATCTAACTCTCCCTCTGAAAGTTCTTTTTGTAAAGATGAAAATGCCTTAGTGTTATTTTTATCTAATACATAACTAACAAGTTTATCTGTATCGGCTATCCTTCCAGAATTTATTGATTTCAAAAAAGCATCTTGAGAATCGGCAGTTTTTTGAAGTTGAGCTACTTTTAATTGTTCTAATACCTCATCAAGACCTTTAGTAGACGTTTTTACTCCTTCTAATGCTGCGGTTTCCAGTGCTCTTCCTGATTGACTAAGATCGTCTATAGCAAAATCATTCATCAGTTGTTTTACTCGACCATAGTCTTTACCGAATAATTGTTTACCAGTAGCTTCTCCGAGATTTTCAAAAGCATCAGACAATTCTTTTAAAGTAGTGCCTTTATTAGTATCTATCCACTCTCCTGCAAGTTTTTTTCTAAAACTTTCTTTAAAAGAAACAGGATCGATATTACGTTTTGAAAGTTGATCATATAAACGTAAAGTTTCTGCATATTCTCTAGTAGCTCTTCGTTTTAACTGACCACCAACAGAATTAAGGTCATCTGGTAATGTTTTATATTGCTCTGGAAATTTTAAAAAGTTTTGATTTTTATCAAATTTAAATTTACCTTTTTTGTCACTGGCTTTAAGAAAATCTGCACCTTCTAATTTTAATATGCCGTCTTTTATACCTTGAGTTGTGCCTTTATCAAAATCTCTAGCTGCTTGTTCTAAAACATCATCGCCTGTTTTTCTTACCTGTGCTAATTGTCCTCTTACAAAAGCAGAAGGAGTAATAGAATTTAAGAAGTTCTTTAATTTATTAGGTTCGCCTCGACTAACAAATAAATCAACTAATTGTTTACCATCGGCAGCAAAACCTTGTTTAATCTGAGCACGAATGGCGTTATTAATGCCTGAATTTATCCCTTCAATATTAGTTTTATAAAAATCTTGTGCTTCTTCTAATTTATTTATTGCATCTTTTAATGCTGGATTGTTTTCTTCTATTGCTTTTAATTTTTTTGCTTCAACAGCCTCATCTAACTGTTTTATTACGTCGCCTATTAAATTAGCTGAAGGGCTATTTTTTAAATTTGGGTCTAAAATAGTTGATCGTAAAGCTGACCTGACTAAAGGTATTTGATTAATATCAACTGTATTAAACTGAGGATCAGTTAAAACTTTTATTATTTCTTTGCCATCTATGTCTTCTAATTGAGCTTTTTGCAAGGCAGCCATAGTGGTTTGCTGTGCTTCAGGCCCTAAACCTCTTAAACTAAGAGTATCTTTTATGTCTTTTAAATCGATTTTGGCATCTCGACCCGCAGATTTAAAAGCAGTATCCGCTTGACCGTACAAATTTGTCGTGTGCATATTAAATAATTTAAAAGAAGAATCTAGCGCATCTAAAAAAGGCTCTGCTGACAAGTTAGGATCTACCTCAAACGCTTTTTCTAGTTGTTTAAGTTGAGGCTGTAGAATATCGTCCATGTGTTGTCTTGCTATTTTTATAGCATCATCTGTCTGTAATCTAACCGAAATGTTTTCAATAATTGGATCTATAACTCTATTTATATTCTCTAATGCCTCTTCTTTATCTAACAAGCCTAACTTAGCATCGTTAATTTGTTTTTCTACAAAAATACGATTTTCTGTAGAAATTTTATTTGGTTTAAAAATTTGCTCTAAAATAGATTGAGTTCTGCCTAAAATAGATTTACCAGATAAAGTCTCAACAGGTATTCTTGCCCCCTCATCAATCATTTGTCTCATTGATAGAGCTTGAGCTTCTCGAGCTATTGGAATTGCTTGTTTTAAAGCCTTTGCCTCGCTTACTTTATCTTTTTCTATAATTCTAGCTTTTATTTGATCAACTAATTCTTGATCAGGTTCAGCACCTCTACCTTTGGCATAATAGCCAACACCTTTAGCAATTCCTCGCAAAACAGTATCAAATACACCGACAAATAATGCTTCAAAACCTACGTCTTTCATTATTTCTTTAGGTTCTTGTCTTTCTTGTCTTTCTAAGTCTCTAACAACAACTTCATCAAAAAGTTTTCCTGCTCCTGAGGCTAAAGCAACCAGAGGAACAGCCGCAAAAGCTCCCATCCCAGTGGTAGCTATACCAGCACCAACACCACCTAGTAATGGAAAAATTTCTTTTGCAAAAAAATTAGAAACGTCATACTTAGTTAATCCTGGCTGATTAACAAAAATTGATCCAGCTTTAGGCAAGTTATATTCGTCTTTTATTTCATCATTTATATTATCTAAATTTAAAATAAAATTACCTTTTTCATCTTGAAAATAAGAGTTTTCGCCAAATATTCCCTCTATTCTTCGTGCTTTGTCCTCTGCATCAAAGCCACGAGCCACGCTTCCTTGTACTAAAGCACTCTCTACCTCTCCAATGTGAGTTGGCTTTATAGGCTCATCTTCACCTTGTATAGTTTGACCAGTGCCTGTTTTGCTTTGTTGTATTGCCTCTGCTAATGACATACCTGCAAAAGGGCTAACGTCTGATGGTGCTTGCGACTGAGCATCTAAATCGGAAGGAAAAAAGGTATTTAAAATTAATTCAGACTCTTCTTCTGTAGGTGTATCCCCTTCAATTTCTACTTGTTTTATACCTTCAGGGGTTTCAACATCTATAATTGCCATGATGTAAGACCTATTTTGATTTTCGAAATAAGTTTGGGTTATCTTTATCTTGCACTAAAGTAGCTGGCAGCTTTTTAGTTTGAGCAGTTGCAGACTCTCTTTTTTGTTGAAAAGGCTCTAATATTGTAGATACTTCTCGTCCTGATTTAAGTTGCAAACCAGTCACTTCTTCATCAATAGAGTCTAAATTAGATATTGCACGTTGTCTTTTACTTACAGCTAAATTTCTAAGTTCTAATAACTTTTCAAATATTACGTTTGGATTTGAAAAAGCAGTTGAAAAACCAAATTTTCCTCTCTCTCTTAAACCTATATCATCAAAATAACCTTTTACAAAATTTTGAACGTCAAAATTTGAAATAGAATTAGCAGATTGATTTTCTCTTAATGCCAAAGGTATTGATTGTTGAATTAATAAAGCTAATTTTCCTTCCCACTCTTTTCTACTAAATTTTTCTCTAGAGTTTGGATCTATTGATGATTTATTCATTAAGGCGTTTAAATTTTCTTTAGTAGCTTGAAAGATACCCGATGCACCAAAAATATTACCTTGTTTATCAACCATGCCTTGAGTCAAATCATCAATATTTTTTATTGCTCTATTAGATTCGTTTATGCCGTTTAAGTTATCGTCATACTCATTTCTTATAGATTTTGCATCAGATGTACTTATTCTAGTATCTTTCAATGCTTTTGCGAGATTTGCATCTCTTGTTGCTAAGGCTTTTTGTGTTTCTACATAAAAATCAGACGGCTGGGAATTTTGAGGAACACCGTTTTCTGCAATATAATCCATTCCTAAATTAAACATTTCTCCTTTTTTTATCTTTTGACCATCAGCTAATGTTAAGTCAGATGTTGCTACAAAATAAGAAATATTTCTAGCATCTTGCATTCTTTGATTTCTTAACTCGTTAATTTTTTGTAATCCGTATTTAGCTTTACCTAACTCAACTTGACGTTTAAAAATTCTTTTTTCTTTAGCGTCTTCAGTAAATGTGTCTCCCATTTTTTCCATAGCCGCTGAAAAATTATCGAAAGCATTTTGACTTTTGCCCCCTGCTATTAACAGACCAAATTTAGCTAAATCCATACCTTTTTCAAATCTAGTTTTACCCTCATACTCTGGCATAACATCCATATACTCTTTAAAAAAATCATCAATAGTTTCTTTTTGTTGTCCCTGTGTTTTATCTTTATTTAAAGTATTAACAAAAGTCGTTATAGGCTCTTGCGTTCCATCTGACCCTCTCTCTTCTGCTCTTCGATCTGAAATTAAAGTTCGAATTGCGGATCTAACATCCTCTGGACCCAACAATGAATCTTCACTACGCTCTTGTTGTTGTTCGTCTGGTGTCTTAGGGCCAGCTTGCATACCTTGTAATTGCTCACCTCTCTCCTCTGCTATTTCTCGTAGCCGTCTATCCGTTCGAAATAAATCTTCATCTCTTAGACTAGCTCTATCTATGCCTTTAAAATCACTATCCGTTAAACGGCCTCCACTCGGCTTTTTTTCTAAAAAAGCAAATTTAGGAGGAAGTAATCCAGGCGTAAGATTAGGATCTAAATCACCCGTTATGTTTTGTCCTTGTAACATTTGTTCACTGGCCAAAGGTTGCCCACCTGTTCTTGGAGCATCTAAAATACTTGTTCTTAAATTAAGATCACCTCCAGTTCTTGGAGCCTGTAATATACTAAGTCTTCTGATATCTCTTGCTGATATTGGACCTGTAAAGTTTTTAAGCCGTTCGTTTAATAATAGCTCCGCAGCTTTTTGATCAACAGGGTTTATTTGTCTATCATCTATTACCATAATTAATCCCTTCTAAAAAAGTTAGCTACGCTAGGTAGCCCTGCGGCTTGTCCTAAACCTGCAACACTTATTCCTGTACCAAGAGCCGTGGACAACGGACTAGCACCAGGAGCTTGAGTTGATGTCAACTGCTGTTGAAAACTTGGTACGCCACGTAAAATATCACTAATAAATCCAAATCGAGTAAATGGGTCTTGTGATTGAGCTTGTTGATTTAAGAAATCTGTATCGAGTTGTCTTTGTGCAAAGGATTGCTCGAGTCCACCTAACCCTAATTGTGCTTGTTGTCCTCGTAACCCTATATTACCTAATAAAGTAGCTAAACCTGCCTGTCTTGCTTGTTGGTTTTCAAAAGCTCTTTGTGCATCTTGAAAGGCTTGAGACTGCAAACCCGCAATAGTTTTAGCACGAACGTCTTGTAACCCTCTACCTAATTCTGCTTCTTGTACTGCTTGACGAGTACCACCAAAAGCACCTTGCGCTACTTGATCACCACGTAATTGATTAAGTTGTTGTAAACCGCCCCTGTCTATTTCTTTTAAAGCAGCATCTCTTACTAACGCAAGGTTAGGATCTATAAATTGTTGTAGATTTGCAGCAGTAGGAGCTTGTGCTGTACCTCTCGCTACATCAGCAGCTTCAGTAAGAAATGGTAAAAAAGAAGGCAATCCTCTTGCTTGTTCTAGATCTCTAGTAACTAAACTACTTAATGGTGCAACTTCTTGTTGTGGTAAATCTCTGGGAGTAGTACCTAATGCAAAAACAGGATCTAATAATCTTCTAGTATAATCCTCAATAAAAGGAGCTGGTCTATTAATTACCGTTTGTTGCGTTTCGTTTGGGTTTGTACTCATATTACTTCCTTATGCCATCCTTTCAAATCGACTCATTAAGTCGTACATTCTTGCTGCACCTAAATCTCTGTCTCCGTTACCCGCACCCCTGACTGCTTGTGCTGTTAATACAAACTCACCGTCAGACAATCTTGCAGGTATACTATCTGATGTGCCAGTGCCTGGGCCTACTATTTCACCACCCGTCGCTGCCATTAAACGCTCACTAGGAAATGCTGAACTTAAATAATTTTGTGCATCTTCAATACTTATACCAGTTTGTCTAGCTAACTCTGCTGCTCCAAATGGAGCACTTATTCCTGCTGCAAACTGTTGTTCTGCTGTTCTTTGGTCACGCGGTGTACTAAAAAACTCTTGTCCCGCTGTCATTTGTGGATTTACATCAGTTCTTTGTTTATTAAAATCTGATTGATACTTAGCAGCAAAAGCCGCAGCTCCCAATGGTAAACCAAATTTTAATAAATTTTTGCCTAAATCACCTTTTAAAGCATCTGTTATTTTAGTTAAACCACCTGTAGTTTTAGCTGCTTCTGCTACCTTACTTCCAACATTAATATCCTTAAGAGACGTTGGAAATTTAGACCCTGCTACTTCTAAAAATTGTGATTTAGAACCTGGATCTCCTAATTGTGTTTTTTCAAGCACTTTTTTTGCTGCTTCAAATGGGGAGGACATTAAACCTTCTGGAGGCGTCGTTGATAATACTTCACTACCAAGCGAACCTGTTGTAGGTAATGCAAATTTACTCTGTACTGCTGGTGCTGCTCGTCCAAATAATTGACCAAAACCAATAGTTTTACTTCCTCTTGGATCTAAAGAAAGATTACCAATGCCACCCCTAACTGCTGATCCTAATTTACTAAAAAGACCAGCACTTGAAGGTGCTCCCTGAAAACCAGCTATCCCACCTGCTAATGCTTGACCCCCAAAAAATCCTGTTGCTGCTCCACCTAAAATACCTTTAAGTCCTTTACCCTCAGCAGCACCTATAGCTGCCCCTAATGCTGCTCCAGCGGGTGGACCTGCTACTGCACCTACAACAATAGGAGCTGCTTTTTTTACAACTTTAAATGCCTTCTTAAATAATTTTTTAAAGAAAAATTCTGGTTGACCAGTGATAGGGTTAATACTATTTAAGGTATTACCTACGACATAACGATTAGGGTCTTGAATACCCATTAATTGCATTTGTCTGAATAATTCGTCTTTAAGATTTGGATTAGCTTCTAATATCTCAGCAGGAACAACTGTCTCACCCTCTGCTGCGTGTACCATATAGGTATCACCATATCGTCCAAATTCTGCTAAATTGTCTGCTAATTGTTGTATGCCGTTAGTCATCTCTAGTAATCTCTAAATAGCTGCCTACTACGTGTAAGCGGTTAGCGTTACCTGCCGTAACTTTTAAAGCCTCCCCTTCTTCTACTACTAATGGCGCAGATAATAATTCAACCGTGCCATTACCAGTGGTGGCTTTGACGTTAAACAATACAAATACGTTAGATGACGTATCAGTAATTGTCAATGTTATAGTGGAAGCTGACCCACTATCGTCTGCAACTAAAATAGATTTAAAGATAGCTGTAGCTGGACTAACAGTGCTAGTGGCCGTAGGTGCAGTATATAAAGTAGTAATACCTGTAGTAGTTAAATCTACTTTTGCATTTTTATAAAACGTACTCATCTAGCCTAAAAACCACGCTAAACTACGAGAGTTATCTTTACCCTCTACTTGTTGTGGAAAATCTTTGCTTTGCAAAGCAATTTCGATTTCTCGTAAAATGCTTTGTAGGGTGTCTGCATCATACTCATCAGGTGCCTGAGCTAACGATGACACAAGTAATTTTGCCATTATCGCCTCCCATCTGGTCTAAGGTCAAGCCTAGTATCTCCTAACGTCCAGTTAACATTAGATATATTACTTTCGATACGTAATGCTATTTGTCGTGCTCTAGCTCGAGTAAAAGACTGTTGTGTGGTAGGTAATATCGCATTAGTTGAATTAGTCACTAATGTATCACCAGGAAAATTTCTAGTTTTTAATACAAAATCAACCTGATCTGTTGATGCAATATCAGGAATAATACGGCTAACTAACATAAAATTATTACCATCTGGGTCTAAATCTATATCAGCAGATTCAATAAAGCTGGTCATAGCTGCGCCATCATCGGTTGTACCTGTTTCATGCGTAAATACAGTAGTGTTGCCATTACTATCATTACCTGCAGCTCTTGGTAAAGTGTGAATATTAAAATCTAACCAAGCAGTTCGAGATAATGTGCCTATATCCCATGTTTTTTCAGCATAATTATATTTAACGTATTTATCATTTTCTTCCGAACTCAAAGATGGGTAAAACCAAAATACCTCATCAAACATTTTATTTGACCCTGCTACTATTTTTTCGCTTTGGTCAATATTAATATCATCAAAAATATGTCGTAACACAGTGCAAGGTATAATAGATAAGCGACCTGCATACACATAAAAGTTTTCTGTACTCATCCAAAATACGCTATCTGCTACTGTGGTCACAGCATTTGGACCTATTAAAGATGTATTACTAGCTAATAAAGTAATACCAAAAGTATTAGGTGGGCCTAAAAATTTCATAGAGTGAGTATTTACATCAGTATAAATTAATATTTCTTGCTTTGTTTTTACCGCACGAATTATTTCTGAACCAGAAGATATAGTTAAACCACCTGCTGTATTAGTAATTCTTGGTGTCCACACAAAAGGATTTTCTTGATCTGAGAATCTTACATGTAACGGATTAAGTGTTGTAGAACCAACTTCATTACAACCAAAAGCTAAAACATGTCTATCTTCAGTTGAAACCATTATTTGTCTAACTATTGTTGGTGCATCTGAAGCACCGGATTGAGAGGCTAAATCAGTGGCTCTTGTGCCTGTTGTTAAAGTTCTATCCCAGTAATAAGGTGTGTTATCTTTTGCATTAAATATTAAATCTTCACCAAAATTATCTTGAAACCATAGTCTTAACTGTAAGTTAGCACTTGTATTATCAGATAAATTACCCCATCCTGAAAAATCATTTGCTAAAACTACAACATCTCCATCGCTATGAGATGCGTTTGCTGTAGTAGGAGAACTTCTACTTGTACCACTATAAACAGAAGTATTTCTAGCGGAACGAGTTAAATCACTTAATGTGTTCGTAGATACTGTGTCATATAAAACTAATTCGTTATTAATTTTTATTAAACCTAATAATTTTACAGCTGCACTACTACTTGCTGTAGCAGCTGTGGTGCCATCAGCACCTCTAGTTAAACCGCTAAAAGTATTGTTAGCATTACCTGTATAAATAATATTTTCACTACCAATTTTTATTGTGCCTTTTGCGGGAAAATTAGAGCTATCAGCTACAGCGATAGTTGCAGCATCTATCTCGATGTCAGCAGATAGGGTGGTATCCGATGGTAGAGCAAAACCAGTGGCATCAGTAAGTGTTATAGAACTGGCACTTGTGCTTACAGCTCCATTTAATGTAGTAGCCACTACATCGTTTAAATTACCACCGTATAATCCTGCACCCCAACCTATACCTGGCACAGCAGAACTAGTACCTACTGATATTTCATATTTAGCAGTTACAGTTCCTCCTCCAGTTCCTGAACTTGAGGCTGCATCACCCGTATCTACTTTATATTGTGAGCTACTTAATACTTCAGTTATTTTTAAATTTGTATTAATTGCAGATGCGGCTACTCCATTAAATGTTGATGCTCCTGAAAAAGTAACAAAATCTCCCGTTTTAGCACCATGATCTGCATCAGTTACGGTTAACACTGAACTTAAATTTGTAGAGGTAAACGGATTAGATAAACTTGCTTGTGTAGCTCTCAAAGGAGTAATGTCGTTATAAATACCTCCTTCTTCAATAAGAAATTTTTCACTCGTTCCTACGCCCATGAACTTTGAGCCATCTAAAGCTATCCAAGTAAAAAGAGAACGAACGATTCCTAAAATAGTGTCAGAACTAAGTTTTAACCAACCACCTAGTTTTTCAGCACGGCCCTTGCGAAAGCGTATTAAACTAGAATCAAACCAACCCATCTCATTTGCATAAGATGTACTTTCTTTATTAATACCTGGTCTAAATTGTAGTTTTACTAATGGCATTACAATCTCAATAATAAAGTAAGAATAACACCTGCCATTCCTGTTAATAAAGCAAAAGTATGTTGTCGAATATTGCGTTCGATATTATCAAGTCGGTTGAAAACAGTTTTGTCTCGTTCCTCCGAACGAGCTACATGAGCCTCTAATTTAGCAGCAACATCATGTACTTTTTCATCCATATCTTTCATTTTATTCAGCATTAGCAATAGTTAAATTTCCAGCGGCAACTTCTTTTTGAATTGCTATGTAATCACTATTTTTAGAATCTAAGGGAACTACAATATTCCTACCATCAAGTGTGCATTTTATATTTTTAATAGTTGGGCCACCTGTATAAAGTTCATCTTCGGTGTATTGTGCATTTGTATATGTTGCCATTTTTAAGCTCCTAATTCACATGAAATAAAACAACGTGATGTTCCTGATTCTGCTGTATCTAAAAAAAGTGCAACTTGACCTCCTGTTGTGAAAGATGTGGTTGAATAAGCAGCATTAAAAGTAAGCCCATTTTGTCCAGGACCTACTGTTCCTATTGAACTAATTGTGGTTACATTGGCTGCTGTGCTTGATAAAATCAGTAACTCATTTTGATCTATTGTTGGGGTCGCACGAAAGGGCACTACATTAAATAATTGTAATCTTGAACTCGTTGTAAAACTATGTCCAGTAGCGATTGCACTAGCATTTGCAGAATCGTCACTTGTTTCTAACCACCCTCTAAAGTATCTTGCACATTTTAAAAATTGATCACTAAAATCTGTAAAAGAAAACGCAGATGCAGAGGAACCTTTTTCTAATTGTACTTGCGATATTTGTAGTTTATCTGTTCCTGCCGTGGTTCCAGTAACATTTGACCATATAAAAACAGCTACATTTTTTGCTCCAGAGGTATCTATCGTTGCTGTAATAGAATACTTTGCAAAAGAAGTAGTTACATTTAAATCAGCGGGTGTATTTTCAAAAGTAAAATTAGATACTAACGTAGGGTTAGAACCTTCAGCTTCCCAAGAATTAATTATATCTTTAGTTGGAGCATCCTCAGTGCCATCCCAAGCTATAATAGCTGCACGAACATCATCAAGATTTGCAGTGGCTTGGGCTTGAAAACTTAAAGTTACCTCTTGTCCCAAGATAGATTCGCAGTTTACATTCTCAAGAAATTGAACAATACCAAATTTTTTGTTGGCAGTTTCTACTTCTAATTCTATTGCGTTTTGACTACCTGTAGGCACGTTTGAGTCAGTTTGAGCAATATCAACAATATCATTACCATCACTTAGTAAAATCCACTTATCTAAAGTATAACTAGCATCATTGTTTGCACCTGAAAAAGGAGTTGTTGCATTTATAACTTTACCACGTTGAGCTACATTAAATTCTGGATTGAGTATGTAGTTATGTGCTTGTAAACCTGCCCCATTAATAGTAGCAACACCAGAAATATCTTTGTCATTTAATGTTATTCCTGTGTTGTGATTATGTGTGATAGTAACATCACTATCTGCACCAAAACTTAATACAGACGAATCAGATGATAAAGTAAGGTTATCGCCTACTTCTAAATTACTACCTATTACTGGATTATCTAAAACAGTTGCAACTGTTGAAGAAGAACCACTACCTGGAAACTTTAATATATAATCCTTACCATTTAGAATTTCAAAATCTCGGCCAGAATCATAAGTCCCTTGAAATATTAAAATACTACGACTACCTGACAAACTATTTCTAACAAATACTATTTTTTCCGCATCATTAGGGCTAAGTTGAACAAATGCTGTTCCACCTAAATCACCACCATCAACAAATTCTATAAATTTATTTCTACCATTAGATGAAGTGGCATTAGTTATAGGTAAGTCATTTGGAGATCCAGAACTACCTGTTGCTGCTAACGTGATACTAACAACACCATTAGTTGCTTCATCAATTAAGTCCATGTTGGTATTTGTCATGGTTCCCCATGTTCCAGCTTTATCTCCGGTTGCTGGTTTTTCTATACCTAAATTTGTTGTAAATGTACTAGCCATTGTATTTAATCCTATGCTGCTCTATCTTGTGCGTCATCAATTTCTGTATATACAGTTGTTTCTGAATTTGTTATTTCTGAATAAGTTACACTACTACTAGGAGTTATTTCAATAAAATTTAATTGTTGTGAATCATCTATTTCCGACCAAGTAATGCTTTGAGAATCATTAATGTTAAAATAAGTAATATTTTGTGAATCATCTATTTCAACCCAACCTAGTAAAACTCCTACCTCACCAGTTGCTGATTGACCATCTAAAGTTACATCAACACCCGTGCCTTCAACAATAGTGGGAGATCCCACTGCTCCTGTGCTAGATTGACCGGTTAAAGTTATATCTACCCCTGTGCCTTCAACTATAGTAACTGAGCCTACAGCACTTGTAGCAGATTGACCTGTTACAGAAACAGTAATACCTAATACAACATTTACTGAGCCTACAGCACCTGTCCCTAACTGACCAGTTACGGAAACAGTAGCTCCACCTGTAGCTGTTACAGAACCAACTGCACTTGTCCCTAACTGACCTGTTACAGCAAAAGAGACACCTGTTCCTTCAACTACCGTAACAGAGCCTACAGCACCCGTGCCACTTAAACCTGTTACGGAAACAGATGTATCTGTGGTTCCCCATGCGCCCTCACTCCACCCATCTCTCCCCCAACCGATAGCCATTTAAGCTATCCTTATAATTGCGTTAGATGCGTCAGCAGCTGGAAAAGTTATAGTAAAATCACCTGCACTACTACTTTTGTCGGAACCAAAGTTTAAAACAATAACAGAAGTATCACCGCTAGTATCTTCATTAAAAATTAAAGCTCCTCTAGCTGTTATAGTACTACTTGAAAAAGTTGTGTCAGCAAAATCAGTAATTGCTGTAGTGCCATCAGTGCTTGGGTCTACTCTAGTTAAAGTATTACCTTTAGCCGTATAACCTGTGCCACTAACCTCATTGCTTGTAGTATATGCAGTGGTACTTGCACCTAAACTAGCATCTGAAGTATATAAGGCTAACTTAAATGTATCACCACCACTATTCAAAAAATTATGCTTACCTTCTAATAATTCTTTTTTAAAAGAGGTACACATTGCAGATGTAATTGCCATATTAAATATCCTCTATGTTTTTCGCTATGTCTCTATGACCTTTTTGCTCTAAAATAACTTTAATGGTAGACCTTTCACTTTTTGCTACTTGTTGAAAGTAACCTACTAATAAATTTTTTATACGTCCTTTATATGCGATAGCTTGTTCTCGTAATGGTAAAGGAGTGTCAGCTGAAATTTGCACTATTCTATTTACTGCAATATTAGCCCATTCTTCAGCGTTTAATCCTCTATTTTTAGAAGTAACTACATCAGCATTTCCTAGATTTGACTCAACTTTAAGATTAAACATTAAGCAATAACCTCTTTTCTGAGTTTGTCATAACGATACTCATCTCTAGTATTTTTACCTTCACCAAGATTTTTAAGATACGCCAATGCTTCTTGATATCTTGCATTGTAAATCTGAAACATATCTGCTTCACCCTTCATAAAGGTATAAGCCTCAACTAATGAGGCATACAATAAAGCTAATTCTGCATTAGTTCCTAACCAACTCGTGCCATCACTTGTTGCAGTTATTGAAGTTGGCCTGTGATAATAATGTAATTCAGCAGTAAAACCAGAACTTGGTGTTGGAGCTAACAAAAACGTAGTTTCATCAAAATCTGCGTAATACTGTGGTACTCCTGTAGTGCTTGGGTCAGGTGTATAATCTTGTAAAAAAGTAGGGTGCTTACGTAATAAAAAAACATTTTCAGAATTATTTAATATACTTAAAGAAAAAGTAGATAAATAATCAGTAGGCTTTGTTAAAAACTTGTTACCTGAAGTTATAGCACCATTTACATTTTTACGAAATACATCTAGTTGCACCTCTTTAAAAATGCGTTCCTCTGCATTAATAATAAATCTTGATAAATTATTAACAAAAGTTGTTTCACTATTTTGTGTGTAATCTTGTATAGCTGTTTTTAATGTTGTAAATGTAAATGCCATATTATGCGCTCACTGTTACTGGACCTGCTGAAGCAAAACCACCGCCACCTTTAACATTACCTGTTGTAGCAGTTTCACTACTGGTGGTAAATGTATAACTATCAGTGTCCACTTTTGTTATCGAATACCCTGAAGATAACTCTATTACAGAATCTGTAAAACCATCAAAATTTTCTACATTTCTAAATCTAACTGTATCGCCTGTAGATCTGCCATGCCCAGGCTCTGTAACGGTAATTATCGCGGAGCCACTATCACCTGTTCTAAATCCATTAAAAGGTAATAAAACTTCAGCTGCTGGCTCTGTCCTATCTGGTCTACTCTGACGTAATGCTTGCGGATCAGCTTTTGTATGTCTAGGCTCTAATTGCGGTTGTTTAGATTCAAATTCATCTTTTCCTACCAACAACCCATTCCATTCTTTAATCATTTCTCTTAATTTATAAGTTCTACCTGATCTATCAGATATACCTAAAGCGTGTTTTCCAGAAGCAAAATTAGCCATTATATATTTAACGATGAGTAAGATGGAACTAGACGTAGCGCAGTTCTTTCGCCATCCTCAGCCGCAGCTCGAGCAAATTCTTCTTCATAAATATCTTTTAAAACACCTATTCTTTGAGGTGATTTTTTAACTGCAAGATGATATGCCAACCCTGCCACTAAACAAGGTAAAAACCTAAACGGAACATCTGGATTATTAGTTCCTGCGTCAGCATCTTGTATTCTTTTAACTCTATAAAAAATTAATTGGTCGGTAGAGTTCTCTGGTGTTGGCCACAAATTTATAGTAGGTGTAATTAACCTG
>TARA_R100001594_G_scaffold22321_6_pt1 | contig 28920 bp, 45 predicted proteins | sample TARA_R100001594 | Tara Oceans TARA_R100001594 (sample SAMEA2622752) | marine metagenome | biome: marine biome (ENVO:00000447); feature: marine epipelagic mixed layer (ENVO:xxxxxxxxx); material: "saline water (ENVO:00002010), including plankton (ENVO:xxxxxxxx)" | depth 150 m | reverse complement strand
TGCCATCGCACTTTTAGTAGCATCTTCCATAGCTGTATCATGTGATTGGGTTACAAAATTTCTAATATCATCTATTTCCTCATCGTATTTTTCTATTAACTCGTCTACCTCTTCACTAGAAGAACTTCTGTTTAATATATCTTCAGCATCTGATGGTGATGCCCCTCCAAAAATTTCACTTATAATTTTCCAATTTGTTTCATCTATATCATCTGACATATAATCACTCCACTCATTACCATACCACAGGTCAGTATCCCAAAAACTATCATCACCACAAAGATATTGTTTAATATAATCTAAATTATAATCTCTACTATCTTTATCAAATAGGTCACTTAAATCATCACAATCAAATGTATAAGAAACTGGAATAGGTTTTTTAGTATTTCTAATATATCGTTTTAATAGAAAAGTAATTAAAGCACTGTTAGTTGGTAATCCTAATAACTTAAGGTTGGAGAAGTCTATTCCACCAGCATCCCACATTTTAAAGATTTTTGCTACTAGTCTTTCTGGTGCTGTTTTTCTTATCCAATCAGCGGTATCTTGGTCCGAACCCGCAATCATTTCTCCGTTTTCTAGTGCGTAATCTTCAAAACCAACTGTAAATTCCCAGTCTCCGGTAGGAAATAAACTCATTTGTTCGTCTTGTTCTCTTAGTCTTCCGAACATTCTTAAATCAAAGGGAGAGTCTTGTTCAAATTTATATAAATCACCAAAACTTACTTGTTGGTTTATTTGGAATGGGGATACTGAAGCGTTTGTTGTACTTCCGAATTGGATGTCCATAATTTTACCTACTGGAGTTAGGTATAAAATAAAAAGTTCGCTATTTCTTCCCCAACCTCCAGGTCTTTCAAATCTTGCTCTAATTAAATTTTTTCTTAAAATATCAGGTATTCTAGGTCTGTTCGGTTTATTATCACCTATGATACCGTGTTCGGTTAATACCTCATCTGTTTTAATATAGGTGTCATAAGGTAACACTAAAACTCTAACTCCATCATCATATCCACCTTCTAGACCTCCACCACCCATAACATCTTCACTATCAAATTCCAGGTTTGGAAAATAAACTCTTAACATTGTGACTTCTGACCCATCTATTGGATTCTCCTCTTGGTATACTTCTTGTACTTCACCTAATTCTAAATGTTCAGGTGGCATATAATTTTGTTCGTATTCACTTGGTGGAAACATATCATGGTCTATCTCTATAACCCTAATATAGTCTCCTGGTTGTACTGGTGGATTAATTTTTTTCTGATTTTGTTCTACTAGTCTTTTAGTTTTTTCTTCGTTTAATTTAAAGTCTATAAAATCATTTGATATCTCAAATGCTTCGTCTTCACTTATAGGGAAAATAGATTGTATTTTTTGTGTTAAAAGATAAACTATGGTTAATTTATCAGGCCCGTCTGTTGGGTCTAGAAATATGTCGTCACCTGAATCAACGTAAAAAACCCAAAATATATCTTCTTCTATTATCCACCCATTTAAATAATTAAAAATTATATCTCTTATGTTCTTATATGAATTTTTTTTAAACTTTTTTTCTAAGTTTTCGTAAAAATAAGTATAGTCTGGGTTAGTGGATGATGATTCTTTTAGTATTACTCCACATTCTTTTAAACTTAAATTTAAATTCTTGTGAAGTACTTTTAATCTATAGGAAGGGCTCTTATCCTCATATATAGAGTTTAAAACATTAATCTTTCTTTCTATTTTGTGTAAATTTGATATCATATTCTTTTAATAAATATTTGGTCCTTTTTATTAATTTGTATATATTTGTAATATAAAAATTTAAAATCATGCCAAAATCAAGACATAGAAAAAATCACAAGAAAAAATTAGCTTCCTGGAAGAGTAGAAAATTACAGGAGGCAAACGCTTCAATGAAGAAAATGGAGCAGATGAGGGAAACTCTAATGGAAACATATAAAAAAACAATGGAGGAAGCTAAAGCTAAAAAAGATGAAGAAAAAAATAATGTTGACCCTCAAACATTATAAAGATATTTAAAATATGGGGGTGACTGGAATTGATTGGCATCAGTCGATTGATATCAGCACGTCAAGCCTGAATTAAGCTTGTAAAACTGATTCATTTTTTTAACTGGCAAAACACTTGCTAAGTTGGCGACTTTAGGACTTGTCCGTGAGGAGTCAGCTGTGACTGTAGCATAACTAGGTTATCCTATGGTTCCATTTCTTTAAAGGGTCTTAAGATTTGTTCCTTTAATTATGAAATGTCATTTACACAAATCAATCCTACTCTCGCTATTTGAGTGGTTAAACATTAGATAGTCTAGGTTATTTTTAGGGTTGTTTATTCTGTAGAAATAATCGAATAGGTAGAATAAACTAAACGTGTAGGATAGATATTTTTTGAAGATGAGCAAGACGGGGGTTCGAAACCCCCCACCTCCACCAAAAAAGAAACCCAGAGAAATCTGGGTTTTTTTATTTAATTACCTTGTAGTATTTTAAGTGCTTTGGGGGTGACACTTTTTTGGATTGTGTCATTTTGTATTGTTTGTACTTTTTGTTCTAGGTTTTTCTTAGTTGGGTTTTGTGTCCAATATACTGGTACACCGTTTTGAGGACATTTCATTCTTACTAATACCTCTGATTGTCCTAAAGTATCTTCCTCTTCAGTTGTTGCTTCCCATCCAGTAGCTAATAAATTTCTTTGTTGAGCTTTACAGTAATTGTCATAACTTTGCCATATTGGGTATATGTCTGCTGGAAGATTGTTTACCTTATAAACTCTAAATGTGATAGGTTCTACTTTAGGGTCTGTGTTTTGTACTCTAACAATTATATCTTCTTGTCCTTTGGTTTCTGGGTGAACGTGACTTAAAGCCATGGCAGCACTTAAAGTTCCTTTAGGTATTCCACCTTCTGGTGCTCCACCTAAAAGTTGTCCCGGATTGTTTGGAAATCCTCTATCACTACCAAGAGTAATTTTGTCCGTTACTTTTGCTTTAATGGTGTTTAGTTGTTGTGAAAATGGTTCTTCAATTTTTCCACTATACATCGCTAATGGGTTAATACATTTTTTATTATTTTTACCACATAATATTATTTTACCATCTATTTGTAATGCAACTTTTTTCTTTTTGTCTTTTTTGTCAGAACCGTCTCCGTCAGAACTTTCTCCAGAACAAGCACATTTAGGGTTGTTATAATAAAGTTTTATTTTTTTTGCTCCGATAAGACTGCTTTCACAACCGTTATCATCAAATTTTTTATAAATGTGTTTGTAACATCCTTTTTTGCCGTAACACTCTAAATCTCCTCTATCTTGGTGTTCAACATACCCATCGTTTAAATAATCCTCTAGGGTTCTACCTGGACAACCTCCTTGGTCTTCATCATTGTCAGTATCTACTTGTGTCCCTTGGTACCCATCCCATGGACATCCTTGGAATCCCTCTTCTTTCCATAACCAGGTTAAGACTTTAATACAACTTTCTTTGTCCTCAGCGTTAGCTTGAATAATTTTATCGTATTCCTCCTGAAACAATTTTCTTGAGTCATCGTTTTCCACACCGTTTGTGTTCCAGAATTCATCAGAAGTTCTTCCTGCAATATCATCATAACTTCCACAGTCTGTAGGTTGTGAACCCACTTTACTACCTGCGTTACCCCAATATTTTTCACATAAAGTTTCTGCGGTGGTCTGTTCTAATAAAACTCTAACTAATCCTAATTGCATTATTGTAATAATTTTGCTAAACCAATTATTTTAGATTCTTCAACTTGAGTTGGTATAACTGGATTGGGTGTTATTATATATCCACGTCTTTTTTCAAATTGTATTTTATTTCGTGGGTTTCTTTTTTCCCTTGAGGTAGATTCTAAAGCGGCCATTAAATATAATAAAGGATTGTCTAATCCTGTTTCTTTTTTTAATTCTGGTAAAATATATCCTTGTATTTTTGATGGTAAGTTGTCGTAGTAACTTTCACCACCAATAAATTTATTTTTTGCATCATTTATTCTTTGTAAATGGTCCATTTTATTTACCTTAGCACTCGCACTCAATCTTAACCCTAAAGTAATTTTATCAGGTTTGTCGGTAACTCTGGTAACTTGTATGTTTTTATCTAAAGCATCGGTTTGTAATTCTTTACCTCCTTTTCCTTGTGATATTGTTTGCCAAGTTGCTGGTAAAAATAACATATATGGTGTTTCTTCAGATTTTAGTGGAAAACCAAAATTTATATAAGGCCCAAATAAAAATTCTCTTAATTTGAAAATGGCCTGTTGTTGGTTGGTTTTTCTCTGTATAAATTCATCTTCAGTCACGTCACTTTGTTCTAACGACATTCCATAGTAATCCCTAATTAGAGTTTCGTATATTTGTATATAATCAGCTGTCATTTGTACTTTTTCATTTTCAGCAATCTTTTTTAACTCATTTTCTAATTGTTGTGTAATGTCTCCTGTTTGATACGCGTTTTGTGCTGTAACTAAAATTTCATCTACATCCGTTCCAATAAGGTCCCAGTTTTTAATGGTTGGTGCAAGGTCATCCCAACTAGGAAAATCTATAGCACCAAGCTTAGTCAACAATTGCTTATCATATTCAGACGACTGACCTTTCCACCATTCTAATTTTTGAACTTGTTCAAACACGTCGTACATTTCTCTTTCTTCACCATCTAGTCTTTGCCATTCTCTTTTAAACTGGTGTGCTACACCACTTGCAAAAGCTACTGTACAGTTTGTAGGCCATTGGTTTCCTATCCTCTCCCCTATATCTTTAAGTGTAAATCCGTTTTCAGTTAAAAATGTTACACCATTAAGTGAACCGTTATATATTATTTCCGCTATTTGTTTTGCTACAGCAGCGTGTTCTTCTGGTGTACCAACAATAGACTCCATTTCACTTTTCTGACCTACCAATTTACTATAAAAATCAGGGGTAAGTACATTTAAGTATAAATTTTCAGTAAAAGCAACTTTACGTTTACCTGGTATATCATCTAAAAGAGCCTTAATATTTGTGAGTAGATTATCAAACCCATCTAACGCCCCAGCTAGACTCATAACATTATATGCAGCTATCACATATCTAGCTCTAATTTTAATTGTTCCCTTGAGTATTTTAGAATTAAGACCTCTAAAAGCTCCCCATGTTAATCCATACATTATTACTTTGGTAATAGGATTGGTTTTTAACATGGCTGTGTTAAATACTAATAGAGCTGTATCAACTATTTGTCTAAATTTACCACCAATAGAAGCGTTTTTAAAATTTGAAATGGTTTTAGTCCATTTGTTCTTCATGCTTTGTATAAAGCTATTACTAGATATTTGTTTTTGTTGCCATCTTCTAGATAACATATTTACTATATCTGATGATGAATATTCTGGTTTAGCCCAACTATTCGTGGACTCATTCCATTGTCTTAAAGGACCAGTATAACCCTCATAAGGTGCCTTTGTTGGTGGGAACCCTTCTTCCATCACTTGTTTTAGATAGTTGTTGGAACCTTTAGTTCCATTAGTAATAGTTTTTACCTCACCCTTCGTTAGTCCTTGGTTACCTGGTGAGTGTTTAAATATATCCCATAATTTACCTGAACCAGCTACCTGTGATACTTTTGCTGATTCTTTATTTAAACTAGTATTTAAGTTGTTATACCCTCCTTTATTCTTTACTCCCTCTGCACTTGAGGATAAGGTTTCATTCCACTTAAGACCTGTTTCTTCTTCAAACACATCTTTTGGTTTTCGTTGTGATGGTTTGTATACTGTTTTACCGTCTACATCTGTTTTAACTTTACCGTCTACATCTGGTTTAACGTTACCACCACCATCATCAACGTCGACTTTTTGGTCTGTATTGATTTTTTTCTGTCTAAACTCATCTAACATTTTTTTCATAGGGTGGCCGTTCCATTTTCCACTTCCACCTGCCATCCAGTTCATATTTTCCTTTCCTAGTGTGTTTTCTAATACTTCCAAAGCTTCTTTCATTGCCACATTCATATTTCCAGTTTTAAAAACTTGGTTTATATCATTAAAAGCTTCTCGTGCACCTCGTTCAAATCCTTTTAACCCCGCTGTCCTAGGTCCCGCTGTTCTAGCGAAAGTAAATACGACTTTTATATCCATTGGGTTTAGTGTTGCGTCTCCCGCAGCTTTACGTAAAGAATTTCTTATTACAGCTTCTGAAGAACCTAGTTCTTTCGCCATTTTTTCTATTACTTCTTTTTCAAAGGCACCCATTAATCCTCCTACCCATTCCCTTATCATTACCTGTATCGGACCTTTAAGGAAGGTACCAAAATTTACACTTTCTGTTAGTAGTAGAGTGTTTAAGATTTTTGCTTGTTCTGTTAAGGGTTTTGAGGTATCATAACCCATGAGATATTTTATTCTATTATATTGTTCGTTAAGCATAGTTACACTTTTTTTATAAATACTTTCTAATTACACTAGAGGATTTGCTTTTCCTCGAGTTAGACCATAAGAATCTTCCCATTTGGTAACACCTAGTTGATTTGCTGCTCCTCTACTTAGTCCTGACTCCCATTTTCCCATAGAGGCTGTACCGGCACCTTCTCCCGCACTAGACGTTCCAGCTTCACCACCGTCATCTTGCTCTCCCATTTCTAATGGAATCTCCTCGTCTGTTGTGGGTAGTTTTGACATTTCTTGTGAATCTGGTTTACAGATTTCATCAGCGTCACACCAATACATTCCTTCTGGACATCTTTCTTCCATAGCGTTATTAGTCACTATATCTTGTAATAAACTAATTAAATAATTTTGGTCCATTTTTATTAAGTTTGATTCTACCTAATAAATATCGACTACTTAGACAATATGTGGATTTCTATTCTAATATAGGTAATTCTTCAGGGTTAGTTTCGTAATACTCACTTAAAATGTAATTAACTTTATCAACATCTAAGTCTATTCTTTCTCTTGTAAACGATTCGTCCTCTTCTTCCCAACCCAAAGATTCATATAAGTCTGTAATTGGTTCTATATCTTCTTCATATATTTCACCAAATCTATTTTTATTTTGGTCATCACCTTCTAAAACGAAAACAACTTCCAAAACACCTTTCTCCTCATCAAATAAAAAGTTTTTGATTTCTTCTATAACCATAATATAATTTTTATGATTATATATATAACGTAATTATGTAAAGTATAGGATTATTGTAGTCTTCTTGACTTAAGATAGAATATTCTTCGGTCTGCTCTATTTTCTAAAAAGTTTAGAGCACTTTTTGTTCTCATAATGTTTACATCTTCAGTACTGTCTAAGTCTTTAACTAGTGTACTTAAAAATTCTAAAACATCAGCTTCTAATTCTTCAATATAATTAATTCTTGAGTCTAGTTGCATAATGTATTCTTCAAGTTGTTCAACGGTAGGTGTTATATCCTCTATTGGTTCCTCCTCTTTTTCCTCTTCTTCATCCTCTATAAAAGCTTCATCATCAACATACTCATCATCTAAAGGAAGTTCGTCAATTGGTTCTTCTAAGTTGATAGGTGGTTGCATTCCATCCATCACTTGTTCTATTAAATTTATTAAATTTTCTTCAGTTAGTTTAATTTTTCTTCCCATGAGTGTTTTTTATTATAAATATACCAATATCTTTATAATGGACAGTAATACAATATGAAATATCAAAAAATAGAAATTAGTGGATACTTTAGAAAAAATGGTGTGTGGGTATCTCCACATTTTAGAAGAGTTAAATTGTCTAATAAAAAAATTAGATTTAGAAGTTCTAAAAATAAAAATAAAAACCAACTAAGTTTTGATTTTCCAAATATTGTACTATCTGGAAAAACTTAAAAATTTTTCTGGGTTTATATGTTGGTCTTCATATCTAATTTCGTAATGTAAATGTTGTCCTGTTACAACACCACTGTTCCCAACTTTTCCAATCGCTTGACCTTTATGGATTGTATCTCCTTTTTTGACGAACATTTTATAGAGGTGTCCGTACCTAGTTGAGTAATCAAAAGCGTGGTCAACAATAATACATCTACCATACCCTCCCATCCAATTGGCGTTTCTTACAATCCCATGGGATGTTGAGTATACTGTATCCCAAAATGTTCCCTCTAAATCTACACCGTCATGATGTCTCCATCGTTTAAACACTGGATGTAGTCTCCATCCATAATTAGACTTACCACTACAATATATGATGGTGTCTAGTGGTTTGCCTAAAGGCAAAGAATCGATAATAAGATATAAATCATTATAATTTTTAATAATCGAGTCTAGCTGATAATTTAAATTTTGATTTTGGTCTTTTAGAAGTTTTTTATCTTTTTTATATTCTTGTAGTGTATCCGACTGTTGTGTGTTTTTAAAAATAAAAAATATTACTATAAGTGTTAGTATAACAATAAATGCGGTTTTATATGTGTACACTCTAATATGAGGTTATAAGGTCCTCGGGTTTTTACTACGTCTACTAGCAATATCACCAGTACCAGCACATGCAGATTGTGAGTATGAGCTTATGAAAAACTTTTTCATGTGTGTGTCTTTACCACTATACTGAGAATCCCATAATTCACTTATACTACTTAAGGTAGTGTCTTCTGCAAATTTTTCCATGTACTTAGGGTTATTTTCCACCAATGATTTGGCTTCATTATAAACCTTTACAAAGTTGTCTACTTTTTTATAAAGGTTTTTTATAGGTTCCATACTAAATTGTTTTTTTTCTAAACGTGTTAATCGTCTTTTAGCTTTTTTAATAATTTTAAAAACCTCTTTATTCTCCGAAGAGATGATATTAATTAGTTCCTCCATACTTACTTCCCCAATTTCAGGTACTGAGCTTTTTACGGTATCGCAGTCTTCAGTTAAAAAAGATTTTAAAAACATTACAACTGAAGCGTATTGAGTTATGTCTCTAAAAAGATAAATAAAGAACTCTGTAACACCTAGTTTTTTTAAATCTGTATATACTCTGGTTGGGTTTAGGGTCGGTAGGGGTTCCCTTCCTTTAACTTTTTTTTCAAATCCTTTGATTAAATTCATAGCGTCCACTACTTTATCTGACGCGAATTCTATTAACTCGCCATACTTCTCTTTTTCAACTTTTTCACCAGCTTTGTCTACTTTTTTTTCAAACTTACTTTTATCTTGTTCTGTTACTAGTAAGTTGTGATTTCTTAAAATTCTATATTTTTCTATTTCTGTAATGTTTACCATATCACTATATAAATATATCGACATTATAGTACTTTACCTTAACAAGCATATTAAGTATAATTTATTAGTAAGTATAATTTATAATGAAGTACCAAATAATAAATACACCTCTTGAAGACTTGGTTGTTATAAAACCTAATTTTTTTAGTGATGAGCGTGGAGGATTTTTAGAGTCTTGGAATAAAAAAGATTTTAAGAGTATCGGTGTAAACTATAAATTTAAACAGGACAACCACTCAATTTCACACAAAGGAGTAATCAGAGGCCTTCATTTCCAAACTAAACCTAAAGAACAATCAAAATTAGTTAGAGTTGTTAATGGTGCGGTTATAGACATAGTGGTAGATATACGTAAAAAGTCGAAAACGTTCGGGCAACACTTCAAAATAGAGTTGTCTTCTTTAAATAAACTAATGCTTATGATTCCCCCTGGTTTTGCTCATGGGTTTATATCCTTAGAAAACCACACAACTTTTTTATATAAGTGTGACGAATATTATTCTCCTTCCCATGAAAAAACTTTAATGTGGGATGATGAAACTATTAATATAGACTGGGAATTAAATAAACTTGGTATTTCTAATCCTATTCTATCTCCAAAAGATTTAAAAGGTATTAAGTTCTCTGACTTGTAATTTACTATTTATTGGGTAAACAAGTTATGGAAAAATATATTTACAGAGGAAAATTAGACAGGGTTGTTGATGGTGATACCATAGACGCTCTTATTGATGTTGGATTTGACATCTGGTTTAAAAAAAGAATTAGATTTAAAGGTATCGATACTTGGGAATCAAGAACTAGAAATCTCGAGGAAAAGAAAAAGGGTTTGTTAGCCAAAGAACGAACAAAAGAATTACTAGAAGAGGTTTCAAGTAAGTCTGGTTATTTTAGGTTAAGGTCTCATGGGGTTGGTAAGTACGGTAGAGTATTAGCTGATATTTTTATTCAAGATAAGGAAGGTAAAGAAATCTGTATTAATCAACAATTAATTACTGAGGGTCATGCTTATGTTTATGATGGGGGTAAGAAAAAGTTATTTAAGGGTTAACAACCTCAATTTCTAGTCGACAAAACTGCATAACACCAACATCACCCCTTATGTGCTCAGTAGTTTCCCATAATTGTTCTATGAGTTCAAGAGTGTTCTCATCATAGTTCCTATAAGACATTAATTTGTTTCGTTTGTCTTTTGGGACCAATTCTTCTAACATTTGAAGTTCTTCTGGTCCTGGTGTTCCCCAATCTATTACAACTTTTATATCATAACAGGAGTAACCATGTTCACCAAACCTTTCACTTTCATCAAATAAGTAATCAAATCTAAGTGGTATGATTTTATATCGTATTCTCGTTTGTCTTCCCCTCCTAATATCCATCCAATCTTCTTTAGCTAAAGGAGTATTTTCAACACCACCTAACCATTCTATTGCTAATAGTGGATACAGTACATCAGCAATATTATCAAATGCTTCATCCTCACCCTCTATACCAAAAAGTTTTAAACTAGACCACTCCATATTACCTAAAGAGTCCCAATGTTTAAATAAAGCCTTTTTAGTTTTAGGTGTTATATACCTAAGAACGTATGGATTTGTGTCATTAGTGGGATATCCTTCTTTGTCATATTGTACGTCTTCATTGAGTGGTTGGTTTTTTATTATATACTGATATAATGAGTCACCCAATTCTTTTCCAAACACAGAATCACTGGGGTAGTGTACCTTTGCCATATTTCTACTGTAAGCTATGTCATCACCTATTTTCATTAAATCTTTTTCATATTCGGGATACAAGTCTGAGAGGTATCTAGCTATAAACCTTCCTTGGGTTGCGTGACCAGAAGGGTAGGAGGGTGTGGAGGCGGATTTTAAACTTTCTGGGTCAAAATCCATTCCTTTAGCGTCTGCTACTTGTCCTGGTCTAGGACGATTGTAGTAGTATTTTAATTGTAGGATGATAGACCTTACACCTGGTAGGTAGATTTTTATATCTTCTTTTGGGTATTCTAATCCTTTTGTTTTAAGAAACTTTTCAAAATATTCTTCAGTTTCATCAGCATTTTTTACAAATTTCTCATCCACAGGGATAGAGTCTAAATGTACGATTTCTTCTTCTGTAGTTTCTGATTCGTTTTTAGGTGGTGGGATATTTTTAAAAACTTGTATGGGAAATCCGTGTAACTGACCTAAATCTCTATTCATTCTCCTAACATGTTTTTCTTTAGGTTCTTCTGCGTATTTTAAGTCGTCTAATGACTCATCTATAGTGTCTCTATAAGCTATAGATTTTATCATATCCACAATTTCTTGGTATGCACTAGAGTCTTTTAATATTTCGTATCCTCCAGCATTTCTAAGTATTTCATGTTGTTCTGAGGGAAATTGCATAACCTTAGTGGTTAAAATATTAATTTCATCTTCACTGGCCTTTTCTCCAAATTTAATAACATCCATAAAGTTCATACCACCTAACATATGTAATAAGGTATATAACCTATTGTCCAATTCTTTAGGTAAATTTTGTGTTAATACGTGTCCGTAATACCCACTAGATTCTCTTAATAATTTTTGTATAATACTTTTCACTTTATATAAATATCTTTTGTTTATTTAAGATTTTTTTATTATCTTTGTAGTATCACTTATAAAAAATATTAATTATGAAAAAAATGCTAAAAAACACCCTAATTTTAACTATGTTGTTGATGTCAACAATATCGTATTCACAATCCAACCCAGAGGTTATAGATACCACTGTAAATGTACCAAATAATCTAACCAATGTTTTAGATAATTATCTCACTTCTTTTTCTACCGTGGATTATCACGATGAAGATTATTTTATAGATAATTATAAAACTAAAAAATATTACACTATAAAATTTTATGATGGAAGTGTGGTAAAAAAATTAAAAACAAATTCTATGGAAGATTTGTTAACTATAGTTAGAAAAAAAATAAACGTTCTTGGTTCTCCAGAATACTTAGTTGTTATGGATGTAAATAAAAATCTTCTAATTTGTAATGAGCGCCAGTACATTTTAATTAAAAAGAATAGTAAAAGATGTGTTACCTTAACTTTCGGTGACGACGTTGATTCTTTTATTCCTTAATATTTTTTTGTGGTGCTTGTGGTTGAGAAGCTCTACTAAGAATGGTATTTATCCTACCTACCGTCATTTGTAAATTTTTTAAACTACTCTCTATACTAAAAATTCTTTCTTCTAGTGTTAGGTTTGTATGAACATCTATATTTTCTAAGATTTTTATAAAGTGAGCAGCGTCTCTAAAATCTCTACCAGCACATAAAATATCATCGTTAATTTTAACTGTTGGTGTCATAGGCATAAGTGTAAGTCTTGTGGTTCTTAACCATTCGTCTCTATACTCATCTTTATTAATGTCTATTGGTGTGAACTCGTATTCTTTTTCTGTTAATTCATCTATAAGTTCTTTACAGAATTTACAGTTTTCTTGTGTATATACTATCATTACTTTTTTATTATATTTAATTTATTACGTAAAAATTATTTGTTTATGGTTAATGATAATAATATTTTACAATTATTCAAGAAGTAAAAATAAAAACTGTCTAAACTTAAATTAGTATGAAAAAAATAATAAAAGCAGCGGGGGGGTTAGTTATTAATAAAAATGAAGAAATTCTTTTTATTCACCGAAGGGGTCACTGGGATTTACCAAAGGGTAAAGTAGATTTAGGTGAATCTATTGAAGAAACTGCTGTTAGAGAAGTTTCTGAAGAAACAGGCATTCCTTTTAAAAAATTAAAACTACATTCTTATTTAACAGACACTAGACATGTTTTTTTAAAAGAAAATTTTTTACAAAAAGAAACTAGTTGGTTTGTGATGAAAACAAAGTATAGTGGTAAGTTGGTTCCTGATGAAAATGAAGGAATAGAAAGATGTGAGTGGATTAATCAAAAAGAAGTGTCTGCTATACTCCTAGGTTGTTCAAGTAGAGTTCGTTACTTGGTTAATTATTATTTAGATTTATGTGGTTGTGGGTTGTTTAAAAAAACTAAAGGTCTTCTGGAAAAAAATCACTAGAGTCGTCCTCAACATTAAACATAGCTAGTTCGTCAAATAAACTATCTAAATCAATTTCCAATCCTTCGTCACTATCATCGACTATACTAACCACATCAATAGTAGGTGCTGTGTCTATTACCTCTATCCCCACTAAATCGTGTTCTCTTTCATGTGTTAATGGAGCTTCATAACTTCCACTATTATCAGACGCAGTTGCTTCTTTAACAATAGACTGTTCTTTATGTAATTTTCTAATTCTATTTTTTTCTTTTTGTGTTAGTATCATAATATTTTATTTTTTGTCAGGCATTCTAAACCCTATCCCTCCTTTATAAGGTTTTTTATCTGGTAAGGATTCTAACAGGTCTATTAACTCTTGTGTTAATGTGTGTAATTCTCCACCTTCAGTAGTTAGTTGATAAATTCTTTGAGCTATAACGTCGTCCGCGTGTATAGCTTTACTTTTACTCATATTTAAAATTGGTCCGCCAACGACATTTATAAATGATTTTAACTCATCCTCAGCTTCTTGTTTGTAACTGGTAGTGAAACCGATGACTTCATTAACGATATTTTGGAGTTGTTTTTCTGTTAATACTATCTTTGCCATTTAATTTAAATAATACTTTAATTTATCAATATATTCGTTTTTATTTCTTATACCTAATATTTTTTCCATTACCTCACCATTTTTAAATATAATTATCGTTGGTATTGACCTGATTCCATATTCAGCTGCTATTTCCTGATTATGGTCTACATTTATTTTAGTAACGTTGTTAGGGAATAGGTTAGCTACGTCATCAATAATGGGACCTAACATTTTACACGGTCCACACCATTCAGCCCAAAAATCCACTAACATTACCCCTTCTTTTTTTATAGTATTTTTTTCTATTGTTTGATTCATCTTTTTTGAATATTTTAATGTGTTCTATTGATAAATATCTAGTATCTATCTAAATTATGTCATAATAACTATACAATTATCTATCTTAAAAATGAAAAAACAATATACTGTAGATTTAAATAAAGTTTCTATGGATGATTTACCTTTAGTTGGTGGTAAAAACGCCTCTTTAGGTGAAATGATTCAAAACTTAAAATCTGTCGGAATAAGAATTCCTGACGGTTTCGCTATAACTTCAGAAGCTTACTGGGAGTTTTTGCGTTATAACGGATTAAAAACATTAATTGAAACACTTATAAATTCAATCGAAAAAGACAATGTCGTATCTCTCAGAAAGGTAGGTACCGAGGTTAGGCAAATTATTAGAAATGGTAAATGGCCTCAAGACTTAAAAGATGAGGTTAGAGAAAAATACAATAAAATGTCAAAAGTGTATGGTCAAGAAATGACTGATGTAGCTGTAAGGTCTTCAGCTACAGCGGAAGACTTACCAGACGCTTCATTTGCAGGACAACAGGAAACGTATCTAAATGTTAGGGGTCCAGAATCTTTATTAGAGTCTGTTAGGAATTGTTTTGCTTCGTTGTTTACGGACAGAGCTATTTCATATAGGGATACTTTTGGTTTTAGTCATTTTGATGTTGCTTTATCAGTATGTGTACAAAAAATGGTTAGAACTGATTTGGGTTCTTCGGGTGTAGCTTTTTCTATAGATACTGAAAGTGGTTTTAAGGACGCTGTGTTAATAAATGGTTCATATGGACTTGGGGAAATGGTTGTCCAGGGTTTTATTTCACCTGATGAGTTTATGGTATTCAAACCTACTTTAGAACAAGGATATAGTTCTATTATCGAAAAAAGAATGGGTGTTAAAGATAAAAAAATGGTATATGGTGATGACCCTGGAAAGATGACAAAAATAGTTAACATACAAGATTATCAACAAAATGAATTTTGTATTACAGACAAAGAAGTTTTAAAAATAGCTGAGTGGGTAACATTAATAGAGCGTTACTACTCTGAAAGAAAAAACGACTGGTGTCCTATGGATGTGGAGTGGGGAATAGACGGATTAACTAATGAGTTGTACATTCTTCAAGCTAGACCAGAAACAATACATTCTCAAAAAGAAAAAGATAAGATTGTAGAATATAAATTAGAAGAAGATTTTAAAAATACAAAACTAATACAAGGAATTGCTGTGGGTGATGGTATAGGTGTAGGTAATGTGAGTATTATGTTTTCTATAGATGGTAGAGATGGTAGTGCTGATGGATTAGATTTTAAAGATGGTGATATTTTAGTCACTGAAATGACTGACCCTGACTGGGAACCTATAATGAAAAAAGCTGGTGCTATTGTAACAAATAAAGGAGGTAGAACCTGTCACGCGGCTATTGTCGCTAGAGAAATGGGTGTACCCGCGATAGTAGGAACTGGTAATGCTACAGAAATACTGAATGATGGTGACTTAGTTACTGTAAGTTGTGCAAGTGGGGATATGGGTAAAGTATATGAAGGTGAGATACCTTATAAAAAAGTAGAGACTAGCTTACAAGACCTTCCTAAGGTAAACACACCTATAATGTTAAATGTAGCCTCACCTGATTTAGCTTTTAAGTTTTCCAATTTGCCACATAAGGGGGTTGGGCTTGCTAGAGAAGAATTTATCATAAACAATTATATTCAAGCTCATCCATTAGCTTTGTTAAGACATAAAGAGTTAGGTGATGATAAATTATCCTCACAAATAGATGAATTAACTCGAGGTTATGTGGATGAAGAAACTTTTTTCATTAAAAGACTATCTTATGGTATTGCAAAAATCGCGTCTTCTTTTTATCCAGAAAAAGTTATAGTTAGGTTATCTGATTTTAAAACTAACGAATATAGAAATTTACTTGGTGGAGAACACTTCGAACCTGTAGAGGAAAATCCAATGATTGGTTGGAGGGGTGCTTCTAGATATTACTCAGAAGAATACAAAGAGGCTTTTGGTATGGAGTGTAAAGCTATAAAAAGAGTGAGAGAAAAAATGGGTCTTAAAAATGTGGTAGTTATGATTCCTTTTTGTCGTACAGTAGACGAATTAAATAAAGTTTACGAGGTAATGGAGGAATATGGTTTAAAAAGAGGCGAAAATGAATTAGAAATATATCTTATGGCGGAACTACCGTCAAATATTTTATTAGCTGAAAAATTTGCTAAACATATAGATGGTTTTTCAATAGGTTCTAATGACTTAACCCAACTTACTTTAGGTTTAGATAGAGATTCCGCGTTAGTAGCTAACTTATATGATGAAAGAAATGAAGCTGTTAAAGATTCTATTAAATTTTTAATTAAGTCAGCTAAAAAAACCAACACTAAGGTTGGTATATGTGGTCAAGGTCCTTCAGATTTTCCAGATTTTGCAGAGTTTTTGGTGAGGGAGGGAATAGATACCATATCAGTTACTCCTGATTCTCTTTTAAAAACTTTAAGAATTATAAAAAAAGTAGAGTTAGGTGAGGTGTTAGATAAAATGCCTAGAACTCCTTATGACAAACCTTTTTTAATGTAGGGTTTATTTTAGGGATTCCAACCATTTGTCTTGGCGAACCATATAATAAAATCTGTCAGTAGCGTAACACAATACTTTAGCGAAACCTTTTTCTTTTAGATTAGATATTAGTGGAGTTTTTTTATCAGACCACCCAATACTAACTTTAATCCAGGACTCTTTTGTTTTATCTACAAAATCACTTTTTGTGGGGTTTTTTATTCTAGACTTTAATTCTGCTTTTGTCCCAGAAACCTTTAGACCCAACTCCCTACATTTTTCTTTTAATTTTTTTACAGTCATCTTATTTATATTTGTAATACAAAGATAAATAAAAATTAGGATATAAACAAATTATTCTTTCGTTTTATCTTATATTTATAAGAATAGTAATAAGAGAAATAATAAATCTTAAAAAATGAATCGTAAATTAAAAACAACATCAACCATTACTGAATCAGAAGTAAAGGGTATTAAAAAGTGGATGTCAAGAATGGATGGTACCGGTAAAAAGTACAACCCAGCTCCAACAGCTATTAAGTCAGACGTTCAACGACTAGAAGAATTATATGAAGATATAAATAAAACTTATAGATTGGTCTCTCAATCTATTTTAAGAGAGGGTACAGCTAAGTTAAATTTATCTGATTATCAAGAGGTGTTATTAGAACAGGGTCAATATGATAGAAATCCTGGTCATGCTGCAGCGGAAGGTATAGAAAATATCATAGACAACATAAAAAGAGCTTACACTTACGTTAAAGATTCTAGAACCAGAAAACAAATCGCTAACACTTTAACTAAAATTAATAATTTTATGACTTATACCGCGGAACTTGTCGGGTCTGGAAGAGACCAAAGAGCTGCTAGAACTTATGATGATGTTTCAAACCCATTACCATTTCCAGAAGTAGAAGAACCAGAAGAATTAGAAGATATAGATGATGAAATGTCTTAATAATATTTTTAATGATAGTATATAAAAAAAAGGGTCTTACGACCCTTTTTTTATTTTAATAATTTACCTCCATTTCCTAAAATTAGTAAAAATATCATAGGACACAACATAGGAGCTTTTAAAAAGTGAGTAAAAATATAGAAATTAAACCACTTGTTAGAAGGTTTTCTAGAGTATTCTTCTTCAATCTCTAAATACTGTTCATAAAGTTGTTCTTTATTGATTTCAATAAAGATAATCATTAATATTACTGATAAAACTAAGTAGCCCGTGATAATTTCTAACATATTCTTTTTATTTTATAATTATACATTCATTTCTATTATATTATACTACAAAGATAATAATTTGTTTCAATAATACCAAATTATTTTACCATTATTTAATTTTTTTTTAATATATTTGTAATATGAAAAAATATATATACACTGGTGAGTATTTTCACCAAACAGATGAAAATTTTATCTCAAATGATGTAAAAATAGGTTTAACAAAGGATTACACCCAACGAGAAAAAGAATTAACCAATACAAATGGTCCTATTAAGTATGAAATGACAAGTGTATGGGAAATTTCTATAGAAGGTGTGGAAAATCCAGCTCAAATCATCGAATCTATATGTCATTCTTTCTTTCATTTATTTCGTTATGATAGAAATGAGTGGTTTAATACCGACAAAATAGGTAAATCATCTTTTTATACGTGTGTAACAAGGGGGTTAAACTCTTTAAATAGAATTCCTGGAGTAAAAATCACAAAAATTTCTTCATTAACACAAAGTGGTACTAATGAAAACTTAGAAAATCGTAGAAATTTGGTAAATAAGTTAGAAAGTACGGATGGTGACCCTAGAATTGTTGAATTATGTTCAAAGTTAGAGGTAGATGAGTTGTTTTTAAGTAGAAAGTATAAAGGAAATGATGTAACCGTTAAGGTCACATCCGACGGGTGTTATCATTTTATGGATGAACCTTTTACAACACATAATAAAATGTACAATAACGGTATTGTTTTACAATATAAGGGAATAAAAGGTAGTAGTGGTAATAGTTCTTTAAAACCGTACACTATTGTAGGTAGTGGTAAAAAAATTAGTGATATAATTTCTTTGGACTAGTTTATTTTTTTATTCGAAATTTAAATTTAGGTTTTTCTATTACAACCTCTTCTACATTAGACTTAATAATTGTCTTCATTAATTCTTTTACTTCTTTAAATGTAGGTTTCATTTTAAACTTCTAGTAATGTTATTGGTAGACCTTGTGTTGTGGTGGTTGTATATGGTCTAGTCATATAGATTGTTCCACTATTATTTAATGTACCCTCTATTTGGAGTACGTCGTAAATGGATAAAACATTATTTTCAGCTACACATTGAACCTTACCTCTAGTAATGGGGTTCTTATGTGTTCCGTCAGCTTCTGCACAATTAAGAAATGTAGTTTTATTAGGAACATCCCCACCCAAAAAGTTTGTTATAGTTTTTTTACAATTACAAGCCATAGTAGTTTCTTTATTTAATAAATATTAGGAAAATATAGAATAAAATGCTTTTGCTTTAAGCAAAAAAAAAGCTTTAAAGCTTTTTTCTTTATATTATTTAAAATGCTAGCTAGCTATATATATGCAGGTACTTCAAAAAAATCTTTTAAATTAATAAATATTTTTTTTTAATACGCTATTGTACCGTGAATCTTAATACATTCCATAACCTCTGCACCTTTATCTTGTACTTTTTTCCAGTCATCACCATCCATTTCAGACATACACTGAGCTCCAAGTTGCATTAGTTCTAATGGTGATTGGTCACCCTTTTGTATTGCTACTAAAGCTGTGATACATGGTTTTGGAAACTCTGATATTTCACCTAGATTAGCGTTTCTCATAGTTTCATTAATACATTTTAGAATTGGGTCTTCACCTTGTACTTGTTCTTTAACCACTTTTTCTATAAGTGCTATTAATTCATTTTCTGTTAATGTAATTTTTTTTGCCATTTTTAATATGTTTTTATTATAAATATCAATTAATTAAAGAATGAACGTTTTATTATTTAAGCATTTTTATTTATATTGTATTATGACCTTTTTAATTAATTACTTATTTTATGGATTAATCTTCATGTTCTTTATAGAACTCCTTGTTTTTACATTAGGTAAAACACATTGGGAGGTGAGAGCTAGTTGGGATAATCTAACAAATTTTGATAAGGTCGTATGTTTGTTAATATGGCCTGTTGGTTTGGTTGTATTAATTATAGCTTTTATAAAAAAATTAATGGAATGAAAATAAAATTAGACAGAACAGATAGTAAAATAGTTAAAGAAAATGAAACTTATACACTAGTGGATAATAATAGTTTAGAAAATCTTGTAATATCGAAAACCGTTTTACACCCTAATAAAGAGACTACAGGTCATTCCCATGAAGGTCAAGAAGAAGTATATCATTTTGTAAGTGGTCATGGTGAAATGATGATTGGTGCTATGGATTATAAAGTTAGAGGTGGGGATATATTAATGATTCCCGATGGGGCTTTTCATAAAGTGTGGAATAAAAGTGATATCGAAGATTTGGTGTTTGTATGTGTATTCGATGGTAAAAGAAATCACTAATAAATGAATATAGTAGACATTGTAAGTATAGTTGTTATGATTTCCATAACAGCTTGTTGGATGTATATTGATAAACAATTCACTAAGTGGGAAAAAATAAATAAAAAGAAAAATGAAAAAACACAGAGATATAACTAAGGTTATCGATAGGTTAAATGGTATTAAACCAAAAAGAAAACCTTTAACAGAAAGAAGGTGGGTGAAAATAATCTTTAGTCTTTCGGTGATGTTATCCGCAATACCCTCAATATACCAAGACTTAACTTATGGTCATAGTGGTAATTGGACACATTATGGAATGATGATGGTAGGGTTATTATATTTTGTGGAATCAATATTATGGACAATAGATATATGGAAAAATTAAAACAACAATTAAGGCAATTTGAGGAGGATATCTTTGAGGGTAAGGATATAGATACGACAGAATTTTATATGTTAAAAAAGTCATTACTCGATATTAGACTTAGTGGTGGTATTTTTAAGGATGGTGGGGATGTTAGTGACTTATTAGAACTTCATGAGATGTTAGAGAATATGTTAGATAGACGACATAATGAGTTAATGAATAAACGACTTAACTTATTAACAATATGGTCCACGATATTTTTACCATTATCATTTTATACTGGGATGTGGGGAATGAACTTTGATGATGTACCTTTATTAACTGGAGACCACGGATTTTGGATATTCGTAGCTTTAACTCTATTAACAATAATAGGTATGTGGAGGTATTTTAAGAAAAATAAATGGATATAATCGTAAAAATTTATTAACTTTGTACCAAGTTTAATAAATAAAAAAAATAATATGGCGAAATATATAAAAGAAGAAGAAGACGGGTCAATAACTGAAGTACACGCTGAAGATTGTGGTGGGAAACTAAAAACTCATAACATAAAGGGTCCAGCGATAATAAATAAAGAACAAAAAGTAAAAGAGTATTACTTATACGGTATAAAACATTCTCAAGATGAGTGGGAAAAAAAACGTAAGTTTTCTTAAATAATTATTATGTGGTTTATAAGATTTATAATAGAGTTATTTAGTTCACCAAATAAAGACCTTTTACGTAATATAGAAAAGTTAGATAAAAAAACAAAAAAGTGAAAAAAGTAGAAATAATATTAGGGGGTTCAGGCCATGAAATAACAAGAAGTAAATTTACGGATGACGAACTAAATAAAGTTAAATCATATTGTAAAGAAAATGATGAAGACATTGAGTCTGTTTTAACTAATAACTTAGAGGATGTGTTGGAGGACCGTGGAATGTGGTATGATTGTGATGACCTGGGTCATTTTATGGGTGGTAATCTCGGATGTAAGATTTATGTTACTATAAATGATGATGAATTTGAGTTTGAGACTGGTGATGCCACCGTTGAGTTGAGTAATGAACACAGTTGGCCTAAGTTTAGTGGTGGAACTATGGTTAGTTTTGTTACTTGGGAAAAGGGTACTATGGATAGTTGTGATTTCGAAATCAATGATGATGAGGATTTTGATATTAAAAAATTAAAACTAAAGGCCTTACAGATAGAGACTCCTGAAAATATTTACGAAATCATAAGTGAATTAACTTATGATGGTGAACCATTAAATGGTGATGGTTTTGGTGATACTACTGGAAAAGCTTTTGATATAGAAATAGGTTAATCCATTCCATAATAATATAAATGCCATGGTTCTTCCATTCGTAGAGTTCCTTCTGCACTATAAGTTACATTAAACCCATACATACCAGCGTTTTCAGCAACCCAATCTTTAACATCTGGATTGTTGTTCCAAAAACTATCAGTTAGACTAAAAATATCAAACGCTTTACCTGTGTGATGTTCAGAAAATCCAGGTATGGTGTTATATTTCTGGGTATCTTCTATACCTCTTTTTTTAGCTTTTTTACCAAAATTATCTACTTGTCTATCATAACTTCTATAACCCGACAAAATACCCTTTTGTACTTCAGGGATGTTGGGAAATTTTTCTTGAGCGTCTTTAACTAGTTGGTCTACAGCTTCTTTAGCATAAGGATTTACTCCTCCAGCATCTTCTCTGTATTGTCCTTCTTGTTCAAATTCTTTTTGTAGATGACTGTCTTTTATATCTATACCATATCTGTCATATAAATCTTTTAAAGCTTTTTGTATTTCGGGTGTTAACATTTGGTAGTACCTACCCTTTTCAGTCTGTTCTAAAATATTGTAAAGTTTTTTAATTCTATATTTTTCAGATTCTAAAATTTTCATTAAAAACCAAACATTTGTGGAGTTAACTCGTGTTTATTAGTTTGTAGGTCTGTTATTTCCTGATTTCTACGGTCTCCAGTATAATCATGGTCATCAGTTTGTCGGTCTACTTCAAAGTTATAATTGTCAGGACCTAATGCCAGTTCTTGAGCTTTTTCTACTGTTGGTGTGTATATATCCAAAAATACTGTGCCGTACTCAACAACATCTTCTTCAAATGTAACGTCTACTGAGTGGGAATAAGCTGGAACCAACTCTATATTATCACCTCTTTTCCAATTTTTACCTCCATTATGGAAATAATTTGTTAACAGGGTGTATATAACTGTGTTTGCATCCATTCTGTTACCTCTATCATTTAAGGGGTTGTCCAAACCTGCAATCTTTAAACCACTATGTAAATCTGTTTTAATTGGATTTTCTCTACCATATAGATAAACTGTTAAAGCTCCTTCGTCTTGTATTGACTGCCAGTATGCTTCCAGGTCAGACATACTATTGAGATATAAAAAATAGATACTAATATGTTTTTTTAACTTATTCATACTATCTTCTTGAATCCCGTGAGTTGGGGATTCATTTGCCTGTTCAATCATAACTTTTGTTATAACATTAATTAGCTCCGTTTCTGTTAGTATAATTTTCATATTAATCTAAGTAACTCATCCAGTCTTCATATTTTTCAATATCAATACTACCATCATCATTTGTATAATTTTCAGCTCCCTCTTCATATTCTAAACTGTCCATTAAAGCATCATATAACATTTTTCTTTCATATTTTTTAAGGGACCCTTTACCTTCTTTCTTCAGTTTTTCCTGTAGTTTTTTTATGATTCCATCATACATCTCTTTATTTTTTCTTTTTTCGTTTCTATCAAAAGAGTTCCATTGTCTGATTTCTAAATCTATAAGGTCGTAACCCATTATTGGGGATATCTCGTCTGTTTTTATTTTATTTAAGATGCTGTCAATATAGTCGTTGTCGAGTTGTATGTTAAGCATGTTTATAGGTTCTTCTTTTTTAGCTACAATTTCTACAGCGTCTATTAAATTCTCAGCGTCATCGAAGTCGAAGTCTATAAATGTTACTCTACCACCTTTTATTGGTATATCATTAATAACTTGTGTTGTTTTTCCAATAAAACTAGCTATTATATCATATGTTCCTAATTTTTCTATTGGGGCTATGGTGTATTTTCCTTCAGTGTTTGTTACAGCACCATATTTGGTAGCTACACCACTTGGTGTCATAAGTTGTAGGTTTACGTATGGTAATGGTTTTTTATTCTGTGTAACCTTACCTGTTAATGTTCCTTTATCTGTCCAGTACTCTGGGTCCGTACTTATTGTAACCTCTACGTTTTCACCATCAATATTTTCAATGTCTACATCAACACCATCTTCTTTTGGTATTTGTGCGTCTTTATCGACTACCATTGTTATTTGGTTTATTTCACCGTCATTGGTTTTTTTAACCTCAACACCTGGTTCACTTTCTAAATTTTCCTGCAGGTCGTGTCTATAATTAAAGTTATGTAAACTTCTAATCCTTTCTTTTTCTGACTCACTTAAGATAAACTTATTATTCATGATAGTATTTCTTTATAAATAAATATAAAAATTAGCATAAAAAAAGGCCACCAAATGGGCCTTTATTTTATTTGTGTATATGTGATATTAAGATTTATTCGAAATCAGTACCTTTCTCATCTCTATCTTCATGGTCTTCATCATAACCCATGTCTTTTTTAAGATGGTCTAAGTGGTCTTTGATAGCGTCTATACGGTCTTCCATAGACATTTCTCTTTTTCTATCTTCACCTTCATCCTCTCCATAGTTGTAAGTTTCTTCACCTTCACTGTCTTCGTGCATGTCTTCATGCATTCCTTCTTCCATTTCATGCATTCCTTCTTCCATTTCATGCATTCCCTCATCCATATCATCATGAATATTAGTTTTCATTTTTTGGTCGTCAAAATCTGAATACACACCTATTACGTCTTCTTTATAACCTTCTTCTTTTTGTTTTCCAGTATAACCAGGTCCTTTGTACATCATCGGAGATTCTTTAATTACTGAACCAGCTCTATGTAAGCCTCTAATTCGATTTTTTTCTTGTTCTGATAGTATCATAATTTTAATGTTTTATTATAAATATAAGTTAAGTACTAAAATAACCCTTTCATTTTATCAATAAATTCTTTTGAAGCGGCAGAAACATTATCACTTGGATTTAATTTTACTTCTTTTTTAGTGATATTTTCTTTTTTATGTCCTTCGTCTAGAAGTTTATTTACGTTTTTTATGTGTTCTCTTTTAAGTTTTTGTAATCTAGTCATAATATTTTTATTAAGTTATATCTTTATATTCACGGTCTGCAACAAATGGGTCAGGCACATTAGTATCCACAGGGTATTCTGTTTCAAAATCTTTGTCATGACCTGGTCTAAAGTTTTTTCTAGCTTGTGAAACAAACTTGTCAAACTCTTTATATTTTTTTTCTAATTCTTTTCTTTCTTTATCTGATAAATCGTGTACTAGGTTTGGGTCAGGATAAACCTTAAAATCTTTTTTATCTGGTTTGGGGTCGTCTTGGAATATCATACTCCCTAAAGCAAATTTTCCTTCGTGAAGCTTTCGTATTCTAGTTTTTTCAGATTCAGATATTTGTAATCGTTTTCTCATATTATATAAATATATTTTTTACTATCTTTTTCTAGACGAACCTTTGCATTTACCTTTATTTTGTCTTTTTCTTAGTTGACAATCACTTATAGTGTCATAAACACATCTTTGTTCACCAACTTCATCATCACAACAACTATCACTAAATTTACCATTTTTACATTTTTTACAACACGGGTCCTTTTTTAATGGTTTTTCGTATGAACCTTTCTTAACCAGGTTTTCAAGACCAGATAGTACCTCTTCTTCACATGGTGATGAATTAAACGGACCTTCAAATGAAAATTCGGATGAAGAACAGATAACATTAATAATTTCTTCATTATTCTCCATCTCGGATACATCTCCACTTCCTTGGTATTGTACACATACAGATTCATCGTCAAATCCTGGTGTACCAACTAAGTCGTCAGCTAAAATAGTAACCCATTGTCCTGGTGTTGGTTCACCTACAGCTGACCAAAATTCATTAGGGTTGGAGTTATTAGCTCCTTCCATACAACCAAAAACTACATCTTCCAGAATAGGGGTTGTCCACCAATGTATAATATTTTCAGTATCATCATCTATTACTGAACCACCACAAGGAGGTAATTCTGTAATATTACCAGCAACGTAATCTAGTACTATCTGTGCATTTGCTTCCATATCCCCAACTCCACTAAAATCACAAAGATTTGTAGGACATGGAATTTCTGATGGTGATATAATACCTGAAGCTATATCATTTAATATATACGCTTCCTGTGCATTAACTTCACCATCACCATTTAGGTCACCAGGAGTACCACATCCCCAGGTAATTATATCTGTACCACCACATGGGGGTAATTCGTCAAGAAATCCTTTTTGGTAAGCATATAGTACCATCATGTTATCTATAACATCCCCTTCACCACTAAAATCACATGGTATATTAGTAGGACATGGTATAACTGAATCTTCTAAACTAATATTTCCTAATGCAACACTAACATAGGTAAAGACATCCCATGGTGTTATTTGTCCGTCACCATCTAAATCGCCCATCATATCTGTGCATTCTATTTGTTCTGCTGTTACTGGTGGTGGTGGAAAAGCGTCATCTAAATCATCTGGTTCTTCAGGTGTAGGTTCTGGAGGTGTATCTGTAGTTAATGTTATGTCATCATCAGTATCTGTGGGAACTCTATCACAACATTGACTATAATCAGAACAAAACTCCTCCATTCCGTCATCATTATAAAAACCATATTCTAATCCATGACAACATTTTGCTAACTGCATTGCACTTAGGTCATTACAATCTGAAGCAAATGGATATGTTATTATATCATCAATAGGTGTATGGGTATCTATATCCTCTAGGTCTTTTGTTGGTCTTATGTCACTATCGTCATGAACAACAGGTGGAATTGTGTTATCCACTTCTGGTGGTAAATCAGTATATACATCCCCAGACATTAACTTATCATCACGGTCTTTCATGATTTGTGCTAAGTCTTCAAAAGCAACACCCACATAAGCACCAGCGTTTTGTTTAGTGGTACCCTGTACGTTAGAACGTTCTTGTTCTAATAAGGGTCTAGATTTATTATAACCCATTAGAAAGCGTACTCTATTTAACTCTTCATTAATCATATAAAATAAATATCAATCAACTATAGATAATCAACCAAAAAAAGGGGGGTCGGGGGTCACGACGAAGTCGATTCCGGTTCCGGACTCATAAAAAATAGCGTATTTTCCTAAATTTTTCTGAAAATTCTTTTTTAGGGTTTTAGACTAATTGTCAGAATAGGGTCGCGTTTCTCAGTCACCATCAAACATATCCACAATCCAGAAGATAAATTTAAACATTAGAATAAAAGAACCAAATAATATAATAATCATGGCTATTTTACCACCCATTCAATTAATAGTTTTTTTATGGGTTTAATATAATAGTGAAGAAAAAAGGTTTTAATTTCTGGTTTGTTTAACCTTCTACGTAATCTGTTTTCCCATATAGTAGCAGGACAAACCAAAACTGGGGAAAACATTAGATGTGTAATCCATATGTTAATAGGAACCCATATCCAGAAAGGTTCGTTAAAAGTAACATAGAACGGTGTTAATATTGTTAGTATTATAAAAACGTGGTGGAAAAACACTAATAAATAAAATAAAATTTGGTATGTAGGTTGATTCATATACTCTATTTACAACGTTATACAAGTATAGACCATAAGTGCTATAGATAAAATACTCATAACAAGTATGCCCCAAGACTTTTCCGTCATGTTACTTAACATTTTTCTTTTTGGTTTGTTCGTGTACATGACTAGTAGTGTTGATATAGTCATCAGCTTTGTTGAGGTAGTCCGCTGCCAAAGTTACTTTATCCATCCACCAAGAAGGAAGACTTCCTCCAGTTTCACTTAGTTCTATTAACTTTTCCATGATATCTCCAGCATCATCCATTATTAGTTTACATTTTCTAATAGCAGATGGAATATCTGTATGTCCATCTTCTTTAATCACTCTTTCTACAAGAGTAACTAAATCTGCTTCTGTTAGTTTAATTTTTTTCATAATATTAATTTTTAGTTATAAATATCTACTTCTCTGTTACAATGTTGCCTCTATTATTAATCTCTCTCATATTGTGATAACCTCCTTCAGTATTGGGTATATATACGTTTGTCATATAAGAAAAGTTATCAAGACCAAACAATCTATATATTCTAGGCATGTGGTAATCCATTAGGTAATGTTCATCAAGATTATAAAGAGACCATAAATCATCAATACTAGGAGGTTCTTCCATTGGAGGGGTATTAAGATATAAATCCATAGTAACATAATTACCGTCATGATAAGCTATCTTACCATCATAAACATCAATGTCTGGTTGATGTTTCCTATGATTAAAATCAATTCTATCAATTACAGGGTAAATTCTCTTAATGTCTCCATCGGGAGAGTTAAGGTATTTTTGTATTGCTTTTTCTACATCGGGTCTCATATAGTATAAATAGATTTGTTTAAAATAAAAAAATCCTCACTACGTATAAAACATAATGAGGATTTCACCCAACTACACATATAACTCCCTATAGGAAGTCTGCTCCTTGTTCTTGCATTTCTTCCGCGATAACGTCAATCCATTCATCAGGCATGTCTACTAACTTATTATCTTCATATAAGTTAAAGTCACCACCATTAGAATCTTCCTCTTCTTCTAGTCTGTAGTTCTTGCCGTCAATTGTAACGTCGTAATGATTAATTCTTTTCCAGTAAACTTCACGACCACCATTAAATACTATTTCCATTTCTATATTGTATTAAGATTTTTATTATAAAGTAATAATAACTAATCTATAATAAGAAGTCCATTTTTTCTAAAAAATTCTATAAAAATTTTTTTAAGGGTATAAGCATTAAATTAAAATATAGGGTCATATTTCACAGAGAGCATTGACCCCCCTAAACACCCGCCCAAAACCTATATGTAAGAGGGGATACGGAGCGGGGGGAGGGGCCCCCTAAATAAGGGGGCAGCATAGGGGATATATAAGGGGGGAGCCATTTGGAGATTATATATAGGGGAAGCAGGGGGTATATTATTATTCTTAGTGTTAATGTTATTACCCGTCAGTCCCAATTTAAATACTACCCTAAAAATTTGTATAGTTAAAATATTTTTTGTATCTTTGTATTAA
>TARA_R100001594_G_scaffold13948_1_pt1 | contig 28961 bp, 33 predicted proteins | sample TARA_R100001594 | Tara Oceans TARA_R100001594 (sample SAMEA2622752) | marine metagenome | biome: marine biome (ENVO:00000447); feature: marine epipelagic mixed layer (ENVO:xxxxxxxxx); material: "saline water (ENVO:00002010), including plankton (ENVO:xxxxxxxx)" | depth 150 m | reverse complement strand
GGTGAAATTTTAAAAGCTATGACTTATGACCCAAAAACAAAAGAGACTAAATCAGAAAAGTATTCTCTTAATAATCTTGAAGATCACTTAAAAGATATTAAGGAATCTTTAGGAGTCAATACAGATAACAAAACAATGAATCTAATAGATTCAAAAATAGCAGAAACAAGACAAGGTTTAGAATAATATCAAAAACGAGCTCAGATTGTACATAGTTACTTTCTGAGCTCTTTTAGTAACCTTAACCAAAATCATGAATATTTATAAAAATTTTAACCACAGAGGAGCTCAGAGATTCACAAGTTGCAGCTTTTGTGATGTCTACTATGCAGCCATTTTTTCGTTTTTAGTTACCTTAACAGCAGCTATGAAACCATTAGGTTACCTTAAGGGCTGTGACAAAATGGTGGGTCTAATAGGGACACATATAGGTTTAAGTTATTCAAGAGTGCATTAAATACACTCGTGAAAGGAAACAATGAGTAAAAATATAAGAACAAGCTTAATGAATAAACCGAATCCAAATATTGATGTAACTACGAAGACTTATAGATTTTTTGGTTACACTACCAATAAAGAAAGATTTACGTTTAACGTTAAGTCGCACAATTATCCGGCAGCTGTTGAAGATCTATTTAAAATGTTAGATCCAAACTTCATCTGGCAGCTTAATTGTGAACTTCCCGGAGTATTAAAGTTTAGTGAATACTTTGATGCTTATGGAAAAAAGCAAAATAAAACTGAGCATGTAGCGGGTCCAATTAAGACGTTACCTGTTCACGAATATCAGGATAAAAAACATTAAGCTTATGGGTACAAACACTATGAAAACGATTAACTTCGAATACAGGAAAGTTTGTTTAAATGTATTACCTGTCCCGATGAATCAACATCGTGGGTATAAAACGCAGCCCAAAAAGAATTTTAAAGATTATTTGAAAGCGACAATTAAGGGTTTATCACTTTCAATAATGCCGGCGTCATTTTTTGGCTCCCTTTTGTTAGGTTATGCCGGCAGCAATATAAACGTTGGTCCAAGACTTTTCTCTTGGTTTGATAAGCTCGTTAAACTAAATGTACAGTGTGTAAAAAGTAGGCAAGGAGGAAAGTTGTGCTAAACGCAGCTTTAATTCTTTCTTGCCTACTAATCTATGCACTTGTGTATTTAAACCACTAAGGATTGATTATGAGAAAATATCTTGAATTTATTGGAGCTTTAGCAGGGGTTACCGTAACGATTTTATTCTTTTGGGCTATGTTCTGGTTTTTATGCTTATTAGAAGACCAGTGCTATTACACTAATTTTCCTGGAGCTATCTAAATGTATAAATATTCTTTTGTTAAGTCTTTATTTAAACATTACAGAAAAACATTAAAACCATCTTGTTTAAAAAAGCAAGATGTAAAGGCAGCTGTTAAAGAAGAGATCAGAAAATTAAGTTTTCTTAAAAAGATTTCACCAGCAGGAACGAAAGAATTAAAAAAGTATTTAAGAAATACTGGCGTTATTTATGCAGATCAAATTAATAGAGCTTTTGAAGACAAATCGCCATTAATTAAATGGCATCATTTAAACAGGATTGATTACCGTAAACGAAGAAAAATTTTAATATCAATTGGAGAAAGTGTAAGAAATTTTTTAGCTGACAAGCTAGCTAGAGAAAGGATTGAAAATGGCAAAAAAGATTAAATGTCCAAAATGTAAAGGGAAGGGATTTTATACTGTGGATTATGCTTTAACAAAAGAAGAAACTCATGCTCGTTGTGATGATTGTAATGGTAAAGGCGAGCTTGAAGTTGAAACTAAGAACGAAAAAATTTGTACAACCTGTCATGGAAATCATTATATAATAACAGATAACGGCAGCCAAAATTGTCCTATTTGTGTGTGTAATAGTTTCGGCAATGTATTGTTTACAAATGCGTAAATATCTGAGATAATAAAAAAAGAAAGGCAAATCAATGTGTGAAGTATTAATCATCGGGAAATTTTCTGATTCTTTTAAAAATTATTGCGGAGATAAAACAAAAAATGATGACATACAAGAATTAAGGAAAATTACAAAAACTTTTAATGGTACTTATATTGTAAGACGAGGCGTAGTGATGTCAAGTGACTTTGACGCTATGACTATTATTAAATTTAGTTGTGAATTAGATTGTGATAAGTTTATGCAAGCTTTAGAACAATCACATTACTTTTCGTCTATTAAATTATATAAATTATCTTCAGTTGAAAAACTTGAAAATAAATTTGTTGAAATTAATAAGGTATTAAATATTTCTTGAGTAAACATTAACGAGTAAATAACATGAAAGGCAATATATGAAAAATATAATACATAAGATACCAGCAAAAGCTATGTTTGAGTTTATGTCTGAGTTTAGAAAAATAAATAACGAAATACAAGCTCAGACTGTCCAAACATTTTTAGCAATAGCTATGAGTAAAAAAGAAAAAGTACCCATGTCTGATTTAATGGAGACATTAGGTATTAGTCAAGCTAGCTGCAGCCGTAATGTAGCTTTCTTTACTGACTGGACTCGTAAAAAACAAAAAGGTCCAAATTTTTTAACTTGTAGAGAAGATCCAATGGAACGAAGAAGAAAACTTATTTCACTAACACCAAAAGGAAAACAGTTTTATAATTCGTTAGAAAATATATGGGTAAAATAAATGGTGGCCTCACCCAGACTCGAACTGGGACGGATAAAATCCACACGATTTTAAGTCGTGACTGTCTACCAATTTCAGCATGAGGCCAAAAATAGAAAGGTAATATATGGGATATAGACCAAGAAATAAAGGATTTCAATTAGATATTAATTATGAAGGCAAACGATATAGGACACAATTAGATTGTGATGAGACTGAAGTTAAAATTGCTGAAGTAAGAGCTTTACAAGGTTTAAAAGATGGAAAAACTTGGAATGCTGTATGCAAAGAATTAAATTTAGCTCGTCGTGATCTATCCATTAACGCAATATTTACACGTATCATGCATAAATGGAAAGACCCACATGGACTTAGAACAGCTAAAAATGTTGTTGAACAAGTAGGTCCACATAAAAAGATTACAACTATAGATGAAGATGTAATTGAAGAGTGTATTCAAAATTGGAAAGAATCTGGTAATGCTGATAGTACATGTAATAGAAAACTAGCAGCTTTATCTAAAATTTTAAGTTACGCTAAAAAAAGAAATTATATTAAATCAAAACCTGAAATTGAATGGTTTGTTGAAGGACCAGGACGTATTCGTTATTTTAAACACGATGAAGAAAATAGATTTTTAGGATATTTGTACTCAGAAAGATACAATGATGTGGCTGATATGGTTGCTTTTGCAAATGATTGTGGAGGTAGAAAATCAGAAATTAAAAGAATAAATACTGAACGAGATGTTGATGGACGAATGCTTACTATTATTACTACAAAAGCTAAAGCAGCATTTCCTAGAACTATTGAATTGACTGACAGAGCTCTTAAAATACTTAAAAGACGACCAAATAATCCATTTACAATGATCTCTGATGAAGAGCTTAGAAAAGCTTGGAATTTTGGTAAAATAAAAATGGGTTTACAAGGCGACAAACAATTTGTATTCCATATAACTAGGCACACATTTGCATCTAGACTTGTTCAATCAGGTATTGGTATTCAGATTGTTCAAGATTTATTAGGACACAAAACTATTAAAATGACTTTACGATATGCACATTTAGCACCACATAATAAAACAGAAGCTCGAATGGCTTTAGAACGAAGTGACAAAAGTGGTGTCAAATTGGCTAAGGTTGTGGGAATTTGAATAAAAGTCTATTATACCACAATGCTTTTTGTAATAACAATGGACTTAAAATCTACTTAAAGGATATTTACACTAGTGTATAGCAGTATATTTCTTTTTAGAATTACTCAACAAAGGTAAGTATTCATTAGTGTAATTAATACATACGGAGGCAATAAATGGTGACACAATACGGTGACATAAAGAAAAGAATAGAACAACAAATAGAACTCGAAGCTGAAATGAGGCAACGAGGAGGTAAAAGATTTAAAGATCGAGAAACAAAAGCAATAACAAAAGAACGCGAGAGTATGAGTACTCACGGAAAGAAAATGCTTAAAGCTGGTATTGATAGGTTTGAAGAGGGTATTGTAAACTTTCTAAACGATATTAATAGAGGTCCAAAATATGTAGCTTATAAATTTTTAAGTCAATTGGATCCAAAGCTTACAGCAGTTATAGCTGCTAAAAGAATAATTGATGGAGTATCAAGTGTTCGTAAATTAACTAATCAAGCAATAGGTGTTGGAGCTAAAATTGAAGATGAATTATATTTTCAAGAATTTAGTAAAGAAAATAAAGTTTTGTTTGATAGTATTAATACTGACTTAGATAAACGATCTAATCATTATGAATATAGAAGATGGAAACATTTATTAAGCTCAAAACGCAAAGGGTTTGAGTGGACTAAATGGACCACAAGAGAAAAGCTTTTAGTTGGTGAAAAACTTATTAGTTTATTTATAGAAACTACTGGCTTTGTAGAAAAAGAAAAAATATTTAAAAGAAAAAGAGCTTATAATGTACTGCAGCCATCAAAGAAAACTTTGGAATGGATTAAAAAGGTACAAGACTTTAACGAATTTTTAAATCCAGAATTTTTACCTTTAGTATGTCGTCCTCGTAGATGGAAACGAAGTGTTGGTGGTGGATATATAAGCAAACATATTGAGCCGTTGTTTTTAGTAACTGGCAATAACATAACCAGTCATAGAACTTATATACAAGAATTAAATAACTACGAAATGGAAGGTGTTTATCAAGGATTAAATGCTGTTCAAGATACACCTTGGAAAGTTAATCAACAAATATTAAATGTTGCTAATACAATTTATAATGACGATAGTAGAAATCGTGGTGGCTTAGTTACTTCTCAATTAAAAGATTTACCTAATAAACCACACGATATTGAAACAAATAAAGAAGCTTTAAAGAAATGGAAAGCTGCAGCTACTATTGTTTATACTTTAAATCAAACACAAAAATCAAAAAGATTAGCTGAAGCAAAAACTATTTGGGTTGCAAAAAAGATGTCTGATTATCCTTTCTTTCATCATGCAGCTAGACTTTGTTTTAGAGATAGGTTGTATTATATGACTGGATATTTTAATCCACAAGGAACTGATCTAGCTAAAAGTCTACATTTGTTTGCTAACAAAAAACCACTTGGAAAAGTTGGCGAAAAATATTTATGTTTACAATTAGCTAATACTTATGGTGTTGATAAAATTCCTCTTAATGAACGTATTGATTGGGTTTGGAAAAATAAAGAAAATATTTTAGCATCAAGTAGAGATCCATTTAATAATTCTTTTTGGGAACAAGCTGATAAACCTTGGCAATTCTTAGCAGCAACATTTGAGTTTGATAATATGTTACGTTATGGATTAGAATATGAAAGTGGTTTACCATGTAATATTGATGGATCTTGTAATGGACTTCAAAACTTTTCAGCTTTATTAAGAGATGAAGTTGGTGGTAAAGCAGTTAATTTAACTGACAACGATAAACCAGAAGATATTTATCAAGTTGTTGCAGATAAAGTAATTAGTATATTAAAAACAAAAACTGATCCAATAGCTGCAACTTGGTTAAATTTTGGTATTGATCGTAAAGCTACTAAAAGAAGTGTAATGGTTTTACCTTATGGTGGAACTCGTTATTCTTGTGTAGACTTTGTTGACGAATGGGTTGATGATCGAGAAGAACGTGGTATTAAAATTCCATTTGAAGGTCGTGAAAGACAAAAAGCTAATTTGTATTTAGCTCAAATAATTTGGGATAGTATTGGCGATGTAGTTATTAAAGCTCGTGAAGCTATGGATTGGTTACAACAAGTTGCAAGATTATGTGCAACAACTAAAACACCAGTACACTGGACTACACCATTAGGTTTTCCTGTTAAGCAAGCTTATTACGATCAAAAAGATATGATTGTAAAAACTAAAATGATGGGTCGAATAAGAATAAGATCAAACACAGATAAAATTAATAAGCGAAAGCAAGCTAATGGCATCTCTCCGAATTTTGTGCATGCGCTCGATGCTACTCACATGTATTTAACAATAGATCATTGTATACAAAAAGGTATTAGAGATTTTGGAATGGTCCATGATAGTTATGCAACATTAGCTTGTGATATGGATAAACTTAATAAATGCACTCGATCAGCTTTTATACAAATGTATACTGAAATGGATCCGTTAGAAAATTTTAGAGATCAAATTACAGCATTGATACCAGAAAAATTAAGACACAAAATTCCACCTTTACCTGAAAAAGGAAAACTGGATATTGAGGAAATCAATAAAGCAGCATACTTTTTTAGTTAAATCTATACACTTGTGAATTAGTTACACATATAGATACACACTCAACATTAAGGAGAAATATGCAAAAGCGTAAATATACAAGAGTTACAACGCCTATTGGAATTGCAAGTTACCCGTGGTTAAAAGATCCGGATAAACAATTCGACAAAGAAAATGGGATATACAGTTGTAATATATTTGTGGACAAAGCTGATGCTAAACAACTTGTTGATGTTATCGAAAAACATTATAACGAAAATTTAGCAGCTACAAAAAAGCTAAATCCTCAAAAGAAAATAAAACTCGGACCAAAAGGTTACGAGGAAGAGAACGGCAAAGTCAAATTTAAAATAAAAATGAAAGGTAAAATTGGCGATGTCGAAGTAAGACCTGTTGTTGTGGATAGCAAAGGTAATCCATTAATTGATGCTCAAGGTGAAAGAGTATTAGTTTATGGTGGCAGTAAAGTAAAAGTATCTGCAGACCTAATTCCGTATTATGTAGCAACAACTGGAGCTGGTATTTCACTCAGATTAATTGGAGTGCAAGTGCTTGAGCTACAAACAAAACCTTTACCTAGTATGCAATCATTAGGTTTTAAAGAAGAAGAAGGTTACGAACAAATCAGCGAACAGAAAGACGTTGAAGCTTCAAATGAAACTTCGAGTTCAACCTCCGACAAAGAAGACTTCATTTAGAAGTGGCCTCGAGGAACGCATAGCGAAACAATTAGAATCGCTAGGCGTTTCTTATGGTTATGAAACTTTTACAATAAATTATATCAGGCCAGCTAAGGCAACAAGGTATACTCCAGATTTTCAATTACCTAACGGTATAATCATTGAAGCGAAAGGCAGATTTTTAACTAAAGATAGACAAAAACATCTGCAAGTTAAAGCACAATACCCAAAAATTGATATTAGGTTTGTGTTTTCAAATCCTAATCAGAGGATAAGTAAAATATCAAAAACAACTTACGCTAAATGGTGTGAAACAAATGGATTCAAATACGCAAAAGAAAAAATACCTAAAGAGTGGATTGCTGAAAAAGCAAAGTGGCCTGAAAAAAAGGGAATGGACTAAATTCCTTTTTGTAGCTTCGTCACAGACACCAACAAATCTTGATATAACAAAAGAACAAATAGATGCAATGCATCGTAAAAATGGTTTGCTTGGTATTGGCTTTCACTATGTAATTTCAATTGATGGTGATGTCAAAAAAGGAAGAGATATAGATCAAATAGGTTTTGATTTAGAACGAAATGAAGAAACAATTGGAATTTTATTAATAGGAAATACAGAATTTAATGAGCTGCAGTTAAAAGCTTTTAAAAACTTAAAACAAGAAATTACACAGAAGTACGGGCAATTAGAAATAATAACAACATTGGAAAATATTTTATGAGAATAATATTAGAAGGACCAGATTGTGCAGGTAAAACTACACTATCAAAAGTAATTAAAGATAAATTAGTAGATTATCTTTATATACATCACGGTCAATATAAACATGCTTACAAACCACATTTTGAAAGTTTAAAATTAGACAATGTAATTATAGATAGACATTGGCCTAGTGAATTAATTTACGGAACCGTTTTTAGAAGTGGTCCAACTTACAACATTAATGAGATGGAACAACGAGTAAGAACAAATGTAAATACTATAAATATCTTATGTCTACCACCTAAAGGTTTAGTGATGGCTAGATTTGAAGAAAGAAAATCTAAAGGAGGCGAAGACTTTGAAAGTGTTAGTAAAGTATATGATTCATATATGCTACTTAAAAACATGTTTCCATACTTTGTAATATATAACTATGACGCAGAAACAGCAGAAGAATTTATCAAAAGAGAAATCTACAAACAAAAATAATATTAATAGTGCAAGTACAACTTGGTTACAATTAATAGAATTTTTATTAAAAGGAAAAACAGTTTCTCCAAGAGGTTTAGAAACTAAAGAACAAATTTGTATTTCTACAAGAGTAGATATGTATGAGCCAATGGTTAATATAAAATCAAGAAATATAGGTGAAAGATTTAGATATGCAGAAGCTGCTTGGATATTAAGTGGCGATAATAGAGTTTCAACTATTGCACCGTATTCTAAAATGATTACAAAATTTAGTGATGATGGTGTAAGATTTTTTGGAGCTTATGGTGTTAAAGTAGTAGACCAATTACCATACATAATACAAACTTTAAAAGATGATCCAAATTCTAGACAAGCAGTTTTAAATATTTGGAGAGAAAATCCTAGAAAAAGTAATGATGTTCCTTGTACATTGTCATTACAATTTGTGATTAGAGATGAGACATTAAATTGTTTAGCTACAATGAGATCAAGTGATGCTTGGCTTGGTTGGGTATATGATGTTTTTAATTTTTCAATGATAAGTTTATATGTATTGTTGCAATTAAAATCACAACATAATTTAAAATACAAATTAGGAAATTTATTTTTAACAGCTGGTTCTCAACATATTTATAAAGAACAATGGGAAAAAGCAAAAAAGTGTGTTGATGAAAAAGATTATTTTCAAGACACAAAATCTCCAGTTGCATTAAAAAATGGAGATGAACTTATTGATTATCTTTGGGCTAAAGCAAAGCAGCTTTCAGAAAAAGATAAAGATCAACTGATTTTGAGTGGTGTGTAGTAATAGGAGTAGAAGTAACTCCAATTCATATTGCCTTTCGATATTACTTACACATTCATTTTTCAAAGTGCGCGTTTAAAGGGTAATACTTAGTACCGCCTTGATGACTTAGCAGTCTACCTCGGAGAAAGAGTGATTCACGGCGAGGACGCGTAATCAAATGGACCACAGACCCAGTTAACTTGACTGCTGTATCTCATAGATGTCTTGATGATAAAAATATCCTCGCGCGTGCTTCAGATAAAGAAAGGTATAATGAAAACTTCCGCAAAATTTTTAACTCACGAACCTTGTCCAAGTTGTGGCAGCAAAGATAATCTTGCTCGTTATGATGATGGACATGCTTATTGTTTTGGCTGCCAACATTATGAGCACGCAACAGAAACTAATATACAACAAAATTCAAATATGAATAACTTTACAGATGTAGAATATAAACCAATAATTTCAAGAAAAATAAATTTAGATACATGCAAAAAATTTAATTATAGATTTGGAAAATACTTAAATGAATTAGTACACATAGCTGATTATGGGAACAATACTTTTAAATTAAGATTTAAAGATAAAAGATTTGTATGGATTGGTGAGCCAAGATCAGTTGGTTTATTTGGCGAAGAGCTTTGGAGAGATCACGGAAAAAGAATTACGCTAGTTGAAGGTGAGTTAGATTGTTTAAGTGTTAGTCAAGTGTATGGTAACAAATGGCCTGTTGTATCTTTAAAAAATGGAGCTCACTCAGCAGTTAAAGATGTAAGTAAATCTCTTGAGTGGTTAAGCAGCTTTGAAGAAATTGTAATATGTTTCGATCAAGATGAACCAGGTTTATTAGCAGCTAAACAAGTTGCAGAGTTATTTCAACCAGGTCAAGCAAAGATAACTAGATTACCAATGAAAGATGCAAATGAAATGCTTGTTGCTGGTAAAACAAAAGAATTATTAGATTGTTTATGGGACGCAAAAGTATTTAGACCAGATGGAATTATAGATGCTGCTGAATTATTAGATAAAGTAATTAACCAACCTAAAGTAGAATCAATTGAATATCCTTTTCAATCAATAAATACTAAAACAAAAGGTTTAAGAAAAGGAGAATTGTTAACTGTAACAGCAGGAACAGGAATAGGTAAAAGTCAATTTTGTCGTGAGTTAGCACATCACCTTATTAAGAATAATAAAAAAATTGGATATATAGCTTTAGAAGAAAGTGTACACAAATCAGCTGAAAGTTTATTAAGTATAGAATTAAATACTCCATTACATTTAACAACAGAAAAAATAGATAAAGAAAAATTAAGTAGTAGTTTTAAAGAATTATTTAAAAATAATAATGTTTTATTTTATAATCATTTTGGTTCATTAGAACATGGACATTTAATTTCTAAAATTAGATATTTAGCTAAAGCTTTAAAATGTGAATATATATTTTTAGATCATTTAAGCATCGTTATATCTGGAAATGAAGATGGTGGTAATGAGCGTAAGCAGCTTGATTATATAATGACAGCATTACGTTCTTTAGTTTCAGAAACAGGTATTGGTTTAATAGTTGTATCTCATTTAAGAAGAATGTTTAATGATAAAGGACACGAAGAAGGTGCAGCTACATCATTAGGTCAATTAAGAGGAAGTCATGGTATTGCACAACTTTCAGATATTGTACTTGGTTTAGAAAGAAATCAACAATCACCAAAAAATGGAAACCTAACATCAGTCAGAGTTTTAAAAAACCGTTGGAGTGGAGAAACAGGATTATGTGCCAGATTAAATTTTGATCCAACAACTGGGCGATTATCTGAGCATGACGAACTATGATTATTCTTGTAGAGAATATTCCGGTTATATATTTGATTTATTAGCTGACGCTCTGGAAGAAGCAAACTTAACACACACTACACAATTTATACACGTACACAGAAAGGAAGATGCTGAACAACTTATAAAAATGTTAGACATAATCTCGTTCATGAGTTTATCAGCTTACATGATTGAAGTTGTTTATATGAGGATTAACTAATGCATTATATATTAGATTTAGAGTGTGATAACTTATTAGATAAAGTTACAAAAATTCATTGTATTGTAATGAAAGATATTAATACAAATGAAATATTTAACGACATTGATACTTGTTTAAAGAAAATTAAAAATGCCAAGTTGTTAATTGGACACAACTTAATAGCTTTTGATATTCCAGTTTTAAAAAAAGTTTTAAATGTAGATATTGATTGTGAAATTTACGATACACTAGTTGCTTGTCGTTTAATCTATGCGCATATTAGAGAAATAGATTTTAAAATGATGCATAGTGGTTTTCCAAAAAATCTTATTTCATCACAAAGTTTAAAAGCTTGGGGTTATAGACTTAAAATGCACAAAGGCGAAAAGCCAGTTGATTGGGCTGTGTATACACCTGAGATGTTAAAATATTGTGAGCAAGATGTTCATGTAACACATACATTATATAATAAATTAATGACTAAAGAATATTCTGAAGAGTCATTAAAACTAGAACACGATGTACAAAAGATATGTACACAAATGATGCTTAACGGTATTGAATTTGATACTGCAAAAGCAAAAGAATTATATTCAAAATTATCAGCAGAAAGAGAAACATTAGCAAAACAATTACATGAGTTCTTTCCCCCGTGGATTGAGGAATCTACTTTTATTCCAAAAAGAGATAACAAAAAAATGGGTTACATAGCTGGTATGCCTTTTATTAAAAAGAAAAAAATACAATTTAATCCAAACTCAAGAGATCACATAGCTTTTAGATTAAAAGAAATACGTAATTGGAAACCAAAAGAATTTACTCCAGATGGTAAACCAAAAGTAGATGACGAAATTTTAAAACAATTAGATTACCCAGAAGCAAAAATATTATCGAGATATTTTATGATTCAAAAGCGTATTGCACAAATAGCTGAAGGCAATAATGCTTGGTTAAAATTAGAAAGAAACAATAGAATATATGGATCAATAAATACTAATGGCGCAATAACAGGAAGAGCTACACACAGCAATCCAAACTTAGCTCAAGTACCAGCAATAATTTTAGAGTTTGGTCCGGAGTGTAGATCATTATTTAAAGCTGCCGATGGTTATGTTTTAGTTGGAGCTGATATGAGCCAAATAGAATTACGTGTGTTAGGTCATTATATATCTGCTTATGATAATGGTGATTATGCCGATGATGTAATTAATGGAGATATACATACACGAACATTACAAGCACTTGGACTAACACAAGAAGAAAGATGGTTAGCAAAAAGATTTATGTATACTTTTCTTTATGGAGGTGGTGGAAAAAAATTAGCAGAAGTAATGAACACAACACCACAAGAAGGTTTTAGATTAAAAGATCAATTTTTAAAAAAGATTCCTGCATTAAAAACTTTAGTAAACAAAGTTCAAGAAGTTGGAGCTAGAGGAGATATTGGTGGACTTGATGGTAGACGAATATTTTGTAGATCACAACATAGTGCATTAAATAGTTTATTACAAAGTGGAGCTGCAATAGCTAGCAAACATTGGATTGCAGAGTGCAAAGAATTTTTAAATGATGATTGTAGATTAGTTGCGTGGATTCACGATGAATTAATATTAGAAGTAAAAAAAGATAAGGCAGAAACAATTAAAAAAGAAGTGATTAAAGCGATCGAAAGGGCTGGAGTTAAATCGCATCTCAGAGTTCCATTAACAGGAGAGTCACGTATTGGGCCGAATTGGAAAGAAATACATTAGTAAAAAACTCAGCGGAAGAATTTTAAAAAGAGGTTATGTTGAAAATGGTTGGGTTTATCTTGATATAAGACAACGTAAATTTAGATACACAGAACGTTGGATTAAATTTGAAGATTACATTGATATTTGTATTACACAAGCTTGGCAAGCATCACAACGCAGAGCTAAAAAGAAAGATTTAAAACACACAATTAAATTAAAAGAAGTTAAAAGTCTTTATCCTAAAGGTAACAAATGTCCAGTATTTAAAACTCCATTTATTTTTGGTGGAGGATTAAATGAATTTTCACCGTCACTTGATAGAATAAATAATAAAAAAGGTTACGTGTCAGGTAACGTTCAGTGGATTTCAGCTAAAGCAAACACAATAAAACGTAACGCAACAATCAAAGAATTATATGCACTTGCAAACTATTTAAAAAATCTAAAATGAAAACAGTAATGATGATACTTCACTTATTAAATGGTGAAGTAGCTAAAGTACCTGTTGCATTAGCAATAGGTGAGTGGTGTTCAGATAAAGTAGATGAACATACACAATTTGTAGAGAATCCAAATTATAAAGAAGGTAATGGTGAAGTTTGGATCCACAGAAAATACAAAGATAAAGTTGTATGGGCTTATTACTGTATGACTAAAGATGGTAAACATTTTGTACATTATAACAATGGTAAAAAAATCAAATGAAAAACATATTATTAGTAGATGGTGATATATTAGCTTACACAATATCTAGTAATTCAGAACAAGCTATACACTGGGGCGACGATCTATGGACTCTTTCAACAGACTTTAAAGAGTGCAAAGATAAAGTAAATGAATATTTAAAAAATATATCTAAAAATTTTAACGCAAAAAAGGTTTATATCTTTTTGTCAGACACAAATAATTTTAGAAAACAAATATATCCTGAATACAAATTAAATAGAATTAATCGTAGAAAACCTACAGTTTTGTATGAATTAAAAAGATATTTATTTGAGGAGCACGAAGCTATTAGTGAACCAAGATTAGAGGCAGATGATTTAATGGGAATATTTGCTACTGATCCAAAAATAAAAGGTAATAAAATTATTATATCTATTGATAAAGATTTAAAAACTATTCCAGGTCAAATAAGTAAAGACTTAGAAACAGTAGAAAAAATTACTAAAAAGAAAGCACAATACAATCATGCATTTCAAACTTTATGTGGTGATGCAAGTGATAATTTTCCTGGCTGTCCTGGAATTGGGCCAGTCAAAGCTGAAAAGATTTTAGACACAAAAAATCTTTGGAAGTCTGTATTAAATGCTTTTAGTAAAGCAAAGCTTAATCCTGATTCTGCATTATTACAAGCAAGACTAGCTTATATTTTGCAACACGGTGATTATAATTTTAAAACTAAAAAAATAAGAATGTGGAGGCCAAATGGCAGCTAAAGATCCAGCAGATCCAAAACATTATAATCAATTAAAAATCCAACCTAGAGATTATATAACTGAAAATAAGTTAGATTATAATGAGGGAAATGTTATCAAATATGTAACTCGTTGGAGACACAAAAACGGATTAGAAGATTTGTTAAAAGCAAAAAACTATCTTGATTATTTGATAGAAAAAGAAAAAGAAAAATTAAGTAAATAGTAGCATGTTTAGATAAAATTAAGGACTTTATGGCAGAAAACGAAGATTATACATTACCTTTAAAAACAGACGATTTGATAAAAGATTTGGACAAATTATTTCCAAATAAATGCGCTGATATAAACGAAAGCGAAAGACAAATCTTTTTTAAAAGTGGTCAACGTTCTGTTGTTGAGTTTTTAAAATCAAAACAATCAAATAATATATTAAAGAGGAAATAATATGTGTGCACCAAGAAGACCAAAGATGCCACCACCACCACCTCCAGCTCCAAGTCCAGTGCCAACAACACCGGTATCAGATACAAAAATACCTGATTTGGATTTAGCTGTAGAGACGGAAGGTATGGAAGCTAGTAAAAAGAAAGCTCGTAAGAAATTAGGTAAAAAATCTTTACGAACTGACGTAATGGTAGCTGGTGAATCTGGTTTAAATATACCTACTTAATTTACAATAAGATATGGAAAATCAAGAAAATAATTTACGTAAATTATACGAAAAATTATCTGCTAAAAGAGATAACTTTTTAGATCGCGCTGAAGAATGCGCTGAGTTAACTTTACCAGCAATAATGCCGTATGATGGATTTGGTAGTAGCAATACTCTTTATACACCTTTTCAATCTGTAGGAGCTAGAGGAGTAAATAATTTAGCATCAAAATTACTATTGTTATTACTTCCACCTAACGCTCCATTTTTCAGATTAAGTTTATCTGGTAAAATTAGAGATGAATTAGAACAACAACCTGAATTAAAAAGTAATGTAGAAAGATCTTTAAGTAAAATTGAAAGAGAAGTAATGACTTTCATAGAACAAAGTGCAATACGAGTACCAACTTTTAGTGCACTTAAACATTTAATTATAACTGGTAATGTTTTAGTTTACTTAAATAAAGAAGGTAAAATGAAAATCTACGCATTAAATCAATATTGTGTAGACAGAGATAGTGACGATAATTTAACAGAAATTGTTATTAAAGAAAGTGTATCACCTTTAACTTTATCTGATGAAATACAAACTGCGTGTGCAATAACTAAAAAAGATGAAGACGTAGATATTTATACTTGTATTAAAAGAGTAGATGATAATAATTTTATAGGTTATCAAGAATGCAATAAAGTTGAAGTACCTGGAAGTTATGGTAAATGGAAACAAGATGATTTACCTTACATACCATTGCGTATGATTAGAGTTGATTCAGAATCTTACGGAAGATCTTATGTTGAGGAATTTCTTGGAGATTTAAAAAGCTTGGAAGGTTTGTCAAAAGCTTTATTAGAATCTGCAGCGGCATCTTCAAAAGTTGTATTTTTAGTAAAACCAAATGCAGTAACTAAAAAAAGAGATTTAGTTGAATCTTCAAATGGAGATATTATTACTGGATCAAAAGATGATGTAGCAACTTTACAAACTGAAAAACAATACGATTTACAAATTGTTGAAAGAAGTATTAATACTATTTCAGAAAGATTAAGTTATGACTTCTTATTACAAAGTGCAGTTACAAGAGATGCAGAACGAGTAACAGCAGAAGAAATTAGAAAATTAGCAAATGAACTAGAAAGTGCATTAGGAGGAATATACTCTTTATTGTCACAAGAATTACAATTACCTTTAGTTAATTTGTTAATGAAAAAATTATCAGTTAAACAAAGAATACCAAAATTACCTAAAGGAAGTATTCAACCAACAATTATAACTGGTGTAGAAGCTTTAGGTAGAGGTAATGATTTAGTTAAATTAAGATCATTTGTTTCTGATATTGGATCAATTGCACAAATGAATCCTGAAGCTGTAAGTTTAGTAAATATTATGGATTTGATTACAAGACTTGCAACATCACACGGTATTGATACTGAAGGTTTAATTAAAGATCAAGAAACACTACAAGCAGAAAAAGAACAGGCACAAGCAGATCAAGCAGGCGATGCTGCCGTTCAACAAGGTATGGGTCCTGCTATTCAAGGTGCTATAGATGGTGTTAAAGATGGAACTGTAACTCCGGAACAAATTCAACAAACTGTACAAAACTATCAAGGAGATAATTAATGGTAGATAAAGTTGAAATAAAGCAAGCTGAAACTACTTCAGATAAACCTGAAGAGGCAGCTAAAACAGAAGCTCCAAAAGAAGAAGCTCCTAAAGTTGAGGTTCAAGAACAACCTAAAGAAAAAATTTTAGGCAAATTTGAAACTCAAGAAGATTTAATTAAATCTTATCAAGAGCTAGAAAAGAAAATTGGAGAAAAACAAGAAACTAAAACAGAAACTAAATCTGAAGATAAAGACAAAGGTTTAGAAATAGATCAAGCAGCAGAAAAAGCTGTAGCGTCTGCTGGTTTAGATATGACAGCTTTACAAAATGAATACGACACTACTGGTGAAGTTTCAAAAGAAAGTATGGAAAAACTTTCAAAAGCTGGAATAAGTGAAGATGTCGTTGAAAGATATATTCAAGGACAACAAGCACTAGCAACTAATATTGAAACAGATATTAAAGGTGTTGTTGGTGGAAATGAAGCTTATAAACAAATGATGGATTGGGCTAAAGAAAATTTAACTCAAGAAGAAATACAAGCTTATAATACAACAGTAAATACTCAAGATGTTGCTACTGTAAAATTAGCAGTGTCAGGATTAAAAGCTCGTATGGGTAATAATTCAGAACCAACATTTGTACAAGGTAGAGCTGGAACTGGACCAGCAGCATTTGAATCTTGGGCACAAGTTACTCAAGCAATGTCTGATCCAAGATATAATAAAGATCCAGCGTATCAAAAAGAAGTCTCAGATAAATTAAGAAGATCTGAACTAAAATAGTTGTGCAACCTTTCTAGGTGGCAACTGGCTAAACAAATTAAGATAATAAAACTTGGCCGTCTGCGGACGACAACCTCGCAATAAAACTATAATTGTTTGGACTTTATAAATAACAATCAACCATAAATCAAAGGAGATTATTATGGCAAATGCAGCACCTGCTAGTATTGGACGAGTCAATGCAGCAGGATCAGAAGATGCGTTATTTCTTAAGGTCTTCGCGGGCGAAGTTTTAACTGCCTTCGAACAATCGAGTGTAACGCAAGGAGCAGAAATGGTGAGAGCTATTTCTAGTGGTAAGTCAGCGAGTTTTCCTGTAATGGGAAGAATTTCTGCGGAATATCACACTCCGGGCACTGAGATAACTGGTACAGATGTGAACCACAATGAGAAAGTTATTACAATTAATGACTTACTTATCAGTTCAGCATTCTTATCAAATATCGAAGAAGCTAAAAATCATTGGGACGTTAGAGGCGCTTACAGTTCAGAAATTGGCAGAGCACTCGCGTTTCAAAAAGACAAACATGTCCTACAAACTATGGGACAAGCAGCTGGCGGTCAATCAGCAGCAACAGCTAACTTCACTGGTGGAGATGCAGGAACAGTATTAACAAATGCTAATATTGCATCAGGAACAGCAGCGACAGCAGCTAACGCTATGATCGACGAGTTGTTTAATGCAGCTTCAGCTTTAGATTCACACTACGTTCCAAAAGAAGGTAGAAAGTGTTTCATAAGACTTGAAGAATACTACAAATTAGCAAATGCAACTAATGCAGTTAATATTGACTTTAGTGGTAGAGCTAATGGTGGTGTAGCAGATGGTAAAGTAATGAAAGTAGCTGGTATTGAATTAATACCAACTCCACATTTCGTTACTGGAAACATCAACTCTGGCGTAGCTCAGGGTTCAGCTACTCAAGGTGGATCAAATCCACAAGCTGTTGACTTATCTAACTACGTTGCAATCGTAGCACACCCGTCTGCAGTCGGAACAGTTAAATTAATGGATCTTGCAGTTGAGTCAGAATATGACATCAGAAGACAAGGTACGTTGATGGTAGCTAAGTACGCTATGGGACATGGTGCGTTAAGACCTGAAGCGGCAGTAGGTATCAAAGAAGCGTAATTTTATATTACGTTTTTACTATTGGGAGGCGATTAAGTTCGCCTCTCAATTAATCAAAATTAAAATTATATGGCAACACAAATTACAAATACAACTGAGTTACAAGCAATAAATACTATCTTAAGTATTATTGGAGAAGCTCCGGTTTCATCAATTACAACCAATATTGGTTCTGATGTTTCTATTGCAAAACAAATTTTAGATGAAAGTTCTGTAACGATGCAATCAAAAGGTTGGAATTTTAATACTGAAGAATCTTATTCTTTAGCATTAGATAGTAGTAATAAAATACCAGTTCCAACAAATGCAATTTGGGTTACTACTCGATCACCAGATTCTACTAAAAAAGTAATTATTAGAGATGGATTTTTGTATGATAAAGAAAATCATACTTACACTTTTGATGGTGCAATAAAAGTTGATATGATTATATTATTACCTTTTACTGAATTACCAGAATTTGCAAGAAGATATATAGTAACTATTGCTGGTAGAAGATTTCAAGCTAGATATTTAGGATCAAAAGAATTAGCAGGATTTACTGAACAAGATGAAGCAACTGCTTTAACAACTTGTGAACAATTAGATGCTGCAAATGAAAAGCAAAACATACTGTCAAACGATATATCAAACAGAATAATATATCGTAATTCAACGAGAAGGTATTACTAATGAGTGTAGTTTCAACTTCCATTCCAAATTTAGTAAATGGAATATCGCAACAAAATGCAACACAAAGGAATCTTACTCAAGCTGAAGCTCAAGTTAATGCACAGTCTTCTATAGTTAAAGGTTTAATTAAAAGACCACCACTTGAATTTGTTGGTGATTTATTAAGTAATCAATGTTTTTCAACTAATACTGCAATACACCCATTTTTAAGAGATGGTGATAATCAATATATAATTACTATTTATAATGGTGGTATTAAAGTTTTTAATCTTAGTGGTACTGAGCAAACAACAACTATTTCATCTGGCTCTAGTTATTTAGCAACCACAAATCCCAAAAACGATTTTAGGTTTGTAAGTGTTGGTGATTATACATTTATTTTAAATAAATCTATAAAACCAGCAATGGCTGCAACTACATCAGCAGCAAAAGTAAACGAAGCTTTAGTTTATATTAAAAATGCAAACTATGGTAGAACTTATAGTATTACTTTAACTCACCCAAGTATGAATAGTGGTAATGCTGTTACAAGTTCATTTACAATGCCAGCTGGAGATGATGTTGCTACTCAAGGTGGACTTAGAGATACAGCAAAAATTGCGACTGCAATACGAACTCATAGTGGCGGAAGTCCGGGAACTACTGGTGGAACTGCTTTAAATGCAAGTCCAATATCAAGTTATTTTACAGTTACTCAATATGATTCAGTAATTCATATTAAACCAACAGATAATAATGCTAATTTTACAATAACAACTGCTGATGGTGCAGGTGATACAGCTATGTATGCTGTTAGAGATGAAGTAAATGATTTTACTAAACTTCCTTATTATGGACCAATAGGAGCTATAATGAAAGTTACTGGAGACGAAGGTCAAGTTGATAGTGAATATTATGTTAAATTTGAAGGTAATGGAGTTTGGTCTGAAACAATAGCTCCAGGAACTACAACATCTTTAGATGCAGCAACAATGCCTCATGCTATTGTTAGAAATGCTAATGGAACTTTTACTTACGCTCCATTAACTTGGATAGATAGAAAAGCAGGAGATACTGATACAAATCCTGATCCAACATTTATTGGAAAAACTTGTAATAATATTTCATTTTATAAAAATAGATTAGTTTTATTAGCTGATGAAAATATTATATTTTCTGAAGCCGGATCTTATTACAACTTTTTCGCAACATCAGTAGCAGCACAACTTGCAACTGATATGATTGATCTTGCAGCTACTTCAAATGAAGTAAGTATTTTAAAACACGTTATACCTTATAACGAAGAATTACTTTTATTTTCAGATAGAGCTCAATTTAAAGTACAAAGTTCAGAAGCAGCTTTATCACCAACTGGAACTGGAATTTCGTTATCAACAAGATTTGAACACGATCCAACAGTTGAACCTGTAGGTGCAGGAAATTATATTTATTTTACTCAAAATAAAGGTGATAAAACAGCTTTAAGAGAATACTTTGTAGAACCAGATACAACTAATAATGATTCTGTTGATGTGACTGTTGGTGTACCATCATTTGTTCCAAGCAACGCTTATAAAATAATATCAAATGATATTGAAGATACTTTAGTAGTATTATGTGATGATGGAACTGATAGTAATACTGCACCTTACACTGCATCAAGTAATGTAAATCCAACAAATGCAAATCGTATGTACATATACAAATACTTTTGGAATGGAAATGAAAAAGTACAAAGTGCATGGTCTTATTGGGATTTTGCTGGAGTACAAATAATTGGTGGTGTGGCAATTGAATCTAGTATTTATTTAATTACTAATGAAAGACAAAATGCAAAATTATATAAAATAGATTTAAGAAATTTAGAAATTAGTGCACTAGGTATGAATATATACTTAGATCAAAGAACAAAATTAACTGGCAGTTATAGTGCAGGAACTGGTTTAACTACATTTACAATGCCATATCCAGTTAATACTGGATTACAATGTGTTAACGCAGCAACTGGAGCAGACGTTACAATTAATTCACAATCTGGAACAACAGTAACTGTTAAAGGAAATATTGCATCAGCATATTTTGGATTTAATTTTACAACATTATATACATTATCAACTCAATATTTAAGAGAACCAGGAAAACAAGGTGGTCTTGTAGCTTTAACAAGTGGAAGATTGCAAGTAAGAACAATGAGTTTTGATTATGTAAATACTGGTTTCTTTCAAGTTGTTGTTTCACACGATAATAGATCTGATAAAACTTATTCTTTTAATGGATATATTATTGATAATTCAACATCAGTAATTGATTCACCAGTTTTAACTACAGGAACTTTTAGAGTTCCAGTACAAGCACAAAATACACAACACTCTGTATCTATAAGAACTTCATCTTATTTACCATCAAATATTGTAGGAGCTGAGATGGAAGGATTTTATTATAGAAGATCGGCTCGTGCCTAAGACTAAAGATCCGTTTGTACGACCAGCTGAAGTTGAAGATGCTTTATCTTTTGCTCCTTATGTTAGAAGAATTGATAAATTAGAAATTAAATATTCGCACGATATAGAACCAACAAAAGCATTATTAACTGCATTTACTTTACCTAATGCAAAAAATTTTTCTATTGTTGATGATGATGGTTTTATTTATGCAATGTTTGGTGTCAGTGATGATTTAACAGACAAAAGATGTGGTGTAGCTTGGTTATTATCTTCTGAAAAACTTAAAAAATTTCCAAGAAGATTTTATATCGAAAGTAGATATTGGATAGCAATACTACAAAATAATTACGAATATATTTATAATTATGTTTATGGACGTAATTGGTTAACTTTAAAATGGTTACAATTATGTGGCTTTAAAGCACTTAAACAAACAAAAATAGGTAAACAAAAGAAAAACTTTATATTAATGGCAAGGGGTAAAAAAATAAATGTGCAATCCAACAGCAATAGCAGTAACTAATTTTGCAGTTCAAACAATGGCTGCAAAGGCAGAATACGACGATGCAAAAGCAAGAGCAAAGTTACAGGCGCAAAGAAATGAACAAGCTAGAAAATCTGCACAGAAAAATTACTTATCTGATTTAGCAGAATTAGATAGAGAAAAAGATAAAGAAACAAGATTAGCGGCTCTTGAAAAAGAAAAGAAAGAAACAGAATTAATTAAAGAACAAAGTGAAGCAGAATTATTAGGATTAGAGAAAGGTAATGCTAATGTAAATGCAGTGCTTATGTCTATTGGTTATGAATATCAACCAGACTTTATTGCTAATGCACAATCAGTTGAAGATATAAATACACAAACACTATTTGGTTATAGTGATGCTTATAAAGCAATGGAAAAATCTTATTATTCACTTAAAGCTCCAGTTATTCCGAGCAAAACTGCTATGGCACTTAAAATTGCTGGTGCTGGTGCAAGTGAATATGGAAAACTAGAAGGAGGCCAATACGGTCAAACATAATGGCAGTTAGATATCAAAAGAATTTTTTAGGAGCTTATAGTGTACCAAAAGAAAGTGAAGCACAATCTTTAGTACAAGCTTTATATTCATTTAGCAGTGGTGTTTCTGATCTTGGAAAAGGTCTTGGTAAAAAAATTACAGAACAAACTACAGCAGAAGCAGAAAAAGCAGCACGACTTGATGGATTAAAATCTTATCAAGAAGGTGTTGATAAAGGTACTATTGATAAAACAAAATCAAATTTTTGGATTTCAGTATACGATAACATTAAAGGTGAGATGGCTGGTGTTGAATATAACACTAAAAAGAATATGGCTTTTAATGAATGGTGGGCTGATAATGTAGATTATGATGATACTGATGGAAGTTTATTTCTAAAATGGTCTCAAGATTACGATAGTAAATATTTAAAAGCTCATAATAATCAATCTTCATATTTTTTAAAAGGTATGAGTGGTTATTTTAGAGCAGCCAATTCACAATTATCAAGTAAGTATTCAAAAATAAATGCAGAAAAATTAAAAACAAAAGGAACAAATAATATTATTTCTTTAGTTGAAAATCATTTAAACGAAGATGATCCTGAAATGGCACTAGGAAAAATAAATGGTATTGATACAAAAAATAATTTAGTAAGATTTGTTTCTAAACAAGAATTTAACAACGCAGTAGTTGTAGGATTTCAAAATAAAATCGCAGAGCTTACAGTTGTAGGAGATCCAAACGCAGATTTTGATAAAGCAGAACAATTAATAGATGCATTATTAGATTTTAAAAGACCAACAGGTTCAAAGTATGTAACTGGTGCTACAACTGAAAAATTAAATGATTTAAAACAAAAAATCTTAACTGAAAAAATTAAACATGAAACTGCTATGAAAAATGTTTCTGATAATAACGAAGTTAATGATTGGTATAAACAAGAAGAAAAAACTTTAACATTATCTTTAGGTTGGGATCCAATTAAAACAGATGATACTGGTGCTAAAGAAAGAGCTGATTTAGCTTCTGATGAATTTAAGAAAAGAGCTATTACTTGGTTAAGAGAAAATAGAGATTTATCTCTTGATGAAAAGAAAACTTATTTAATGGATCTTCGTATGGATATTAAAAATAAATACGATGGTGTTGAATCTACTTCAATTTCAATTTTTAATTCGCAAACTAAACCATACAATATTAAAAGAGATCTTGTAGATGTTCAAGGTGGTATAGCATATTTAGCTTTAGTACGAGGAGGTACTGAAACATTTGAACCAGAAAGAGTTGCAAAATGGGTTTCTATTGCAAAATTAAATGGCTATGCAGATAAAGATGGCAAGATCAATCCTACAGAATTATTATCTTTCTTAATGGATTACGAAGCTAAAATTAAAGCAATGGGAGAGTAATGACTCAGATTGACGAAGAAAGATTAAAAAAAATTTTAGAAGAATACAAAAAAGAAAATCCTGAAATTAAACCAAAAGATTATGGTTTAGTAAAAAATGTAAAAGAAGATAATTTTAATTGGTGGGATATTACTAAAGATATGGCAATGTCCGTACCAGAAGCAGGAGTAAATTTTTTAGAATTTACAGGAGATTTTTTAGAAAGAAATATACCAATAGATTTTATGAAAGGACCTGCACCTTTAAAATTTGATGGTTGGGGTGATGGAGTAATTAAAACGAATGATTTTATTCCAAGAATTTTAAGAGGCGAAGAATTCGCAGAAGAAAAAAAGAAATATAGTGTAGACGAAAGACAACTACCTCATTTTCACAAAGCTGAAACTTGGCAAGGTGATATGACTGAAAGAGTTTTTAGATTTATATTTGGTATGATAGGACCAACAAAAGGTTTAAAAGCTGCTGGAGTAACAGGTAAAATTAATACTGTTAAAGGTGCATCTGTTCTTGCATTAAGAGGAACAACATCAGGAGCAATAGCTGATGCTACAGTTTGGGATCCAAATGAAGGTCGTATGTCAGACTGGTTAATTGAATTTGATTCGCCATTATTAAATAATAGAGTTACACAATATTTAGCGTCTGATGATGACGATACTGCTAATGAAGCAGCATTAAAAAATGTTTTAGAGGGAATGATTCCTGGAATTGCAGCTGAATTAATTATTGGTATTAGAGCAGTTAAAGCTGCTAAACAAGCAAAAACTGCAGAAGCTAAACAAGCTATATATAAAGAAGCTGATAGTGCAATTAAAGATAAACAAAAAATTAGAAAATTAAATACACAAAGAGCAGAGTTATTAGAAAAAACTAAACAACTTGCTAATGAAACTGATAAAGTAAAAATAGATCAACTTACAAAAAGAATTACATCACTAGCTAAAAAGATTCACAAAATCGAATTTAAAACTAATAAAGCTATTAAAATAAAAGATGTTGATAAAAAATTAAAAGTTACTAAGAAAACTGCTAAAAAAGATGTTGAATCGTTTTTTGGTAGTATTTTAAATGTTAAAGCTTTTAGATCAGGTGTTCATGTTTTAAGAACTATAGATCAATTATCAGAACATTGGGACGACTCTTTAAAAACTTATTTAAACAGTGATGTCTTAACAAATGAAGCTGCAAAAGATTTAGCGAATATATTAGCTATTAAACCAGAAGAATTACTTAAAGCTTTACCTAAAATATCAGCAGAAGCAGATCAAGGTGTAATTCGTATGTTAGCTACAAAAAAGATTTTAAATGATCTTGTAATACAATTTAGAGATCAATCAGCTATATATGTAAAATCATTTGGTAAAGATAGAAAAGCTTGGTCTAAAGATGCTTTAGATGATGTAGCAAGATATTCACAAATTATAAGAGAAACAGTTACAGGATTAAAAAAGCAAATAAGAGGAGCAGCTAGAACTACTCAAGCTGGTAATATTAAAGGTTTAACTGGAACTGGTAAATTAATTGATGTTCAAAAAGCAGCAGATACAATTTTAAATTTTAAAGGTGATGCAGTTACAATTGCTAACAAAATAGCAAACTTAAAAGATGTTGATGAAATTTTAGAAAAAGTTGCAAAAACGAAAACACAAAAAGCAATTGAAGTAACAAATAGTGTTTACATAAATTCTTTACTTTCAGGTATTTGGACTCATGCAGTTAACATGACTTCTGGTTTATATGAAATAGCTTATGTGCCATTAGAAATTATTGGTGGTGGTGCATTAAGAGGAGATTTAAAAACTGTAAGATTAGGTTTTGCTCAATACAGAGGTATGATAATGAATTTTAGGCAAACTCTTAAAATGACTGCTTTAGCTTTTAGACAAGGTGATGCAGTATTAGATCCTTTAATGAGAACTCAAGATAACTTAGAAATTAGAGGTGGAAGAGCAGTAAGACCAATATCAGCAGATAATTTAGGATTTAATGGAAAAATTGGAACTGTTGTAGATTGGTTTGGACACTTTTTAGAATTACCATCAAGATTACTTTTAACTGGAGATGAAGTTTTAAAACAAATTAATTTTAATGGAAGACTATATGCTAATGCAGTTGAAAATACTTTAGAGCGTGGTTACAAATTAAATTCAAAAGCAGCTAAAGAAAACATAGAGCAAATAATGAATAATGCTTTAAAAGAAAATGGAACTGCTAATATTGATCTTCCTATAGTTGCAGATGCTTTAGAATCAGCAAGAAAAGGAACATTTACAAATGCTTTAAAAGATGGATCTTATAGAAATTGGGGTTCAGCTATAGAAGCTTTCTTTAATAGAGTACCTGAATTAAGATTTATAGCTCCATTTATAAGAACACCTACAAATTTATGGCGACACTTTGGTAATCGTATTCCTGGATTAGGAGCATTTACAAAACAAAATAGAACTTTGTGGAACTCAGGTGATCCAAGAGCTAGAGCAGAAGTAATTGGTAGACAAATGTTTGGTATGGCAGCTACAATGTATGCAGTTGATTTAGCTTATACTTATGTTGAATTACCAGATGGAACTAAATTACCAAAATTAACTGGTCGTGGACCAAGAGATAAAGCAACACAAAATCTTTGGAGAAAAACTGGTTGGCAACCTTATTCAATTTTAGTTGACGAAGGTAATGGTAAATTTGTTTACAAAGCTTACAATAGATTAGATCCAAGATTTTTTGTTAAAGGTATAATTGCAGATTTAGTAGAAAATTCTAGAAATATAAATAAAGAAGATAAATATAATTTATTTGTAGCAGCTGTGTTATCCACAATGAGAGGTGTAACAGATAAAAGTTACACAAGAGGTATTGCAGAAGCATTTGAATTAATGGGAGATGTAACACCAGCTAATCTTGAAAGATTTGCCGGAAATGTATTAGGTAATTTTATTCCTTATGCGTCAATGAGAGCTCAAGGTATTCCATTTATTTTACCTAAAGATAAAAATGTTTACGAAACAAGAGATTGGGTAGACAAAATTGTTTCAAAAACACCATTTGCAGAAAGTAAATTAGAAAAGAAAAGAGATGTATTTGGTGAGCATATTGAAAGAAATACAACAGGATTTTGGACAGATTCAGATGGAATTTTATCATGGTTTACAGGACCAACAGGTATAGGTCAAAAATCAGAATTAGATTTAAACAGAGATATAATGGAATTGGCTTCTTTAAAAATTGGATTAACAGCACCAGAACCAGTTAAATTTAAAATAGTAGATTTAAGAGACTTTAAAAATAAAAGGTATGAAAAAGATGGCAAACAATCTGCTTATGATTATTGGCAAGAACAAATTGGTAAAGTTAAATGGAATGGTAAAACAATAAAAGAATATTACGCAGCAGAGTTTAAAAAATCTTCATGGAGAATGAGACAATCTGGCGATCTTAATTTTGATGGTGGTAAAGAAATGATGGTTAAGAAAATTTATGAAGTATTTAAAAAGAAAGCTTATGCTGAAATGATTAAAGAATACCCAGAAGTAAAAGAAGCTATAAAAGCGGCTCAAAAAACAAAAGGTGGTTTATTAAAATCAAATCAATCTGGGACACGTTTAGATAAAACAAAAAATAATTTAGAAAAGGTACTAATGTATTAATATGGCAAATTCGTATGTAGAGTATACTGGTAACGGTAGCACAACAAATTTTTCGATAACTTTTGACTATTTAGATTCAAGTCATTTGGCTTGTACAGTTGACGGTTCATCTACATCATTTACATTATCTAGTGGAGGAACTGTTGCAACAATCTCACCAGCTCCTGCTAATGCAGCTAAGATTAAATTTGTAAGAACAACATCACAATCGTCAAGATTAACAGATTACCAAGCAGGTTCAGTATTAAAAGAAGAAGATTTAGATACAGATAGTAAACAAGCTTTCTTTATGTCTCAAGAAAGTCTTGATGATGTTGCATCTAAATTAGGACAAAATATATCTACATTTCAATTTGATGCTGTAAGTAAAAGAATTACAAACGTTGCAACACCTACAGGAACTAATGATGCAGCAAATAAAGCATACGTTGATAATGTAGCAGGTTCAGCAACTACTGCAACAACACAAGCAAATAATGCCGCGGCAAGTGCAACAGCAGCAGCTAATGCACAAGCAGCAGCAGAAGCAGCTTTAGATACTTTTGATGATGATTATTTAGGAAGTAAATCTTCTGATCCAACACTTGATAACGACGGTGATGCTTTAGCTGATGGAAGTCTCTACTTCAATACAAGTGATAATCGTATGAAAGTATACGATTTAGGAACAACTAGTTGGAATTACGTATCACCATCTGGAGCAGATCAAACTAAAATTAATAATGTTTCAGACAATATGTCTGCTGTTACAAATGTTAGTACAAATTTATCATCAGTACAAAACTTTGCTGATGTTTATAGAGTTGCAAGTTCAGCACCAGCAACATCTAAAGATGTAGGAGATTTATATTTTGACACTACAGCTAATGAATTAAAAGTTTATAAATCAAGTGGTTGGGCAGCAGCTGGTTCAACAGTTAACGGAACAAGCAGAAGATATACTTATAATATTACAGGTACACCTACTACAGTATCAGGAGCAGATGCTAAAGGTTCAACGCTTGCGTATGACGCTGGCTTTGTTGACGTTTATCTAAATGGTGTGAGATTATCGAATAGTTCTGGTTCATATACAGGAGATGTTACGGTTTCTTCCGGGACGTCTGTTGTATTTGCAAACGCATTAGCAGCCGGTGATGTGGTTGATGTTGTAGCTTATGGTACATTTTCTGCAGCAGCTATTGATGGTTCAGATATTACTTCAGGAACTATTAATGACGCAAGATTACCTACAACTATGGCAAGTAAAACACTTACTACTGCTACAGTTGAAGCTGATAGTTTAACTGCAAGAGGAGATGGTTCTTCTAATGCAGGTAAAATACTACTTAATTGTGAAAATAACTCTCACGCAGTAAAAATTCAATCACCAGCTCACTCTGCTGGTCAAAGTTATACTTTAATATTACCTACTTCAGTTGGTACAGCAAATCA
>TARA_R100001594_G_scaffold117466_2_pt1 | contig 29335 bp, 30 predicted proteins | sample TARA_R100001594 | Tara Oceans TARA_R100001594 (sample SAMEA2622752) | marine metagenome | biome: marine biome (ENVO:00000447); feature: marine epipelagic mixed layer (ENVO:xxxxxxxxx); material: "saline water (ENVO:00002010), including plankton (ENVO:xxxxxxxx)" | depth 150 m | reverse complement strand
ACCCATAACAAGACCAGCGTAAGCCCCGTCTTTTGTTTGCCTCCAGAAGTCTTCATCGTTGAACTCAATCAACTTATCGGTTTTAGGGTCAATAAAACCCGCTGCTCTCTTAGCGGCAATATCAGCAGTGTACTGAATAGCAGCAGTAGAACCTTCTGTTAATGCTTCAGAAGAACCTGCAAATCCAGTCCTAATCAGCATGCCTTTAGCTATAGACCCTATACCCTCACCGCTAGCAAGAGCTTTAAGAGTTTTAGCTGTCATGCTGTTAAACAAACTAGCACCAACAGCAGCAGGGGCTCCTTCAGCTATACCCATAACTCCGATATACCCAGCTTGCTCCCAACCGCTTAATTTCTTATACCACTCTTCGTCACGAACCCTATTGTAGGTTGTTGCTGATCCGTAGGTAGAGGTTACAGCTAACGTATTTATGTTTGCTAGCAGTTCTCTTTTCTTTTTTGTTTCAGCTAGCGCTTTAGAAAATCCCGTTGAAGTCCTAGCTAGCTTAGGGAAAGCTTTAGTCGTTGCTTTTACAGCCCTAGCATTACGTGTAATAAGTCCAGTACCTATAGCCGCAGCCATCATAGGAACAGACTCCCCTGTCATAACAATACCATCACTAATACCTCCAAGGATGTCTCCACTTTCAAACTTTTCAGAAATAGTTTGCATTGGAGTTCTTACATCCTTCATTATTTCTTTGACAACCTCCTCACGTTCCTTTCTGTATTCAGCTACTTCTTCTTCACTGTAACCTAGAACATCTCTTGAGATTGTTCCTATAGCTGTCCTAGTTTCAGAGAAACTCTTCATCATTGAATCCCAAGTGTCAGCTACAACATGAGATCTACCCTCTTTCTTATAGGAATACCCATCACCTGTTAGATCAAGAATAATGTCATACTCTTTATTAAGAGTATTTTCTATAGACTGTAAATAAGCGGGATCATTTCTTTTTTCTTCTGGAAGCGTAGCAAGGAACTCCTCCGAGTTTTGTTGCATAACAGCTTTTTGAAACCTTCCGTTAGCCTCACTAATATACCTTTCCCTCAAGTCGTCATAGATGTCGCTATCTGCTTTCGCCCTGCCTTCCTTACCGATAAACGCCATACCCACTGGCCCAATAGAACCGACTAGCTCACCAGTAGCAATAGAGTTAGCGCTCATTGCCGCACGCTGAATATCTTTAGCAAGGTCTTCGTCAGTTCCTTGAAGGAGGTATTCTAGAGCTTCATCACCAAAACCTAGAGTAGCTATGATGTCATCAATAACTTCATTCTTAAGCTCATTCTTTTGATTGTCATCTAACTGAGCTACATAATCCAATTCAGACTGCGATCTACCGAAATACTTGTTGAGGTCAAAGTTTTCTCTGAAGTAATTCTCCATCTTCTCCTCACGGTTGAAGACAAATGAATCAATAGCTTGCGCTATCTCCGGATCTAAAGTTTCTAGGTACTGCTGTTGGCTAGCCATTTCAAGGTCAGCCTCAGTCTTCTTGTATCTTTCTGTTATTAAATCAAGTTCTTGCTTGTCAGCGCCGTTTATCTTAGCATCTAACAACAAGTTGTCTAATCCTTTAGTAAGCATGGAGAAATCGTATGGCTCAGTCTTTTTTTGCCGCACAAGATTGCCAAGCGTCTCATCGTAAACTAAATCAGTAGAATCGTCAAGAACAGCCGATGAAAAAAACTCCATCTGATCCTCATTTATTGTAGACTTGTTCTCATTTAAGTACTGCTTTACATCACTAGAAACATCATCGCTACCTAGAATAATATCAAGGTTTGAATTTCCGTTATCAACTCCTCCGTTGTACTCATCGATAATGGATTGAAGCTCCTCTGAGGAAGCTCCAGCTATCTTTGCATCAAGCAATAACTGCTGTAACTTTTCATCCATATTACTGTATGATTAACTGACCGTTTTGTATAGAAACTGTTTTCCCTGCCTTAACAGCATCTCTGTAAGATATAAGTTGATTTTTATTAGCTCCGTCGAGCCAATCCATAAACTCTTTTGAAACCTCTCCAGATGGTTTAATTGTCTTGTCCTCTTTAACGTCACTAGTCTTGCCCTTCTTAGCCTTACTAGTTTTGCTAAAGAAATCACTTAAATCTTTTGCGCTCATTATTTTTTTAGGGGCTGCTGCTTTTGACTCTTCAGCATCTGATTCCTCAACTCCACCTATAAGTACTTTAGTTGGGATACCTACATTCTTTAAAGAATTACCCGACATATTATCAGCTACTAGAACCTTTTGCTCCCCAAGTGAAATTACGTCAGCCTCTTCATTCCTCATGACGTTATCGATTAGGCTAAACTCTGGATTATTAAAATCAATAATCTCTACCTGAGTTTCTGTTACTGGCACCGGTATTACATCAAAACTACCTGGAATTTGTTCTAATGTTTTCAATACCTCCCCATCTTCACCACGAACTGGTATTTCTTTCTGTATTTTATACTGAAATACATTCCCTTGTTTGTTGAAGTCAACACCTACAACAGTAGACTCTTCTCCTGAAGATGTAACTACTTTCTGATTAGACGGAGCCTCATAACCTCCTTCTATTCGTATTAGACCTGGAGCGTTTTTGTATTTTTTTGCAAGATCATCTATTTGCTTGCTCTGTTCCTTACCCGCTGCAATTTTTGCTTTAGCATCGGCTTTCTGTTGTTGTATGTTGTATCTCAACTTTTGCCCCGACTCATCTACTACACCAATCTGACCAATAGATGTGTTTAAGCTAGCTTCGTAGTAAGCAGCTTTAGCATCTCTCCACCTCATTATTCTAATCGCCTCATCGCTATCAAAGTTTTCTTTTATATCATCAAAAGTAGTGCTGAATAATGCCTTGCCTTCATCGTCTAATCCTATAATTGTAGCAACATTAATATTTCTACCTTCTTTTTCATAAGTCTTATTATCCATACCTGCATCATAAATCACAGCAGCTTTAGTAATATCCTCTTCAGTTACACCCGCACCAGACTTTTGATTTTGATTGTAAGCGTTTATTGAGATAGCTGTGTTTTGCTCAGCGTCAGTCTCTGCTCTAGTATTTAGAAATTCAACACCAATTTTCGCAGCCTCAATCTTATCAATCTGTCCAGTAGCAAACCCTTGACTATCCCTAACTTGAAGAGCTCCCTTTCTAGGGTTCAATACTTTAGATACGAGATCTAACTGAGTTTTATCTACAGAGTACTTTGCTTCTTTAGCTTCAATAGGCGGTACAAATACTGAGCTTGCAGAAAAAGCTGTTGATTGGTTCCAAGGCTTTTCTACATTGTCCTCAACAACATAGAGAGTTCCATCCTTGTAATACTGAGTAATTCCCTCGCCATTCCTATACTTGTTGTATAGATTCATGTTTTCAGAAACACTACCAATCATGTCTTTAACTTGACCCTTCTGAATTTGAACAGCAGTGTTCCTATTAAAATTACTTTGAGTAGTCGCCACATCTTTAAACTCAAGGTATTTTTGCCTAGCTAACTTATAAGCATTAATATTTTCTGAAGTTGGATTCTGCTTAGAGTTAGCGGCTAAGCTCACGTAATCATTTAAATAGCTCTGGAGCCCACTCCTAAATCGTGGCTCAATACCGCTAGGGATAATCTCCAAATCAGCCTTGTCAAAGCCGTACTTAGCTTCAGCCTCCTTTAGCTTATTTTGCTTTTGAACTGCGGCAGCATTGAACACTTTCTCAATAGAAGAGCCAATCCTTTGACCCGCAGCACCACCTAATTGAGAAAAGCTAGTAGGTTTTCCTACAAAAGACGTTTTGAATCCGTTAGCCATTATTTTCGAATTTCATTAATAGGTTTAAAACAAACTTGTGTAAAGGAGTGTCTCCACTCTTAGCCATCTTCAACAGCTTCTTGGATTGCTCTGGGTTAAATACATACTCGCCTCCGGTAAGCTCGGCTACTTTATCACCGCCTTTATCAAGGACATGAAGAGGGTTTTCTTTGTGAGAAAACTTGCCTGGCGTTTTCGTAACCTTTACTCCACGATTAGCAACCTTACCTCCACTTTCCATTGCTCTCGCACCCATACGAGTCATAAAAGCACCACCAACAATCTCACCAGCACCCGAAATAGTACTTGTGATACCTTCTCTTCTTTGCTGCTCACCCATAAACTCTCTTGCCTCAGCAGCACGTTTAGCATCAAATCCATACTCAATATCTCTAGTGCTCCTAATCTCCTTAAGCCTAGTCTCCCTTTCTCTTGCTTGAGCTAACTGACCAAGTGCTTGGGTTTGTAAACGCTGTTGAGTTAATGCTTCTTGACGTTGAGCTTGTTGAGCTTGAGATGAAGCTTGAAGAACAGCGCCAAGACCCCTAGCTCCAAGTTGACCAGCGGCAGCAGCAGTAGTAGCAAACGATCTATTAATATCTTCAATACGCTGTTGCATAAGCCTTTGATCGTAAGCGCCCTTTACTAAATCGTAGTATTCAGATGGAGTGTCTAATGATGGCTGTGAAGCCTTTAGCTTTGCAAGCTCAGCATTAGCAATCTCTTGTTCTTTTATTCCTCTATCACGCAACTCCTTTCCCGCTTGAATATCCATGATACCACCAGCAAGTGAGCCAATACCACCAGCTATCATACCAAGACCACTACCCTTCATGGCTAATCCTTCCGCAGAAGGATTACTTTTATTGCTTGAAGCATTATCTTGAAGGGAAGAAAAGTATTTCCTTGCATCCATTTGAAAGGCTTGATCAGTTCCAAAATCAAATTCAGCCTTATAATTTGGATCCATTTTAGGGTCAAATATCGGTTCTCCGTTTGCCATATCTATTTATCGTTATGTAGGTTTGATGGAGTATAAGACATGTTAACAGCGTAAAGCTCAATAGCTGTTTGTGTTGAGTTCCTCATAGCTATTTGAGCGTAATAGTCCCTAATGTTATCTCCGTTTATTTTATCTTCTGACACAGCCATCAAGGTATCCCCCACCGCAACACCTGCAACTGTCGTGTTTGCTGTTACTTCTTTTCTACCAGACACAGATGATATAGTAAGACTCAAGGTTGTTTCAGATGATGATTCCAACTTAAATAAGGTGTCTCCAATTCCAAATGGCAAGTTACTGATTCTAGAGGAAAATGTAATCTTATCCCCATCAATAGCTGTTACTTGCCCTAAAACAATTTTATGAGAAGTATTTAGTGTTCCTCCAGTCTCATCCTTACCCACCACACGATACCACATGTTTTCTTTTTCCGTGAACTCAGTGGAAGCCATAGATGCTGTTGTTTGATCTGAGTTAGATACCACCGCTATCCAAGGGTCATTACCCTCTAAAGATATAGCATCGTAAACTTTCACCATGCTAGGATTACCTTTAGATACAATAGTTACCTCGCTATTATTTGCTGAATTATAGAAGAGGTTATGCTTAGGGTTACTATTGTGCTTCCATATCTGGCCATCCTTAAATGAAAAGAATCTATCGTGCAAGTGTGCGTAGTTCTCAGGAACGAACGAGTAGAATGTAAGCCACACCTGTTTAGTTGTTGACCAAGCAACAGTCTCTCCTGACACTGTTGTTTCACCAGTCCCTTTTGTTAATGTAACAGATCCTGCATTTGAAGTTCTTACTAATGAGGTTGGTAAAGACATTGTGCTGTCTTTTATAGACACAAACCCAAGTCCAGTAAAATCATCCCCAAACAAAGAGAACTTAATATTGACCGCTGATTCAGTTGCTCTATTGTCAAAGGTGGTATCTAAAACAACACCTCCCTTTTCTGGAAGTTGATCAATATATGCGATGCCGTTTCCTGATCTCTCCCAATTTTCAGAATCCATCTGCCATAAGTCAGCATCCTCATTCCACCAAGGAGCCCCATTCTTTCTATATTCAGGATTTACAATAAGATCACTGTAACTTTTGCCAGTACCCATTCTTGGACTTTCGACACGAATAATGTCGCCACCATCATCTGAAGGAACACTTAGCATTTGTGAACTTATTTCACTCATACTTACAATATACTCGTCATTATCAGGATCTATACCACAAGGAACTTTCTTTCTAGCCGAAACGCTATCTATTAATCCTAGCTTTGTTTGGAAGTATGAATCCATGTGCTTAGTACTAATAGGCTGAAGACCGTTACTATCTAACTGCAATACAGCCGCCCTAGAGACATCTACAAAGTAAACCCTACCGAATCTTTCAGTTACTCCCTCTGGCTGCAATCCAGGCCCGTAGTCTCCAGCATAATAAGTAGGTGTACCCATAACATTCTGTGATGTTACAAGCTGTCCTCCTGCTGCGCTTTCAATCAACACCCTTGATATTGGAGTTGCTGAGACTTTGTTTTCTTGCATCACAAGAAGAGCCTCATTCCTATCCATCAAATAGCAGATCGCTCCATGCTGCGTATTGTAGTCTTTAAATGGAAATAAAGACGGATTGAATGAAGATAGATTTAATGTTGCGCTATCTAAAGTAAATACATCGCTGTATGTGACAGAAGATATTCTGCGTAGCTCTTGTTGGTCTGGAGTCTCTATATGAGGTCTACCAATTGAAACAGCTTTTGATTCAAAGAAATCACTAGCCGATTGATCCTCAATAAAAAAGGTTTTATAGAACTGATCATCTGGCTTAGTTTCATCAGGCAAACCAGTAGTCGAGTCAAGAACATTAACTAGTAAAGACCTTCTCCTTAAATAAACATCACCCGTAGATAATGTTACAACGCCTGCAAATATTCCATCGTTATTGCCTGGAGTAGCCACAACTGAATTGTTAGGAATGCCAGTGCCTTGAGTGCCTAGACTAAAATTATTTTGACCTCCGTCCGTTGTGTAGGTAAAGGTTCCGTCATCATTAATAGTTATTCCGTTAACGGTAAAAAACCCACTACCTGTAGCAGTGGTTAAAACTTTATCTCCTATATATAAACGCTCAGAAGTATTGAAGGTGTTAAGACCATTTACGATAATGTTAAATGTAGAGCTTGTGAAATTATCTCTATCCCCTCCATGAGTTCTTAAACCACCTTGTTCTACAATATCATAGCACTCTCCAATCTCATAATACCTTTGATTCTCCTCTATCTTTGCTGGTCTATATATCTCTACAATACAGTTGTTTGAAAAGTAATCTGTTCCAGCCGCTACATTTCCTCTAGTGAAATTAGCAACATCCTCATCACGTATAGTCATAAAGAAACCAGTCCTTCTATAGGCATTTTCGTCAGGGGCTGATGAGTCAGTTGTTAGCTTTATAGGATTGTTTTCATCGTCACCATACATCTTGTATGATGTTATAGGGAACTCTGCAAGCGGTCTAACTTTTGCACCATCAGAACTAATACACTCTATAACCCTTAACATATCTCCCTCTCTGTATTCGTAAGATATGTTTGCGCCCTTAGATTCTCTGTATGAGTTGTTCTTGCCTTCTAAGCTTCTTAATGAAAGATAAATCAAACCGCTAGTTCCACCCGCAAGCCCTTCTACTATAGGTCTTGTAACAGCGCCATCGTCACTTAACGGATCTGCATAAGTTGTTTGCTGAGCAAGAGCTGCTTCTGACACTGAGATCTGAAGTATGCTTTCGTATGTAGTATTCTTGGAATACACAGGAGCCCACTTAGTTGCCCAAGATGGAGGCTCATGCTCTAGCCTAATATCTATTTCAGACTTACCTTCATTACCTGACCTAGAGCTTCTACCAAAGTGGTCAACATCAACAGAATTAATTTTCTGTACGCCGCTTGGTCTATTCCTGTGATCAAAGTAAACAATACCTAAATCATGTGTAGCCCCTGCCTTGAAAGACTCAAATGCTTTTGACTGATCATTGATAAATTCAATGCTTGCTGAGGTTTGTTTGAAACCCCTATAGGCAGATACAACTTGATTAGTTCCGTCACCAAAGTCATCCTTCAACTCCATCCCAGCAGCAGTTGTGTTTCCAGCACCACCTAATATTGGGCCTGAAAAGTTGTGCTGAAGATACTGCCCGTTTATAACAGCTAATTCATTAGAACTAAATTCACTATCAGTATAAGATGAAAAAGCAAACTTTTTAAGATTTAAGGCTGTTTCAGTTACTCTGATTTTAAACCTAACTTTTGGAACATCTCCATCTAAAAAATAAGTACCCTCATATAACTCGAATGTTACAAACCCCTCAAAAGCCATTCGTGCCATTAGCTGGTCAGTTCCGCTAACAGTTGGCACATTTGGAGTTGTGAATACATTATTAATAGCAACTGTTGAATATATTAAAGGCTGAATTGACTGCCCTTCCAAGGCAGGAACAGCATCGCCATACTCATCTTCTGTTTGAAGAACTCCTAAAAACTCAGTAGTCGCAGTTCCATTTACACCATCGATTAGTTCGTTTGCAAAAGCTTGTTCTATAGAGACATCATCGGTAGCCGTTATTTCATTCAATACATCGAACGATGTAGAAAATGTTATAGGAGCTGTAGGTTGAAGGTTAGATATTGATGTTGATGCTTGAATATCATCACTAGCATTATCAACAGCAGCTTGACTAATTACTGCGTTCCCTTGTGAATTATTAAACCCAAAGTTTAAACCTGAAAACTGAGGAGTTAACACCTGCATGTTTAAAGATGTCGGAAGATTAGCATCAAGCAGTGCTTGTGGGGGGTCTCCGTTTTCATCAGTAAAAGTTACTGGATAATCAAAATGATTGTTGTCATTACCAAAGGTTCCAATACCGAACTCAGTAAAGTCAAACTTAGCGAGGAAGTTTATCTGACCTGGCTGTATATTCTCCATGTCCACAACTTGACTGATGTCAATTTCAATTCCAGGATACCCATCAAACTGACCATAAGAAACTAAGTTATCGCTAGTTGTTAATGTACTAGGCTCATTAGTTCCAATCCTATTCCCAAGTATAAAGTCATAGTAGTTCTGCATAAACTCGGTAAACGTACCAGACTCAACCGCCCCCGCTTGTGAGGGGAGGTCTAAATTAAAAGGAGTTGGATGATATACAGGGTAAGTGATGTTGCTATCCGTATTGATATTGTCAAAGCCCTCTAAGTAGTTAGAGTAAAACAATCTGTTGTTGCTGACAGCTTGAGAAAAAGCCTTTCTAGGAACAGCATCAAAAAGCTTAAAGGCTTCTTGATCTGGCAACAGATTATAAACCCCATCGTTTCTGAAAGTAAATCCAACCGTTCCACCTTCAGGAGTGTTATCTACTTCGCCTATTCTATAAAAAGCTTGGTCATTATTTTTCCTAGCATAAATCCTTATCTTATCTACTGGAGCTTTAGTAGCTGCAAGAGTTAATTCTACAGCATTATTCTCATCCTCAAAGAATGTTTTAGAAGTAATATTGTGAGCAAGGTTTGTCGTGCTTACAGCTATCTTAGAATACATTGACAAAGCGCTAGTCTCTCCATCATCATACACGTACTGATAAGCAAACTGAAAGATGTTGTTCTTTAACTTGTTTGACTTGTTATTGTCTTCAGTTAAAAACTCAAACGTAATTGGAGTTTGTGGTGGCTGCTTACACACAGTCAAGAACAGCTCTTTCTCCGCTGTAGATCCATTCTGCAATACCGATGAGTAATTTGACTGAAGCGCTCTAGTAGCGTTGATCTTTCTTGGCTCATTACGATTGTCAGTAAAGTACAATAAGTGTTCACCAAACTGATTAATCACAACATCAGCCTTAACATGATCTTGAGCTCCAAAGTTTAAAACAGAGTTTTCATAAACCATGTAGTATTGATCTGCGGTATACCTATACACATATATACCATGAAGCCCACCAGTATTGTATAAGAAGTAATAGATGCACTTACCCGCCTCAGAAGACACAGACCCAATAACTCTATTGCTACCAGAATCTGGAATTAAATCTTTAGCGTTAGCTGATATAGATGTATTGCCCTTGACATTTTTCAAGACACCTTGATTGCCTTCAGGATCATTAGAGACTCTAACATTAACAGCGTTAGACATCTCAACATTCTTTATCAATCTAGCGTCCTCATCCTTATTGAGGTACTGTGGTATAAGCTTATCTATTGCCATTAATACTTAGGTGATTGCTTGAAGTTCTTACGAATAGTTTTAAGCGCCTCCTCTTGACTGAAAGCCTTAAGCCTTGCATTAGCCTTCCTGCGTTCGTTATAGTACTCAGATCTAGCCCTAGACTTTTCAGCCATAGGCACACTACTTTTTCTTTCAATTAATCGATAGTAGATATAAGACCTCAAAGCCTCTTCCGCTTCTACGTGAACAGTTGGGTTACTTGACCTAGCTTCATCAGCTATATACTCTATAACAATTTCACTAGTTCCTGTATTGACAGCTAGCTCAATTCTATTCTGATCAAGGTTAAGTCGATACTCCCCTTCATAGAAACCACCGCCCAATCCATAGATCTGTCCTATGTTGTTTTGATAGATGTAGTTTGAAAAGACAATAAAGTCATCAGCTCCAAAAACACCACCCGAAGTAACCCCGGTCTTAGAATCTTCTCTATCAAAAACTCCATCTCCATCACTATCTAGATTATTGCCAGCACTGTCTGTCTTATACTTCTGTGAGTAGTTTATGTTTTTGTTTTCACCTAAAACATGCACCAACCCATCACTGCCTACAATACCAATCTTTACAAGGTCAACAAAATCATCTGGTAAATCAACCGTGTTATTTGCTCCAACAGAAAGCTTTAAGGAGCGAACCCTTTGGAGTAAATCAAAACCCAATTCCCTGACACCCCTTAAAGCATAGTTATGAATTAAAGTGTCTGATGCGTTATTCGCATAGTCATCTCCCTCAAGAGTGAGTATGAAATCATTTACTACCTGTGATACTGTTACTAAATTTCTTGCCATCTTTTAAGACTTTTGAGACTCTACGTTCCCATAATTATACACGTTAGGATCTCTAAGATTAACACCTATAAGCTTCGCAATCTCAAACACTAGATCAGAGCTGTAATGTTCTGGGAGTTCAAAGTCAACTGAGGTAGAGGCGTTATAAGCCTCCTTCCCATTACTTGTAGTAAATCCAAACTTAGGAAGAGAAACTGTCCTTGCTCCTGTAGAAGGATCTAGTCCCTCTGGTTGCTTGTAATATCTTAATATAATCTTGTTTATGCTTGTAGGGAAAACCTCAAAGCTGTCCTTGACGATCGCTACTGGATGCGAAGTTGAAGGAGCTGACAGAGTACTAAGTAATATTCTATCAATCTTTTCTTCATCATAGATAGGATCAATCGTTACTGAGCTAGTAACGTCTAGCAAAACACTACCGAACGTCTTCATGCTTATGAGCCTAGCGAAATCATCGGGCTTAGCAAACACACCGGAAGCCTTAGTTATTGTAGAGTTTTTTGAGAAAACTCCTAGATCTTCTTTAATTTGCTTTAATACAGACTTATCTCTAGCTGGATCGATGTTACGCCTACGTAGCGCCTCTGAAGCTGTTAAGTCTGCAAACAGCTTATTGAATATATTCTGCTGTGCAATTGGTGCGAAAGAATTGAACTCAGCAGGAGTCACAAAACCCCTCTGCTCTTTATTCGCTAAATCGCTCAACGCATTATATACTTCCCTTACACTTGCCATAAAAATTATATATAAGCAAATATAAGAAAAGGGGCCGAAGCCCCTTTTTCAATCACTATACACTATGAGTTATACAAACAGTTAGGCAATGTCAGCAAGTTGCCTTTCTATTTCAGATAGAACAGAAGACCCTCTATCTGTCATACAGAATCGAGTAAGAGTATCGATTGGGTCTTGTCCTACAGGTATCGAAACTACAACCTTTCCTGTATCTGGCCAAACAATAACTCCATTTTTTTCTGATACAATTTGAAAGTCTAATCCTTGCATTACCGTTGTACGGGTATGAACAATAGGATTATCAAACATATCTATGAACTTTTGTGGTTGCTTTTTAGCATACAATACAAGAGCCCTCTTTACTAATAAGTCTTTCTGATTAGTATTGATGTTTAATGACAAAGCCACTGGAAGTAACTCTTCTAGAGGTCGAGCTTTGATCATTGCAATAGCATCTGTTACTAAGAACTCATCAGCTATCTCTTTCTCAACATTATCCTTTTTGTCAACAAGCCTAAACGAACCACCGCCATTAGCTTGGTTGTCAGGGTGTTTGTCTAAATACTCACGAAGGTTTGGTTGATCGTATGGCACAATAAGCATTTTATTCCTAAATATAACATGCTCCCTAACAGCTTGCTTAGATTGCTCATCTACGTAAATAGATGGCTCCCCTGGACAATACCTTATTGCTCTTCTTTGATTAGTCTCCTGATCATAAACTGTAAGCCTACTAGCTCGTAGTTTAAAGAAAACTCCACCTCTACCTCCAATGGTTTCATAAAGCTTAGGAAGCTTTAGTTCATTGGGTATATTTCTTTTTATAGTGGGAGTTTTTTTCTTTATAGCCTTCTTCTTAGGAGTATCAGATGGTGGGCTAGTTTCTTTGCGAGTTATAGGGCGGCCTCGCTTTACCGCTGGGTTTTTAGGTGTTTCCATGATATTAAATATTATTCAATTAAAAAATAAAAAGGGGAGAGCCATTCCCTCCCCTTCTTTACAAAATAGAATTGTCTGTTACGAAACAGCAGCAGAATCAGAAGTATTCAAGATGCTAACACCTGTTACTTGTTCAACATCAAACGATGTATTAACTGAATCAAACTTAATGAACGCATCTTTCGACTTTGCCATAAGTGTAGCTAAACGCTCAGCAGCCGTAGGGATGCTTGCGTTTGCAACAGTTAGAGTGACAACGAGCTTAGGAAAAGCTTGCTTCGAATCGCTACCCGACTGAAGACCTTCTTTGTCCTTCGCATCATCGAAGTACAATTTTAGACCTCCATTAGTAGCAGCCATTTTAGTTAGCTTATCCTGTGGAATTACAACGTAATCAGTATGAGTTGCAGCAGCGTTTTCAGTGTTTGTATCTGAATTAATCGCACCAGCGTGAAAAATAAATGTTTTCATGTCTTATTTTTTAAGGATTAATAATTATGAGCCTTGAATAAGAACGTGCTGATTAGCAGACCTAGTCACAAGACAACACTCTGAACGATAGTGGAACTTAGCCGAATCATTAGTGTCATTAGTGAAACCAAGTACACCACCACCAGTTACCCAGTGCTCCATCTCACGAGAATATCCGCCAGCAGACTTGAAGTTCATTTCAAGAGCAGGAGCCCTTTCACCTGAACGTGGATCTACTACGTTAGCTAATGGAATCATAACACCAGCAGCTAAACGATTGTGAACATCTTCATTTCCAAGAAGAGTAGGGTCATTCAACAACTTGAAGCTATTCTTGTGGAAAGTATAACCACCCCTAGAGAATGATTTGAATCCAAGATTCAACGCCATGTCCCTATCGTTGTTAAAAGCACCGAAGCTTGCAGCTACACCAGAAGTAACACCACCAATACCAGAGCCAGCGCCAGCAACCATGTCATCAAGAAGAAGATCCTGAGCAGTTGCTGAGTAAACAGCGTATTCAGCAGGACATCCATTCTTATCCATTTCTCTGATAAGCTCATCTAGGTCGCCAAGACCAGTAGCACCAAGAAGGTCAGAAGTAACCATACCTCTATCTTCAAGAGCTGAGAAGTATCCTTCAGTACCAGCGACATTCGCATCGAATCCACCATTGTTAGTCTTTGGAAGACCAGCATCAGCATCGTCGTTAGTTGCCACTTGTCCTAAAAGCATTATCATCTCACGCTTGTCCATAAAGCGCTGACGAGTGTCCATCTCACCTTTGATGTACCACCTAAAATCACCACCTCCTACGTCAACGTAGCCGATGTTTGTAGCTTGAGAACCAGAAACCTCAAAAGACTCCTTAACAATAGCGTAAGGGTTAGTCCTTTTAACTACGTTAGACTCGATGAATCGGTTAGGCTGATCAGTTCCTTGGTTGAACATGTTACCGATAATTGGCATGTCAAGAACATCACCAACAGTAATTGTTACAGTAGGAGCGATAGGAGCGTCACCAACAAGAGGCTTAGCGTGAAACTCTGTTGAATTGCTGTCGATAGCGTCACCCGCTGCGTTATCTCCAACAACAATCATTCGATCAACACCATTCACAAGGATAATATCTCCTTCACGAACGATAAGCTGAACACTTGATGCATCAGTAAATGATCCATCAGCAGCTACAACAGTTTGGAAAGTAATACCACCAGTGATGTCACCAAGAGCGCCGGAAGAGTCCTCAGTAGAGTTGTCATCTTCTAGAGAGCTTTTTACAGTTGCTCTTTGAACTTGGTGAAGACGAGCTTCCTCAAAGTATTGAACATTGTCAGCAGTACCATTATTCTTAATAGCACCAGTCATTTTTAAAAATCCAGAGATGCCTTGGTTACCGAAACTTTTCGACAGCTTAGCACGAACGTCTGGAGCGTTTACTTCATCAATGAAGTCATACAACGAAGTGTACTTCGTTGGTGATTCGAGAGCATACAGGTTATTGTTAATGCCTTTAGGAGCACTACCAAACGTACCTGTTGATTGAGTTATTGCCATGTTTTCTTTTTCTTAGATATAAATACTATGGATTAAAAGTCATAACATCACTACCACCAAGAGCCTTTAATAACTGCTCTGAAATTTTACTATCTGAACCTTGTTCGCTTCCAACAGCAGGTCTAGACGCATCCACATTGGCTGCCGTCTGAACAACACCCATTTTCCCGTCACTCAATCCTTGATTATAGATTGATGAAACAATAGAATCAATGTTGTCTACCAATGCTCTATGAGCATTTAGCTTGTCGAAATCCCACGAACCACTTTCATTTATGTAATCATCAAAGTAGTTTTCAAGATTAGAATTCTTCTGAATCAATTCTTTCTTATAGCCATCATTAATTCCAAACTTGAACATTTCGCTCTTGCCTGGAATATCAAAATCTAGGCTACCAAAAGTATTGGTGCTTTTTGACATTTCAGAAATCCACTCTTCAGTAATAAGTGTGTCATCTTCACTCGCCTTTTCTGTTGGAGCCATATACGAATCTCGCAAGTCTCCAATATATTGACGAGCACCATCTGCATCCATTTTAAGCTGTAGCTTAGCCAACTTAACTTCGTCTTCCGTATACAAGTCACTATCTAGCTTGTACTTATTTCCAAGCAATAGATTAACTTCATTAGGATCGAGATTGCTGTGCTTAGAAGACATCTGTAATCTAACAACTGCCATATCATCCATTTCGGATGGATCAAGCGATTGATACCTATACCAGTCTTCTGGCGATCTGCCAGTCTCTAAAACGAACTTGTTGATTGCGCTAACACGCTCATCAATTTCAACAGGTGTATAATTAAGTGCTTCAGACAATGAGTCATAGCTATCGAACTTTCTACCCAGCTTTTCGCTTAGAAATGAAAGTACTTCGCTAGCAACGTCAATGTCGTTTGCATTAACTTCTTCTTGTTGTTGAGTTTTTGACTCAACTTGTTGCTCTGTATTCTGCTCCACAGGTGTTTCTTGAGGAGCTTCTTGAGCCGCTTGAGCTTGCGGTTCAGGTTGCGGTTCAGCTTCAGGTTTTGATTCAACTTGAGGCTGTTCTTGTTGGGGTTCTTCTGTAGGTGGCGCATCACTAAGCGTGAAGCCAGCCTCCCCTAATACATTTTCAATGTCTTTATTCATTTAATTATATTTTCATTTATACTAATACTCTACTGAAAGCACGATCACAATGTCGTCAGTAGCAGCATATGTTGGTGTCCCAACTTTTTGAATACCACTAACATAACAAGTGTTTCCTACTCCAGTACCAGTGTCTCCTTGAAGGGCAATCGTAAGATTAGGTACAGTTCTAGCTGAACCAGTTAAGGTAGTTGGCATATGATGGTAATAATGAATATTACTAATTTCATCATCTATCCTATCCGTCTCGTGAGTAAGTCCAATTACACCTAAAGGCTTATTAGCTTGAAAAAGATCAGCAGTAATATTTGCTGTACCATTTACCGTCCCTAGCTCTGTAGTATTGTCTCTGAAAAAGTACAGATTGATATGATCATTATCCGAAGCAGCAGATCCTTTTTCAAAAGCCCAAGCTGATATTAGCTTGCAGCTTTTGCTTGGCAGCTCAAAAGAAGTTAAGGCAAACAAAACATCCTTAGCAGCATATTGATCTGTACTTATGGTAGGGTTAATTTCTATACGTGCGTATCCCATATCTCTTATTTTTTATATTGACCAGAAGCCATATTCTACCGTTGTAGCACCACCATATGATTCGGCAGTAATAGCTAGGCTGTTATACAATGGGAAGAAAGCAAACTCTCCAACCCTTATTTTAAATACTACATTCCCATCAATCTTTACTTGAAGGAAATCTGTTGCGTTTGCCCCCGATACTACCTTGATATATACGTAAGAAAAAGCGCTATTAGATGCTATTAATGCTTGAGCAGATCCAGTAGCTATACTTGTCCTAGCAACATCTACAGATGGCGCAGTTACAGTAACGGTATCTGTTACTGACAACGATAGAGCATCTGAAGCCGTGTCGGTACTTGTTAGTGATAGTGTTTTTATTAATGAAGCCATATCTTATTTTTGTCAGTCAGTTCTATATGCAAATATAAACATCTTGTCGTTTTTGTTTTTTATCAAAATTTTCGCTTTTGGCTTTTAGGTGGGCGCTTTGAGCTACCCCCTTTGCCAGCCCAGAGAAATCTGTTAGCCCAATATGCTGGGCTACCTTTTCTCTTAATGTTTTTAGCATGCCTACTCTTAAAGGCTTTCCTTGCTTCGGGGCTGTAGTTATGCCCCATCTTCTGATCACCAAACCTGATAATCTTACCAGACTCTTGACCTGGCCCTAATGTAGAAACTACAACAGCTTTTTTAGTCTTATGACTCCTAGTCAGCTTAGGCTTGTTAACTCCCTTAACTCCAACCTTCTTTATCTTGGAAGCTATAGATGCACGTAGCTTTGATCTATTCATTTAAAACTGACTTAAATATTTCTGTATTAGGGTTAGGTACTTGTCCTTTCGTTCTTGAGTAAATATTGAATCCACAGCCATATTGGTTATGTGGTAGTTCACACTTGTTACTGATCCTACTTGAGCAAGACTCAAAGCAGTTGCAAACTTCCCCATTAGAGATTCTCCTTGCGCTCCAGTAACTCCTGCTGCTCTATTGTCTCTTAAAAAAATATCTATCAGTTCTTTGCAGAAATGCTGATCCATCCATAGTCTTTCTTCAGCAGTAGGTATAACGTCATTACCTACAAACTCTACTAAGTAGCCAGAGCCTAAACTGTCAGCCCTAGCTTGCGCTGCTGCTTCATTGTCAAAGTGAGCAACATTTTCCCAATTATCTTTATATATCCTGTATATACCCATAATCTATCCTAATACAAAAAATGCTGAAGGAAGTTTGTGTCCATTATACTCCCATACTGAAAGAGCGCCACTAGCTACAGTTGATGGAAGAGTTGCAGTGTATGTATACGAGTTATCGAACAAATAGAATCCTCCTCGTGCATTTGCTGTAGCCATAGGAACTAATGCTTGAGTGTCTGCCACATAATTACCACCCATATCTTGTTGCGCTCCATCAGCTAATAATACTGACATGTACAACCCTTGAGCTAGAGTCTCTGTGCTAGCTAATGCAATAGCTTGTCTTTCATCAACTCCTGTAGTAAATGGGCCAACCTGTACAACCTTAGTCCAACTATCACTAGAATAAACATACTTGTAGATTCCACAAACAATATCATGGTCTGTGTTAGTACCATTTTTTGTTTGAATACCAATATGAGTAATGTTCATCTGACCTTCTACTCTAAACACACCCCCATACCAGTAGTTTGCGGATATGTCAATATGACCAAAAGATGAGGCAGCATTATCGTTGCTGCATGGAAAATGATCGCCCTTTAACCTTATGTCATAACGGTCATTAGTAAATGTGATCTTATCACTGCTTCTAGCAATAGTAAGAGAGCCTGCTGCTTCTAAAACAACATCATCTGTACTGCTGTCGCTTCCTGTAAGCCTTATCTTCTCTTCATCAGCGTTGTCTCCATCTACACAAGAAACAGTATAAGTAGTATTGTTGTCGCTCACAGAATTAGTGAACGTAATTTTGTCACCAGCTCTAGCAATTGTCAACCCCGTTCCTGCCTCCAAGACTACATCGTCAGTTCCTCCACTGCTATCCGTGAGCCTTATCTTTTCCTCATCACTGTTATCTCCGTCAACGCAAGAAACACTATAGGTAGTGTTAGTATCGCTATCACTAACCGTATTGGTGAGAGTAATTTTATTATCAGACCTAGCAATTGAAAGACCAGTTCCAGCTTCAATAACTACATCACTTGTGCCACCAGACTTAGTATTAGTGTGCCTTATCTTTTCTTCATCGCTATTATCGCCATCTACAGCACTTATGCTAGAAAGCCCGCCCTCGATTTGTATATGAGTGTCACTACCAGTAGTTCCTTGACGTACATCTATATTGCCGCTTACCTTAATCAGCATGTCACTTGTAGCTCCAGAACTAGAAGTGAGTCTGATTTTTTCAGAAGCAGCATCATCCCCTGCTACAGAACCTATAGTATAAGTATCTCCAGCGCTTCCTGAAACAAACTTTCCAGAGCTTGCGTTGTACGTTAACACCTGTCCATTGGATATAGTGCTAGCGTTTACATCAGTAAGATCTAGTAATGACGTTGGGGTTACAGATAAAGTAGGGTCTATACTAATTGAGTTCTGAGACTCAACAACCGTATTAACGACATTCGTGCTTGTTGATATACTAAGATCAACAACGCTACTATCGCTTGGTATGATGAGATTAATATCGCTCATATTGTAACATCCTCATTTACTTGCAACACTCCAGTCAACCATGTCTGAGTAGTCCCAGCTTTTATAGTCTGCAAGTCGTAAGCATACAAGCCACTAGAAACACCACTCATAATACTTGAGTCAATGGTTACAGTTAAAACCCCACCTGAAGTTCCTGTAATAGTTACATTGTTATTAGAAACCGTTGATCCGGAAGAAGTATCAGTCTCCCTAACCTCCATCTTAAATGAATAGGTAGTGAGATCAATAACTGCTCCCGCTGAATCAGTCACATTAATGACGAGATTAAAAGTATCTCCTTTTCTGCAAGTAATGTCTAGCCTCTTAGCTATGTCTAATGTTACACTTGATACACTCATTTTATGATAGTCCTTCAATTATAGAATCAATATCTCCCGCTTCAGCTTGTTCATCAAGCTCTCCACGATCACCTTTTCTTTGTGAAATTAACTTTGATTGCTCAACTGCTTGCTTCTCTACACGATCATCCTTTCGATTTTCTTTGAGAACTTCAAGTTTTTCACGGAACTCTTGGTCGTCAGTTTTGAATCCAAGAGTAGCCTGAGCTTTAATACTCTCAATTTCTTTTCTCATCTCATGCATAGCCGTAGCAACTTGTATATCAACTTGTGCTTTTAGCTGCATTTTCTGAGCATCAATTTGAGCTTCAGCTTGCATTTCTTGAATCTTAGCTTGAGAGGCAGCTTGGGAAGCTTGAGCGTTAGCTTGAGATTGCATCTGCATGTTTTGCTGAGCTATACGCTGAGCTTCTTTAGCTCTTCTCTTACGCCTAACAATTAATAAACGCTGAGCTTGATCAATATCATTTAGCTGCCTAATAGAAATAGCATCCTCTAAATCAATTTCCCTCTGAGCTAGAGAAGCTTGAATGTTTTGCTCAAGAAAAATCCTATCCTCCTCAGACATTGTTTTAACAACTCTGATACCGAAGTTATACATAGGTAAGTCTTTAAAGGAAGTAATAATTTCCATGTTATGCTTACCAATAGCTTTCTTGTAAATAGTATGAAGAACGGAACCCTCTGGAACAATCTGAATACATTTTACAACATCCTCACAAACTTTCTTATAAAGAGTAAGGGATGCGTTAGTAATATCATACAGAGCGTTATTACCCGCTGCCATAGCTTGCTGCTGAACGCCAACCAAAGCATCACCTTTAGGCGTACTAGCGTCCATAACCTCATTGACACCCGTAGCATCACGAATCATTCTTAAGTAATGATTATATAAAGTGATGAATGAGTTTATATTCCTTATCTGATTTTCAATAGATCGAATAGGTGGGTTTTGGAAACCTCCCTCTGGGTTCTTAGATCGGTAGTACATGACTCCCGTCTGCTCATATATGTCTTGGAGCTGGAGAGGAGATAGGTCACCACCCCTTCCAAGTTGAACATTCTCTAAACCCTCTATGTCAATAATCAATCCATCAGGCTTAGCCTTAGCTACAGCTTGTTGAATTTTCAAATGGGTAAGTTGAAGTTGATCTGCAAAACCAGTGATACCACTAACCATTGACTTAGGTATCATCCTCCTCATGTTCGTGCAAGCTACATTGTAGGATAATTTAGCTCTAGAAATGTCGTGAACATTTTTAGGAATGTTTTTCTGTATACCGTAATTGTAAATCTTATTCATGTCCATGAGGTAAGAACCACCATAAACAGTTTCAATCTCCATCTTAAATGGCTCCCGCTTATACACAGAATCAGTAACAGGCTTATACTCCTGCCCTTTGTAGTAGAATCCTACATTCCCAAACTTTGATTCTTTCTTTTCGTAGTATACGCAGTCAACACTTAAGAACTCAAAATCTAAAACCTCTACTAGAAAATCATCATACCCATAAGTCTGCTTTCGTCCAGACCTATCGTATCCTGGTGTAGAAAACTTACTTTGATCATTATAGGTTTTATTCATAACCTTTCTAGCGAGCTCCTCATATTCCTTTTCAGTAAACTGATCACCAGCCTTACGCTTAAGCTCCATTATAGAGATGCGCTTTATATGACCCCCATAAACAATATCGTTCATATTAGGGTCATCCGTATAACTGTGTAGAAAAGTAGAAGGATCTACATACTCTTGGGTTATGCCATAGTTCGGATCGTTACTCCTTTTACAAACACCAATACCGCATTCAACAAGATCTTGGACACATCTTCGATAAATAGATTGATCAAAGTCATTCCAATCTAAAGTGAGTGCCGTTGCTAACTGAGCAGCAATCTCAGCATTGGTTTTAATATTTTGATCTAAAAATATTTCTGCTTCCTCTGTAGTCTCAGGGAGGCTGTCTGGATCTATCTCTAGATTCAGTCCTAAACTTTTCGCTTCTTTGAATTCAGCTTTATTTTCTATAGCTGACTCAATCTTAGCTTTGTTTGTTTCTTTCTCTTGCTTAGACACAGGATCTAAAGCTTCTACAGCAGGGTATGGCTTGCGAGAAAGAATCCTATTTACAACAACCTTAACGAACTTAGGTACGATTGGAACTGGTGACCAATCTATATTTAACAATGTGCCATCGCCATTATTAGGATCAAGCGAATTTAATATCTGTTTATAGATAGAAGTATCTTGAGTCCCGTTAGCGTAATCACGACTTTTTTCAAATTCGTAAGTACGTCTGCTCATTAATGACGAAGAATCTTGACCACTTCCCCACTGACCAATTATCGCCTTCGCATATTTGTCCCCATACTCCTTAGACTGCTTCTCCATAGGATTAGCAAATGGGTCAGGGAAATTTCCGTATATTCCTTTTGAGCTTTCGTACCCCATTACAAAAATTTTCTCATATTAGCAAATATAATGTTTTTCACTTGTTTAATATAGACGGCCCTCCGCTACTGTTGTATTTATAGCTTCTGAAAAACTCTTTCTCATTAAATGACGATTTTGGCTTCTCCTTATCTACCTTCTGAGCAGCCAATAAAGCTAGCCCTGAACTTATACTAAGGTCATACTTTGTCCTGTCATTTATTTTAAATCCAACCCAATCCTCTAGCGTTCTATTAAACGGCATAACTCCAATGCTACCGTCTTCACTTGATCCAACGTATTGATGTATGTAATCTTCAATAGCTTGGGCGTGAGACTGTATAACGTCTTGAGAGTTAGAAGGGATGCCTTTAGTCTTTACGTTTACAGAACTGCTAGTAGATCTTAAATGAGCTGGCCTATCTAGAACATAACCATCATACCCCCTCTCTTCAAAATATCTAACAATCCCATATTTATTGTTCTCTATTAATAAGGGATAACCATAGAAATAAGAAGCCATTAAAATATCTTCGTAAAATATCTTAGCCATCGGAGGACGACTGATGTACTCAGCCACAAAGATATTCGAAGGGTGCTCCATACTAAACTTATTGTACAAATGACAAGCGCCTTTAGATCCTCTATTGTCAACGGTAGCATCCAAATCATAACTATCCACTCCACCACAACCAAGTCTAGAGTTCGGAGCTACCATATTACCTCTCTCTATTTTTCTGATGTTTCTTAGCTCAGGAGGCGGCATCCATCCTACTCTCCATCGACCACCAGAAGTTGGTCTAAAAAGAACTTTCGTATCTCTCTTGCCAGACTCCCACACAAAGTTGCCCTCTACAAATGGTTGCGGATATAGGTTATCGTTATGTTCTATCTGCTCGTAAATCTTACCAATATTAAAAAGGCTACTTTCAACAGAATCTCTGAAAGCCTCTTCTGGGGAAAATGGAAACTGCCGGATAAACTCATTGAGTTCCCTAGCATCATTCTTCATTGCAGACCTTTCATTTTTAAGAAATGTCTTTGCTCCAAAAGCAATCATATCTCCATCCACCCCTTCAATAGGAGAACTGGGGTCATCAACCACAGCATTACCATGCCTATCAAAGAAACCCTCAAGAGCCTCATAGGATGGTATGAATATTCTGTACAATCCAGAAACAGTCCTACCGTTAGCGTTGCGATCTTGAGGATCAGAGTCCCCCCATATTTTTTTATACTGACTACCCCCTTTGTCTAAGGGATTTACAGTACTGCCAACCATAGCCTTGCCCACAACTTTCCTACCAACTATAAGACAAGTCCTCTGTATTCTCCAAGCTTCTCGAATGTCTGTAGGTTTTTCCCATTTACCTGCCTCATCTAAATAAAGCCAGTGAACCTTCTCACCATCGTAAGCATTGTTAGTTGTGTTCTTCCAATTTATAATTGTGTTCAGAGCCTCACCACGTGTAGATGTTTTATTTTTCTTAGTGATTCTTTTAGATGGTTCCCTGAATGCTAACTCCATCCTAGGATTAGTAGTACCATCTTGTATAGGCTTAAAGAAGAAAGGATAGCTACGGAATATTGGAACTATTTTTTTCATAAAAATATTTTCCTGAGCATCCTTACCAGTCTTGGACTGTATACCTAACAGCTTCTCTTTAACTTGAGTACCCTCGTCTACTATAGATGAAGCACACATATTAGTGTATCCAGACCTACGACACTTCACATACAACTGACCCATGCATCTAGGATCTACCTCGCATGCAGCCATATGTAAAAACAAATCTTTTTGGAAAGATAAATAGTGTGGGTATCCAATGTCTATTCTAGACCACTGGAGGAACATGTAATGATGCCCCGAAATATACGTGCGAACACCGTCATTGAAAAACCAAAAGCCGACACGCCTACGCTCAAACTCCCTTTCGACATACGGGCGAAATTTTTTCCTGAACTCTTTCGGAGCCTCCAACCAGTCATCCATAGACTTAACACGCAACAACTCTTCGGGTAATTCTTGTCGCCTCCAATATTGCTCTTCCTTCGGAAGATCGTGGTATGCAATTTCTTCATCTTTAGGGGCAGCGGGAAGCACAACGTGAAGCCCACAGAGCTCAATACTTTCACCAATCGAACCATTGGGGCATATGACAATACCCTGTTCATCATGTTCCTCAACATCTATTAGCATTTAATATTCTTTTCATTAGCATGTTTCCTTCTGTGACAATTAGCGCACCGAACCTCACACTTTCTAATCTCATTCTTAATGGCTTTTATTGAGTAAGCCCTACCCACCATATCAGAGACATTACATACTTTCTCTCCTTTTACATGATCAAAATCCAAAAGGAATGATTCCTGTTCACCGCAATCAACGCAATGAAACAATTGCTTTACTCTAGCTAAAAACTTTCTATTCCAATTACGGCGTGTTTTATTTCTTTTAGAACTTTTCTCTATAATCTTTTCCCTATTTTTTTTGTAATGACGAGCTGAAGCTTCCTTCTGATCTTTTTTACTTTTATAGGGCATAAGTTTTTATTTAGCCATTCGTTCAGCAAACCCACTACTGTAGTCAGCTTCCTCCTGTATAGACCCTGTTGAAGAAAGATCTTTTACCATTTGCTCTAATCGCTGCCTTTCAACAAGAAGCTCCTTGCAGTCAACAGCAGTTTGCTTAATAGATTGCAACTCTGCCTTACGTGCAGAACCATTAATCTCAGGATCAACAGGCTTCCGTATTTCAGCAATCATATTATCGATGGCCTCTTCCATTGATGACATTAGCCTTTTGGCTGCATCAATCGTTGTGAACTTCTTCGACCTGGACTTCGACATAACTGATATTAGACACACGCATCCTATAAACAATATCACCATTGTCTAACTTAATCTTGTAGTCTGCATGTTTATCAAATCCAACAATATCACCAACTCTAACACCTTGCTCTTCAAGCTCCGGATGAGGCATGTACACTCTAGCTACATCACGAGATTTCTTAAATGACTCAAGCTCAGTGACAATGCCATTCTTTTCCGTATCCTGTTTCTCTTCCTCAACGGGCTCAACAAAAAGCCAATCACAAAGCATTTTGAGTTCTCCAGTTTCTTTAGATCGGTAAGCAATACATTGGCTGAGGTGTCCGTTCTCAGCATCATACATAGCTACGTGATTATTGTCTCCGATGCTTAACGACTTATTAGTTGTAACATGGTGCTGGAATATCAATGTATCTCCAGGCTTAGCGCCAGTTTCATACTTTGAAGGTGCGGAAACAATTTCTCCATAAGAAATTCTGTGTTCAAACTCATTGAACTTAGGGTCTAAGAAAATATCCTTATCGCCTACCTTTAGTGTGTCCTCATGCTTCTTTGGCACATGGACAATAAAATGATTTAGTGCATTCATCTATATTAAAAATTACAATCATATTCAATTAATACTGGTTGATTTTCTATGGTTTTCCATAGAACAGAAGAATCATCGTCTTCAATGTATATTTCGTACCTACGTACATTATACTTATATAAGGAACGATCATCTTCCATTATAGCTGAAACATTTCCTTGTCCAGCCCTCATGCCTACATAGTAAGCCATTGCGTCTTTAGGGTTTGGCCCTACGACTATCTTTCTAATAATGTTTGCCATTACAATTAATTTAAACAGATATTACCAAAGAGGTCGTCACTGTCATCATTATTAAATTCATAAGCCTCGTCTAATATAGTCATAAGCTCATCAAACTGTTGCTTATTTGCTACATCCCAAGAGTAACCCGCAGTATACTCTACATCGTGAAAGAAGTCTTTTCTATTGAGTCCGAAACAAAAGATGTACGTAAAGTCATCACCTATACCTTCCTCCTCAGCTACTATTGAGATGTCTTTGATAAGCTTCTTTATTTTAATAACGAAGTTCTTATGATTCTCCATTAAGCGGCTCCTATAACTGCGATGCTGCTTGGGTTAGAATTTGTTGTAGTGAGTCTAGCATCAACGACCCATGTGGCTACGCTTGAAATTGTAGCTCCGTATATCTCAATAACATCACCTTGATTACCCCCACTAGTAGCTGAATCTGCATCTAAAGATAATGTGTCATTATCGTAAGAGTTTCCTGTATTGGCTACAATTTGAACAGCTCGTTGTTCATCAGTTGTACTTTCGACAGATACCTTACCTATGAATCTTTGAACCGTTCCACTAGTGCCAGCGTTAGCCGTAACGATATTAAACTCTGTATTACTAGCTGTTATGAAGATAAACTTAAAGTATAATCCATCAGCACATGTTGGTAGCGTAACAGTATCTCCAGCTAAAGCATTTGAATCTATAAGGTGAACCTTACCTGAATCAGCAGCAGTAAGAGAAACAGTGTCGTTTACAAGGTTAGTAGTTTGGCTTGTGTTTGCAAATGTAATTGTGTTAGATGCTTGCGTTACATCAACACCAACACCTCCGCTAAAAACAATTGATGTAGAACTTCCACCTGAATCAGCAATAGCTACTGTAGGGTTCGTAGCACCCGTTACGGTAGTAGTAACTGTTTCAAAACTAGGTAGAGTTCTATAGCCAACACTCTTTGTTGATGAATCCCATACTAGCACATTTGTAGAAGAGGCTGTAAGTGGAGCGTCGATTTGCAACGCCGCTGCTTTTACTGTGGTAGATGATATAGATAGAGCAGTGCTATTACCACTACCATCTTCAACAGTTTTAAGTGTGCCAGAAACGGCAGCACTATCAGAAGTCTTTAATAAGCCTTGATACGTGTTTTTTATTGAGTTCCCAGAAAGAGTCGCCATATTGCTAAATTTGTTTAGCAAATATAATTAAATGGCAAGACACCATAAAGGAAGGAAAACTAGGGAGTTTTCATACTTAAACGACAGGTACGTTAATAAGAACTATTTAAAGTATTACAAGCATGCTATAAGGGATCTTTCAGGAAGTACAAAGCTAACTATGAATGAAATCAATGTTATGCTGTTTATGTATGACTACGAGTTCTTTACCGCTAACCATATAGCGGATGCTTTGTTTCAAAGCAGACTAAAATTTAAGCAGAAGATTCTCTACCCATTGCAGAGCCGGGGATGGATAGACAAGGCGTTTGATAAAAATAAGGTAAGTGAAATGAATTTTTCTGAAGCGCTATTCCATGAAAGAACCACGTATAAAAATAGATACACCTTATCTCAAAAGGCAAGACTAGCCGTACAAAGATTCTACAGGAAGCTAGAAGGAGATGAGGCTATAACAATCCCCGATTAAGACTTTGGATGTGAGGCTGTTTTAAACATTGCCTTTTCAACAGCTCCTGGGTGAGGCTGATACTCTCCCTTCATAAGATAGTACCTTCCTTGCTCCTCCATCCAGTGGTAACCTTTTGGTGGATCTACCTCAACCTTATTCTTAGAAATAGTTAGCTTACCACCCTTCTTATATATCTTACCTACCTTCATTGTTAGTCTATCACTTTATGTATGTCTTTAGCAACAGCATCTATTGACTCCCTGAGTTTCTTAAGATCGCTCTTGACTTCAGCGTACTTACTATCAACAGAGTCTGGAATAAAGTTGTTGTCTTGATCAATTTCTCTGTTGTTTAATAGGTATATGAGATACGCACACACACATAACAACAGCAAACACATTACAGCTAGAAATAAAGTCATATTAAAAATATATGTTAATAATTTGGACAGAAGCTAACAAGCTCCTATATTAGCAGAAACAAATATACATCATTATGAGAAACATATTTTTAATAGCAGCACTAGCCTTAGCATCAATAGCACAGGCTCAAGAAGACGGATTTAATGAGATTGACAACCTTCACTTTGATGACTCAAAAGAAATGGAAGGCATCGTATTTATTGAGTTCGAAGCAAACCAAGATACTGAATACCTAGGTGTTTGGAGAGTTCAAGAAATTGGGGGCAACATTCCTTATGCTGCTCGTAGCACTCACCAAGAAGCATTCCCTTTTACATTTTTTTGCGAGGGAGACTTTGTAGTAATTGGTTCAGATAGTGATTACCAAAGAACTACCGTCCCATTGTACTTCTCAGTAACTGAAGACATGGCACTTGAAGAAGTTGTTACCATGCAGCTTAAGTAAAAAGAAAGGGGCGCAAGCCCCTTTTTATTTTTTTACTCTACTCCACCTACCTCAATGGACTCGTCATCTGCACCTAGCATTCTAAAGAATTCCTCTCTATCAAAACCTACAGGATCTAACTCCTCAGCTTTCTTAAGTAAGAATTCTTCTTTCTTGCCATAGAAGTTTTTAATCTTAGCAGAGGTTTTACTTTCATCACCGAAATTCGTTAAGCCTCTTAACTCAGGGTTAGCATCAGCAAAAAGAGTCTCCCCTTTTATCAATTGACCAGAAAGCATCTCATCTCTTTCTCGCCTAATCTCTCTAAGCTGACGCATGACATCTTTCTTAGTCGCCTTTGGTGGATCAGTCTCACCGCCCTCTTGCATCATTTTATAACCACGCATCTTGCCACCCATCTCCATCTTGCCTTCACCATCAGCAGCATAAAATGGAACCATCTCACCTTTTTCGTTTTCGACCATCTTGAGCTTACCGCCCTTTCTCATGTAATCGTATAGGCGACCACCGCCCATCATTTTTTTCTTTCCGTACTTCATAATAATTATCGTAAGTCTGTGTCGTGTTTTCTAGATCCTCTAATAAAGCTGTTCACTCTCCCCATTGCCCACTGCGCCATACCTATTCCCTTGCGGCTGCCTCCGGACATCCATGCGCCTTGACCTCTGCGATATACCTTAGACAGTTTACCGTATGAGATACCTGACTTCTTAGCCTTAGCCTGGAGAGTCTTTTTAACTGAGGCGCTTAGTGCTTTCCTAGCAACCTTACCACCTTTCTTCATCACACTAGAGAAGTCTACTCGCTTACCTTCTTTATATGCCTTTGCTCTTTTCTTAACCTTATCAGCATGCTCTTTATCAGAGCCGCTGTCAGGTTTGCCAGTGAAATATTTTGAAGGTATTCCTAGTCTATATGGTTGAGTTCTTTTTGCCACAAAGCAAATATAAGAACAAAAAAATAACCCCATCAGCTAGCAGGAAGCTTCAAGGGTTATCTCCTTAACCAAAATTGAAAAACGATTAACCGTTGCAAATGTAAGTAAACAATTACTTACCACCAAATATTTTTACTTTTCATCACAGCAATAAGGTAAGTGAACAAACATAGGGGTCTTCTCTCCAACGTAGGCTCCAGCAACATTGAAATCCATAAACTCTATAGCGTCCTCACTAGACATCTGATCCCTCTCCATTAATATCTCTACACACTTACCATAGTCGTAAACAGCTATAGGGTTAGACCCACTAGATATTCCAATAATAGCATTATCAAATCCATCAGCTAAGAGACACTCATGTTTTTCCATCGAGTCTATAAGCTCGTCTTTATCCATGTATGTCATCACCAATTATTTTTGATGCTGTCATAGAAGTCTATATCTATATCCTTTATAGGATTAATAAAATTGACCCTGCAATGTCTATTGATTTCTTCTCTCCTGGTCTTGGAGTTTGTCACGCAAGTCTCACTCGCTTGGTAAGCTGCATTCTTCTTCAGGAGATTGTCTATCTTCT
>TARA_R100001594_G_scaffold53158_2_pt1 | contig 29503 bp, 40 predicted proteins | sample TARA_R100001594 | Tara Oceans TARA_R100001594 (sample SAMEA2622752) | marine metagenome | biome: marine biome (ENVO:00000447); feature: marine epipelagic mixed layer (ENVO:xxxxxxxxx); material: "saline water (ENVO:00002010), including plankton (ENVO:xxxxxxxx)" | depth 150 m | reverse complement strand
GGTATTACAGTAGGGTCATAAGTCATGGTAAGTTTAGCACCTAATAAGTTAGGTCCACCTAAATTTACAGAACTACCTCCGTCTACACCTTCCCACTCCCAGTAGAACTGGTTACTGCCTGTACCTGTATAGCTAACAGAATCTTCGTACTTAAAAGCATTGTTACCATATCCAGCATCATTATTTCTAGTTTGATTTACTATGGCTAGAGTATTCCCTTCGTCATCTAATATCTTTACTGTTGTTGTGTAACTGTCTTGTCCTGCTCTGTGCTGACCACATTGATAAGCAGAGCCAGTCCATTCACAATTCTGCACAATCGTAGTAGAATCTAATGTAATACCATTGTCTAGTTGTTGCTGTGTAGCATAGTCAATTAAGTTGCCAGTATAATTTATAGAGCCTGTGCCTGTAGTTTCTAACTCACCACCCCAATCTCTTACAGTTCCTACTACATTAAAACCATTTGTAGATATACTAGGTATTGTGTTGTCTACGTTTTGGTAAGAACTTGAGTTGCCTGTACCATTTGGTAACAGGTTTTCTGTAGTTAGGTTTTCTGCAGTGGCTGCCCACGTTATCAATAATGCAATTAACAATAAGTAACCACATTTAATTATCATCTCCATATAGTTGATACTCCGTTTGTATAGGTTTAAATTCTGTTTTTTTATCTATAGCTGCTCTTCGTTTTAATTTTTGTACGTACTTATCATAGTCAGGTCTTTCTACATCATACTTTTTCCATTGTTCAGTTGCTGCTTCACCTATCTGTCCTTCAAATGGACAAGGAGTTCCAGCGTTTTCCATAGCACTAAACACTCTATCATCTTGACACAGTATAGCTATACTAGCTACACGCATATTAAAATCATACAGTAATTTACTTAGTTTCATTCTTTCACAGTTTTCATCTACTAAAAACGTGCCTCCAGCTACTCCAAAACCAGTTACCTGAACACCGCCACTTACTCCTACAACACATAAGTCTTGAGAATAACTACTCATACTAGGTGCAATTGCAGAGCTTACAGGTATTGCTTGGCTTTCTGTATTGTTACTAGTGCTGTTAGTAGTAGTGTTGGTTTGCCCTCCCGAATAAGTATTTGTTGTGGTGCTAGTATACCCGCCGCTAATGCTAGTATTAGAACCACTAGCGTTTGTTTGATTACTAGTGCTATTATCTGTAGCAAATACACTTATAGTTAAAAATAAAAAAATAATTAAATGTTTCATCTATCTCCTTATTTGATTTATAAATTCTTTAATAATGTCTGGATTAGGTTGTTCTTTTGGTGCCTCTGGTTCTTGTACAAATTTTGTTCTTTTAATAGTTTGATTTACTAAATTACCCTCTTGTAAATAACCGTCTGTTATTTCTTTTATCTGAGGAGGAAAATATTCTGTTAAAGGAACATCTGGTAATTTTTCTGCAGTAGGTTGGTTTACTAATTTTTTACTTCCCCAATATCCTATGTCATGAGCAGACCTTGGATTAGTAAACATTTTTCTATACACTTCATTATATGTATCTGTGTCGGTAAGTGCATTAATTAGACCTGAAGTAATAATAGCTAACTTTGTAGGATTATGCACAGGTAAGATAGAGCTTGCTCCTGTTTTATTACCCAAAGCATTTATTCCTGTAAATACAGCTATTTGTTTTGCTAATTTACCAGGGTCTCCATAGCTACGTAATAAGGCTTCTGTTGTTACATACTTATTACTTTGTGACTTATTGTATATATCTCTGGCTACAGCTCTAGTCGCTAGTACATCAGAGTTAAATATATTATCGTCGCTGCCATAAAAAGGGTCTGTCATATTGAGAGGAATTAATCCTTTAATAGAATCCTTAAATGTAAGGTCCATGCCTTTTATAGGTTTGATTTGTAATTCTTTTGCAATAGATACAACACGATTTGTAAATATTTTTGGGTCAATAACCTCATCATATTTATCGGCATAGTCTTTGAACGTGTAATATGCTTTCATAAACCAATCTTCTTGAGCAGCTTTGTCATGTTTTATGTTAGCTTTTCTTGATGTTAATGCTTTACTTAACTGTATGTTTCGTATGGCTTTATCAAACGTATCTAAGACACCTTGTACATTAGTAAGTTCTCCACGTTTCATTAATACCTCAGCTGTGCCTGGTTTACCACCGCCTTTTATTAATTTAAGAACTTGTTTCCCTAGTTTATCTACTTTTTTAATACGACCTGTAGGTAAAAAATCTAATATAAAATCTTCTAGACCCTCTCCATTTGGACCTGTTAGTTCGTCAAATGCTCTATTTATTTCATATCCTATATTTTTTACGTTATAAGACAGTGGTCCTAATTCTCGACGTATTATAGGGCTTTCTGTGTTTTTAGTTTCCATTAATTATATAACTCCTCTCTGCAAAAAATTTATTTACCTATTAATTTTTTTGCTTCTGATGTAAACGTTTTCCATTCTTCTGGTGTTACTTTGTCATCTTCTATCATATCAGTAAATGTATCAATAACTTTTTTTAATTGTGTATATTTACCTTTGAATAGATAACCAGCGATTGTAAGTAATCCTGAAAATGCCCACGGTATGTATTCCATTATGCTATCCATCGTGTCCTCCTTAATATCTTGTATCTACTTCCTTAATTAATTCTCTTATTTCTTCTTTAAGTTTTGGGTCTAGATTTCTTGTTCTTTTCTTAAATTGACCTTGCGATTTAATTAATCGATTATATTCTTCAGTAGTAAGTCCTAAAGATTGTGCTAATGTAAATGCTTGTTCTTGGTTTCCTTGATTATACAGTTGTAATATCTTAGCTTTTGTAGCACGTTCTCCGTCTCTAAGTATTTGATTTCTAATTCGTGCATTTCTTAATATTTGTTCTAAACGTCCTTGTTCTGTAGTTTTTAATCCTATAGCAAATCGTAGAAAGTTACCAATCTTAGGAAACATTTTACCACTTAGTGCATCTATTTCCTCTCCTGTCATTTTTATCCCGCCAACTTGTGTGTTGTAATTATATAAGTCACCATACTTAGCATAATCTACTACGTCAACAACATTTTTTATAGCTTGTGGTAGTATTGGATATATTTGTTGTATAAAACTTGTATCAATAGCATCGCCTCTGTACGCTCTAGCAAATCTATTTAATGAATCCATTGCACCTTGAGCAAAAATACCAAACGGTTGTGGGTCATCTGTAATCCCTTGAAACAATAATGATTGCACTGTTCCAACTTGTGCTCTTGAAGAAAAATCCCAACCAACCATTCCTGGTAATCCAGCATATCCAAATTTTCCTAATGTTTTGTACATAAAATCTTGAGCATTAGCTGTAGCACTGTCGCCTTGTGTAAATAAATCAGCAATAGCTAATAATTCTCTAGCACCTGGTATAGCCAATGGTCCAGCTAGTAACCCAAGTATAGTAATCATTTCTGCAAATTCTTTTCTATTACGCACAGATGCTCCAAATAAACGCTCAAAATATTTAGTTGTAAATACTTTGAACTGTGTAGCAGGTTTTAATAATGGGTGATTTAATAATCTTGGATTCTCCATTGTGCTATAAATAAAGTTAGTGTCATTAGCTATTTCTATCATAAAATTTTTACGTAAATTTTCATCTGTAATCTTAAATTTATATTGGTCACCTTTGCCTGATACAACTCGCTCTACCATTCTTCTTGGATTTTTTGCTGCGTCTTTGAATTTAGTTAAAGAGCTATAGTCTTTTAACAATAATAACATTCTATATTCTGCTGTATTTAAGTTTGTTAAACCTACTTGATTTCGTAGTTTATAAATACTATAAATTTCATCTTTAGTAATGCTATCTATAGTATGCCCTTTCTCTGCTAATTTTTTAACAACATTATTATATACATCGTCTGCAGTTGAATGAGCCATCGATGCTGCTATACGTCTTGGAAATCTATCTCCTTTATTAAATAAATAAAGACTAGCATCTTCAACATGATTAAATATAGTTTGTGCAGCATTTTTACTTAGTCCTGTTATGCCTTCAGTTAAATCTCTAACACCTAGTGTAGCAATACTTTTACCTTCGTCTGCTATACCTATATATGGTCCTACTTCATCTAATGCTTTTGTTAGCTCAGAGTTATTACGTCTAAATAAATGATTAGCTATAGTTTTTGCTATTTTACCTGCATTACGTATACCAAAAGCTGGCAATACAGATAAAGGTAACATGGTGGTTTGTACTGCTGCTGACAATAAATTAATACCTAAAGTACTGATACGTGATAAAGCTAAACTACTTGAAACTAAACTACGTAATCTTCGAGAACCTGGTTGATAATTTGTTGTACTAAACAATCTATTAATACCAGGAACTTCACGAATACCTTTTTCGATTATTCCTAATATAGCATCAATTTCTTTCTCTGCTCCGTACGGTCTACCAAATAATTCTCCTGCTTTTTTCTCTAAGAAATCAGCAAGTTCTTTACCAGCTGTACCAGGGCTACTAAAGTTTTTTAATTTAGCTATTTCAGTGTTTGCATCTAAGGCAAGTTTTGCATAATGTTTGTATCTTAATTGTTTAACAGCATAAGTAAATGCAACATCCATAACATTAGTATCTATATTACGTAACTTATCAGAACGATTTTTAATATTACTATTATTGACTCTAAATTTATTAGCAAAAAACTTTTTGTCTCCGCCTCGTATTGCTTTCTTTAACTCTGATACTGATACAGAATTAAGACCAACTTCGTTAAATAACGCTGCTCCTATTTCGGGTAATTCGTTATCTACTGTACCTAATGCACCATCAACTTCTAACACGCTAATACGTCCTGAAGATAAATCACCGTCAATCCCACGTAATGCTCTAGGTTTTGTTTTACCAGCCAATACTTTTGTAATAAGTTTTTCTGCTTCTTCTGCACTTTGAACATACCCAATAGTTACCATATTATTATTAGAAGCTATATAACTAACCTTTAAGTCTCCTATTCTCATGTGTGGATAGTAATAAGGTATACGTCGTGGTAAAGCAAAATTAGCATCTTGTGTTCTCAGTATTCTACCTGCGGCGTTGACTTGCTCTCCTTTACGAATACTGTCTAATATTTCTTTTTCAGCAGGAACTAACACATCGTCCCAAAAGAAATCATAAAACTTTTTGTGTGCTCTTACAAAATTTTGTACATCATCAGGTAGCGTAGCAATAATTTGGTCTACTTGTGGATTAATTAATTCTAATAAATCATCAAACTGTGCATTGGGATTTTGTTGAGATATATCATCTGCTAACTTTTCTATTCTAATAATTGCATCATTTGCAACAAGTTTATTTTGTGAACTTAATTGTTTATAAATTGTTCTCATAGGTGCTATTGTAGTATCTAACAACCCACCTCTAGTTAAGTCTAATTGAAATAATCTACTACTAGATTCAGCATTGTTTATAAATTTTATTGCTCCACCATATGCAGTATCTTGTACCATTCTAGTACTTGACCTAAACAAGTTAATAAATTTTTTCATGCCTTGTAGTAAACTACTAGATGCAGTACCTAAATCAGTAGTAGTTTCTAATTCTTTTGCAGTAGTAGCTTCTAATATTCTTTGCTCTTCTTCGGCACTTGTTTGTTGTTTTTTATTTCTAACTTTTTGACCAGGCTGTGGTTTAATTTTATTTAGAGCTGCTTGCTCTGCTGTATTACTTGCATTTCTTGCAGACGTCATGTCAGCTTGATTAATTAATTTAATTATTTTATGCGGATTGTTTTTACTATTAATTATTTCTGCCATGTGATGCAATTCATGGCTCCTAAAATCTTTACCTAATAACGCTCTTCTAAATGTAGGGTCATTATCTAATATTTGATTTGTAATTTTTCTTGCTAAAATATCTCTAGCAGATGCTTGTGCGTTTGCAGGTACATTTTGTATATTAACTAATTCACGTTGTGCTTCTAATATAAATCTATCTTGAGACGGACTTTTTAATAAACTATCTAAATCTGTTTTTACATAATTTAATGTTAAATCTCGTAATTTAGATTCGTGTTTACCAATGTTAGCCGCATGGTCTTTTGCACTTGCTGCTACTGTACGTTGTAAAGTATTTAAGTCAAAACCGCCAAACACAGTTTGACCTACTATATCATTTATTTGTTCTATTTTTTGTTTAGTTAATGGATTAATTTGTTTTGGATTTATAATAAGTGGCTGTAAGTCATCTACTATTCCACGTATTGCTATGGCTAAATTACCGTGGTGGTTTAAGAATTTGTTAGCTAAAATTAAATTACGTAAATTAGACATAGAATCTGCAAACTGATTAACTACACTCGTTGGACCTAAAGCACCTATCTCATCTAATTTGTCTAACTTTGTAACTAAATCTTCTATCTCTTTTGCTTTTTTAAGTAGCTTAGGGTCAGAATCAAATTTATTAGTCATTTTTTCTGCAAATTTTATTAATTGTCTAGTTGCTTTTTCTACTTGTTTTGGCGTAGCATTTGGTGGTAAATATAAATTAAATTTATTTTTATAATTATTTGCACCTTCTAATACATTATCTACTAATTTTTCCATACCACTAAGATTAGTTTTAGGTATAGGTGTTCTAACTGTTTTACCTGCAGCTGTAGTTTTTCTCATTTTAATTGTTGAGCCAGCTAAGAAATCAATTTGTTCATTAAAAAATCCTATAACTAAATCTTTATCTAAACTATCTAAATGTTCATAACTACTGCTGTTAACTCTGTTAGCTACTATTTTTTTATACTGTGCTACGTTTTCACTAGTTATAATAACTTTACTACCAGACGGTCTTAAAATTTGTACATCTCTAGGACTAAACATTCCTGAACGTCTAGATGTATTAGCATCACTAATGTCATCTACAGATTTTTTTACTGCTTTTACAAATGCTTGGTAATTTTCTCGTAACGGTTTAGATAAGAAAATATTCATATCTCGTTTACTAATACCTTTAACTGGTACAGATTTATTTAAATTACCTGCAACTATTTTACCTAAACCTGAGTCTACTTCATCAATAAATGATTTTAATAGTTTTTCAATCTCAGCAAATTTTTGCCCTAAACCTGCAGTAAGATTTTTTACTTGCTGTGTTTGACCAAAAACTTTAGGGTCTAGCTGTCTAGCTTGTTGTACAGATAAATCATCTCCTTGTAAAATTTTACCAAGGGCTGCTTTTCCTGGTCTAAATGGCTCTGCTAATCTGTCTGCTGTTTTAGCCGTAGTAATTATAGCTTCATTAATTGATTCGCTTCCTTGTTTAGTTAAAGCTCCAATGTCTTCTAACAATTGATATTTGTGTGATGCAAACTCGCCATGTAATCTTGGATTACGAGGTGTATTTTTAATTAAACCTTGTATTCCTCTAACTAAACCGTGTCCTCCAATAGACCATACAGCAGATTCTACATAACTCATATCAAATAAATGAGCTCCTATAACGGTTTCACTTGTTAATTGTCCAGTTAATTTTGCTAACTCACCGCCTGTCATTCTACCTAAATTTGCTATAGGTCTTACACTTGCACTTGGACTACCTTTTACTATTTGATTAGTTAATTTAGCTAATATAGGATTTTGTCTATACTCATCTAATTTTGTAACTATTTTTGCTGCACTAGATACATTTTTTGTTTCTTTAGCTATTCTAGAAAAATTAGCAATAGCAGCTCCAGTAGATTTAATACCAGCTCCAACCAAAGCATTACCACTAAGTATAGAGCCTAATGTACCACTAAATAATCCAAATAAATTTGCTGCTTTTTCACCTGTAGTAACTGGTTCTACAAATGACAAAGCATTTTTTTCAAACACTGGTAAGATACCTAATGTGTATTCGTATAGCCCACGACTAAAATTCATTAGCGAACCGTATTGAGGTGTTGATACGCCTACTGTAGGTAATCCTCCAATTCCATATCCATTAAACAAACGTCCTTCTTGTGCTAATTGATAACCTACACTATCACTTAATAATCTTTTTTCTTCTATTGCTTTTGATTTTGTTTCAACTGGAAGCAATCCATTATAAACTTTTTCAGCAATTTGAGTCTTATCAGACATATATCCCCCTACACTGTAGATTCAGTTTGTGTATTTATTGTGTTTATTACCATATCTTTGAATTTATCTTGTAATTCTACAGACATGTTTTCATCTATTTCTAGCGTATAAGCAGTAATAAATTTATTTAATAATCCTAAATCGTCTAACATATTATTTTTCATTATTGTACTTATTGCCGCATCTTTGAAATCATTAATTTCATTATCACTTACTGAATATCCTAAATCACTTTCTCCGTCGTCACTTGCAATACCGCTTTTTGGTGTAGATGCTACGGTAACGCTTTCTGCTAATGTTTCTAAGAAACTTGTTAAATCAGATTTTTCTTTTTCTGTTATTGTAAAACTGTCTGGTAATTCTGATGATACTCCTGATAAAGCCTTTTCTAAACTTATGTTAATTAATGAGTATCTTTCACTTACATCAAAGGCGTCAAAATAATTAGTATATCTTTGTTTTAATTCTGGATGCTTTTCTAATATTGCTACTGAATCTCGTTTTGCTGCACTAATTCTTTTCATAGCATTTTGAAATAAGACTTTGTTTTCTGATGATATTTTTAATTGTGTAGCTAAACTAACGGGGTCAATATTTTTTTGTCCTAAATCTTGTAAAAATTTTGTAAAAACAATTAAGCCTTTACCTAATAAAACTTGTTCGTTAGAACCAGCAGCACCTTTATTTACTAAAGCACCTATCAAAATATTATCTAATTTTTTGAATAATTGTTCTTTTTGAGCTTCATCAAATTCAGATGTGTCTATTAATTCTTCTAGATTTAATTCTTCTTTTAATACTGATAACAGCTCAGAAACTTCTGGCGATGCTTTTACGTTAATCATAAATTGTGTATCTATATTTGTTGCTATATCCTTAAAGAAACCTTCTGATTTCAAACCTGCATCAGCAAAGCTGACTAACTCCGCATCACTAGCACTTGTAGTTTCTAGAACACTTGTAGCGTTTAGTCGTATTTTCGCTAGTATTTCCTTAACTACAAAATCTTCTTGTTCGTTGGCTAATTCTATACCTTGTCTTTTAAGTGTTTGTCTAACTAAAGTTCGTACTCTATTATTAATACCGTTTTGTATATCATCACTTTGAATTCCAAGGCTATTTAATCCATCAGTATTGCCCATAACTAAATCTGGATTTGTTTTTTGTAGGTTAGCTAATATTTGAGCATGTGTTAACTCTGTAGTTATAGATTCAAAAACATTGTTAAATTCTAGAGCAGCATCTTTTTCAAAAAAAGCGAGTGTTCTACTAGTTGATTCAAATAGTCCTTTTTGTGGCTTATTTACACTTGGAACATTTATAACCTCAAAATCAATTTTATTTCTTGCTCTAGCTAAATAGTCGTTTTTTAGGTTTTGTCCTGGAGCAAGCTCACTTACAAAAACTCCTTGGTCATCTACTTCTAATGATTTTTTAGTGTTACCAATTGTAGTATTATAATTACTAATACTTCCTTTTAATGACGTATCTAATGCATTGTTTCTAAGAAGGTCATCATCTGTTAAAACTCCAGATTTAGGGTCGTACAATTGTTTATATAAATTACTTACACGCATTGCAAACGCTTGTGGGTCTAACTTTTTATCTTGTAATTGTTTTTGTAATCTTTGTAGTTCGTCGGTTATGTTACTAAACGGTACTTTATTTAATTTTGGTTTAATTAGTTGTAATTTGTTAATCTCGTCTATATCTTGTTGCTGTTGTTTCTCCAGAATTGGAGCCAATTTTCCTAACTTAGGACTTATAGGACCAACAGTGGTCATGTAATCTGATGAACCTTTGTTTGTTGAAGTGTCGCTAAACATGTCCATTATTACATCGTTTTTTGCATCACGTCTTTTATTGTCAGCTTTTTTATACCTTAGTTTTTCTAAATCATCTTTTGTTGGTATTGAAAATCCTAGAGTAAAATTACCTTTTTTAACTGTTATTGCCATATTATTCTCCTAAATTAGCTGGGCATTCCTATTACAGCTCCTATTACTGTTCCTAAATCTAAACTTACTTGGAAAGCAGGTTCACTAGCTGTTTGTACCCTATCTGTTTGATTTATTCCTGGTCCTACTGTAGCTAATGTTGTTATCATCTGTAAAAATGCTGCTTGTTTATTTATTCTACTTTGCCTTGATGCTCTGTACTCATCTTGAGCTAAACCTAACACATTAAAAAGAGATGTGTTTAACTGTTGCTGTAATGCTAAATGAGCTTGTATTTTTGCAGCTTGTATTGTTACTTCTGATTCTAACAATGCCATATCTTTTTGTAAAGATAATGCTTGCTGCGATTGTCCTATGCCTAATAATTCTTTTAGCATGCCAGCTGCAGTTTCTCTAGCTTGAACAGCAGTTTGTAAAAATTGTAATTTTGCCGCAGCAACTTTTGCATTAGTATCTTTTGTAAGTTCAATAAGTCCTTCTTTGACTACGTTTAATACAGCTCCCGAACTAGCTCCACCTAAATCAGCAACTAAGTTTCCCATTGTGCTTTGTATAAACTCTTCGCCTTGGTCTTGTAATTGTTCAAATAAAGAATTAGCATATTCATCAACTCTTGCATCTATACTTTCTTGAGTAGAATCAACTAATAAAGAATTAATAAAACTAATTTGAGCTGCAGGTAAATTCTCAGTAATTTGAGCTACTACATCAGTTAACAATGGTGGGTCAGGTAATGAAAAAGCAGAGTTAGCATTTGCAGTTTCATATATTTGTCTAATTTGTTCTTCTGTTGCACCTTCTGGATTATTAGATATTTCTAAGGCTCTTGATACAATCCCTGATGTAGTTGAATCTAATGCTCCTTGGTCATATGCATCATAAAAACTTGTGTAGTCCATTTGGTCAAAACCGTATTTTTGTAACAACTCTCCGCCAAAATTTGTAATACCTAATTCTGCATCGTTTTGACCTGAAGCTAATCCTGTTTGTATAAACGGTAAATCTTCTGCTGCCGTGCCTTCAGGTATAAAAATTGTACCATCTGCTAATCGTTGTATTCCCATACTATCAACTAATTCTTTGCTTTGAAAAAACCCTTCAACAGAACCTTGACCTACTTGTTCACGTTCTGGTACTCTTTTTTCTAATTCAGTAAATTGTTGAGTTTGCGGATTATATATTTGTCCTCCTATTCCCATAGATGCTGGACTTTGTGTTGTAAACAGTTTACTTAAATTGCCATAAAAAGATTGCGTAATATTAGGTCCGCTTACACTTTTATCTACTGTTTTTTGTTTGCTACTACCACCCATAATGTTCTCCTACTTCATCAGTTTTTAATTCATAAATTAATACTGATGGTTTTTTCTTTGCTAAACGCTCTACCCATTTACTAGTTTTTTGATTTGCTTGTATTTCTACATTGTTGTAATTCCATTTTTTACAAAATTGAACTATCTTAGAAAACCACAAACGAGGGCGTTTTCTGTATTTTTTATCTATATATAAAAATTCTATATATAAAATATTGTCATCATAACCGTTTGTGTTTAAGTTATAACCCATAAGTCCTATAGGTTTTGATTCCCATCCACCTTCAGTTAATACATGCCATGTTAATCCTTTTGTTATTATATGTCTTGCCTGAACAGGCTTTACTTCTTCCATGTACTTATCAACATAATATTCTTGATAATCATATATTACTTTTGACAATCACATTCCTCCTCGCAAGCACATTTAATTAATTCTTTAATTAACATTAATTGTCCTTGTAAAAACGCTGTAGCAGATTTAGACTGCTCAAAACGATTCTCTAATTCTTTTTCTTTTTCTTTTAATTTTTCTTTACTTTTACATTCACACTTATTCATTTAAACGTCTCCAATGTTACTAAAGTTACTGAGTATTCTAATACTACGCCGCTTGTTATATCAGGTCCATGTACTGCTGGTACATCCAAAGCTATTGTATAAGTTGTATCAGCTGCACTTGATATACTTCCTGCTGGGTTACCATCTAGAAAAGTGCCTGATACAAATTGATTTGATATACTGCCTTGAGAACCTCCACCAGCACTTTGTATTGCTACAGTATTAATAAACGTGTTTCCGTCTATTTGACATCTAAGTTGGCAAGTTTCTCTATCATCATCTCCGCCGCTTCCACCTATTGTTGCATTAACTGTAATTGTACCAATAACATTACCTCCTCTAGTTGATACAGTTAAAGCTAAATTACCAGGATAAGTATTTAAACCGTTAGCAGCTTTACTACCTGTTGTTACTGTAGGCACTGTAATAGCTCCATCTTGTATATTGCCTGTAGCTATTATATCTCCTGTTACAGTAAAGTTAGTATTATCCCACTCTATTCTATCCCCTGCTGCAGTACCAAATCTAAACGTTCCATCAATATTTATATCTACAGTTTGTGTGCCATCTGCTTTATAGGCATTTAACCCACTTGTAGCTAATTCAACTCTAGCACCAGATGATGCAGTTTGTATTAATCCACCTGTTATAGTTCCTGCAGTTATTGTGCCTAAATCTGCAGATATAGCTGATAAAGTGCTTACATCAATTTTACCAGCAGTAACTGCACCAGCTGATAATTCAGCAGCGGTAATTGTTGTACTTGCAATTTCGTCAGCAGTAATTGTATCTGCAGCTATTTCAGTAGCTGTTATTGTGTTGGCATCAATCTGTGTTGCTGTAATAGTATCCGCTGATATAATACCGCCATCTAGAAATGTACTTGTGCCTGTTTGAAATTTAACAGAACCTGCTGCATCAATTACTTGAATACCATATTCATTAGTAGCAGAAGTACCTAATTTTCCTATTTTAACTCTTGTTCGTGGAGTGCCCTGATTATCATCTACGGTAATTAAATTATTTGGACCATCTAATTTTATTTTACTTTCTGCTCCAACAAATACCGTATTTAGAAACTGAGTATTGTTTGCAACTTTATCAGCACTTACATCTACTATTTGATTATTACTAATCAAAAATTCAGATTGTACAGCAGATATAAAATCTAATAAAGCTAAATATTGTGAATCTAAGAACTGTGGTAAATCTCTGCTTATATAACGCAGTGTATCTCCTGTTACAACTATAGGAGGAACTGGTAAAGATATATCATCAAACTTACTATAGACTGACATTAACTATCGCCTCCATCTTCAAGCTCACAGATAAATTCAGACACTTCCGTAAAATTTGTTGCTTTTATTGTAACATATCTACCATATACAGAAAAGTCTGCTTTAGGTGCTTTACCGTCTGTATCGGTAATTGTTTCATTAGTATATGTAGGTGTGTCTGTACCTAAGTCTGCTACACCAACTGATATAGTTGTGCTAGTTGGTGACGCATCTGTTTGTACTCTTTGAACTTGTATGTAATCTGAATCAGGGTCTTGTGCTAAAGGACCTTTTAATCCATAACTTCCATGATACGCTTTGGTTGCTATTGTTGTTTCTATTGCAGAACTACCATCTGTACCTGATGTATCTCTTTGTTTTACAATTCCAGAACTAGAACCAAAATAAACTTCTGGTATAGCTACTGTTCTATATCTATAAAAACCTGCGTATGCACTAAAGGTCCATTGACTCCATACATTAAATTGATAATTCCAAACAAAACATCTATCTGGTTCTTCGTTACTTCCTGTAGGATAATGAATAATTACTTCTCTGTTCTTAAAATCTGTCCAACAATATACGTTATCTTTGTATGTATAATTTAATGTGCTAAAAAATTCACTGACAATTGTATCGTCTGCTATAGGTCGCAAAGCTGCACCGTTAAATACATAAATGCCATCGTTACTAACAAACACTTGGGCGTTAGGAATATTAGTTACAGCTTTTGGTCCAAGAATACCTACTTGTTGTCTATTTTTTGGAACAAATATTAATGGACTTCCTTGGTCTTGTAATGTTACTATTGAGTCAGACTTAAACACTGTAATAAAATTTTGTCCTAATACTTTTGCTGTAATAATAGGTGTGCCTGAAAAATTCAAATCAAGAAAATTTGTATTAGATATACGGTCAAAATCTGACACATCTGTGTATAAAATTCTATTAGGAACTTCTCCATCAGTACCGTCAGTTGTATTAAAAAATAACAATCTAGAATTAAATGCAAGCACTACATGAGCTGTAGTTAAGTTTCTACCTGAACTACTTGTATCCCAAGATACGTTACTAAATGCTCCTGTGCTAGATTTTGCAATGTTGTTTTTACCATCAGCTACATATATTTCATTATTTATTTCTGCAAAAAATAATTTTTCAGTTGATAAACGATTGCTACCTGCTGCTAATCTAGCTGTGTAACTACTACCATTCCATTCAAATATATTATTTGTAGTAGCATGAAATCTACGAACTGTACCGTCATGTCTAATTTGGTCTGTTATTTCTAACACTTTGGCAGAATCACTTGTTGCCGTAAGAGCAGCAAAGCCATCACGTTTTTGCCATTTACCGCTACGATATACGCAGTTGTTAGCAACAGATAATTGATTGTCTTGTATTAAATGAGGTGGTCTAGATAAATTTAAGCCACCAGATAAATCTTTTATAAACCTTCTCATAAACTACCTTCGTTCTCCACTTGTGTAAAATCTGTACTACTTGCTGCAGTTACTTGACTAAAGTCTGTACTGCTTGCAGCTGTTACTAATGACATGTCTGTGCTTGTAGGTGCAACCACTACTTCCCAATCCTTAAATACTATTAGTGCATTACCTACAGCGTCTGTTTCTGCAAAACCACTAAGTGTTACATTTATCTTAGAGCCTAATGTTCCAAATACAAAACTGTCTGAAATACCAGTAGTACCAGCTTCTAGTTTTGCTATAGTCGTACCAAAAACAAACGGGTCAGACAATCCTGTGTTACTTGCTTGTAACTTTCCTATTGGTGTACCAAAAGCAAAACCATCTGATATACCTGTGTTACTAGCTTGTAGTTTAGCAACACTTGTACCAAAATTATCTGCATCAACAAATCCAGTAGCTGTTAATTCTAACTTAGTAACAGATGTACCAAATGCTACTGCACTTGCTAATCCTGTACCATTAACTTGTAACTTAGCAACTGGTGTACCAAAAGCGTTAGTTGTTGTAACAGAATCAGGTTCAACTTCTATTGCAGGCGGTGCTGCACCTATTGAAGTCTGATAAAGTCTAAATCCTGAAAAACTACCTAATGCCATCTACGCTGTAAATATCCTAAATTTATAATCTCTATTTGTTCCACCTGTTTTTTGTATTGTTACTACAAAATTTTCTGTACTAGGTAGTGGTGGAAAGTAATATAATGGTTCAGTTTGTGCACCACTAAATGTATCTTGTATACATATAATATCACTACTATCTACCCTTACTTTTATTTTTATTACTATAGTATCTCCTGCTGCATTGTTAGATAAATCTATATATCCTGTATAAAAATTATCATCAGTCTGTGCAGAACCTACAGTTTGTTCTGTTCCATCTGTTGTTACTGTTCCATTTAATATACTTGTTACTGGCATTATACTGCTATCTCCATTAATGTTACATATTGAGGGGTGGCATCTACACCTATAAAGGTTGCTCCCATCCCTGTTGATATATTTCTGAAATATAATTTATAAGTTACTGAACTTGTTGTATTAGGATGGTCCATTAGTATCATAGTACAGTTAGCTTGAAATCTATCTTCAAAATCACCAAACTGTATTATTCCTCTATCATCTCTTCCTAAGTTTGTAGAATCTCTAAATATAGTTGTGCTTGTTTGTGCTCCATCTTGTGAATGATAAATAGATGTAGACATCATAACTAAAATTTTATTAGCTGCTTTTGTAGGAGTTATGTCTGCAGTTAAATTAGATGCAGTCATTGAAGCAGCTGTCGTGGACGCAGCAGTTGTAGTAGATGCATGTACCATCTGTATAACTCTACCTGCGTATGTTCCTAATTCTCTTGCTTTACTCACTATCCAGCTACCTCCATCAAAACTAATTCACTTTGACAGCATCCTGCAAACAAATTGTCTCCATCATTATGAGACCTATTAATGTAAACTATTCCTGCAGCACCAGCTGTATAAGCATTTTTACCTTGTATCTTATATGTTGTTGCAGAAGTAGTATTTGGTGAATCTACAAAATGTCTGTTAAGACAATGCTGTCTATATTGCATTGAACCTAATGCTGTAAAGAACCCACCTGCAAAAGCGTTAACATTGTTGCTACCACTATTACCTGTACCACTTCCGATTTCAGTGCTACCTCTTAATAATAGAAAAAACGGATAAGCGTCATTCTGACCACCACTCCAAATTGTAGCATGTATAATTATTTTATTACTTGTTGATGCTGGAGTAATTGTAGCACTTAAACCTATGTCTACATAACTAGCAGTAGCAGAAGATGCAAATTTTGTAGTCAACTCGCCTCTTACTGTTTGTAATATCTTACCTGTATAGTTACCTAATTCTCTACGTTTACTCATGCATTACCCCTTTGGATATTTGTCTTTTACTGCTTTTATTGTTGTTTTCCAACCATCTATACCATTATGATATATGTCATCTAATTGGTCTTCTATGCTTGGATATTCTAATTTTCTATCTCTTTGATATTGCAAAGAATCATAGATTGTTTTTAACTCTGCTTGTTTAGCAATTATCTGGTCATTAGTAATGTTATTTGGATTACCGTCGTGCCATGTAATACTGTCTAAACTTTCTCCATTTACACTTACTTCTGCATCTGGGTCTAGAGCTAAAATTGCTGATATTATGTCCATTATCCTTGAACCTCCATTAATGTTATTGTTGATGATGCTCTACCATGGTCTACACTATCTGTATCATTTACACTTCTGTTAATGTAGTATGTATTTGCCGCACTTCTAACTTGCACTTTGTAAGTAAGTTCTGATGTGCTTGATGGTGAATCTAATAGTTGATAACTATGTGTTTTCATAATGTTAGCATCTCCATATTGATACAAATTACCAAAAGTACATCTTAGTCTTGAACCACCAGCATCACCCAAACCTAGGTCTGTTGAATCCCTTACAATTTTTAACCAAGTATTAGAATTGTTTAATGCACCGCTTACACTAACAAATACTACAATTTTGGATGATGTGCTTCTAGGTGTAATTGCAACAGATAAACCAATATCATTCCATGAACCTGCACCTGAACTTGCCAATGTATCTGTTTTAATTGAATTTACAACTTGTAATACAGTACCAGTTGGTAGTCTATCATTAGACAATGTGCCAGAGCCTATAGAACTAGCAGGTAGATTAGCTATACTAAAATTTTGGTGTGCTACAATATCTACTAAATCTCCTGCTGTTAATGCAGTAGCAAATACTACCTGAGTACCGTTGCTTGCTGTAACATCAGTGCCCACTTTCATACGTACTCCATTTAAGAATACGTCTACTAATCCTGCTGTGTAAGATAATGTACTACCACCTGCATCAGCTCCACTTACTGTAGTAGGTGTGCCACTTATTACATAATTAAATTCTGAACGTGTGCCAACTATAGCTGCAGTAGCAGAAGTAAACGTATCAAAAGTTACAGCTTCTACTATATCATTAGCTGCAAGTGCACTAGCAAATACAAGAGTGCTACCTGATGTAGCTGTTACGTCTGTACCTACTACTTGTTTTACACCATTGAGATATACGTCTACAAAACCTACATTGTAAGCTAAAGTTTTACTATTATCATCTGCACCACTCACAGTTGTAGGAGTGCCGCTAATAGTAAACACATATCTAAAATTTATAGCGTCTGTTAAACTTCCTGCTATACTCATCTTTTCCTCGCTGTTTGTTTAGCTCTAGCAAACTGTGCTGCTGTTGGTGCACCTTTTGCACCTTTTTTTCTCATCTTGCCACCACGTTTACGTTTGGCATGTATGTTTGCATATAATCCTTTTCTCATTTCTTTTTCATTTTCCTTTCCATAGCTTTTGCTTTTTTATGTGCAGCAGTAAAACTTTTACCTGCTTTCATTTCTTTTCGCATCATAGCCATGTGTTTTGCTGTGTGATGTTTACTATGCTTTTTTAGTACGCTTTCTTGTCTTGCTGTTAGTTTTGGCAACTTTAGTTCCTCCTTTTTTACCTAATAAGTCTTTGTCTGCTTTTCGAGCTCCACCTTTTCCTGATACAAAAGATTTTACTCTACCCATAGCCCACGCATGAGCTGGTACATTTCTTGAACCTGAAGAATAATAAGCTCCCATTCCTCGTTTATATACTTTGTCTAATGTACTCTTAGAAAACCTACTAGCTCCTGGTATTGATTTATAACTAGGCACGTTTCTTTTTCCTCCTATCCTTTGCTCTTGATTTACTTATCTTATCCATCATAGCTGGAGTTAACTTACCTGCTTTGTAGAGCTTACGAGTATTTTTTATCTCTTTTTCTCTAGCTGATGGATTCTTAGTACCTGCAACATATTTCTTAGGTACTCCACCTTTTGTCTTAGGTACTTTCTTAAACTTTCTCATAATGCAAAGATTTTATTACTACCTGAATCAAAGACTATATCTATGTCTGCTCCGTTAGATGTAAAAGGTAACCCTGTACCTGTATCAATGTATGCAATCAAATTACTTGTAGCTGTATTACCTGTGTCTTTGTAGATAATTAATGCTTCAATACTTGTACCTGCTGATGGTGTAGTAAATGTAGCATCTGCTGCATCAAACACGCCGTCAGTTACAGTCTTACTTCCTAATGCTACTGGTGTACCCAATACTCCAGACACATCATTAAAAAAATCATGTGATGTGCTAAATGTGTATGTACCTGTATCTACCAAAGCAATCTTGATTGTATCATCTACTAAATCAATCTCACCTTTTAAGAATGATTCTTTTGCTTTTGGATATATTGCGTTTGCCATGTGTCCTCCTAATTTGGTAACTTTAATGTTACGTTTACTAATTTATTTATTTCGTCTTGTCTTGCAAAACTTGATAATAACAACTGTGCTGTTGTTAAATATTGCTGTGCTCTTTGTGCATCATTCAAATGTAATCCCCAGAATAATGCAGATGTATATGTTATTAATGCTTGTGGATAGCTTTTTGTAATACTATTTTTATCACTATCTGATTGTAAGTCTGCAGGAAATAATCCTAACATAACTCTTATTTTATTATCTTGTTCAGAACTACCTGGTCTTGGGTATACATGTAAAGCATTGTTTACTCTGTATGCTAATTGTGGTATACCTGTCATGTCAGCTCTAGTGCTTCGAGATGATTGATACCCTGGTCCAAATTTAATTGTATCTGTTCCATAATCAAAACTTGCACGTCCATATGTTGTACCTAATTGTTGTGTAGATGATTCGTTAAAATCTATTGGTGACCTTATATGTAACGGATAATATACATCTTCGCTACCAGACACATCTATGTAATATGCGTCTAATATAACTTTAGTTCTATTTGGTAAATTATATTCGTCTGTTTTTGCAGATATTTCACTACTAGAAATTGTGTGTGTATATACAAATTCATCAAATACTGATTGAATTGTATTACCAAATAGCTCTACAGCTATATTAATTAAATCATTAATAATATCGTCTATACCACTAAAATTTCTACCAATAATACTTTTTACTTTAGTTCGTATGTTACTTCTATCATAATTTAATTCACTACGCATTATTTACCACCATTTTGTTCTACCCAATCTTTTTTAATTTTTTCTCCACCAGGTATTTTATAATTGCTTGTATTTCTAACTTCTTCTCTTACGTCTCTGTGAGCTCCTATATTATAGTCACTTAGAGTTCCTATGTTCATATATTTAGTTTCAAATATAATATGGTCTTTTATTCTTTGACATAATGTATATCCCATGTAACTAAATACTTTTTTGTTTCCTGTAAATCCTGCACGGCTAGCACTTGATAATTTAGTAAACACTAATTGATACCAAGCATTGTCTTGCTCAGTCCATGATTTTACAAATTGCATAAGTTCTGAATTAGGTTCTGCTAATAAATATAATAATTCTAATTCTAAATCAGATTCAGTCATACAATTAAATACAGGACCAGAGGACAAAACTCTACAAATTTTGCCCTCTTTGTCCAATGGATTAAAGTGCACTCTATTTATGTGAACTCTATACCACATTTAGGCAACTCCATTACCGTCAGGAATTAACTCATAATATAAAAGATAAAACCCATCACCAGCTGTTGAACCACCAGCACCTTGAGTTTTTCTCTCAAAGTGTAGTATGTCAGTGTCTTGTACAAAAAACGGAGTTAAATCCGCTTCAATTGTTACACCAGCTGCTGTAGTATTTGGAACTGTCAATGTTACTTTTTCAGCTCTAGATACGCTGTTTACTGTGTCAGTAAAATCTAATGATACTACTGGGTCAGTAGACGTAGCTACAACTGCAGTTTGCACTATGAATTCAAATCTATGAACTACCATAGGATGATTCACTTTGAAAGTAAAATCATCACCAGCTGTTCCATCAAGGTTAGCTGATACTGGAATCATAGCAAATTGTACTTTACTATTAAAAGCCATGTTATTTTACCTCCTAGTCGTTAGAATGAATTCTAACTAAGTGATACTCACCGTCAGTTGAATTAGTCCAAACTTTTTTGAACCCTGTCAGTGCGTTCCAGGCAATACCTGTGAATCTACCAAAATCCCAAGATTCAATCATTGTAGATTCTGCTTGTGCAAGCACCTCTACTACTGGCTCGAATCCTAAGATAATTGCTTCACCGTTGTGTGAAGACCCACCGATTGTGTTAGAAAGAACATTGTTTTCTTCTACCATTCTCATTCCAAAGTATTGACCAATTTCTCCATTAATCATAGATTCTGGTTGGTCAAATTTGTGTAAGTCTACAATACTTCCAGTTGCAGTATCTTCAAATAGTTTTGCCATTGCAAATGGTGAGAACACACCTAAGTAATTGTTCCCATCATATTTTGGTACATTATCAGTTTTAAGATTTCTGATAAGGTCTCTTATGTGTGCAGATGTTATACTTGCTCCTGCACCTGTGCTTACAGTTCCATCTTTATCTAATGTCCCTGCACTTGATGATGTTGGTGTATAGAATACATCAGCATTTTGGAATTCTGCACCAGCAATCTTATCCATAGATTCAGCAACGTTCATACTTAATATTTTCTTGAGTGTTTCATCAACAGAGTATTCCGCAAGTGTTTGTGCTTTTCTAGTGTAAGATACACCGTTACCATATTCCGCTACTGTTGCAACTACAAAACCAACATTAGGTTTTTGCATAGGTAAAGACTGTAGTTCTGATATTGTTCCAGTTGCAGTACCGAGTTTTTGATATTTTTCGATTTCAACTTGTGAACCTTTGTTTTTACCATATGATTGAATTGGCTTAGACAATGTTCTAAACTGCATCATGTTACCAGCTTGAAATCTGATATCAGAATCAATTTTGATTTTAGCAAGTCTAGCCTCTTCATTTAAGTAGCTTATAGCTCCTTGTGGCATAATCAATAACCTCCTTTATTAATTATTGTTTTCTTCTAATGGTTGTTTGTTGTCTATAACGTTTCTCTAGAAACTTAAAATATTCGTTGTCGTCTCCTAGAGGAGCATCATTTTCTGGTGACAATAAATTACCATCAGGTGTAGGAGAAGGACTACCAGCTACATCCATTTCACCTTTTGGTGCTACTTTTGTAGGTTCAGTCTTTTCTCCTGCTTCTTCTTTTGTTTCTTCTTTTGTTTCCTCTTTCTTTCTTACTTTATTAAACTTGTCTAATGCTGAAGTAAATCTGTCTTTTACTGGAGCATCTTGTGGTGTTGCAAGCAATAATGCATCAAATACTTCTACCTCTTCTGGTGTCATATTTGCTACGTATTTTTCGTGTAGTGTAGATGCTTGTACCATATTAGATGTTAACTCCATTTGTTGTTCTGGTGTCATTTTTGACATATCGACACCCGGTGGAGTTAATTTAGCTGCTGCGTCTTTTGCAGTAATATTTACTCTTGCATCATCACTGTTGTTCTGGGTTGTTTCTTCTGACATTGTTTATAACCTCCATCATTTCTTCGGGTGACATTTCTTGTTGCCCATTAGCTTGTGTTGGATTTGCCATTGGGTTAGGTTGTTGCATCGGGTTAGTTGTTTGTTCTTGTTGTTGTCTCAACATATCCATATTTAGGATATCTTCGGGTAATTCATCGAATGACTCAAAGATTCTTTCTACAAATTTAATTGGGTCAATTGCTGCTGCAACTTGCGGCATGTTACCAATTACATTTACAATTTGCATAAGTTTGTTAAAGTTTGTCATTTTAAGTACTTTGCCAGATATGCCTCTAACTGTAATTCTAGCTTCTCTAATAATATCCATACGTTCATTAAAAGATAGCCCAAGTAATTGTTTGATAGGATTGTCTTCGTCTTGTGAATACATAGGTTCATGAGATAGGTCATCAATGTATATTAACTCTGTATGTAATATCATTTCTAACGATGGTTCAATAATACTACGTTCTATTTCACTAGCTATGTCTGTAAAGAAACTAGCAGTCTCTTGTGACTTTTGACTAATTTCTTGTGCTGTAGGTCGTCCCTTACTTGTTGGTTGTCCTTGGAAAAACTCATTTTGAAATGACCTATTTTGTATTAACCTATCTATAACAAATAATAAATTTGTTGCGTTAGGATTTAAATTTTGATTATATACTTGATTAATAGTGTTTGGTGCAGTAACTGGATACAAACGTCCAGGAGTAATAGACCCAAACAAATGAGCTTTACCGCTCTCTACATTTGTAGATACTAATTCGTATACTCCTAACGTTGACATACGAAATGCATCTAATAATAAATTCATGCTTTCTACATAAGACGATAACAAACTTCTTAGTTTCGATATGTAACCTCTACCATAACGACCTTGTAATACTTTCATAGGAAATCCAGTTATATATGGAAATGCTCCATTTGGTAAATTGTTTTTACCGTAGAATACAACTGTTTCGTCTCCTGCTATAATAAAATGTACGTTGCGGTCTAAGATAGCTCCTCGTTTATCCGAAATATATTTTGCATATACATAGCATAATTTAACTTGTGATAAATGGTTTTCTTCATTGTCTCCATTGTACATCATGCTTCTTACTACTTTATTTGTATTGGTCCAACCGTTTACTCTAGCTAATCTTTCATAGTCAGCTAGGCTTACAGTTTTCATTTCTATAATATAACTATCGCCATGTGGGTCTAGCATAATGTTAAATGGATTTATAGCAGACACAGAAGTTTTACCCATAATTTCAGTTTGTTCTTCTATTTCGCCAGTTCCTTCATTTACTCTTGGAAAAGTTTGCTCATCATATGTATATCTAATTTTTGTATAATATGGACTTGTTAACAAAGAAAATTTTAAGGCATCACCAAATATTAATGGGAACTTATTGTTTGATAATACTTGTTGTAATAATTTATTTAATGCACCTTGATATGCTTTGTTAGGATGTTCTATAGTAAAATATTTATTGTCAGTTGACATTAAGATACGTACAAAGAAGTTAGATAATCTAACAACTAAGTTATCAACTACAGGGTCTTTTATTTTTGTTTGCCAATCTAATTTATTGTCAAAGTTATATTCATCCATATAAAAACGCATGTTCTCACGCCACTCTTGTGAATTTTGTGTAAACACTGGTTCTGCTTGATTTCTTATGTAGTTGAAAAAACTTAATATTATTTCTGGTTTTACACTCAATTTAATGTCCTGCCTTTTTGTCCGAATCGCATATCATAATATTCGGGCTCATTTAATGGAATGTCTTCTGTATTAACTAATCGTTTAGATATGTAATACAATCCCAACTTAAATGCATCAGATATGTGTTCATAATATTTATCTCGTTTTGGTATACCATTCTCGTCTCTTGTATAATTTGATAACGTTTCACAAAGTAGTTGTGCGTGTTTAGAATCTATTTGAATTCTTGGTATACCTTCTGCTAACATTTTTAATTCTTCGTTAGCTAACACTACACTTGTGTCTCGTTTTACATAGACTACATCTGTTTGTAGTCCTTTGTTTTCAAATATCATTGCACTCGTATTAGGAGATACATCATATTTTCTGTTTGCATCATGTGGCAATAAATCCATTGTATTTAACAATTTAGGAAATGCTTCTGTTTGTTGTGTAGCAACTTGGTCAATAAAATCTGTTAATTGTATATTTTTACCAAGCACTGCCATTAATACATTTTTACGCCCAACTTTATCTACTTGAAATATAACGCATGCAGGTCTAGTGTATCCTAAGTCCCAAGCTCTCCATGCTGTTCGTAATGGGTCGTATTGTTCTGAAAGATTATCTACTACATGCATTTCATTAAAGTCAGGATATACTATTGGACCTTTAGGTTGTAGCTGAAACTTTCCGCCTTCGCTAAATCTCCAATGCATTGCAGTTTCTGTAAATCTTTTTTTGTATCGTTCTATCTCTTCTTTTTCTAGAGATAAATTATCGTATACGTCTATAAAATGAAAACTGGTGTCTTTATCATCGCCTTGTCGTTTATAAATATCTTGTGGTATGTAGTTGCTAGTTGCATCTTCTACAATAAAACTCATCATCATTTTGCCTGACTTTCTTAACAATCTAGCTAGAATCTCGTCATGCATATTTTGTGGCGGGCACTCGTCAAACCAACAGAAGTCAATACCAGATGCTTGTAAGTTTTGTGTTTTCATTTCTGCAGATTTAAATTCTAGAATTGTACCATCCCAAAATTTTACAAAATCAATGCATCTGTTTTTACCCCAGGCTACTTTGCCGCCACGTTTTTCTATACTTTCGATTGATGGTAATAATCCTATATCATTAGGCGTATCAGTAGAAAAAAGGTGAACCTGACTAGACGTCCTCTGTATATCAAAAGAGGGACTAAATGCCCATATAATTCTGTTGCCATATTTAGGTTTTTGTATTTCATAATGTGGGTGCCAACCTATTACATTGTAAGCTGTAACAGCAGCACTGCAATATGACTTACCAGAACTATTATTCCCATGTACATACACACTAAAGTTATTATCGTTAACGATGGGCTTTTGTGCAGGGTACGGACGAAAGAAGAAAAGGTTGCCATACCAATATAACAACTCTGCTTTAATTTTTGTATCAAAGTTTGCAAATTCTTCATCTGTCATGTTATGGACTTTGTGCCATAAGGCTAACATTTTTTTGTCCTTAAACCACCAATCTTTTATCATAATATTCCAAAGCGAGGATGTATTGGCGTGCCGAGTCTCCTTGGCTGTGCCACATCCCGCTTAATACTCATTTAATTTATCCCAGGCTTTATTGTGTAAATTAATACACGCCTTGTAACTTTGTTTCTGATATGCCCAACATTCTACTTTATCACTTGCATTACTACAGTCGGGAGCCTGTGGACACTCAGGTTTTACAAATTTTACTTTACTACTAAGAATTGAACAGCTACTAAGGCTTATCAAGATAATTAGTAGGATTATTAATTCGTTTCTTTGCTTCATCTTTTGATTGTACTTCCATAGTCTTAACCCAAATCTCATGTTTGGCAGACTTTAATTCTATATCTTTTTTATCTTCACTACGTTTACTCCACCAGCCAAATAAAAATTTAGATATAGACGGGACAATTTTTAACAACCACCAGGGCATTTATCTCATCCCCATTTTCTTTTTCTTAGCTTTCATTATTTTATTCTTTAGTCCTGCTGGTAAGTTTTTTTGTTTACCTTTTAGCATACCATTTTTCTTTTTTGGTCTACCTTTTGTACTTCCGTAAGTTCCTTTACCCATTGGCATAATGTAATCCTCCTTTATGCTCTATTAGATTTTTTCTTTTTATGCCTTGCTGCAAAAGCTCTGGCTGCTTCTTTACTACCAAAACCCCATGCTTTCAAAGCAAGTTTTAATCTTGTTGGTCTTCCCTTAGAATCTTTTAATGGACCTGCCATGCCACCAAATCTAGCTGCAAAAGAAACACGTCTAGGGTTTGTGCCTGACTTAACTGGTGCTTTTAGGTTAGAACCTTCAGCTCTAGCACTGGCTCTACCTTTAGCATTTAATCCACCTTTAGGATTTTTTCCTTCTTTTCTTTGCCACGCTGGACTCTTTGGCATTTAGTGCCTCCTTCTTCTTTATTATCTTATTATCTTGTACCCATGCTGGTAAATATCTTCCTTCTCTCATTAAATGTTTAGATTCTGCATCATTGTGTACGTCTAGTTTATTGGATTTTTTCACCATACTCTTCCCAAGCCTCGTCTTGTAATGTTTCTATGGCTTTATTTAAGTAATTTTGTGTATTTTCTTGTGTTGTTGATGTTAAACTTGCACGCAATTGGTCTTTTAGTACAGCTAATTTAAGTTTATAGTAAGAAATAACTAACCTATCGTCATTTTTACTGGTCGCCGTTTTAATTTTTGCATCTAATTCTTGTAATGCTGTTTCATATCGTTGAAATATAGTAGAACTAAAGTCGCCATCTGCAAAAGATTTAACTGTATCTTCTACTTTAGACATAAATATTTTATATGTTTCACTATCTTTACAAGAATCTAGTATATTCTTAACTGTTTTGTGGTCAATCTTTAATTCTCTACCTGTTGCACGTAAAACCCATCCATTTGAGTAGCAACTTTCGAGAAATTTCCACATTTTTTTGTTATAATCGACTTCTTCTGGAAATAATTGGTTTAATTTATTGTTCATAGCCTAACTGTGTCTCCCTTTTGCTTTCTCTGTTACGTCTTTCACGAAATTTACCAATGTATTTAGATACACACCACTTATAATCGTTTGGTGTAATGTCCTGTTCAAGTATGTAAACACATGCATCATGCAAAATATCCTCGCAGTCTATTTTCTTTATACCATACTTTGCTCCGTTTAGCAAACAATAATCTTTTAGCTCCTGATATTGCATTTCTGTCATAAATGAAACCCCGTATACTAGTATAAATAGCCCAGGAACCTTAATGTCAAGTTTTATTTATTATATGCATATATATTACACTATAGTTGTTTTAGAGTATATGATACTAAAAGAAACTGGCACTAGTTGCTTACAATTGGGTGAGCATTGGGCGGCGATGTAACTGCCCGTAATTATTAGATATTTATATAGACAATAATTACTTGTGGTTTTAATGAGGAAGAGTGGGAAATCAAACCATGTACTTTTATTAGGGGTGTGGGAGGTTGTGGCAATATAGGGGGGGGTGCAAAAAAGGTAAATAATTTTTTACAAGTTCGGCAGACAAGGTATGTATATTCATTAATTAAAATAATTCTGCGGGAGAATCCCGCAATTAATTAATTTTATTTGGGTACTTGATATTATTGCTCCAACAGTCATACTAATAGAGTGAGTAAGTTAGGTAAGGATAAAAACAAAATGAGATTAAAAGATTATCAAAATACAATTAAGGAAATGCTCCGTGGAGATTCCTTATATCAATCTAACTTCAAAAAACTAAGAGGGCTTATGGTTCAAGATTCCAAATACTTAGCGGATAAAAAATATAACTTATCCGTTAAGCATACAGATTGGAATGATGCTACCAAAAAGCTTGTTAAATCTTGGAAAGTATCACCTAATCATTATGATACAATTTCAAGGGCTTATCGTTCCTCTACAAAGCTTGGAGCTAACGGGAAGCTTAATAAAAAGGGAATGGCTTTATCCCTAAAATCTATCCAGAATTTAGGCTTAATTGAAGAGTCAAAAAAATCAGGATGGGAAGCTAAAAAACCAGAGGATAGAAAATCATCAGGGGAAAAACAACCTGATTATGATAGCATCTTGTCAGATGTTGTTGAAAAACTATCCATCTTAGCCGATGCAAAATACAGACCAGACCAGCATAGGCTAAAATATCTACAAGATAGATTTGATATCTACATGTTAGCTATTGAAAATATCGAAGCTTTTACTACCGTTATCAGCGGTAAAAACTAAAAAATTTATAAAATCCTAACTACTCACAAGCCCCGCAAGGGGCTTTTTTTTTGTCTAATTTTGCGGGAAAATCCCGCAAATTAAAACTATAAAATCTTAACTTTTGTTATTATTAATATTTTGCAGAGGGTACTAGTGTTAACATGAGTAGCAACTGGTCATTTGACTTACTAGTATATTAGTGTATACTTATATGTATATATTAGTTACTAGTATATACTAGTTATTAGTATTTAATTATATTAGTAAGTATTAACTAGTAATTAGTAGCGGGAAACTCCCGCAATACAAATGGAGGTGAGATACCATGAGTGAATTCCACAATACACTTAGTTATCGTGACCTAGTAAAGGGCGATAAGCTAAAGACTACTCAGTTAAGAGAAGTCGGTGTCGAACAACCTATTACATCCTATTTATTGGAGTCACCTAAACAGGGCAAAGGATTAAAACGCACTGTCTTAGTTGATACCAAGGGTACTGAAGTAGGTTTCTTCGATGAGATGGGTTCTATCTATGCCAGTCATATAATGGCAGTAGAACGAGATGGCGAGTGGTTGGCAGTAGTTGGTCAACCAGTTGACTAAGCGGGAATATCCCGCAATAATACTATACTAAAAAGGAGGTGAGTTCCTATGGGTAGATACTATGATGGTGACATTGAAGGCAAGTTCTGGTTTGCTGTACAGAGTAGTAATGATGCGAACCATTTCGGTGTTCGAGGTACATACTTTGAGCACGGGAAAGATGGCGAGAAAAAGTACGGCGAAGCCGAGTATTATGATGGATTAGAGTATTACTTCGGCGAAGAGCATCTGTCTGGTGTTGTCACTAAACTTAATCAAATCGTTGACATGTTGGGCTCTTACAAAACTGAGTTAGACAAGTTTTTCAAAGAGAACAATGGGTACAATGATGAAATGATAGTAGAACAAACCAATATACCAGCAGAGGAAGTACACAAATCTTTGATGCTGTACGCTAGGTATGGTTTAGGTGTAGAGATTCGTGATTGTATCATGAAGAACGGGCAATGTGCCTTTGATGCAGAATTATAGGAGGTAAATTATGCAACCAGATAAGAAAGATGCTGAGTTACTAGAGAAGTGTGCTGACATGCTTAACGAATTGTATAATTATATTCATATCGTAAGCACCACACATCACAAACGCATGCGACTAGATGAAAGGTTTGAAGCACTCAGAGCAGACATCAAGTCAATAAAAAAATTACTAAAATAAGGAGGGAAGTGAGATGCCTAGAGTAAAAGAATTACCACTACATCACATTGATAACTACATGTTTGATAGATACCTTGCGGTTCAATACGAAGGTTCATATAATATGTACAGTCAAGAAGCTCGTGAGATGGCAGAGTTAACTC
>TARA_R100001594_G_scaffold43886_2_pt1 | contig 29546 bp, 35 predicted proteins | sample TARA_R100001594 | Tara Oceans TARA_R100001594 (sample SAMEA2622752) | marine metagenome | biome: marine biome (ENVO:00000447); feature: marine epipelagic mixed layer (ENVO:xxxxxxxxx); material: "saline water (ENVO:00002010), including plankton (ENVO:xxxxxxxx)" | depth 150 m | reverse complement strand
TGGTGAAACAGTCGATGAAAGCGAAATGCCACCGGAACAACGGGAGTTAGATACTCAAATGATCGCTCAAGCTGATGCGCCTGATTATATGGTGACACCTGAGTCTTATGATCCAACTCCAGAGCAAGTCGCCTCTGATGATGAACTTATTCGCAGGGCCAAATTACGCGATTCGATTCAAAATGATCAAAGGGCTTTCGAGGGAGACCCTGATTATCTCACAGACCAATACGACCGTGATTTGCGTAGCCCCGAGCAAACTTTAGCAGATGTACAAGCTGAACTGCCTGTTGGCAATGTCCCACGAATATCAGTACCCCCTGGACCTGATCCTGCTGTACAAGCCCGATCAAGAAGGGCAATGCTTGGCGCTACACAAGATTTGTTGACTCAAGTCGAAAACAAAACAATTCAATACGATGATGCAATTGACGGCGCTAACACGATTGCAAGACAGTTTGGCCGATTTGCTTCTCCAGGCTTCAATAGAAGGCTGTACGACGAGATCAATAAGAGATTTGAAAAACCAGCGGCTCCTACACCAGTCAAAGCCGTCGCAGTAAACAAACCCCCCGTTACGCGCGATGGGGGATTGGTAACGGATGCCGCTACAGAAAGATCAGGCATTGCCCACGAGGGTATCGATCTCAGAGCATTCGAAGGTGACGACGTATTCGCTATTGCTGACGGCATCGTAATTGCTTCAAACAACGATGAAACTCTTGGTGGTCGCCATACAGCAAACACAAAAAATGAAGACGGCGAATATATCGGGACTGGACCCGGCAAGTATGTTTACATTCTGCACGACGATGGTCGCATAACGAAGTCTATGCATCTGAGTGATGCCAAGCTTTCACCGGGAGATCGCGTGAAGGCAGGAGATGTTATCGGCGCTGCCGGTAATACAGGCGGCTCAAAGGCGGCACACTTGCACTTCGAGGTACACGTAGCAAACGAGTCAGGCAAGTCCGTGCCTGGAACAGATGGTAAATATCTTCCGTCTGATCCTTTTGCAGAATATCCAGATGTATTCAAAAACTTTAGCCTAAAAGGTCAGGAAGGCATTACAATCGACAATATTCCTGAGTTGGCTAAACGCCTTGGATTGGAAGTTCCAACAGTAAAGCGGGCTCAATAAAATATAAGGTGGTTTAATCGTGGCAATTCAAGATGAAAAAGACCTTGAAGACGTTGATCTTAAAAACCTTGAAGAGAACTTAGAATCTGACTCTGATGAAGAGGATTCAATCGATGAAGGTGAAATTGCAGACGATGAGGCTGTAGAGCGTTTCCAACAACGAGTCGAGCCGCCACTTGAGTTATTAGACGAAAAGAACGCTGTATTTAATGAATACAGAATACAACTCAGAAACGACTACATCAACAAAGACTTCAACATACCTGTAGAGGTAAAAATGAGGGGTGCTGATGCGGTTGAAGAGTGGTTTGAGTCGAACCCTTTAGACAAAGAGGCACTTGAGAAAAGAGTAAACGACACGCTTGGTGAAAGAGGTGTTGTAGTTGGTGATCTGCCGGATGAAGGATTGCTTTCAAAATACATTGGCAGTAGCTATGTCTCTGCTTTTTCTCGTGTTCACCCACGTTTTGGTACAATACCTACCTACCAAGCTGCCGCTGCAGAGGCCCGCAAAAGTCAGGGTAAAAGCCTTTACAGCCGCGCCTATAGTGTTTTGGCTGAACCAATACCTCAGTCGTTGAACATTCCGGTCAAAGACACTGCAGCAATGGGGATCACCGACGATAAAGGTAATATTATTACTGAAGCCCAAGATAAGGAGTTGCTTGGTGTCAAGGTAACAAATGACCGCCTAAAAGGTATTGCGATCGCTTCGGGTGCCGGTGGTGTTGTGGGTGGTTTTGTCAAAGGTGCCGCTGCTACCGCTGCAGGCGGACCAGTAATCGCCCTTGGTGGCGGTATTGTGGGAGCACTATTGGGCGGAATCAGCATGACAGGCGCAGGCGGAATGGTGGCGCTCGGTGTTGGTGGGCTCGCAGAGGTTCCCGGCGAATATAGCAAAACAGACCATTTGCTTGATCTAGCAAAAAGGGGTTGGGTCAATTTTGGATTAGGCGACGATTTCGGTGACTTCTATACAATTTTGTCCGATCAGCTTCGTGATGCAATGGTCACAAATATTGTTGAAACTGCTGACGTTATTGGCGTAAAAGATGCGGTTAAGCTTTTGGATAGACACGGCATCGTAGATTTCGAAGACTTACAACGAAAAACAAGAGAGTCTCTTGAAGCGCATGAAGAGATGTTGAAAACTCAGTCGAGTGAAGACATTGATTTTAAGCCCGAAACATTCGAACTACCAAAAATTCCCGGTATGGTGCCCAAGCATCCTTTTGCTACATTGAATGCTCTGTTTGAAAAGTCTCCAATGCAGGATCAGTTTCTGCTCGACTTGAAAGACATTCGAGCGCAAATATTAAATGACCCTGAATATCAAGAGGCTCGATCACGTGTCCGTCAGGACATGATGGTTCAAAGTAAATATGACTTGGACGTAAAGTCTCGTAATTTAAAACCATCTCCTGCTGACGATAGCTTGTTGGTTGTATACGAGGCATTCAAGTATGGTCGTATTTCTGACGAAGAAAAAGATGAAAGAATACAAGAGTCTTTTCTACAACTCTCATACAACGACTTACACCCGTCGCTGATGAAAGAGCAGCCTGATCTAAATTTATTCAAGCAAGTTGCTGTTTTGGTACCACAAGATCATCCGATATTGAAGATGGATATTGATCCTGTATTGATCGCTGCAATTCAAAGTGTTCATCAGGGCGTTGAGGACGATAAAGTTCAAAGCCTTCTAAATGCCATTCCATTCCGCACATTTGCAACACAGTATCTTTTTGAAGAGATTTTGGAGTCAACCATACCTTCACAAAAAGAGTTGGATGGGTGGGGCTTATCGCTATTGAAGTTCCAAGAAGAAGAAACTGGTGAAATTGGTGCTCGAAGAACAACTCGTGCAGCGTTCGACGTTTTGATGGAAAAGGTCGATGATCCGAAGTTCGGAACGTTTTTCAAGCGATCTACGATTGGCGAGGTGTTGAATTGGGCCGGTGCGGTAACCACTGCAGCAGCGGAGGTTGAGGGTGGTTTGGCGGATAACTGGATTACTGATCTTGTCGGAATAGACGATACGCTTACTTCGTTGTTAAAAAATTTTGGATTACCAAACGGCATATATCTGCCAACACCGGCTGGTTTAGACAAAATGCTTCGCTTGGGTATTCGTGATCCAGACGATGATTTGATTACTAGATTTGACGCGAGAATGATGTCGGCGCTCGGTGGATTTCAGGTTGGATACGCGGAGGTCGCAACCGCGTTGGGCTATCAGCCAGATGACATTGAGTACAACCTGCTACAAAATTTAGGTATGTTTTTAGACATGTTTCTCAACTTGGAGAAGCGTCTATTTAAAGCTGGTGGCATGGGTTTCAGAACGGCAGCGAATACTCCTGGCGCAGTCACTCAAATTTTAAAAGGTCAAGGATCTCCAAGCATTCGATATCAGCTTGCAAAACAAAAGTTGTTTGATGGTGTTGTTGAAACCAAATCGTCAGATTCTCTTGTAAAAATAAACTCATTGATACAAGCTGGATTACGACAACGAAAAAACAAAGGTAAGATTCTTACAAATGATTTAACAGTAGCTGAACGAGAAATACTAAGACGCGTTTTACTGTTAGCTGACCGTGACCCAGACAAATATATTGCTGCTGACGTACTATCATCAGGTGATATTCAGTCGATTCGCAAGCTTTCCAAAGAAGTAATCAACGACTTGGGTGTCAGCGAAGTTCGTGTTTTTCGTTCATCTCCAGAGTACAGAAAAATACAACGACAAGTACAAGGTCTGGTGAATGACAAACTAATCGATGTGAATGATGCACAGCGATTTATGGCCCTAATTGAGTTTCAAGCATTTAAAATCTCCGATGCTGTAGATACGCAATTTGGAAGCGCTGTAGAGGTAATTCGCAACCTCAACGTTACACGGAATCGATCGGCAGGCCCAACAGCGCGGTTTATGGGAGACATGCCCGAGGGAACAACGCGCACAACCGATGCGGACGGTGGTCGCATTGTTTTGACGCTCGAAGATACAGTGGCAGACCCAGATATTCGATTTGCTCGTAAAAAAGACATTCCTTTGGGTTACTTCGAATATGATTCGAACACCCGACAATCAATCATCAACTTGTTTACTGCGGGCGATGTTGATGCGCTCTGGCATGAGAACGGTCACTTCATGGCCACGCTCATGGGTGATAATTTCAATCAAAAGCTATTTGGTTTGTTTGATCACACCGTCAATAACCAGGGCAAAAAACGCCTGACCGATGTTGGTCATGAGCAGTTTGCTGAAGCTTGGAGGCTGTACAGACGCACCAAGGATGCAAAAAACGGATTTCTGCGTAGAATGTTTGATGAGTTGTACATTGGTTTGCACAACTTCTGGAGCAAACTCAGAAATAAACCAGGGTTACTGCCAAAGTCAGTTCGGCAATATTGGGATCTTGAATTTGGTACATTGCCATCTGATCGCAGGAACATCGATGCGCTAACCGCAAGCGTGGTTAGAAAACGACCATACGCAATTTTTGTAGATGCAGACGCAAGGCAGCAGGTGCTCGACAGCAAGCCTGCTAAATTTGCACGAGAAGAATCTGCCAAACAGCCGTCAATGAACCCAGAAGTGATTCATCAATACCTTGGTGATAAGTTTATCACTCGCGTTGATGCTGATGTTGACCCCACCACAGGTCAAACCGTGCGTATTCCACGGAGAGTTTACGCCGACACAACAGATGATGCCATCGATGTTCTCATCAAAACAATTGCATACATTAAAACTGACAGGTTCCGCAGCACGCTAAAGCGTGCAAAGACAACAACCGTGGGTACAGGCCGATACATTGTTCCAGTATCCAGGGCTGTTCAGATTTTGGAGAACGTCAAAAAGCGACTGATCGAAAGCTTAGGCGACTTCCCAGATACAAAAGCGAAATTCTTGGCTCAAAGGGGTCAAGACGGAAATGTAGATCGGAGTAACCTTTCACCGCTTGTTCGCCCTGATGACTTGGCCGCATTTGATGAGCGGCAACGCATCAACTCTCCAGGCCCAAAAGTCTTGGTAGACCAGCAAATACGTGAAACCGAGTTCTTTACGCTATCTGATCGACAGATTGCAGGCATGAGGACGATCATTCAAGAAATATCCCAACAGCCTGCATCCGATATTTTGCCGAAGGGATTGTTAGATCCTGAAGCAAATTTGAGGATCATGTCCGTCGCTGAGTACGACTTAGTTCACAAGGTCATGCAAGATATTGAAGCGGGGCCGTTAAACCGAATTCGAAGGGGCGATGTTCACCCTGGTTTCGTAAGAAAGTTGGGCATACTTTTTGAATCTACTGAGTTGACTAAAGAGTTGGGCTCAGAAATCAAAAAACTGGTAGACAAGTTTTCTCGCAAAGAACTCAGATTCAACAGGGAAAATGCAAACCCTGACCTTGTCGAAGTGATCGAAAAACACATTCGAATGACGGGCAAGGTGAATGAGGATCTCGTCAACGCGATTGAGTCTGCAAAACGAAACGGCGCTGAGTATTTTATTGATTTTTATCAGGATCAAATTTCGTTACTCGTGCCGCTTGTACCGCTGGCAAAAGTAGACAAGCTGTTCCAAATTGTTGATGTGTTTACGAAATTGCGAACCGGGATGGATGCTGATGCGCTAACAAAGCAAAAAGCAGCACAACAAAAAACTGGAGTTCCGGCTCGCATTATTCCAGACGTAATTACAAGTAAAAGTGGTGTTTTAGATATAGACTACATTTTGAATAACTTAAATGATATTCAGGACATACTTGATGGTTATCATGGGATGACTAGACTTGAGCGTGAGTCGTTAATTGCGTTGCGAACGTTGAAGCAAAAAGGTGTCAAGTCTGCTGGAATAACAGACCAGCAGAGAATTATTGCTGCAGATGCGATTCAAGTTTTGCACAATGGTTTGTTAGAAAAATACAGTTTTGTTTTTGAAACAGCTATGGACCACTTCAAAATAGCAATGGGAGTTGAGGGTCAAAAAGTAAATTGGAATTTCAGCAATCAAGATATTCTGAAAATTTACAAATCATATTATCAAGGTGACTTGATTCAAATGTATCAAGTGGGCGCCACGAAATCATTGGTTCCACTGTCACCTAAAGCAGCCAAAAAGCTACTTGGTAAAACATCAAAAACAGACGCTGATACAATCGCACTGCTCACCAACGTTTTGGTGTTCGGCAAGATTTCGGAACTGCGTCGTGGCCTTGCGAAAGAACTGGCTGAAGCTGGATACAACACAAACAGGCGGGCACTATTTGAACAGATATCTAAGCGTGCAGATTTAGGAGAAGTGGCAGGCCTGGATCGTCAAAAGTATATCGAGCGAATAGCGTTTTATATTGATCAAGAGTTGGCGTTCCAAGACAAAGTGATCATTCAACGCGGAACAGCAGGACAAAAAGCAGGACTATTGCAAGCGCCTGCAAAGGCCCCCGAGGATTTGTACGGTATATCTGAGGCGCTTCCATCACAAAAAAATCATCCAGATAGCAAGGTTTTTGGAGAACTCGAAAAGGCTGCAAAAGACGAAGCGTCTCGAATACTGGATCAGATGGGAATCAAGCGTCAGCTTGGCACTGTCAGTGTCCTCAAGTTGGGTGATGAAACGTTCCTTCTACCAGAATCTTTGATTCAAGGATTAGAAGAAACCATGGCTGACATATACAAAGAGCCATCGTTTCGTCTTGAACGCAACTTCGGAAAAAATGGCACTGTAGAGTATGCGCTTACAGGGGATCAGCCAGAGATATCTGTAACGATAGCCAAAGAAATGAAAGACGCTGCTCGAATTTACGCGCAAAATTTCCCGGCCCTGCCCAAGAATTTCTATAAAGGATTGTTGATTGGTAGCGGCGGTGTTCCCATGGTCCCATACTTTATGGGCGTTTATCTTGGCACAGTAAGTCAAGTTCAACTTGGTCAGGGTCTTACTGCTGCTGGCGCTGATCTTGTACGCTTTCCTGGCGTTATGACTGATGCTATTGGCTCGTATAACAACACAAAGCGAATCAACTTTGTTTCCGGTGTTTTGGCTCGGACCTTTGGTGATGGCACACACAAGCCTGATACGGCACCGTATATATTTAAAGATGGTCGAGTATTAACCGCTGACGGCATGGCCAACGCATTGATTGAAGAGGGTGTGAAGGGGTCTTTTGTAAGCACACTCAACAATACAAACATTCACTCTCGTATCTTAAACGCCTTCACCCAGGCCAACCCTTGGGTTGGTGGTAGTGCAATTGGTGGAACGATTGGTGGAATGATTGGTCTTTTGGGTGGAGGCCCTGTGGGTGCTGTTGCTGGCGCTGCGGGTGGTGCCGGTTTGAGTGCTGTAACCTTGGGCATGATATTAAGGCCCGATGGCTTTTTTGCGCGATCAAGTCGTTTTTTTGGAGAAGTAGCCACAGCAATTGACAGCTACTTCCGTATTCGAATCATGATTCGAGAAATGGAAAACGGTGCCGACATAAAACAAGCGGCCAAAAGAACGCGAGAAATTGCACTTGATTATTCAGATTTGAGTGATTGGGAGAAAAATTATATCAGTGAGGTTTTTGCCTTCTATACCTACTTCAAACAAGCAACAAAACTGGTCGCTAAATCAATAGTTGAAAATCCTGACCGTGTTCTCACCCAACTGAAGATTGCCAGAGCGAGTCAGCTAAAGGTCACAGAACTTGAAGATCCTGAAAGGGTTTTAAGTCCGTGGGATAGAACAAGGACATTTTTGCCATTCAAAATCGGTGATCACGCGATCCGTTTACCGTATTTGATAACTGCTGATGTGTTCGCTTTGATTTCGGATATAATTGGTGCTTTTTCGGCACTACCATTTACACCGAATATTGTTGGTGAAGAGCAGGCTCAAAAATCATTACTTGGTCTTTTGTCGAGAGCAAACCCGTACTTTTTGGAGTTTTTATATAAACCAACAACTGGCTTGGACCCTGCTCGTGGATTTGCTTTAGAGCGTGCAACAAATCAGGTTCCATCATTTATTGTACAGCTTGACCATGACCTTTTTGGTGGTGTTTTGCACGACAAGTTTGGAATTGTACATCTACCTGAAAGTGAGTTGAAGTTTGTTTTTGACGATAAAACAGGCAGAAAAGTAAACGTTCGAAACATCGAAATGCCAGGTAGAGGTATTTACATTTCCACCAATCCAGGTCTTTCAAACTTTGTATTGGAGTTTATGCAAACTGTAGGTACTGGTCGTATGCTTGATGTTATTGATGCCGTTGATCGATCAAATATTGGCCTTACAGAAGCGATGTTGAAAGCGGCTGATGCGTATTACCAGGCCGATAAAGAGCGACCACTTTTGGCTCGTGTTCCTGGTTTGGTGCAGCTTGGCGTTGTGAAGCCCACAAGAAAGTTCACCTATGATGTTTCTATGAAGCCTGGAGAGCCTCCACGACCTGTAACGATGGCACGCCCCACAGACACATTTGATGCTACTGTAGCACCAGGGGTGAAAGGATACTTGGATACAGCAACGGCTCATCGCGCTATGCGAGAAGACTTTAGTTATCAAGGTACAGATGGTACAAACTATAAATTGAGATACAAAGATTTTTACCCACTGTACTTATTGAAGCTTATTGGATTATCGCCCGTTCATATAGATTTGGAAAACGAAGCCAATACGTCCTTCAAAATCAAACAGCATTTACGAGAACTAAAAACCTCAGAAAACTGAACAAAATAAAGAACCTCTTCTGTATATTAATCATGTTATTGTTGAAAACGAATCACACTTCCCCTTCCCCAATGGAGTAAATTATGTCCCAAATCCCTGAACTTACGGGTGGCCGCGCCCTTGAGCATGATATCGCTGTAGAACCTGGAAACGGTTTTGCTGTAAAGAATCAAACTGCCCTTATGACTGCCCTTAGTGGGGCTACAAACCTTCTTGCCTTCAAGAGCGAAGCCATCACTATGGCTGCGACTCACACCTTGTTGGTGACAGGCACGGCGGGTAGCAACCAAACCAAGATCACCTCGAACTTTTTGATTGTTGACCCTACTGGTAACAGGAACCTGGATCTCCCGGCTGAAGCTTCTTGCACTGGACTCCTTCTTCTCATTATGAACAATGCCACCGCAAGTTCCTCTGAGACTATTACGCTTCGAAATGACGCTACTGACACAATCCTTACTATTGATGAAGGCGAGACTGGTTTGGCCTTTTGCGACGGAACCACGTGGCGTGGACTTGTTGGTGGAAACACTTGATCCTGAACCCCTGACTCGGGGGGCAATCGTCCCCCGGATCACTTCCCTTTGGAGGCTTCGATGGCTTCAGGCTTCGTCACAAATACAGCAAAGACATCTATCAGTTCGACAAGTGCGTTTACTTCAACGTTACTTGCCGAGCAGACAACAGGAACCCCAAGTGACGCCCGTTCTAAGGCGTTGCCGGGTTCATGTTCGTTTTCTCAGCTAGATATTGTTTTTACATCTTGGGCTGATGCCACAAAAACGTTCGACGTGTATTTGACTTGGGACTCAGCCGGTGATGATCCGTTGACTTCCAAAGCAGAAAGCATATCGGTTACTGAAGGTGGCACTTCAGGTACGGTTCATACCGTAATCTCACTGGATAAGTTGTTTATTACTGCACCATCAGGCCAAACAACTACAGGCAAGTGTTATCTCTGGATCAAGCCAGGTGAAGCTTGTGTTGTTGAAAAAGCACGACTTCATTGGCACGACAAAACATAAGGGGGCCTCATGCCAAGCTTCAATTCTAAGTTTTCAGGTGGCGGGGGAGCACTTGTCGTCACCGACCTTGAGGTCGATAGCGGTACACTGTCCATCGATGAAACGAACAATCGTGTAGGTATAGGTGACACCGCCCCTGGTACGCAATTGCAACTCAAGGGAACGGCCCCGTATGTAACGATTCAAAACTCAACCTCTGAAAACTCAGATGGTGGTTGTGAGTCAAAGCTGATCTTTGAAGATCATGCAAATGCATCTCTTGGGCAGATTGAAGTAAGCCATAGCGGCTCATCGGATGACACTAAAGGCAAGATGATCTTGTCTACACATACCGGTTCGTCGTTGACTGCTGCGGTCACGATTGACGAGGCCCAAAAGGTAACGGCGGCTGGCGATGTTCAAGTCACTGGTGACATCATTCTCGACGATGGTGGATCACTCAAAGAGGCTGGTGGCGTTGCTGCGATTACTTTTGATGGTTCCGGCCACGTTACGAAGATTGGTCAGGACTCACCATCTACAGGTCAGTTCTTAAAATATGATGGCGCTAAATGGGTTGCTGATGCTGTTGCTACTGGATCAAGTGCTGCAGACGACATTACTACAGGTGACGCCGCAGTCACTATTGCAACCACTTCGGGTAACATTACTCTCGATACGCAAGCGGGCGATGCTGATATTGTTTTTAAAGGCACGGATGACACTGCCGACATCACGGCTTTGACGCTTGATATGTCAGACGCTGGAGCGGCTTTGTTTAATGCTGGTGTAACCGTTGGAACGGACCTCATCGTTTCTGGTGGCGATGCAACATTGGGCACTGCCGGAAATACAACAGCAACGACGATCAGCACCGTAACCAACACAGGAACTACTGTTGGTAAGTCTCTGACCATTTCTGCAGGCTCAACGACCACAGGCGCAAACAACCTAAATGGTGGTGATTTGATTCTCGCCTCTGGCGGCGGTGACGGTACAGGCACGTCGAGCATGCAGTTTAAGACCAAAGTTAGTGGTACAGATGCCGCCGCAGAACGTATGCGGATTCACACCGATGGTAACGTCGGCATTGGAACAAACCAACCGGGCAACTTGCTTCACATGGCTGGAGCAGATGCGTACCTTTTGCTTCAAAACACAACGGATGAGAATGGTGAAGGTGAGGCAGAAACTCGCGTTCTTTTCGGTGATCATTCAGGTACTGGTTTAGCCATGATCGAAGGAAGTCATAGCGGCACAGGCAATGACACCAAAGGTAAGCTTATTGTTTCAACCAATAACGGTAGTTCGATAACGGCTGCAGTTACGATTGATGACACCCAACTGGCAACGTTTGCAGGCGACGTAAACGTTAGTGGATCGACGGCTCACGCAGCATCGTTAACGGTTGATGGTGCTTCAGCTTCCGTGGCCCTAAAAGAAATGGCGAATGCGCCTGCAGACACCGCAGCTTTTGGTCAGTTGTGGGTAAAGAATGCCACACCAAACGAACTGTACTTTACAACGGATGCCGGTGACGACATTCAGCTTACATCTGGCACGGCTACTGCTGGTGGTGGTGGGACTACGTTGGACGCAAACCTAATTTTTCATACCCAAGTATTTGGACGATAAGGAAATACAATGGCAGTAATTGCAAAACAAGAACTAAGCGGTGGGGCGGACGGTATTGGCATCAAAGTTGCAGCCACATCAAGCGCTGGAACTACAATTCATACAGCGAACAACGTTACTGGTGCTGGTGAGTATGACGAAATTTATTTGTATGCGTCCAATACACACACCTCTGCTGTAACTCTCACCATTCAATTTGGTGGGACAACATCGGTTACAAATGATTTAAAGTACACTGTTCAACCCAATGAGACTTTGCTTGTCGTGCCCGGTTTAATTCTACAAAACTCATTGGTTGTAAAGGCATACGCAACAACAACCAATGTTGTTTCGATTCACGGCTTCGTAAACAGGATCACCGCTACTTAATGGCTAGACGATCAACCATCCCTGGAAACTTCAGTCACACCAGCTTGGGTAGGGATTACCATACTCAAAAGGGTTGGAGACGGTTTTACTTTAGCGATTCTCGATGTAGGTTACAGAATGACCAAGGTGTGACTGTAAGCAGCAGCGCTGCTGCGCCTTGCTCAGTAGATGAGAGTTCAGGCAACACGGTCATTACGTTTTTGACGGCTCATGACGGCGCTGGGTCTCTTTTTACTGTAGATGGATTTGTTGGCGGCATTCCACTTTTGACTGATGAAGGTAGTGTTCTCACCTTCGGTAAACCATTTACGTTAAAAACCATGATTGAGTTGGTTTCAATAAGTGGAGATCATTCTGATACTAGTGGCGAAGACATGACTCAACCCTGTATTACCATGGGTTTAACGATGGAAACAGGCGTTGATTTTGCCAACGACACATCAAGACATATTGGATCTGGAGTTCAAATAGGCGCTCGAAGCAGTCAAAGTGAAACTGTGGGTGAAGACGCTAAGTATTTTACTGAACAAACTGCAGATAGTGCTTCGGGCGGTCAAATTAGGCAAAGCCCCGTGTTAAGCGACAACTGTAAACTGTATATCACTGAGTTTCAGGTTGGCCCCGACATGTCGACTTCAGATGGGAATACACGAATACTCAGGCAGGCTTTTAAAGCGTCTGGTGATGATTACGCTACACCTACAAATACTATGACGGATCTTGACGCAACAAATCATAGCGGATTTAACAATGCCAATACTGAAGTTACATTGTACGCGGCGATAGCCGACATTGAGCAAGATGCGTTCAGTGGCAACACCGCCTGTGTTGTAACGTGCCGTCTTTGGTATATGGTAGAAGGTGATTTTTACAATGGCTTTGGTGGAAGTGGATCAGCATGAGCAAAGTACCAGGAAATATTTCAGGTAGAAGCTTGGGTATACGAAGGCGAAAACATTTGGGTTGGCGCACATTGGATATTAAGGCTCCAGACGTTGTAGCAGAAGACCCAAATAGCCACATTTCCGCTTCTGCAACCACTGGCGGAAACACGGTTGTCACCTTCAATGGTTCCTGTAGTCACAATACGAATGATGGAATCGATATGGCTGTTTTTGGATTGCCATTGACCAACAATTACGGCGATGCCATAACATTTACCACACCGTTTTCTATTAAGATTCAGGTTGAATTTATTGGTTGCACAGGAGACTACAAAGGCACGAACGAAGCTATTCCTTGTTTTGGTATGGGGATCGGTCAAAATGGTTCTGATTTCGACAATACAAACAACCACTGGATTATGAGTGGGTTTGTATTTAATTCTGCCGCAGATCCACCGACTTTAAAAATGTACAACAATAGGGCAAATGGTGAGACTGGACAATCAGTAAACAATGGATCGAGTATGAACGCGGGTTCAGGTTTGATGCACGGAACGATTTATGTCGGACCTGCTGTTGGCACAAATAGAGATGCTGAAAGCGTCATGATTATGACCAACACAACTCAATATTCGGGAACGTCCTATGCGTATGACAATGGACCAACAAGTTTAAATTACGATCTTCCTAACGACGCATCTACTTTTGATTCTGATGATCAGGTTTATTTGTACGCTTTTTTTGGAACAAATAGTACATCTAGTCTTAATTATACTGGAAAAACAGTGCCTGTACTTACTTGTAGACTTCGATATCTAATTACAAGCGATCCTGGTGGATGGGGAGGCACTGGAACATGACAACAGATGATATCAACAACTCGAACACTTCGGCTAATGTTAATAGTAGCGATTGCGTCCAGAGAATTGACGGTGTCACGTCAAGCTGGACAGAAACTGTAGTCAATGCCAGAGTAGAAAAATCGATTTGGGATGCTGCTTTGGCATCTGCCGATGATGCCCTTGTTTTGGTACAATGGCTCGAATCACTTAGACCATAGGAGACACCATGGAAACTTTGAAAATTAAACTCTCATCACGTAAGTTTTGGGCCGCATTTCTTGGAGCACTTTTGCCTCCGGTACTCGCATTCTTGGGCGAAGACATTGCGCTCGGTGAAGCATTGAAGCTTTCTGCTGGAATTTGCGTTTCTTACATTCTTGGCCAAGGCTATGTGGACGCAGCCGAAAAGAAAGCCGTGGCCACAACTGGCGACTGAGATAAGCAACTAAATGGCGATAACTTCTACCAAATTTGACCGTGCTGTATCCTACAAGGTTCTGCACGATGCAAACATGAACAATGCAGCACAGAAAAATGTCACGGACGGTCCTGGCAAGCTGCATTCGGTAAAGATCGTCAACGGCAACGATGCTGCGGTTTATGTGAAGCTGTTCAATGAGTATTCAGCAAACGTAGGATCTACAGCACCTGATTGGGTGTTTTCTTGTCCGGCAGCGTCTACATACACGTATGAAATTCCTGGTGGAGTTTCGTATGATGCACTTACTGTTTGTGCGACTGAAAACGGAACTCCGAGTGATAACACTGCGCCAAGCGTTTCTGGCAATGAGACGATCGCTGTAACGATTGTAACGAGTGTTTAGATGGCTAATTTAACGTCGAGTCTGACTGATCTTGCAAGCAAGCTTGTAGTAGATGTCAAAGCGGACACAAACGAAGCTGAAAACGTTACTGCTGCGTCTGCCGGTAAGGTATACGTGATTGAGATTGACGCTACGGCTGGTATACCTACTACACTTGAGCCTGCGTGTTATGTAAAGATTGCTAACGCATCAAATATTACTGGCGGCGGAGGCTCTTCTACAATTCCAACAATTACTCTGTATGCCCCACTTGGGGTTGTAACAACATATGTAATTAGCAATGGTTGGGAGTTTGATGCAGGGCTTTCATTTTGGTGCGTTACAACTGCTGCATTGTCTGGTGACGATAGTCCAACTGCAGATATTAAAGTTTCTATAGTTTCATCATAAAAGAGGTAAACATGATTCAAGAGTACATTAAGAAAGCTAAAATTGAAATGCAACTGAAGTTTGGTAACAAGAGAAAGGCTGTAGAATGTCTTTTTGCAGCTATCTCATTGCTTGAAGATGAAATAAAACAAAAAGATTTGGAAATCAAAGCTTTAAAGTCTTCCGCCAAGAAGCCTGCAGCCAAGAAACCTGCGGCTAAAAAGCCTGCAGCTAAGAAGCCTGCTAAGAAATGATCTTGGAACTTGGATGACAAAAATGGAACCAATAACGCTGACTACAATTGCTGTTCTTGCATCTTTGGGGGTGGGCTTTGGTGCTGGTTGGGGCCTCAAGCCCGACGCTGGCGCTAAGGCAATTGAAGCGCAAACAGAAGCGATCAAAGAGTTGAATAACGGCAACGAAGCGTTGGTCACTAAAGTCCAAGAGGTAGCGGTCGAAGAGGCTAAAAGGGAGTCTGCTATTGCTGACAAACTTACAGATATGCCACCGCCCTGTATTACGGAAGTAGGTGGAGATCCCATGTCGCTTCAGTGTATGTGGGCTTTGTGTATTCGAACCGGTGAAACAGATAAGCAACGATGCGAGCCGTCCAAGTTGACGGATAAGCTACTCGGGTCTTATAGTTGTACTGAACCTGAGTGACAGGAGTTATCATGGATTTTAAAGATATGGTGGTGCCTGGAATCACTTTGGTATTCGCAACCGGTATTGCATTCGCGTCTTTTGAATCTGCGGCTCAAGATGTCAATGAACTTGGTACACGTGTCAGTGCGCTCGAAAACAAGAAAGCTGTAAGTGTAGGAAAGCAAGAAGTTGTTGACGTTAAGATTGAAGGCATTGAGCAACGTTTGGATAAGATGGAAGAGATTGTTCAAAAGATGCTGGAAAACCAACAAAAACAAGCGATTAACATCGCCCAAATCTGCCAAGCCACCAACGCAGAATGTAGTCCATAATATGCGCCCACTTATTTTAGATTATGTCGAATCTCTTGGTCACACTGTGTTTGAATCAGGTGAGTACAACCTGAACATCATAGGCATACGTAGCCGGAATCATAAAGCCAACAGCTTTGATGACCGTATCTGTGTTGTGTTCAAGGATGAGCAGGGTTGGATTACACGAACATGGGAGTGTACGACTGAGCCTGGAAACTACTGGTTGGAAAATCCCTCTCGTGTTGAAGGAACTGCTATCCTTGTACCTGGACAATATCGATCTGTTTGGAAGATTGATAAGCACCAAGGAAAGTATGATGCGCTCTGTCAGAGGAACGGTACGGTCAAAACTTACCGGGATAGCAATAAAGACGACGTTATTGACCTTGACGTACAGTCTATTACTGAAGGCTATTATGGAATCAATATCCACAAAGCGGGATCAGCGTCGACGCAAGTAGACAAGTGGTCTGCTGGTTGCCAAGTATTCAGTCACAGCAAAGACTTTGAAGAGTTCATGTCGATTTGCTACGCGGCCCGAGAAAAGTGGGGCAACTCTTTTACCTACACTCTGATTGACGAACCGGAGTTTTGATGGAGGCCCTGGTAGACACACTGCTATCAGGGGGTCACTTAGGCGTTTTCGCAGCGTTTCTGGTGTATCAGTTCATGGCTATGCAGAAACGGCTTGATAAGCTTGTAGAAGGCTTTCAAGAGCAACTGGATGAGATCCGTAAAGAGTATGAGTCTCGGTCTGAAAAGATGCGTGAGCGTTACGATCGAGTCATCAAAGAGTATCGAGACACTGCCGATAGTCAGTCCAAAGATTTTTTAATTACGAGAACCAAAGTACACAACGACATTGTCGCTAAATTAGATCGTATTTTAGATCGAAACAAGTAAGGACAACAAAATCATGTCATCACCAGCAGAAGCATCAGCGCCAGCCCCAACTTCAAGCCCTGAAGCTATCGAAAACGCAAACTTTGACATAGGCGCTGAGCCCCCACAGCTATCTGACATGGTTGGTGTATCTCAAGACATTACAGCCGCAGCAGATGCAGCTACCGCGTTGGGCGGTGACTACGCGCCAGCGGTTGCGATTGCTCTTGCTGGCATGGCTGTAGCTGGTGGATCGAAAGCGTGGAGTTTCTATCGTGATCGTGCAGAACAAAAGCATGAACAAGAGATGCAGAAGCTTAAAATGGAGGCTCAGTCACAAGGCCTGGAAGGTCAGCAGCCTCCCCCCTGTAAAGTAGCAACCGCAAAGATGCAGGCTGAAGTGGACGCACTCAAGTTAAAGATTGGTTCTATCGAAAAGAAAACCTCGATGATTTCTGCAGATTTTGATGGTGAAGATGTTGAGCGCCAAATTAAACGCATGAAAAAGCGCATTGACGAATTGTTTGAGATCAACGAACAAAAATAAACCCATCCAAGTCGTGACACTTGAATGGGTCCAGCTTTAATCCACGAGTGAAATCAGACTCAGACCATCTGAGCCCAAAATTTGAACAACACCAAAAAGGTGGATTCATTCACTGATAACGCTTACAGTTGAAAATGTAAACTGACCCCCCGCACCCGGTAGGAATCGCCCATGCTCACGCCCCGAGATGGGACAGACGATGTGGGTGACGGGGGGCCAGGGGAAGATCAGGTTTTCTTAACTGGTGTAGCGCCCTGAGTGGGTGCGATAGCATCATTAAACATATCCAAAACGCGGCTCAAGCCTTCTGGTGGTCCGTCGTCGCGGGCAACCACCTTTACATCGTACTTGGCACTGTTGTCGCTGCTGCGTGTGTTCTCGCTGTGATTAGCTACAGAACCATGGACAGTCACCTCACATGAGAACAGACCAGCGTTGTACTTGGCCTTAGCTGTAAGATCAGCCTTGCTATCTGAAGTCTGCTTACTTGACGTAGAAGACTTCACTTCCATGGTGAAGCGTACTTCAGCTTCTTTGACTGACAAGCTTGGTGTATTGATGATTGCGAGCAGTGGAACCTGAAGGTCCACCTTTTGCATGGTCGTGTTTCCGGCAGCGTCTTGTACAGGCTTGTTGAACGAAAAGTCCACAGTACGTGCAGCCATGTTGCCCTTGCCATCGTCATCGAGACCGACATCTTTAATGAAGTCGCTCGACGCCTTAGCCAGCAGGGTTTGTGCGTTACAGGCTGCTTTCAGCGGACCACCAATGAGTTGTTCCATTGGTAGACCACCAAACTGATCTGACATTTTTACGAGGCCGGAATCTGCCATGATGTTCTCCTATTTTTTTCTCATGTTTTCCATGAGTGTTTGGTCATCTGTTTTTTGTTCGCCAGGAATTGTCAAAGGCTCAACTGTTTGCCCCATAGATCGAGTGGACTTAGGGTATCCCGTCTTGATATCAGAACCACCAAATGAGTCAACGAATCGTTTTCCTTGTTGTTCGTGCGATTCCAAAGCTTCTGTAAGTGCAAGTTGAATAACCGCTTGTTTGTTCTTAACCTGCCTGCCAATGCGATAGTCTACTCCCTTATCAACATCTCTTGGATTGTTTTCTTCGGGTCCGTCTCGAACAATGAACTGACGCAACTGCTGAGCAGCTTTACTATAGTTAGTATCATATGGGCTTTTTTCTGAACGCTCTGTTTTGAAAGCCGTTCCGTATAGTCCCGTAATACCATGGTAGTGACCTACCCTTTCAATGGCCTTTTTAGGGTCTTGGTAAGCCATCTGGAAGGTTTCTTTATAAAGGTCTGTATCTCGCAATGCCGCGAGGTAGTCGGCATCTAAACTTTTGGAATCATTCCCATCTGCCATGATGCTCTCCTACGGAAGCAGTTTAATTAATTGATCGTCGATTCTTGCATAACCTTCTGGAGGCTCACTGCCCCTGAAGATCAGCTTTACTTTAGCAGCATTGCTTTCTTTTTTGAACCATGACGGAGTATTAGAACATGGCCGGACCATCAACTTGCCTTCTTTCTTGTCTGCGGTCAGGCCTGAAATCTCAACAGACATTTCAACTTCGAGCGTATCCACACGCAGACTTTGACCAGTCGTAAGCGATTGCAACGGGACTGGTATGCGTTTTCGTACCAGTACTCCATCCTCCCACATTGGGATTTCCATGACGACCATGCGAGGTACATATATGTGTCTTCCGTCGTCATCTGTGACCGGTTCTCCATTGTCATCAACCTTGCGTTCCCAAAATTCTTCTTTTTTAATCGAATCAAGTTCATGGCGCTCTGCAATATCGGTCGCCGCTATAACCGCAGATTGTATAGAGTGGACAATGTCGTCTAATGAATGATCTGGCATCATCGCACCTGATGCTCAACATGAAGTGGCTCGCCTGGTGCATCACACCTTGGACAATTGAGTTCACCAAACCAAATGTGTCCACACTCAATACAGCATCGTCTTTCAAGTTTTATTACTTTTGTCATTTTTCAAACCATAATTATCTTTCGCCCACCCACTTCCTTTCAACGTGAAGTTGGTGGCACAAATTACTCTTTTCATTTCAGTGGACGTGCCACGATCTAAAGCACAAGCCCCACAATGGGGGCTTGGATCTTCGAATGCTTGCAAGCGCTCAACAGCGTTATTGCAAACACCGCACACGAATCGATACAACGGCATCGTTTTTAGTCGTTGAAAACAACAGGTTCAGGTTCAGGATCTTTTGAGATCACTGGCTCTGATTTTGTATTGTTTGCTGGAGTTTTTTTGTCTGCAATTGCTTCTACAAGTTGCTCAAGTAGTCCAGTCAGGCGAGAATCGTCAGTCGGTTTATTTGTTAACGCTTCAATCAACTCAGGCGGTATTGGGCTGTTTTGAACATTTACAGTTGTTGCTACAGGAGCACCGTTTGTGTACTGAAGATCGTTATTATTGTCTACATCTACAAACTTAACAACCAAAAACAATCGCTCTACAGCAGACGAGTCGTGATCAATCTTGGTTTCGTATTGGATAATTTTCCAGTCACCGTTGGGTTGACTGTTGCTGATCGTTTTCTTCATTCCAGCAATAGTGGCATTGATCATGTTTGCCCACGTGGGCTCAGTGACATTGCCTTGAAGGTTATGAAGAGGCCAGGAAGAGTCGCACAAACGTGTTCTAAATCCATCACAGTTTTTAGATTCATTTTCAGACAACATTTGTTCATCAAACACTGCGTTTAAGATTCTCAAAAATGAAGACGTTTGGTTTATTTGAGGTATAGAATCAGACTTTTCGTGTTCCTTTTTCTTTTCACCAAATGGATTTTTTTGCTGCTTTGATTCTTCAAAAAGACTCATGATACTTCCTTTTATTTTTGTGATCTATTTTTAGATTTACTTATTACTTTTAAGTTTGATTTTTGATTGTTTTGTGGGTTTCCATCTTTGTGATGCACGTCTTTGCCATCACCCTTTTTTATCTTTCCAACCATCTTCATAATACGATTGGCAGCATTACGGCCCGCTCTACGTTTTTTTTGCTTTGGTTTGCTGTGGTATTGTTCGTATTCGCGTTTGTAGTCACGGGCCATTTGCTATTTAGTCCTCCACTAACGTTTCTTGTTTTTCGGTTTGTTGAACCAGTTCATCAAGCTGATCAGACAAAACATTCATGGTGTTCATTTCTGGAACATCGTTCATTTCAACAACCTGCAAGTCCTCAGTTGATGCATCTTGCATACCGTCATGCTCATATGCGCTAGTGGTTGTGTCGTCCATCGAAACGATGCCGCGTGCGAACGCGTATCGAAGCCCTGTCTTCAGCGCCATTTCAATAGGCCACTGACCCCACGGTGATTGATTTTTGTTTCGCTTGTACGAGTCTGAGTTTGCTCTACGCTTTTCAATGTCGGCCTTTCGGATCACAACAAAGTCTTTGCTGCCATCTTTGTAGTGTGCGACTACATAGACTGCTACAAGCGTGTCCCAAGACTGGTCGGCAGAAAGGTCTGGTACATGCTCAAGCTTCGGCTCTGTACCTTCAATGACGTGGAACGTATCGCTTTCAAATACAGCCTTTGTCCGAAGACGTACACCGCTTCTGGCAGCGAGTTTAGCAAAGCCCCGATGTGATACCTGCCACTGTAGGCTTTTGCCTCTTGGCAGCAGATAAACGTCTGGTAGTGGGCCACCGGGCATAAGCCCCGTCATTGCCGAAAGTGCCACAGCTTGCGCCACTGATACTGGATCACAACCGTACAAACGGTCGTTGGTTTGTGCTGCTTGTCTAAACGCAAGTGCGACACGCCCTGCGGCCTTGGCGCCCTCTTCCGTACCTGCCATTGCTTGGAGGAAGTCCGATGCCTTGGATTCGACTACGTTGCGAAACTGATGTGCTGGATGAAGTGCATTGCTCATTTTTGTTCTCCTGTGTATTGAAATCTGAATGTTCGTGTTGGTTCGCCAACCTTCAAATAGTTTTTGGCGATTTGTGGGTGGTCGGCCTCGAATGAAGCGCGATCAAATCTGCTCCGTGGTTTGCTCTGTGACCACGTTGCTACACCACTAATACCATATGCGGTGCCTATCTCTTCTTTTATTTTGTTCTCAATCATTCGTTTTTTCTCATCCAACTCAGCACACTGTGCTCGGATTTGATGAAGCTGTTTTGCCAAGTCCATGTGGGTTTCGGATGGCTCAATAAACGTTTTTGACTCTTGCTCGAACATCTTTGCAAGCGACTTGGAGCATGCAGTAGAGCCATCCACCTCTGGTGGTGCGCCTCCACGAATGTGCCTGTCGTACCAATCCCTGACATATTCAAGCATTTTCGATTCAACAGATTCGTCACGATGAATCGTATAGGATCTATATTCATCATTCATTGTTGCGAATGCTGCCAGATCGCATCGCTCGTCATCGGTCACTGCCATCTGCCAAATACATTGTGCAGCGTAGTATGGAGGTACACCATTTGATCCTGAAAAGCCCCATCTGTGATCAAACTTTCGAGTAGATTTAATCTCCAGCAGCCAGTGATTATCGTCTGACTTCACGAAAAAATCTGGTCGAGCGTGCATCCAAGACTCAGGCCCAATGATTGGATCGGCCTCGTACTCTGGCCCTTTTTTGATTTCCACATTGTTTAGGTGCGCATAGTGCGCTCCAATAGCCGGTTCTAAGATGTGTCCTCTTTGCGTTGCCGCTGATGACGAACTTTCACTCAGACCATGGGCTCTTGCCCAAACGTCCCATGGGCTACTCCATGGGGAGAGGCCAAGGATGGCGCCGATGCTACTGCTTCCGATTGTTGGTAATGTTTCACTCATTGTTGGTTTTTCCTTTGCTTGACTGTATGGTATCACGATGTGATGGTTATAACATCACCTCAACCGGACATTTTCTGACTGGATTTTTTATGGACATTCGATCTTTTAGGGAAAGCCAACCTGCTTTCAATAGCCGTTTTGGATTCTGCAAATGGATGAACGAAACACTAAAGCCGAAAGGTTTGAGCGTGTCCGTTGCTTATCTTCGTGATCTCGAATCGGGCCGATCCATACCGTCTTTACGACTGGCGATAGCGATAGAAGACTTTACAAAAAACAAAGTCAGTGTGCGTGATTGGGCTGGACTTTCCAGACGAGCAAACTAAGCCTCTGCAGCCTGTGATGATTTCAAAACGTACATCATGCTGGCGTACATTTGCGCCAACTCAAATTCGTTGTTTATGATTTCATTCAATCGCTGTGGTGACTTTGCTTCGCATACAAACTCATCATCTTGGTCACGGATTTGGTAGCCGTTGTTTGTTTCAATCATAGACCACCCGGTCGGTAATTTTTTCAACACATCGATCATCTTAGGAGCATCCAAGTTTAGTGTAGAGTCTATGTCGTTTTCGAGCCAATCCACGCATTGGTCCACTATCATCAACGCAATCAATAACGATCGGATTCTTTTTCTGTGGGTGTGGTCGCATGACCCGTCCGATTCTTTGCTGGATTCTACCCATAGCTTTTGTCGGAGTAGTGAGCACAACTGTATCGAGTGACGGCAAATCGAGTCCCTCATCTGCGACCGTTGTGGCACATACGACTTGAATTTCTCGATCATTCGCACGTTGTAATACCTCTGTTCTTTGTTTTTTTGTCATCCTGCCAACCAATGGCTCTGCAATAATATTGTGTGTCTGAAGCGTATCTGCCAATGAAACGCAATGGTCTACCCGATCCGATAGAACCAAAATCTGCCTGCCTTCTCGACACGCGGATAAAATCCTGTTTAGAATCTTTTCGTTGCGCCCTTCATCCGTAGTCATTTTTGTAATCAGCTTGGACCAATCCACACGATTTGGTGGACCCAAATAGTCAGTGAATAGCCATTCAATTTCAGGAGCAACTACATGACCAGAGATTGTAAGCTGTTCATTTGTGATCTCATACACAGGTGATCCGAAGTGCCACCAAAGTATGGAGGTCAATCCGTCTGGTCGCTCTGGTGTTGCTGTAAGTCCAAGCCTGTATCTGGCGGGCATGCAGAACATGACCGAGCAGAAGGTATGGGCTGGTACGTGGTGGGCTTCGTCGACAATGCAGAGCCCAAACTGTCGGCCGAATGTGTATCGTTCGGTGAATGACATTCGTTCAAGTGTTTGGAAAGTTGCGACAACAATCCGTCCAGAGTCGTTTTTCTTACCCGCGCCATACTGTGTTGCCTTTTCGTTGAGCATCGATTCGATTCGATTCATCCACTGTACTGCCAGATCGTTCGTATGAACTAAAACCAGGGCCTTCGTGTTGTACTCAGCCATGGCAGCAACACCGATTGCAGTCTTACCGGCACCGCATGGTGCGATGACTACACCCTCTCCACCGTTTGACTTCCAAGAGTCCAGGGCCTTCAGTTGATAATCCCTCAGAGAAAATCCTTTCGTAAGATGCAAAGATGGCGCTGCCGGATCAGTTCTCACATCGATGATTTTACCAAGGTCCATTTGTGATGCAGCCTTTCGTGGCACTGCAAGACCACCACCCCATGGGTGATCGTATGGGATGCGGTGACAAGCGTTGATGTGCTTGTCGGGAATCGGGACGTATCGTCCCTGTTTACGCATTCCCATGGCCATTTGATACTCAGGGTTTGCGATTTCAAATCTACTTAAAATTGCTTTTTCATTCTCATATCCAGGTGCGAGAAATACCCCGCCACCCAATGCTACTTTATTCATTATGCTTCCTTACTTTTTACTTTCAGTATTTCATTTTTTGCCCAAACATACTTTCTTTTTCCACCGAGCATCATGCGTTTCTTTTCATAGTTCAACTCACGCAAAATCTCTGAGATTCTCATTTCGTCTCTCCGATTCATTCGGCCCCTCTCGATTTTAAGACCCTCTTCCATCACCATAGTCATAGTCACCCATCCCTGCTGAACCATCAGGAACGTGCTGATGGGGTCCATCCATGGGTCATCTTGCCTGTAAATCTTGCTCGAATCGTGACGCTTCACGTCCATTTCTTTGTCGAGATACCAAGTCTCTCCAGCTTTGAATGCTACGATTGCCTCTGCCCAAAGCTGGTCTCGATTCTCTCGAACCCAATGAAGGTTGACCTCATTGACTTTGATGGGCCAATACCGACGTGACCCCGTCATGTCATTAATGAACTGTGATTCATTTGTTGTTCCAGCGAACACAACGTGACGCTTAATCGTGATTGCATGGCGCCCATAGGCGGGGCGAAAGTTATCCTCTTGCGCGCTCAAGAATGCTTTTGTAGCGCTGTTCGCTGAACGACGAACGGAGTCCAACTCGGCAACCTCATAAATCCACGCTCGTGCGATTTGGCTATAGGAGTTTGCGGAGCCGATATCCAGTGGTGTATCTGCGAAGTATTCTTCTGTGGCAAGCGTTCGGAACAAGGTGCTCTTACCGGCGCCCTGATCACCAGCCAGGATTAATACGCAGTCTGCCTTACAGCCCGGTTTATATGCGCGTGCGATGGCTTGAATCAACCACTTCTCAGCCATCTTCCGGTTCAGGTCCGTATCATCGCAGTCTGTTGCCTCGATAACCCATGAGGCCAAGCGTGGGGTTCCATCCCAATGAAGTGAATCCAGCCACTCCAATAGTGGGTTGCGTTTGTTTTCTTCGCCAATCAACTGCACTGTAGCGCTGACTGCAGCATCAGAGTACTCCAGGCCGTATGCTCGTGATACCCACAAAGCGATGCGTGTGTCGTCTGTGTCCCTGTAGTCCCGATCATCGATTTGAAGTGTGTTGGTAAAGCTGTTTAGCCACACCCGGCCACGCCATCTGCGGTCCCTACGCAAGATGATGTACAGGTTGTTTTTGTTTTTCCTGAACCGACCGGATGGGTCACCATTCCTATCCGTGTATTGATCGAGTAAATCAACAATACGGGTATCAGTTTCGTTTTCAGGAAGTGGAACCTCAACAGGTTCTTGATTTGGCTGATTGATGCAGTTCTCATTTTCAGCAATGCTCAGTAGATCACCGAGCCTTCTTTGTCCAGCGGAGAGGACTTCATCCAAATCAGCCATCGTTTAACTCCAGGGGTACTCTGTATAGGGTGTGTTGGGGAAGCTGATCGCAGATGATTGATGCGTAATCATCACCAGAGTCGTCTGAATCAGTAGCGATATATATTTTCATTTTAGGGGGTATTGGAATCTTAGCAAGGGACTTGTAGCTACCCGATGTTCCGGCAACGATAGCGAGCCTCAAATCTTCACGGTGCGCTTGCTCACATGCTCTCATAAAGTCGGTGATACCTTCGCAAATCAAAAACCCTTGAATTGAATCGTTCAGGTGTTGACGCATGATCTGTTGAGCATATGTGTTTGCCATCAACAATCCACCGGCTTCGTACCCGGTTGGCCATCTTGTCTTTGATCCAGCAGGCTGACGACCCTTTGCATACGATACGCTTCGGCAATGAATGCTGGCGAATGTACCATCAGGCTCAAAGCACGGTGCTGCTACTCGATAGATGCCGCCCCACTGATGCGGAAACCATTCAGGATATTTGTATTCATTGGGTAGAGGTAGAACGCGAACACATGATGTGCTGTCCAAAACCTTTGGTGAAAATCTTCTATTGATCATCCACTTGCTCAGTTGCTCCGCAAAGCTTGCTGGCTGTTCGAGTGCAGATTCTATGGTCGTCGTCTTTTGCCAGAGATCGTTCAATTCTTGTTGAGGGGGTCTTACGTACCCTTGAGTCGGTGCTGGCGTAACAACCGGCCTTTTGCTTGGGTCTGGTTGCACGTGTGCTGGAACTCCCGATGGTGTGCAGTAGCCTTGCTCGGCAAACCAATCGCGAACCACAGAGCGTTGATTTTTGTCCAGATTTCTCAACGGTTGTTGAAAAAAGTGTTGGGATACAAAGTCTACTACGTCGCCCTTTGCTCCACATTTGTAGCAAGTCCAGGCCATTTCACTTCGACCAAATCCGATAGGGCCACGCTTTTTATCGTTTGATCCCCTTTCAAGCATGCCGCACGATGGGCATGGAAAGATGGATTGACCGTTGCCTCGACTGTATTCAAGGTCGGACGCGACGGTAGTAATGCGTGCGTTTTTAGCGCTTTGTATCCACATGGTAACTCCTGACGGGGAGCCCGAAAGAGCGCCACCGGATACCCGGTGGGCTCAGTCAGGAGCCCCACTTTTGGGGGGATCAATCCCCAAAGGGCATTGTGCTGTAGTCGGTCGTATGACTTTCTACAAACTGTTTTTCGGGGGAACGATCATTCCGTCGATACGTTCTTGGTTCTGACTCAAGATGCTGTAGTGCATTTTAAGATCAGGTGTGATGGTCAGCACGACCTTCATTCCGGTCAGCCGGTACACTCTGTGCATCCATGAAACAACGGTATCCAGTGTTGGTGCCTTTGCCTCACGGTTCAGGATGCTGCGTAGCCGGGAACGGCTTGTACCGTAGATGTAGGCCATCTTTGAGTGCTTACCTTTCTGTAGTCCACCCATTGATTGAGTCATCTGGAATACAAGTTGAAATGTGTCGATACGTTCGTAATCTTCGATTTGATCTGATTTTTCCATAATGAAAAGTGGGGTCACCGCCCCGCTGAAACGGTGACCCCGGCGACTTACTTCGCCACTTCTTCCCCTTCCCCAAGGGTCAAAGTGTCTTGGTCAGCCACCAACATTGGCTCTCGAACAGCCTCGACCATTGCCACCTCGAAGGTGATGTTTCCATCACGGGTCTTCTTAGGTAGCTTCTCAAAGACCTCTCGGTCCAGCATGGCCAGGGCATCCCCAACTCCCATTTCTTCAAGAAGTTCTGTCTTCTTGTCGGAGTTGGTTTCAAGTGCAAAGGTCACCGCCTCAAGCAGCACCTTTGCAGTTTGCTCACGGGTGAACCCAGAGCGCTTGGCAAAGAGAGCCAGGGCTACTTTCCACGGGATTGTGGAGGTAGCTTTGACTGGCTTAGACTTTTGGCCCCGCTTGAGTTTGCCTGCAAGCTTAACGACGAGGTTCACGTCGATTTCAGAGTTATTGTCAATGTCTCGTTTTGCAATCGAGACTGCTTTCGTGTTGAACGCTTTTGTAAGCGCAATGATTTCTTGTGATGTGAGTTCCACAGTACTCTCCTGTTTGTTTATGATTACGATCCCGTGATCGGGAACCAGCGCATTTTTCTTTCTCCCTTGTGCGTTACTCGCACCTTTTGAAGCCCTTGCTCTTTTAGGGCTTTTGCTACTTTCATTTCTGTCAGTCGCCTCTGCTCTTGCCATCCATCAGGATCAACGTACTCAGCCACTACATCAGTTGTAATGTCATACCTGTGGCACGATGGCGGGTTGTGCTCTAAGAACTCTTTGACCTTCAGTCTGAAGTCTTCGGCCAAGTTTGTTCCGTAGATAAGTTGAGGCTCGATGCGCTTAGACGCTGCCATGATACCGGACTTCAACTCTTCCTTCGAGCACACTACTTTCCACTTTTGTGCCAAGTAGACTGACACTTGTGAGAAGTCAGGTTCTGTCATCTTTTTGCCGCTGTAGTACATGACTCCGTCACGAGTGCAGCGAAACTTTTCATTCAGGTCTGAATCACTTTTGATCGCCAGGAAGACTTTGTATGACCCCTCTGCGTCTTCAATGTTTGACATTTACTACCTCCAATCGATTTGTGTACCAACGATTGTTAAGTTTGCCAATCGCTCTATTAAGGCTCACGGCCCAAAATATGTGGTTTGCGTTTCTTATAAAAGAGAGGACCTCTGTATATTCAATCACGATTCACTCTTTGACTTTGCTAAGTCCGCAAGTCCGTTCCAATCGATTTTAGATCCTCTGCGCTTACGCTTGAACTTTTTCAAGGGCACGCCCTTTTTTCTTGCGTATGAAGCCTTGCCACCAATGAAGCTGCGCTCTTGTGGTGTATCTTCAAAGCCAAGCTGCTCTAATACATCTTCGTATGACTCTGACTCTTGCCATGCCGATATGAATGACGGCCATGACCATTCTCTTTTCTGGTTTGCTTTACGCTTTCTAAGTTTTGTAACGTTGTTGCTCATTACATTCTCCTGTATGGTTTGAGTACATTACTTGGTTGGCCCAAGTGTGTCAAGTGTGATCTTCATTCACCTCCATCGTTCACTCTTAGTGCAGCGTTGCACCACTTAATGACTTGTTGAAGATCCTCTTTCGATAATGTGGCAAGGGACTCTTGAGATATGAACCCATCGCCAATGCGGGTAATCTCAAAGATTGCAACCTCTTGAGTGTAGCCACCACCCACCTCACGCTCTAAGTAGTCGGAACGAACAAAAGACCTGTGATGAACCTCACCGACTTTGATTTTCCCTGCGGTTTGAATCTCCACATTGGGAAAGTCAAGATGTGGTCTGTCACCATTCCTGAATCGAGGTAGTGACAGCCAATAGTCACGCTCTTTCATTTGTTCTTCATCATCGAAGTCCCAATGATTTTTACTGAAAAACTCTGTGTCGGTAATCATCACTCACCTCCCACGATGACCATCCACGATCCGTCTGGACGTTTTCCAATATGAAGCGCTGGTTCACTTACCCAACAGTCTCCGCCGTGTTTGTCGAACTCGGCAGTCTCATACATGTCCTCCCTCCAACTAATCGTGAAGTGCAGCACGTCACCTTCCATTATCGGAAAGTCTCGACCAAATCCGCTCCGACCGTCCCAACCCAAGTCGCCTGGTTGATTGTTGCTCGTGTACTGTTTGCCGCTGAGTGTTCCGAAAGCAAACTCCGCATGGTGCTTGCGTGGGTTCCACTTCCCATGCTCTCGCAACCGCGCATTGATGGCGGTTCTCAAATGTCGCTGACTTTTTAGTCCCATCACTCACCTCCAAAGTTCGTGGACTCTTTTTAAAAATGACTCGGGGGTTTCGTCTGTATGGAATACTTCGATAGTGTCGTTTCTAAAGCCACCAAGCATACAGATTGCTGTGTATTTCAAGTCAGGATCGTCATCGTTTTTGACCTCAGGATCGATGCCTACGGATTGAATGAGACTAACATTTAGCCATTCAGTTGTGCGATCAGGCCGTACCCATCCATACTGGTCGTGGAAGCATCGATCTACCCGTATGAACCTTAGTTCATTTGTCTGACTCATCACTCACCTCCTACATCGCTGATGATTCCCTGATCTCTCAGGGACTCCATCAACTCTTTCATTTGTTGTTTGTGAATCGACCACGCTTCACCAAAATCTCTCTCGATGTTTCCTAAAATGTGGTTCATTGTTGATTCCAGAATCATCACTTTACGTGCGTTGTCATCGGCTTCGTCCGCACGCACCATCGAATCTTGCATGACGGCCTTCATT